>Ga0075471_10002688_pt1 | contig 11595 bp, 12 predicted proteins | sample DEB19_08_DNA_2_FD_74787 | JGI IMG/M metagenome (GOLD analysis project Ga0075471, IMG submission 74787) | Aqueous microbial communities from the Delaware River and Bay under freshwater to marine salinity gradient to study organic matter... | ecosystem: Environmental > Aquatic > Marine > Coastal ... | reverse complement strand
GGATTGTCGGGTTTTTCGCATGTTTGGAGAAGGCCGATCGATGTCGCCCCCCGCCGGACCCGAGCTTTTCTGCGTCGAGCTGCGCACGGCGCGCTGGGCGGAACTCGTCGAGTGGTACCGCCGCGTGCTCGGCCTCACGGTGCTCATGCGCGTCGACGACGACGGCTACGCCCTGCTGGCGGCGGGAAGCGGCAAACTCGCGATCCTCGCCCGGGAGAGCCCCGGCGCCGCGAGCGGGCGGATGAGCCTGGGCTTCGAGGTGGCGGATGTCGACGCGATGCACCGCCGGCTCGCCGGTGCCGATGTCACCGCGCCCACAGCGCATCCCGAGGGCTTCCGTGAGGTCGTCGTCCACGACCCCGATGGCAATCGGCTGCGCCTCTTCAGTTGGCCGCCGCGTTCGTGAGCTTCACGCGGCAGAGGAGCGAGTCGGCCGTGATGTAGAGCGTGGTGCCGGTCGCGTCGAAGGCGCAGTTGGCCGTGGCCTGGCCCGTGAGCAGCGTGCCGAGGTGCGTGCCGTCGGGGGCGAACACGAGCACCCCGCCGGGGCCGGTGGCGAAGAGGTTGCCGGCGCGGTCGACGCGGAGACCGTCGGGGAGCCCCTTGCGGCCGGCGGCGAGCGCGGTGGCGTCGAAGAACGTCCGGCCTTCGTCGAGCGTGCCGTCGGGCTGGACGCGAAACACCTTCCACACCGGCGCCTTCGGATCCGACTGGGCGACGTAGAGCAGCGTCTCGTCGGGCGAGAAGGCGAGGCCGTTGGGCCGCGTCATCGTGCGGCAGAGGAGCGAGACATCGCCCGTGGGGGCCACCCGGTAGACGCCGCACCAGTCGAGCTCGCGCCGCGGGTCGTCCATCTGCTTCGGCAGGCCGTAGGGCGGATCGGTGAAGTAGACCGCGCCAGAGGAGTGCACGGCCGCGTCGTTCGGGCTGTTGAACCGCTTCCCCTCGAAGCGATCGGCGAGCGTCACCTTGCCGCCGTCGCGCTCGAGCCGGCTCACGCGGCGATCGCCGTGCTCGCAGGAGACGAGCCGGCCCTCGCGGTCGAGCGTGAGCCCGTTGCTGCCGCGCTCCTTCCCGTATGCGGACGGGCCCGTGAACCCGGCAGGCTCGAGGAACACGCTCACGCCATCCTTCGCGTTCCAACGATGGACGCGGTTGTGGGGGATGTCGCTGAAGAGCAGGCTGCCGGCGGGGAGACCGCCGCGGTCGTTCGGCACCCACACCGGCCCTTCGGCCCAGGCAAACCCCATCGCCAACACCTCGATTGAAGCATCCGGCGGCACGAGCGCGTCGAGCCGGGGATCGAGCCGCTCGATCGAACCGACCGTGGGCAGCAGATCGGGCCCGTGGTCGGCGGCGCAGAGCCGGCCGACAGCCACCGTGATTGCGGTCAGAAAGAGGCAGGCTCGCACTGTCATGGCTTCGCCGTCTCCGGCTTCGCCATGCGCACGAGATCCCAGGTCTGCGGGGTCGAGCCGGCTTTCATCGTCACGGTGCTCGGCGTCGTGACGAGTGCGTCGAGTGTGGTCTCGAACGTCGCTCCGGTGCCGACCTTCCACGTCGCCTTCCGCGAGTCGCGGTCGATCGTGCCGGTGATCGGCTGGACGGCGTCGGAGACGGCGTCGTAGGAGTTGCCCTTGAGCTCTCCCTTCCGGCTCACCGCGAGCTGCTGGTAGATGTGGGCCTGCTCGGTGCCTTTGGGTGCGACCGCAAACACCCCGAGTGGCATCCACTCGAGATCGGTCGGGGGAGCCGCGGCGGTGGCTGCCGAAGCGCTCGCCGTGGCGTCGGCGGTGGTCGTCGTCGTCGAGGTCGCCGTCGCACTCGATGCGGCGATGGAATAGCCGAGCCAGCTCCCGAGGCCGGCAGCACCGGCGACCACCCACCAGTCGGCGTAGGGGTGCGTGTAGCGCCAGGCGTTTGGATGTTCGGCATACCAGGCGCCGGTGAAGGGCTGGGTGCGGCCCGCGAGGGCGGCCTGCATCGAGTCGACGCGGGCCTGCGAGGCTGCCGGCCGGGCTGCAGCCGGCTTCGCGCCGATGAAGTCTTCGACGCCGCGCGGCCCCGCTGCTGCGGCGGGCCGGCCGGGCTGCGGCTGCTGCATCGGGCGGGCGTTCGACGGCGCCGATCGCTGTGCCGGAGATGGGCCAGACCGGCCGCCGCCCCCGCGCGGGCCACCGCCGCCCGGCCGGGCTGAGGCATCGGCAAGAGGTGCGAACAGGCTGGCGACAGCGATGCTCGCCGTGATGAAGCGGCGGCACGCGCCACATACAGGGGAAGACATGGCGACTCCTCGGCGAAAGATGAGCAGGGCAAGGGGTCGGACGCAACGGTCGGAACCGAAACCGGTTATACCGCATCCATATACGCACGAGCCGCCGCCATCACCGCCGCACCCGTCGCGGTGAGATCGCCATGGGCGGCGACCACGGCGTAGCCGTCCGTGAAGTTCCGCCTGTCGGCCGCCCGAGCCGCTTCGGCCCGGGCCCGCCCGGCCGCGTCGAGGATGCCGCTGGCGATGAGCTGCGACATCGCCCAGTGCATCCGGGCCGATACGAAGGTCGCGTGATAGATGCCGTCCATCGGCCGAGGATCGACCCGCAGCGGCGAGGAGTAGCGCGGCTCGTCGTCGTTGTTCACGAGCGGCTCGTCGCTCGCGTAGCCAAAGAGCAGCATGTGGGCGCTCTCGTGGGCGAGCACCTCCACGAGCGCCACGTCGTGGGGATGGAAGGCGATGTTGAGAAACAGCCCACCCCAGAGCATGTAGCTCGAGCCGCCATCGAACTGCATCGCCGCCGTGGGATCGCTGCCCACGAGGATGACCTGCGTGGTCAGGGCGTCGAACTCGGCGGCCAGATCGGGCGCGGCCCGCGCCATGAGTGCGCGGGCGGCGGCGAGGCGGGCCGTGAAGTCGGCGGCGGCGGCCGGCTCGGGATCGCGAGCGCGGCATCCGATCGCGGTTTCGAGGCCAAGTTCGGCGAGGAAGAGCGGGCGGTGCGGGGCGATGGTGGCGTCGCCGAGGGCCGCGATCTGCGGCGTGGCGTCGATCGGCCGCTCGGCCCCGAGCCGTTCGAGGCACGCGCTCGCCGCGGAGAGATCGTCGCCGGCGATCGCGACGACCGCCTCCTTGTAGAGGCCGAACACGGCTGGGGCGTAGCGATGCCCGGCGTGCAGGCCTTCGGCCACGCGCAGCACCGGAGAAAAATCGACGTCGAGCGCAGCCGCGCCGCGATCATGAATGTGCTCGAGGCTCTCGGCCAAGAGGGCCCGCATGCGGCGGTCGAGCGCCCGGGCGCGCGGTCCATCGGGCGCAAAACTGGAGGGGTCGGTCGTCACCGTGCGGATCAGCCCCGGCCGACCTTATCTCTTGAAGCCAATCTTGACGCCGATCTTGTCACCGACCTTGCCGCCGATCTTGGCACCGAGCTTGGCCACGAGCGAGCCGTCGGCCGAGCCATCGGCCCGCAGAATCCGAAAACCATAGAGCTTGGAGGGATCGAGCGCGATCTTCGGGGTGGCCGACATGGCGAGGCTCCTCAGGGAAACACCGATCAGGATCGAATCGCGGCAAGTGTAAAGGTCTCGAGAGCGGCGAGCAAACCCGCCCTGCGCCGGCTGTCCGCAGGGCGTTCCGGGGCGTTCCACCGGCCGATTTCCCCGGGGCAGACGACGAGAGACGTGAAGCGATCGACGGGCATGCCCGTTTCCAGCCATTCGTCGGTCTGCACCACGGCGATGATTCCGGTCACCTCCCGATCCATGAGCAGGGCCAGGCAGCGTGCGAACAGGCCGTCGGCGGTCATGGGCCGTTCGCTGCCCCCGGCGTCGAGCGTGATCGCGTGAGACGTGAGCACCTGCCCCGAAGGGGCCGCCGCCAAGTGGCGTCGCGCCGTGTCGAGCGCGGCCGCGCCGCCCACGAACACGTCGACCGGAATCCGTCCGTCGCCATCCACCAGGCCGGCCACGAGCGTGCGGCTCGCCGCCCCCGCCCGATCCGTCACGCCCAACAGTGGCGAGAAGTTCACCTCGTTGATGATCGCGCCGGTCTCGTGCCACGATCGCGTGATGTCGACCGAGATCATGTCGACGCCGGCCACGTCGAGCCGGAAGAGCCGCGCCGCCCGGCAGGCGGCGGCTGCGTTGTCGGGATGCACGCGGTCGGTGAAGTCTTCGACCACGCCGCCCTCCGCCGTCGACTGGATGTCGCGCAGCGGCGCGAAGCAGCCCGTGGCGGGCACGCTGCTGAACGTGAGGCCGACGGCGGCCAGCGCCGCGCGGGCCCGGTCGTCGGTCGGAAACGGCTTGAGCCGCTTCCACGGGGGCTTCTCCTGTTCGAGCCGGCCGGCCTCGGCCACGAGGTCGGCGATCGTGTGGACGCCGTCTCCCCACACGCCCTTGGGCAGCCGTTTGGAGACGAACTGCAGCCGGCCATCGATCACCTGCAGCCGATGGCACACTCCCGCGACGTGACGCTCGACGAGGATCCTGCTCGACAGGCGCCGCGCGGCGTCGTAGGCGGCCCGGAGTTCCTCGTTCGTCCGGATGCCGGCGACGACCCCCTCGCCGCGGTCCCGGTCGACGGGTTTGACGACCACGGGCCAGCCGAGCCGGCCGGCCGCGGCCACCGCTTCTTCAGCCGACGCGACGAGCACGTGCTCCGCGGCCGGCAGCCCGGCCCGGCGGAGCATGGCTGCGGTGGCATGCTTGTCGTGCGACAGCAGCATGCCGAAGGCGGCGTCGCCATCGACCGCCGAGTGGTTGGTCCAGCGGGCGCGGCAGCCCCAGCCGAGTTGGTAGGTGTGCTGGTCGACATGCCGCACCGGAATGTCCTGCTCGAAGGCGGCCCGCAGCACGCCCACCGTCGTCAGGCCCGTGGCCGAAGGCTGATCGTGGTGGCGGAACAACGAGGCATCGATCCAGTCGCGCTGCCGCCGCGCGAGTTCCAGGTCGGCGGGAGCGGCGAGCATGCGCACGAGGGCGTCGTGGGCGCATGCGTAGGCCTGCTGGATGATCTGTGCTGCGATCCCATCGAGCGCCGGCACGATGGCCCGCACCCGGACCCCGGCGGGATCGTGCATGGCCGCATCGACGCGCCCCGGCTCGAAGATCGGCAGTCCGAGGGCTTCGACCAGGTCCGACCCCAGCCAGAGCATGCGGCCGGCCAGGGCCAGCTCGGGCTGCACGGGGTCGTTCGGCAGCCGATCGGCCGGATACGGCAGCGCGGGCTGGAATGCGGCCATGACCGCCTGATCGAGCGCGTCGAGCCGAGCGCGGTCGCACGGTGTCGTCAGGCGCGGGATGAGGAACCCGAGCGCCTGGCACGGCGTGCGCACGCCGGGGCGATAGCCGTGGCAGGGCTGCGGCACTCGGGTCGTGGATCGGTCGGCGGAAAGAGACATGGGGCTTGCGCGCTCGCCCGGCAGTGTATGCCACGAACGCCACGGCACCGCTCAGGCCGCGATCCGCCCCTGCCGCGCGTGGTGTGCCGTCGCTTCGAGCAGCACGCAGCCCTGCAGCACCTCGGGCCTGCCCGGACTGCCGACGGCCGCACTCGGGCAGGCGACGAGGCCCGTGAGCCGGCCCCACGTATCGCGGAGCGCATGCGGGATCGAGCAGGCGCTGACGTTGCCGGTGCGTCGCGTGAGCCCATTGATCACTTCACCGGTGACACCGTGTTCCTCGAGTTTCATGCCGGTGAAGCGCACGATGCCCGTGCCGGCCTGATGGGGCACGATGAAGTTCACGTCGCCGCCCGAGCGACCCTGGGCGGCCAACGCCTTGGCGACGGCCGCCGCCATGGCGCGGGGCGCGATCTCGGCGATCGCCATGCCGTCGAGTGAATAGACGAGCCGGTCGTCGGCGACGATCGTGCCGCCGTCTGGGCTCGGCACGACGACGCGCGGCTCCACGTGGAAGTCGAAGGCCGGCCGATCGACCGGCAGCTTCTCGGCGTCGGCGTGGAGGATCTCGAAGTGCACCGGGTGCCGCTGGCTCGCCACGGGTGCGACGAGTGTGGCCGAGGCCATGTCTCCGAACAGGCCGCCCGTCTGCCGGCAGCCGAAGTCGGTGATCCGGCTGATGCGGGTGGCGACCACGACGAGGAGAAACTCGTTGCGGCGCAGGGCCAGCCGCGGCGCCAGGCGGCGGCAGACGAGGGCGAGGGCGCGGCTGTAGCCGCAGCAGAACCAGTTGATGCCGACCGTGCGGCAGCGGTGCATGCCGAGCGCCCGCGCCACGAGGCGGGCCGCGGCGCTCGGCCGCTCGCGGGCGATGGCCGCGGGATCGAGATGCCGCCGGGCCACCGACGGCGGGATCGATGCCGGCGACACGAACACGAGCCCGCGGCAGTCGGCGAGATGGCAGCCCGTCTCGCGCTGGAGGGCGCGCACCGCGCGCAGGCCCATCGTGGCCTCGTCCTCGAGCGAGATGCCGCGGGCCTCGATGCCGGTGTGGTGGGCGAATTTGCGCGGCATCGTGTCGCCGAACCAGTCGTTGGCGAGTTCCCACGGCGGCTGGTGGATCGCGATCGCGGCGATGCCGAGCGGCGTGCGGGTGACCATGGGCGGCGTCGGGGAGTGGGTGGCTCGCGGCTGCGGCCCGGCCGGCGGCGGCCGGCGGGCGGGGGATGATGCCGTGGGCCCGCCGGTGAAGCCAGACCGAAAACCGCCGGGAATCCGCCGTGCCCCTGGAGCTCGGCTACCATACGCCGGATGTTCGAGCATCGGTCCGACCCACTGTTGCCGGCGCACCGCTTCTTGTGGCGTGTCGTCGGGTTCGTGGGCCTGTCGACCCGATCACGAGCCACGCGGGGAAGCTGTTTGCCTCCGGCTATGCGTTGTTTTCCGGATTGCTGTTCATCGGGGCGGCGTCGCTCGTGATCACGCCGTTCGTGCACCGCATCATGCACAAACTGCATCTGGAAGAAGACTGACGGTTCGTGACGGCCGAGCTTTCCATGCGCAGCAGACGTCTTGCCATGCCGCTCGTGATCGGCCTGCTCGCCGCCGCGGCGGTGGCGCTCAACGTGTATGCGCCGACGGTGTTCTTCGATTCGCAGATGATGATCGGCGGGAGCCTGGGCGTGTTCGCCCTGCTCCAGTTCGGCTGGCCCGGGCTGGTGGTCGGCGTGGCCGCGCTGGCGGTCACGTTCGTGCGCTGGGGCCATCCGTTTGAATTGATCGTCGGCACGGGGTTTCTCGTCTGGCTCCAGGTGTTTCTCACGCGCGGCCCCGGCGGGCCGGCGAATCGTGGCAATAGCCGGGTGCTCCTGGCCGCCATCGCCTACTGGCTGCTCGTGGGCTTCTGGCTCGAAGCCGCCTTGTTTCGGATCGCGTTTGGAATGGGATCGCTCGACGTGATCGGGCTCGCGCTCAAGGAGATGGTCACGAGCCTGTGCAACGCCACGCTTGGCTTCCTGCTCTTCACGGCCGTGAGCGTCGCACGGAGGCGGCTTCAGAAGGATGCAATCCGGCCCCGTGAGGTCGCGGTTGGCCTCGTGCTCGCGGGCGCCGGACCCCTCTCACGGATTGACGCGGCGACGGCACGGAGTATACTTCTGTGCACTCAATGTTTGCCCGGTCAAGGAGCCCGTCATGAGCCCTGTCAAAGAAACCATGATCGACATCATTGGCAGGCAGCCCGACGACAGCACCTATGACGAGATCTTACGGGAACTCGCATTCGCAAGGATGGTGCAACGGGGACTCGACGATGCTGCATCATCGCGTACGCGCGGTGATGACGAGGTTGCCGAGGTGATCGAGTCGTGGCAGAAATAACGTGGACTCTCGAGGCCGTTCGGTGCCTTGAAGGAATTCACGAGTACATTGCCGCCGATAGCCCTCGATCTGCCCTGGACGTCGTGCGGGGTATTTACGCCAAGGCTTAACTGCTTCGCGAGCATCCGTGGCTCGGACAGCGATATGAGCCGATCCACGATCGAGATGTTCGCGAAACGTCGTATGGCCACTACCGGATCGCATATCTGATCGTGGACGAGTCCCACATCACGGTGCTCGGTGTGTTCCACGGAAGCATGGATATCGAGCGACACCTGCGCTGAGTAGTGGTCTCTTCACCTACGGCGGAAACGTCCTCTCCGACGGCGAGCGGTTCATGGTCGGCGACCAGCAGTGGGAGATCGACTACAACCGCACGTCGCCCACCGGCCTCGCCAACTTCACAGGCGACTACCTGCCCTCGAGCTCCTTCGTGGCCATCACGGCCGTCCCCGAGCCCTCCACGGTCGTGCTCATGGTGATCGGCACGGGGCTGGCCGGCTGGGCAGCCCGCCGCCGAACAAGGGCCGGTGTACACTTCATGCCATGACGGGCCGACAATTTTACGACTGGCAGACGGCGGGCGGTGCGGACGATGTGATGCGCATGGTCGATGCCTTGGAGCGAGCGGAGCTCCATTGGTGTGCCATTGGCGGTATCGCCGTGAACCACTGGGCCGCCGAGCCGATGGTCACCCGTGACGTGGACTTCGTCGTCGCCGTCGACGAGATAGATCGTTCGGTAGCCGCGCTGGAAAAGGTTGGGTTCGTCGCCGAGCGTCATCCATGGTCGGTGAACTTCCGGGGGCGGTCGCAGGTCAGCCTGCAACTGAGCACGGAGGATTTTTACCGCAACTTCCCATCGCGAGCGGTCGCGGCGGATGTGCACGGAATCCTGTTGCGAGTGGCCGCGCTCGACGACACCTTGGCAGGCAAGATCAAGGCGTGGCGCACCCCGGAGCGACGCCCCAGCAAGGCGATCAAGGATCTCGGCGACATCGCCCGCCTCGTCGAGGCGCATCCGCATCTCGAGGCGTCGCTGCCCGAAGACGTCTCCCGCGCGCTGGCCAGATGAGAGCCGCCCGAAGCCCTCGACGCTCGTGCTCATGGCGATCGCCGCGGGGCTGGCCGCGCTTGCCGCACGTCGGCGCGCGTGAGTGACGACGGCTGCGGCTGGTCATCGGGCAGTACCTGCGTTTAGGTACTCGGCAGGCCCTGCGCGCCCGATTCGTCCCTGCCCAATCCCGATTCGTCACTTTTTGGGGTGTTTTGGCGGTAAATCGCCCGAGCGACGCTAGATTTCGCGGAGAAGGAATCTCCGCCATGCAGCGCATCCGCATCCTGCTCGCCGCCGTCGCTGCCGCCCTGCTGCCCGCCGCCACCCACGGCCAGACCACGTGGCTCGACGCCACGAGCGGCACCGGCACCGTCGCGACCGATTACACGACGGGCTCGGCGGGATTGACGCTCGGACTCGGCTTCTATGTCGACTACCTGATCGTCGCCGGCGGTGGCGGTGGCGGTGGTGACAACGCGGGTGGTGGCGGTGGCGGATACTGGTCAGGCTCGGCCACGGGCGGCGGCAGTGGCGGCGGAGCGAGTGGGCACACCTCGGCCAATCGAACCGGCGGTTCCGGCACGCCCGGCCAGGGCAACAACGGCGGCAACGGAAACAACACCGTGGGCAGCGGGCTCGGCGGCGGTGGAGGCGGCGCGGGGGCGGTCGGTCAAAACGGCAACACTGTGGCGAACCAGGCAGGGAACGGCGGAGCCGGGATTGCGAATGCGATCACGGGTGGGACCGCCTACTTCGGCGGCGGCGGCACTCCCCACCGTGGCATGACGACATCGGTGAGCGGCACCGGCGGCATCGGCGGCGGCGGCAACGGGGCAGCGTCTTACAGCGCATCCGTTTTGCCCGGTAGCGGCAGCGCAAACACTGGCGGCGGTGGTGGTGCAGCACGTTCCGACCTGTCGGGCTCCTACACGGGCGGCAAGGGCGGCTCGGGCGTGGTCATGATCCGCTTCGCCGGCGGCACGACGGGCATCACCGCCAGCAGCGGCACCACGATCTCCGGCACGGGCAGCGCCGCCGGCTACACGATCCAGCGGTTCACGAACACGGGCACGAGCACGCTCGGCGTCGACTTCGCTGCGCGGCTCGGCGCCACGCTCACCGGCACGATCTCGGGCACCGGCGGCCTGACGTTTTCCGGGCCCGGCCGGCTGGCCCTTGCGGCCGACAACACCTACTCGGGCAGCACCACGATCTCGGCCGGTCGGCTCGAGGTCGGGGCCGGCGGCACGACCGGCGCGCTCGGCGGCTCGGGAGCGATCGCCAACTCGGGCACGCTCGCCTTCAATCGCGGCGACTCCGTCGCCCTCGCACGCGCTGTCACGGGCGCCGGCAGCCTCGTGCAACAGGGCGGCGGCACCACAGTGCTCACCGGCACCAACAGCTACTCGGGCGCCACATCGATCACGGACGGCACGCTCCAAGTGGGCGATGGCGGCACTGCCGGCACGCTCGGCGGCTCGGGCACGATTGCGAATGCCGGCACGCTCGCCTTCAACCGCAGCGACTCCGTCACGCTCTCGCGGGTTGTCACCGGGGTCGGCAACATCGCGCAGCAGGGCGGTGGCACGCTCATCCTCGCGACTGACAACTCGTATGCCGGCACCACGACCGTGTCGGCCGGCACGCTGCAGGTGGGCACGAGCGGCACGGTGGGCTCGCTCGGCAGTGGAGCGGTGTCGCTCGGCTCTGGGGCCACGCTTGCCTTCGACCGGAGTGACAACGTGGGCGTGTCGAATGCGATCTCGGGCGGCGGCAGCGTCGTGAAGAACGGCGCCGGTGTGCTCACACTCTTCGGGAGCAACTCGTATGGCGGTGGCACGGTCATCAACGGCGGCAGGCTCGTGGCCGGAGCCACCTCTGCGGTCGGCACCGGGTCGATTACGCTCAACGGCGGCGGCTTCAGCCTCGGCACCGGCATCTCCGTGGCCAACTCGATCGTGCTGGGCAACGCTGCATCGAGCACGTCGCTCGATGCCTTCCTGCCGGTCGAGTACCTGATCGTGGGCGGCGGCGGTGGCGGCGGTGGCGACAACGGTGGCGGTGGTGGTGGCGCGATCATCGGAGCGGCGGATCTGGCCACGCTCGTGTATCCGATCGCGGTTGGTGCCGGTGGTGCCGGTGGCGCCGTCAATATCCGGGGCGGCAATGGCGACAACTCGTCGGCATTTGGGCAGACGGCATTTGGCGGCGGAGGTGGCGGCGGCTGAGGTGCGGGAGCTGCCGGGTCGAACGCCAGCGGCACGAGCGGAGGCAACGGCGGAGCGGGCCTGCAGAGCACAATCACCGGCAGCGCCATGTTCTACGGCGGAGGCGGTGGCGGTGGGCCCGCCAACAGCGTGAACTTCACGAGTAGCGGAGGCGCGGGAGGGGGCGGCGCCGGCAAACTCGACACGGGCAACAGTGGGACCAACGGCCTCGGCGGGGGCGGCGGCGGCGCGGGCATCGTCGTCGTCCGTTACTACGGCAGCCCGAAGGCGATCGGCGGCTCCGTGACGAGTGGCAGCGGGTCGGCCACGGGCTACACGCTCCATACCTACACCTCTTCCACGGCGGAGAATGTGTTGGCCCTCACGACCCCGATCACTGCCACGATCTCGGGTGCGATGTCGGGCACTGGTGGCTTCACCTGGAACTCCGCCGGCACGCTCACGCTCACCGGCTCCAACTCTTATTCCGGTGGCACGGTCATCTCGGCCGGCCGCGTCGTGGGCAGCGTGGCCAGCCTGCCGGGCAACGTCAC
>Ga0075471_10002687_pt1 | contig 11597 bp, 5 predicted proteins | sample DEB19_08_DNA_2_FD_74787 | JGI IMG/M metagenome (GOLD analysis project Ga0075471, IMG submission 74787) | Aqueous microbial communities from the Delaware River and Bay under freshwater to marine salinity gradient to study organic matter... | ecosystem: Environmental > Aquatic > Marine > Coastal ... | reverse complement strand
GCGGCCTACGGCTGGTGGCGCGCGCGCGCCGTGCGGCCCTCGGACGACGCGGTGGCGATCGAGGTCGATGCGCGCGTGCGCACCGGCGAGCGCTTCTCGACGGCGCTCGCCCTGGAGGCCGACGCCTCGGCGGCGGCCGATCCGTTCGCGCGCGCCGCGATCGCGGATGCCGTCCGGCATGCCTCCGATCCTGACGTGGCCTCGCGCGTGCGCGGATCATTCCCGGTGACCGCGCCCGCGCGCTGGTGGGTGGGCCCGGCCGTGCTCGCGGTGGCGGTGCTCCTGTGGGCCACCGTGCCGCAGCTCGAGTCGGCGCGCGCCGAGGATGCCGACGCGCGCACGGCGGCAGCCGAGCGCGTGCCGACCCCGGAGGAGAAGCGCCTCGAGGACGTGGTGAAGCAGATCGAGCAGTCGCCGGAACTCGCCGCGAAGCTCGATGCCGAGCTCGACGCGGCTCGCAAGGCGGTCGACGAGGGTGCGACCGGGCCGGTGCGCACGCCCGAGCAGGCCGCGCGCGAGGCGATGAAGCGCATGGCCGAGCTGCAGGCGCGGCTCGACGAGGTATCCGACTCGCGCGAGTCGAAGGAATCGAAGGCGCTCCAGGATGCCCTGGCGAAGCTCGAGCTGCCGAAGGACTCGAACGCCGCGCGCGAGCTGGCGGAGGCGCTGAAGCAAGGCGACTTCGCGGCCGCGAAGGAGGCGCTCCAGTCGCTCCAGAAGCAGGCGGCGAAGGACAGCGGCCTCTCGAAGGAGGAGCGCGAGCAGCTTGCCAAGGCGCTCGAGGAGACGGCCAAGCAGCTTGACGCGCTCTCGAAGGATCCCGCCAAGCTTGCCGAGGCGCTGAAGCAGGCGGGCATGGACCCGTCGCTTGCGAACAACCCGGCCGCGCTGCAGGAGGCCATGAAGCAGGCCTCGCAGCTCAACCAGTCGCAGCGCGAGGCGCTGCAGAAGATGGCCGAGTCGATGCAGGGCGCGCAGTCGAAGCTGGCGCAGATGAGCCAGGAGATGCAGAAGAGCGCCTCGCAGTGCCGCAACCCCGGGCAGTCCCAGGGGCAGCAGTCGCAGGGCCAGCAGTCGCAGGGCCAGTCCGGCAGCGAGCCGCAGCAGGCCTCGAGCCAGCAGTCCGAGGGACAGGACTCGGGTTCCTCGATGTCGCAGATGCTCAGCGAGGCCGAGGCCGACCGGCAGATGGCGATGGCCGCCGACGGCGCGAAGAGCCAGTGCCAGGGCGGCGGCGACGGAATGAGCGAGTCCGAGGCCGACAGCGCGCTGCGCGCCAGCGCCGAGGGCGACGGGCAGTCGCAGGGGAACGCCGGCAGGAAGGACGGCAACGGCGGCGGCCGTGCGCAGGCCTCCGGCGGCGACCGCTCGATGCGGGAGACCGCCTTCGGCACCAAGTTCCAGAAGCAGAAGGGCGCGCGCGGCGAGGGCGACGTGATCGCGCGCCAGCTCGTCGCCGGCCAGGCGCCGGTGGGCGAAAGCCGCGTCGCGCTCGAGGAAGTGGCGGGCACCATCGCCACCGGGTACGAGCGCGGATCCGAGGACGATCCCGTTCCCGCGCACCTGCGCGAGGTGCACAAGCGCTACTTCGGCGAGCTGCGGCAGAAGTTCGCGGAGAAGGGCGTCAAGCCCGCCGCGCCCGGTGCTGCGGCCCCGTCCGCACCGCCCGCGGCGGGCCCGTCGAATGCCAAGTGACCGCGTGCGCGGGGTGGCCCGTGCCGCGCGGGCGGCGGCGTTGCTGGCGCCGCTCGCGGTCGGCGTCGGCTGCGGCAAGTCACCCCGCGTGACCGTCTACGTGAGTGCCGACCAGGAGGAGGTCGCGCGCCCGGTGTTCGAGCGCTTCGAGCGCGAGACCGGGATCCGTGTCGACGCCAAGTTCGACTCCGAGGCCACCAAGACGACGGCGCTTGCGAATGCGCTGCGCGCCGAGCGGTCGCGCCCGCGCGCGGACGTCTTCTGGTCGAACGAGCAGGCCGCGAACGTCGCGCTCGGCGCCGAGGGCGTGACGGCGCCGCTCGCGCCGGGGAGCGCGTATGCGGCGCTCGCCGAGGCGGTGGCCTCGTGGCCCGCGCAGTGGCGCGATCCTGCGGGCCGGTGGTTCGCCTTTGCCGGGCGTGCGCGCGTCATCGTGCACCACCCCGGCCGCGTGCCGTCGCCGCCCACGTCGTGGCAGGCGCTCGGGGACCCGGCGTGGAAGGGACGCATCGCGATGGCCGACCCGCGCTTCGGCACGACGCGCAGCCACTTCGGCGCCATGAAGGCCGCGTGGGACGCATCGGCCCCGGGGTCGTTCGACGACTTCGTGGCGCGGCTCGTGGCGAACGATCCGACGGTGCTGACGAGCGGCAATGCGGGCGTCGTCGACGCCGTGGCGCGCGGCGAGGCGGACCTCGGCATGACCGACACCGACGACGTGCTGGCGGCGCAGGCGCGCGGCCTGCAGGTGGCGATGGTCATGCCGCGGCACCTCGACGATCCGTCGGCGGCGGGCGGCGGCACGTACGTGATCCCGAACACCGTGGCGATCGTCTCGGGCGCGCCACACCCCGAGGAGGCCCGGCGATTCGTCGCGTTCATGCTCGACGCGGCGACCGAGCGGCAGCTTGCCACCCTGGCGGCGCGCCACGTGCCGCTCGTCCATCCGGCGGGCGCGGGGGACCTGTCGGTGGCGGATGCGCTGCGCGTCGATCCGGCGGCGGTGGCCGCGAACGCGGACGCGGCGGTCGATCGGTTCTTCGCCGCGCGGCGCGCGGCAGGCCAGGGATCGCGGTGAGCGGGGCGGGCGTGGCGGCGGTGGCGGCCGCGGCGGCGGCGTTCGCGGCGGCGGTCGCGTGGCCGGGTGCGGCGGGCGTCGGGCTGTTCGCACGCGGCGGCGCCGTGCCGGCGACCTTCGACGCGGCGGCCGCCGTGCGCACGACGGCGCTCTGGAGCGTCGCGATCGCGCTGTGCGCGACGGCGCTCGGCTGGCCGGTCGGCCGTGCGATGCGCCGTGCGCAGGCGGGGCGGGCGTTGCTTGCGGTCTCGGTGGTGGCCGCGGCGCTGCCGCCGTACGCGGTGTTCTGGTCGTGGTGGCAGGCGGCGGGACCGGGATCGTGGCTTGGGGACTGGTGCGCCGTGCACGGCATGACGGGGGTCCTGCGCGAGGCGCTGCTTGGCGTCGGGCTGGTGTCGTGGGCGTGGCCGATCGCGGCGTGGTTCGTGGCCGCGCGTCCGGCCGACGATCGGCTCGAGCGCGAACTCGGACGCGTCGACGGCGACCGCGCGGGCGACCGGCTGGCGCGCGCGTGGCGCGCCGACCGCGCGGCGCTGGCGCTGGCGGCGGCGGCCACGGCGTTCGTGGTGTCCGGGCTCACGGTGGCCTTCGACCTGGCGCAGGTGTGCACCTTCGGGTTCGAGCTGCGCACGCTCGACGTGCAGGGCGTGCCCGCGGGCGCGGTGCTGCGCGCGGCGTGGCCGGCGATCGCGGTGGCGGTGGTGGGGTCGGTGGCGCTCGCCGGCTGGCGCGTCCGCCCCCGCGAGGCCGGCACGCCGGAGGGGCGATGGGCGCGGGCGCGCACGGCGTGGCTCGTGGTGGCGCTGACGGTCATCGTTCCGGCGGTGGCGCTCGCGGTGGCGATCGTCGGCCGTGCCTCGCTCGACCGGTTCCTGGAGACGTCGGTGCGCGGCACCGTCGGGACGTTCGCCACGGCCGTGGCGGCGGGTGCGCTGATCGGCGTGGTGGCGGTTGGGCACCTGGTGCTCGCGGCCGTGGGGCAAGGCGCGGGTGCCGCATCGCGCGTCGCGCGCATCGCCGAGCGTGCGATGCTTGCCGGCTGGACGTTCGCGGCCGCGGTGCCGGCCACGGTGTTCGCGCTGAGCCTGGTGGCTGCATGGAACGGACCGGTGCTCGGTCCGCTGGTCTACGACACGCCGGCCATCATGGCGCTCTGCCACGTGGGGCGGTTCGGCGTGGTGGGCGCGTGGCTCGGGCGCATGCCCGCCCTGCGCGAACCGGTCGAGCGACGCGACCTGCGCGCGGTGGACGGCGTCGGGATGGCAGGCGTGGTGGCGGCACTGGCGCCGGAGGCACGCGGCGCGTGGCTCGCCGCGGCGGCGTGCGGCACCGCGCTCGCGGCCGGCGAGGTGATCGCGAGCGCGCGCCTGGAGCCGCCCGGATGGGCGTGGTCCGCGTCCACCCTCCTGAACGCGATCCACTACCAGCAGCCGTCGACGGTGCTCGGGGGGCTGCTCGCGGTGCTCGTGGTTGCCGGCGCGGCGGGTGCGTCGGTGGCGTGGCTCGCGGCACGTGCCGAGCGGCTGCGTGGCGCGGCGCTCGTCATGCTGGCGGCGCTTCCGGTGTTCATCGGCGGCTGCCGCGAGGCGGCGCTGCCGCCCGGGTCGGTGGCGGTCGACGCCGCGAGCTGGTTCGGCGCGGCCGGCCGCGGGCGCGGGCAGTTCGAGTACCCGCGCGCGCTCGACATCGACCCACGCGACGGCAGCGTGCTGGTGATCGACCGGCGTGCACGGGTGCAGCGCTTCACGCCCGAGGGCCGCCATGTGTCCGAGTGGACGATGCCAGAGCAGGCGCTCGGCAAGCCGACCGGCTTCGGCATCGGACCGGACGGCCGCGTGTGGGTGGCAGACACGCACTATCACCGCGTGATCTGCTACGCCCCCGACGGGACCGAGCTGCTCCGGATCGGCTCCTACGGCACGGGGCCCGGCCAGTTCATCTATCCCTGCGACGCCGAGATCGGCCCCGACGGAAACCTGTGGGTGGCGGAGTTCGGCGGCAATGACCGCATCCAGGTGTTCGCGACCGACGGCACGTTCCTGCGTGCGATCGGCCGCAACGGCCGCGGGCCCGGCGAGTTCGACCGCCCGCAGTCGATCGGCTTCTCGGCAGACGGCACCGAGCTCGTGGTCTGCGACGCGTGCAACCACCGCGTGCAGGTGCTGTCGCTCGACGGCACGCCGCGGCGCGCATTCGGCGCGGCGGGCAGCGGGCCCGGGCAGCTCGCGTATCCCTACGGACTGGAGGTGCTGCCGGACGGCACCGCGCTCGTGACGGAGTTCGGCAACCACCGGCTGCAGTGGCTCGACCTGCGCGACGGACGGTCGCTCGGCATCGCGCGCCGGGTGGACCGTGCGCCCGTGCCGACGGTGCTCCACGTGATCGACGGCGACCGGGTGCGGTCGCTTCCCTCCGGCGAGAACGCGCTCCGCTTCCCGTGGGCGGTGGGCGTGCGCGGCGGCGACGCATTCATCCTCGATTCCGGGCACTCGCGCGTGCTCGCGGCGCCGCTCGGCTCGCTGCGCGCCGAGGCCACGGCCGATCGTGGGTCAAGTAGCGTGGGTCGCGCGCCGTGACCGTGACCCTGGAACATCCCGTCGCGCTCGCGATCCTCCTGCTGGCGATCCCGTTCTGGTGGATGGCCCGGCGCAGCGTGGCGGTGCTCGGGCCGTGGAAGGCGTGGGGCGGGCTGGCGCTGCGGATCGCGGTGCTCCTGCTGCTGACCTTCGCGGTGGCGCGGCCGAGCATCGTGCGCGAGACGGACGCCATGACCGTGCTCGTCGTGGCCGACGCAAGCGACAGCGTGCCGCTCGAGCTGCGCACCGCCGCCGACCGCGCGGTGCGCGAGGCGGTGATCCGCAAGGAGCGCCCCGAGGACCGCGTGGGTGCGGTGACCGTGGCGCGCGACCCGGTCATCGCCTCGATGCCCGCCGATGCGGGCGAGCCCTCGCTCCTCGGGCACGTGGGCGACCTGCAGGCGACGGACCTGGCCGCCGGCGTGCGCATGGCGCTTGCCACGCAGCCCGGCGACACCACGGCGCGCATGCTGCTCGTCACCGACGGCAACGAGACGGCCGGAAGCCTCGAGGAAGCCGCCTCGCTCGCCAAGGCCGCGGGCGTGCCGATCGACGTGGTGCCGCTCGAGTACCGACACGAACGCGAGGTGCTGGTCGAAAGCCTGCGCGCGCCGACCCGCGCGCGCGAGGGGCAGTCGGTCGACCTGCGCGTCACGCTTCGCAGCCAGCAGGCTGCGTCCGGCCGGCTCCTCCTGTGGCAGAACGACGAACCCGTCGACCTTGATCCGGGGGGCAGCGGGCTCGGCTACCCGGTCCAGGTCACCCCGGGCGCCACGCTCGTGACGCTTCCCGTGGTGGCTGACGGCACCGGCGCGCAGCGCTTCCGCGTGGCCTTCGAGCCGGCGGACCCGGCGATGGACGCCGTGCCGCAGAACAACGCCGGCGCGGCGGTGGTGTTCGTCGGCGGCACGGGGCGGGTGCTCGTCATCGAGCCCGATGGCGGCACTGAGTGCGAGGCGCTGGTGCGCGCCTTGCGCGACGCGAGCATCGAGGTGGATCGTGCGACGCCCGACCAGGCGATGGGTCGTGGGCTTGCCTTCCTCTCCGGCTACGACGCCGTGGTGATGGCGAACCTGCCGCGCTGGAGCTTCGACAACGACTTCGACCGCGGGCTGCATGCCTACGTGCATGACCTCGGCGGCGGCCTCCTGATGCTCGGCGGCCCCGAGGGATTCGGCGCGGGCGGGTGGCTCGGTTCCGAGACCGAGAAGGCGCTTCCCGTGCGGCTCGACCCGCCGCAGACGCGCCAGATCATGCGCGGGGCGCTCGCGCTCCTCATGCACAGCTGCGAGATGCCCGAGGCCAACTACTGGGGCGTGCAGGTGGCCACGAGCGCCATCGACGCGCTCTCGAGCCAGGACTACGCGGGGCTCATCTCCCTCGGCGGCGCCGGGTTCGACGGCGGGAAGGGCACGCGCGACGGCTACGGCTGGGGCTTCCCGCTCCAGGTCGTCGGCGACAAGGCGCGCGCCAAGGATGCCGCGCGGCGGATGACCGTCGGCGACATGCCGAGCTTCACGGTCCCGATGGAGATGATCCTCGACGAGATGGTGAAGGTGCGCGCGGGCCAGAAGCACGCGATCGTCATCTCCGACGGCGATCCCTCCGCGCCGCCGCCCGAGCTGCTGAACGACTTCAAGGCCGCGAAGGTGACGGTGACGACGGTGCTCCTTGCCGGCAGCGGCTCCTCGAGCCTCGGCCATGGCGGCCCCGAGGACCACCGCAAGATGCAGGCGATCGCCACCAAGACCGGCGGACGCTTCTACCGCGTCGAGAACCCGCGCAAGCTGCCGGAGATCTTCATCCAGGAGGCGACGGTGGTGTCGCGCTCGCTGATCGTCGAGGGCGACTTCCAGCCGCGGATCGCCGCGGGCGCCACCGGGCCGCTCGCCGGCTTCGACGCGCTGCCGCCGGTGCGCGGCTACGTGCTCTGCGTGCCGCGCGAGGGGCTGGCGCAGTCGCCGGTCACGGTGCGCACGAAGGACGGCGACGACCCGATCTACGCCTACTGGAACTACGGCCTCGGCCGGTCGGTCGCGTTCACCTCGGACGTCACCGGCCGGTGGGGCGCCGCATGGAGCACGTGGGCACGGTTCCGCCCGTTCTGGGAGCAGACCGTGCGCTGGGTGATGCGCCCGGCGATGCCGCAGGACGTGAGCGTCTCGACCCGCGTCGACGGCGACCGTGCGTACATCGAGGTCGAGACCCGGGAGCAGGGGCAGGGCGGGTTCGCCGCCGACACGCGCGCCGAGGCGCGGCTCGTGACCCCGGGCGGCAAGGTGCGTGACCTCGCGCTGCGACAGGTCGGCCCCGGCCGCTTCACCGGCGAGTTCGAGGCGGTCGACCAGGGCGCGTACCTCGCGAACGTCGCCTTCGCGCGTGCGGGCGGCGCCGACGGGCAGGCCCGCGCGGGCAGCGTGCAGGCCGCGGTGAGCGTGCCGTACCCGGCCGAATACCGCGCCACCCGCGACAACGGGGCGCTGCTCCGCTCGATCGCCGAGCGCACGGGCGGACGCGTGCTTCGGCTCGCCGACGCCGCCACGTGGGAGCTCTTCGACCGCTCCGACCTCGGTGCCTCGCGCTCGGCGCGCGCGCTGTGGGAACTGGCGGCGATCCTGGCGGCGGTCCTCATCCTGCTCGACGTCGCGTGGCGGCGCATCGCCTTCGATGCGCGTGACGCGCGCGAGCTGGCGCAGCGCGTGACCGGCGGCGCAGCCTCGGGCGGCACCGGCAGCGTCGATGCGCTGCGGCGCGCGCGGACGGGGGCGGCGGCGGGCGGCACCGGGGCCACGAGTTCGGCAGCAGGCGTCCGCGGCGGCACGGCCGGCCCCGGCGTGGCCTCCACGCGCTTCGAGGCCTCCGCCGATGCGCCGAAGATGGATGCACGCGACCTCGCGGCCGAGACGCGCGGCGACGGCTCTGCTGCGTCGACGCCCGTGAAGGCGCCGGACGCCGCACCGGGCGAACCGTCGGACGCGCTCGCCCGGCTGCGTGCCGCACGCCAGCGGGCCCGCGACCAGGGCGACGGCGGCGGTTCCGGAGGCGGCGCATGAGCGCGACGCTCCCGCCGGACATCGCGGCCATGCCGCCCTTCGATGCCGGGATCGACGACGAACGCACCGCCCAGGAGCGCTGCGCGGCCTTCCGTGCCGTCGGGCAGCGGCTGCGCGAGGCGATCGGCCGCCGGCTCGTCGGCCAGCAGTCCGTCGTGGACCAGGTGCTCTGGTCGCTCTTTGCGGGCGGCCACGTACTCCTCGAGGGCGTGCCGGGCCTCGGCAAGACGCTCCTCGTGCGCACGCTCGGCGACGCGCTGCACCTCGACTTCGCGCGCATCCAGTTCACGCCCGACCTGATGCCCGCGGACATCGTGGGCACGCAGATCCTGGTCGACGACGGGCACGGCCACCGCGTGATGCAGTTCCGCCCGGGACCGATCTTCACGCAGGTGCTGCTCGCCGACGAGGTGAACCGCGCCAGCCCCAAGAGCCAGTCGGCGCTGCTGGAAGCCATGCAGGAACGCGCCGTCACGGTGGGCGGGCACACGCACCCCCTCCGCGACCCGTTCCTGGTGCTTGCCACGCAGAACCCGATCGAGCAGGAGGGCACCTATCCGCTGCCCGAGGCGCAGCTCGACCGGTTCCTGCTCAAGGTGTCGGTGCCCAACGTCGAGCGCGCCGACCTGATGGAGATCCTGCGGCGGACCACCACGTCCGCGGAGCCGCATGTCGGCGCGGTGCTCGACGGCGCACGCATCGTGCAGGCGCAGCGCCTGGCGCGCCGCATCGTGATCGCGGCGCCGGTGCAGGACTACGTGATCCGCCTGGTGCTTGCCACGCACCCGGGCGGCGAGCACGCCGACGAACGCGCCGGGCGCGAGATCGCGGTGGGCGCCAGCCCCCGCGCCGCGCAGGCGATCGTCACGGCCGCGAAGGTGCGAGCACTCTTCGACGGCCGCTTCCACGTGTCGATCGGGGACGTGCACGCCGTGGCGCCCGCTGCGCTGCGCCACCGCGTCATCCCGAGCTTCGAGGCCGAGGCCGACGGGTTCGACGCCGACCGCGTGGTGGCGGGGATCATCGAGCGGCTGCCGCGCCATGCACCCGAGGAGGCCGCGTGAGCCTCTTCTTCCAGAACCAGCCGAAGGGCGCGCGCCCGCAGCGCGTCGATGACCTGCTCGGGAACGAGCTGATGGCCCGGATCGGCCGGCTCGACCTCGTCAGCCGCAAGATCTTCAGCGGCAAGCTGCAGGGCGAGCGCCGGTCGAAGCGCCGCGGCCAGAGCGTCGAGTTCGCCGATTTCCGTCCCTACGTCCACGGCGACGACCTGCGCTTCATCGACTGGAACATCTTCGGCCGGCTCGACCGCCTGTTCCTGAAGATCTTCCTGGAGGAGGAGGATCTCTCGCTCCTCATCGCGATCGACACCAGCGCCTCGATGGACTGGGGCGACCCGAACAAGCTCGTGTTCGCGCAGCGCCTGGCGATGGCCCTCGGGTACATCGGGCTCGTCAACCACAACCGGGTGACGCTCGCCTCCTTCGGGGAGGAGGGCGGGCTCCGCAAGCTCGCGAACCTGCGCGGGCGGCGGCGCACCTCCGAGATGGGCCGGTGGCTGCTGGACCTGAAGCCCGGCGGGCGCGGGACCTTCGAGGAGTCCATGAAGTCGCTCGCGCTCGCGCGGCAGGGCCGCGGCGTGATGCTCGTGATCAGCGACTTCCTGCTGAAGGACGGCTACGAGAAGGGCCTGCGCTACGTGGCCGGCCGCGGCTACGACCTCTGGTGCGTGCAGACGCTCGCCCCGCAGGAGATCGACCCGACCGCGCACGGCCTCGCCGGCGACTGGCGCCTCACCGACGTCGAGGACCGCGACGAGGCCGAGGTGACGGCGAGCCCCGGCCTGGTCGAGCAGTACCGCGCGAACCTCGGTGCCTGGTGCGCCGGGCTGCGTGACTTCTCGGTGCGCCGCTCGATCATGCACATGGTGGTCGACACGTCGACCGACATCGACGTACTGCTCCTCGAGTACCTGCGTCGGCGGGGGCTCCTGCGATGAGCGGACCGGCGTTCGTGGCCATCACCTGGATCACGCCGCTCACGGGCATCGTGACGGCGGCGGCGCTGGTGCCGCTCCTGCTTGCGCTCTACTTCCTGAAGCTTCGGCGCAAGCCGGCGGCCGTCCCGAGCACGCTCCTCTGGAAGCGCAGCGTCGAGGACATGCGCGCCAACACGCCGTTCCAGCGCCTGCGGCCGAGCCTCCTCCTGTTCCTGCAGCTGGGGCTCCTCGGCTTCGTGGCGTTCGCCCTCATGCAGCCGCGCATGGATCTCGGTCTCTCCTCCGGCGGCCGCACCGTGATCCTGCTGGACGCGTCCGCCTCGATGGGCGCCACCGACCTTGCCGGCGGGAAGACCCGCCTGGACGTGGCGAAGCAGCAGGCCAAGGCGCGCGTCGAGCAGCTCTTCGCGGGCGGAATCTTCAGCTCCGTCCCGGGCGAGACGATGGTGATCGCCTTCAGCGACGGCGCCAAGGTGGTCCAGCCGTTCACGCGCTCGAGCGGCGACCTGATGCGCGCCATCGACCGCATCGAGCAGACCGACGGCGCCAGCCGCATCGCCGACGCCCTGGCGCTCGCGCGGGCGTTCGCGACGGTCATGGACCCGGAGTCGCAGGGGGCCACGCCCACCGAGGGCGCGACGCTCGAACTCTGGTCCGACGGACGGATCGAGGACCTCGCCTCGGAGTCGGTGCGCCCCGGCGAGACGCTCACGTACCACGTGACCGGTCGCGCCGATGCCGCGAACGCCGGCATCGAGGGAATCGCCGCCGAGCGAAGTGCCACCGACCCCGGCCTGATGCAGGTCTTCGTCACGCTTCGCAACGACGCGCCCGAGGCGGTCGAGACCGACCTCGAGCTGGTGGTCGACGGCTCCGTACGCTCCGTGACGCCCAGGCCCGTGCGCATCCCCGCGGCCGAGACCGCGGCGAAGCCGGGCGAGGGCCCGGCGTACCGGCCGGGGTACGAGCGCTTCACGTTCCCGCCGCTCGTCCAGCCGCGCGCCGGGGTGATGGCGGTGCGGATCGCGCGCGCCGATGCGCTGCCGGCGGACAACCGCGCCGAGATCGCGGTTGCCGCGCCGCGCCGCCTCCGGATCGCCGTGGTCGGGAACGTCGACTTCGCCACCGCCAACGTCGTGCGCGCCATCCCGGCCGAGAAGGTCGAGACGCTCTCCGCCAAGGAGTTCGCCGAGCGC
>Ga0075471_10002686_pt1 | contig 11602 bp, 9 predicted proteins | sample DEB19_08_DNA_2_FD_74787 | JGI IMG/M metagenome (GOLD analysis project Ga0075471, IMG submission 74787) | Aqueous microbial communities from the Delaware River and Bay under freshwater to marine salinity gradient to study organic matter... | ecosystem: Environmental > Aquatic > Marine > Coastal ... | reverse complement strand
CGGTCGTTGCGGTCGGCGAACGCCTGGCCGACGGCGGCGAACTCGGCCTCGAGGTACCCGGCACCGCACCCGAACACGAAGCGGCCGCCCGACAGCACGTCGAGGCTGGCGGCGGCCTTGGCGAGCAGGTACGGGTTCCGGTACGGGACGACGCACAGGTTGGAGAGCACCCGCAGGGTGGTGGTGACCGAGGCGGCGGCGGTCAGGGCGACGAACGGGTCGAGCGCGTGGTGGCCGCCCGACGCCAGCCACTCGTCCTCCGGGAACGGGTGCTCGGTGACGAACACGGCGTCGAAGCCAGCCGCCTCGGCGGCACGGGCGACCTCGGTGACGGCCGGGCCCGAGACGAACTCGGCGCCGCGCCCGACCTGGTCGGTCTGGAGGGAAACGCAGTAGCGCACGGGCCATTCGTAGCACCCGGTCCCGGCGTCCCGCAGGTCCGGGGTTGGGTACGGTGCAGCCGTGACGAAGAAGTTGCCCACGAAGGCCTACGAGGCCGAGCTGCTCCGTCTCCAGGAGGAGCTCGTGCACCTGCAGTACTGGGTCCGCGAGACCGGGTCGCGGGTGCTGGTGCTGTTCGAGGGACGAGACGCCGCCGGCAAGGGCGGGGCGATCCGCCGGATCACCGAGTACCTGAACCCCCGGTTCTGCCGGGTGGTCGCCCTGGGCGTGCCGTCGGAGCGGGAACGCTCCCAGTGGTACTTCCAGCGCTACGTCGAGCACCTGCCCGCGGGTGGGGAGATCGTGCTGTTCGACCGCTCCTGGTACAACCGGGCGGGGGTCGAGAAGGTGATGGGGTTCTGCACCCCGGAGGAGCACCAGCGGTTCCTACGGCAGGTTCCGGTGTTCGAGCGCCTGCTGATCAACGACGGGATCCTGCTCACGAAGTACTGGTTCTCGGTCAGCGACGAGGAGCAGGAGCGACGCTTCGCCGCCCGGATGACCGACCCGCTGCGGCGTTGGAAGATCAGCCCGATGGACCTCGAGGCGCGCCTGCACTGGGTGGACTACTCCCGGGCCAAGGACGAGATGTTCGTCCAGACCGACACGCCGGAGTCGCCGTGGTTCGTGGTCGACGGCGACGACAAGAAGCGGGCCCGACTCAACTGCATCAGCCACCTGCTGACCCGGGTCCCCTACGACCGGGTGCGGACCGACACGCCGGCCGCGCTCCCGCCCCGGGAGGACGACGCCGGCTACGTGCGGCCCGACCCGAGCACCCAGCACCACGTCCCCGACGTCGCCGCCCGCTTGCTGGGGTGACTCGGTCGGTCACTCCAGCTTCGTTGTTTGGACGTTTTCGGGGGCCAGGGGCCCCGAAAACGTCCAAACAACGAGGTCGGGTCGGGGCGGTCAGATGCCGAGGGCGTCGCGGGTGCGGTCGAGCTCGGCGGGGTCGGCGGTGGTGGGCACGAGGAACAGCTCGTCGGCCCCGGCGGCCGCGATGCCGTCGACCGCGCGTCGGAGGGCGTCGGGGGTGAAGCACGCCACCGAGTCGGCGCCGAACCGACCGGCCTCCTCGCCGAAGACCTTCAGGTAGTCGTAGGCGTAGCGCCGGAGCCGGTCCTCGGCGTCGGGACCGAGCCCGTACCAGATGCTGGTCGAGAGGTGCGGGGCGTCGGTGCGCCCGGCGTCGGTCCAGGCGGCGCGGATGACGTCGAAGGCCGCCCGTACGGTGGCCTCGTCGCCGTCGAGGGTCCAGGCACCGTCGACGCCGTCGGCCCAGCGCGCGGCGCGGGCGATGGCCTTCGGGCCGAGCGCACCGGCGATGAACGGCGGCCCGCCGGGCTGGACCGGAGGCGGACCGACGGGGTCGGCACCGGGGAACGGCGGCTCGCCGGCCCAGATCCGGCGCATGGTGGCGACCTGCTCGTCCATGCGGGCCCAGCGGTCGGAGAAGTCGCCGCCGATCGCGCGGTAGTCGTGCTCGCGTCCGCCCACACCGACGCCGATGGTCAGTCGGCCGTCACTGAGGCGGTCGACCGACGCCATCTGCTTGGCGACCTCGACCGCGTCGTGGGCGGGCAACACGATGATCGTGGTCCACAACCGGACCCGCTCGGTGAGGGCCGCGGCCGCGGCCAGCTCGACCACGAGCGAATGACTCGGGAAGGTGATCCGCTCCGGGACCGCCAGGCTCGACCACGGGCCGGTGTCGACGGCCCGACACCACGCGAGGGTGTCGGCACGGTCGTGGGGGACCATGGTGGGCAGGGTCATGGCGATCTGCATGACCGTGAGGGTAGGCGCACCCCGGATCCGGGGTGACGGCCCGCCGTGGATTCAGGCGTCGGGCCCGGCCGCCAGTGCGGCCTCCTGCTCCTGGATGGCGGCGACGAGCCGGTCGATGGCGGCGTCGAACGATGAGTCCGGACCCGGGAGCGATCCGCCGGTCCGCTGGGCGAACACGACCCGGCCCAACTCCTCCTCCAGCCCGGAGATCCGCTTCTTGACCTGCATCTCGTCGAGCTTGTCCTGGCCGGTCTTGGCGGCGTCCTTGGCGGCGTCGCCGACCTGCTTGGCCGTGTCCTTGACCTTGTCCATGAATCCCATCGGGGGACCTCCCGGATCGGTTGCGGTGGCGCCCAGGCTAGGACAGCGTGGTGGCTCCGCGCGTGCGAGACTGACCGGGCCGGACGCCCGACCGGCCGGAGGAGGGACCAGCCGTGAGCGACCGCTACGTCGTGATCTCGTCGGACTGCCACGCAGGCCTGGCCTGCGAGGAGTACCGGCCGTACCTCGACCCGAAGTTCCACGGAGCCTTCGAGGAGTTCCTCGCCGAGCGGGACGCCCGCCGCGAAGAGCTCCTGAAGATGAACTTCGAGTACATCATGGACTGGGAGACCACCAACGAGGAGGGGCTCCGCGGCGCCTGGGACGCCGAGCAGCGCGACAAGGAGCTCGACGCCGACGGCGTGTCGGCCGAGGTGATCTTCGCCGACTCCGACGCCGTCACCGGACACGAGTCGCCGCCGTTCGGTGCCGGGTTGTCGGCGGGGGAGATCACCGACCCCGAGTTGGCCTTCGCCGGCGCGCACGCCCACAACCGCTTCCTCGTCGACCTGTGCGCCACGTCGCCGGAGCGGCGCGGTGGGGTCGCCCTGGTGCCGATCTCGCAGGGCGTCGACCGGGCCGTCGAGGAGATCGAGTGGGTCGCGTCCCACCCCGGGATCCGCGGGATCATGATCCCCACGATGTGGCGGAACAACCCGCCCTACAACGACCGCATCTACGACAAGGTCTGGGCCGCCTGCGCCGAGACCGGCATGGTGGTGCACACCCACTCGGGCGAGGCGCCCCAGGAGGAGTACAACGAGCACCTCGGCATCTACCTCGCCGAGGTGGTGTTCTGGACCTACCGGCCGATCGCCCATCTCCTGTTCTCGGGTGCGTTCGAGCGGCACCCGGACCTCAAGTTCGCGGTGACGGAGTCGGCGGCGTACTGGGTCGCCGACATGAAGTGGAAGTGGGACCAGTACTTCGGCGGCGGTCACACCACGAAGAAGATGGCCGCGATGATGGAGGGGATCATCTCGAAGCTCCCCTCCGAGTACTTCGGCACCAACATCTTCATCGGCGCCTCCACCATGTCGAAGGAGGAGATCCGCCGTCGGTACCAGATCGGCTGCGACGCCGTGATGTGGGGGACCGACTACCCGCACCCGGAGGGCACCTGGCCGAACACCGTCGCGAAGTTGCGGGCCGACTTCTCCGACGTGCCCATCGCCGACGCCCGACTCATCCTGGGTGAGACCGCAGCGCGGTGCTACGGGTTCGACCTCGACCTGCTGCGTCCGATCGCGGACCGCATCGGTCCGACGGTCGACGACCTCGGGCAGGACCCCTCCCGGGTGGCCACCCCCGAGGAGCTGGCCCGGGCCGAGTGGTGGAAGGACGAGTACGGCCTGCGCTGACGCGGTCAGTATCCCGGGCGACGCCTACTGCACCATCCAGGCCCGCCGCACCTCGGCGTAGACGTCGACCACCTCGTCACCCGACGTGTCGACGAACGCGTCGTGGATGGACAGGGGGTAGGTGAACGGCGCGGCGTAGGCCTCGGTGACGGGTGTGCCGTCGGTGTAGCCGCAGGTGAGTCCTTCGCCGTGCAGGGTGAACCGGATGGGCGTCGTGCGGGGGAGCAGCACCGGCTCGCCCACGTCGCCGTCGACGACGAGCGACGCCCGCATGGCGGTCGGGCCGTCGTCGGGGCTCCGCTCGACGGTGACGCCCACGACCCGACGACCGGGTTCGAGCGGTGCACTGCGCACCGACACCGTCTCGACGCCGGCGAAGTTGTAGGCGAACTCGAGGCAACCGTCGACGACGTGCAGCGAGAAGCCGCCGAACCGCCCGCCCTGGGCGACCAGCACGCCGTCGGCCCGGGGTGCGACGTCGGCCGTGACCACGACCTGGTGGCTGCGCAACTTGGTGTTGGGCGCCAGCGGCTCGGGCACGGCGGTGACGTTGGGCCGGAGGTGGACCCGGTCGCGCTCGCCGAGCACCGGCGGGCGTCCGACGGCCATCCCGCGCCCGGCCTGGAGTGGCAGGACCCCGTAGCGACCGGCCTCCTCGAACCAGCGGTCCTGGAGCTCACGCAACTTGTCGGGTCGTTCGTCGGCCAGGTCGTGGTTCTCGGCCACGTCCCCGGCGACGTGGTAGAGCTCCCACCGGTCGGTGTTGGGGTGGGCCGACGGGTCGTCGGAGGGTTGGTAGGGCATGAACGGGTGGAACGCCACCGCCTTCCAACCGTCGTGGTAGATGGCCCGGCAGGCGAACTGCTCGTAGTACTGCGTGTGCCGGTGCTCCGGTGCGTCGGCGTCCGAGAGTGACGCCACGAAGTCGCGGCCGGCGACGGGGTCCTGGCGGACGCCCCCGAGCTCGTCGGGCATCGCCAGGCCGGTGTACGTCAGGATCGTCGCGCCGACGTCGATCGCGTGCGTGTACTGGTGGCGCACGGCACCGCGGTCGCCGGTCTCGGGCGCCCGCACGATCAGCGGATCGCCGATGCCGCCCTCGTGGGTCTCGCGCTTCCAGCGCTTGAACGGCGTGTTGCCGGCCATGGCCCAACCCCACGGGTAGTGGCCGTACGACAGCGGACCACCGAGCTCGTCGATCAGCTCCATCGTCCGGGCGGCGTCGTGGGGGAGACCGCTGAAGATGAAGTTCTCGTTGAAGGTGCCGTGGGGTCCGCCCTCGGCGCTGGCGCCGTTGTCGGAGCAGACCATCACCAGGGTGCGGTCGAGCTCGCCGGTCTCGCGCAGGAAGTCGAACAGCCGACCCAGGTGGTGGTCGGTGTGGGCGAGGAAGCCGGCGAAGACCTCCATCATCCGGGCCGCGGCCCGCCGTTCGTCGTCGGAGAGGGACTCCCACTCGGGGACCCACGGCGGACGGGGAGACAGCTCGGTGTCGGCGGGAACGATCCGCTCGGCGATCTGCTTGGCGAGCGCCCGCTCCCGGAACGCCTCCCACCCGTCGTCGAACCGCCCGGCGAACCGGTCGATCCACTCGCGGGGCGCCTGGTGCGGAGCGTGGCACGCGCCGAGCGCGAGGTACAGGAAGAACGGCTTGTCGGCGTCGGTGCCCCGGAGGTCGTCGACGAGCCCGATCGACCGGTCGACGAGGTCCTCGGTGAGGTGGTAGCCCTCGGGCGGGTCGAAGCGGATGGGGGAGTTGTCGACGACGAGCTCGGGGAAGAACTGGTTGGTCTCGGCCCCGATGAATCCGTAGTACCGCTCGAAGCCCTGCCCCAACGGCCAGCGGTCACGGGGGGCCGCGGTGTGGGTCTCGTCGGACGGCGCCAGGTGCCACTTGCCGACGGCGAAGGTCGCCCAGCCGGCCCGCCGGAGCACGTCGCTGACGAAGCCGCACGACTTCGGGATCCGCCCGTGGTAGCCGGGGTACCCGAGCGCCAGGTCGGTGATGCCCCCGATCCCGGCCGTGTGGTGGTTGCGGCCGGTCAGCAGGCAGGCGCGGGTGGGCGAGCACATGGCCGTGGTGTGAAAATTGCGGTAGCGCAGGCCGTCGGCGGCCAGGGCGTCGAGATGCGGAGTGGCGAGATCCGAGCCGAAGCAGCCCAGTTGGGCGAAGCCGACGTCGTCGAGGACGATCAGGACCACGTTCGGGGCCCCGTCGTCGGCACGCCGCGCCTGCGGCCAGGCCGGCACGGAGTCGGCGGCCGTCAGACCGACGTGCCCGGGGAAGGGCTCGCCGTCGCTGTAGGTCAGGACCTCGGCCATCGGGCACCTCCGCTCGGTTCGGGTGCGGACGCTAACCCGAGCGCGCTCCAGTCGTGCGTTCCGCGTGCCGAAGGACCGGGGATGCGCCGTTCCCGCCGTCCGTCGTCCGCCCGGGTGGACCGGATCCGGCCGCGGGCCCGGGCCGCCGTCGTCCCGATCCTGCTCGTCGTCCTGGCTTCGGTCGGGTCGGCGGCACCAGCACTCGCCGGTCCGCGGGCCGTGGCCGATCCGGCCGAGTCGGCCGATCCCCCCACGACCGTGACGACGAAGCCCGTCGACCGCCGGATCGTCGACGCCGGACGGGAGGTGAGTGAGGCCGAGGCCGAACGGGTCGACCTCGCCCGGGCGATCGCGGAGATCGACGCAGCCGTCACCGACCTCGACGCCCGCATCGCCGGCGTCGATGCCGATCTCGGACCGGCCCGGACCGCCCGCGACGACGTGCTCGGCCGACTCCAGGGTCGGGCGGTCACGGTGTACCAGCAGCGCGGCACCGGTCTCGGCGCCGCCCTGTCGATCGCGGGGCCCGACCGGCTCGCGGCGGGCGCCCATTACGCCGATGCCCTGGCGGTGGTCGACGCCGCCAGCCTGGCGCGGCTCCAGGCGGTGGTCGACGACCTCGAGGCCCGGCGGTCCGGTCTCGTCGCCGAGCGTCGCGACCGCACCGACGAGCGCAGCCGCCGGGCGGTCGAGCTGGTCGAGGCGCAGGCGCGATCGGCGGTCGCCGCCGGGCGGGTGGCCGCCCTCGGCGGGACACCCGTCATGGGTGCCAGCCCGGTGTCGGCGGGGGCGTTGGCGGGATGGTTCCGGGCGAGCGGGCACGGGGCGGTCCTGTCCGGGGGCGTCACGATCGAGGACCTCGCGGCCCTGTTCGTCGAGGAGGGCGAGGCCGTCGGGGTCCGGGCGGATCTCGCCTTCGCCCAGTCGGTGGTCGAGACCGGCTGGTTCGCCCACGCCACCGACGACAACTTCGCGGGGATCGGCGCCTGCGACTCCTGCGACGGTCGGGAGATCGCGTTCCCGACGCCGCGGGCGGTGGTCCGGGCGCAGATGCAGTTACTGCGTAACTATGCGGACGCCGACGCACGCGCATCCGGTCTCGGGCACCCGCCCGAGGTGACCCTGTACGGGGTCGACCCGGTCGGCGCCGCCCGGACCTACGACGGGTTCTCCGCCAAGGGGACGGCGCCGGTCTGGGACGCCATGGGGGGTGGTCGGTGGGCGACCGACCCCGTCTACGCCGGGAAGGTGCTGGCCGTGGCCGCCGGCATCCGGGCGTTCACGCCGCCGTCAGGCTGACCGGGAGCTCCGCGGGGCCGTAGGCCCAGAACACCGGCACCTTCGTGAAGACGTAGTCCGGGTCGAGGGTCATGCCGCCGACCCGGTCGAACAGGACGTCCATGGCGACGCGGGCTTCGAGCCGGGCGAGCGCGGATCCGGGGCAGACGTGGGGTCCACCGCCGAAGGCGAAGTGCGAGCGGGGGTCGGGGCGGTCGAGCCGGAAGGCGTCGGGATCGGGGAAGTGGGTCTCGTCGCGATTGGCCGAGGCGACCCCGAAGGCGACCTTGTCGTCGCGCGAGACGGCGACGCCGGCGACCTCGGTGTCGGCGGTGCAGGTCCGCATCAGGAACTGGATCGGTGACATCGTGCGCAACGTCTCCTCGACCAGGTTGTCGACGAGGCCCCGGTCGGCCCGACAGGCGGCGAAGACGTCGGGCTGCGAGGCCAGCACGTAGCACAGGTTCGAGATGAGGTGGCGGGTGGTCTCGTTGCCGGAGATGAACAGGAACACCAGTTGCGTGCGGGCCTCGACGTCGGTGAGCCGCCGGCCGTCGACCTCGGTGGCGAGGAGCCGCGTGATGAAGTCGTCGGGCGGGTCGGCGGCGTCGCGCCGGACCCGGATCTGCTCGTCGACGTACGCGGTGAACTCGGGGTGGGCACCCTCGAGGCCGGTCCCGCGCTCGTTGCGGTACCGGGTCGGGTAGGTGCCCTGGACGACCTCGTCGGACCACTCGGCCCACTGGCGGTGGTCGGCGACCGGTGCTCCGAGCAGGTGGCCGATGACGGTGGTCGGGATGGGCACGGAGTACCGGGCGACGAGGTCGCCCCCGCCGGTGGCGAGCAGGTCGTCGAGGAGCGTGCCGCACAGGTCGCGGGCCACGGGCTCGACCCGTCCGATCCGGTGCTGGGCGATCGCCGAGTTGATGATGCGGCGCACGTGCCCGTGGCGGGGCTCGGGGATCTCGTTGACGAACTGCTCCTCGTCGGGGACCACGACCCCCGGCTCGCGGAACGACGCGTTGAAGGTGTGGACGGCCTTCGAGGCGGCGAGGCAGTCGTCGAACCGGGCCAGGAACCACGCCCCCGACGGGCAGCGCGAGACGGGGTCGTGGGCGCGGAGAACAGCGAGTCCGCTCCGGTAGCCCGGTGCCTCGGGGTCGAGCGGATCGAAGGTGTCGGTGGCGCTCGACGGTGCGGTGTCCATGGTTCCCCCCGGTGGTCGTCGGCCGGGAGCCTAGGTCGGTGGGTGCGGGCGGACCGCCGGCTGGATCTCCGGGGTGGGAGTGGGTTCCAGGCCTATCCGGATGATGTCGACCGGTTAGGATGACATTCCCATGAGCACCACGCTGTCGCACCTCGCCGCCCTCGAGGCCGAGTCGATCCACATCATCCGCGAGGTCGCCGCCGAGTTCGAGCGGCCGGTGCTGCTCTTCTCGGGCGGCAAGGACTCCGCCGTGATGCTGCGGCTCGCCGAGAAGGCGTTCCTGCCCGCCCGGCTGCCGTTCCCGCTGATGCACGTCGACACCGGGCACAACTTCCCCGAGGTCATCGAGTACCGCGACCGCCGCGTCGCGGAGCTCGGTGCGCAATTGGTGGTGGCCTCGGTCCAGGACTCGATCGACCAGGGCCGGGTGGTCGAGGAGACCGGCCCACGGGCGAGTCGCAACCGACTCCAGACCGTCACGCTGCTCGACGCCATCACCGACAACAAGTTCGACGCCGTGTTCGGGGGCGGACGCCGCGACGAGGAGAAGGCCCGGGCCAAGGAGCGGGTGTTCTCGTTCCGGGACGACTTCGGACAGTGGGACCCGAAGAACCAGCGTCCCGAGCTGTGGAGCCTCTACAACGGTCGGCACCGCAAGGGCGAGCACATCCGGGTGTTCCCGCTCTCCAACTGGACCGAGCTCGACATCTGGCAGTACGTCGCCGACGCCGAGGTGGAGCTGCCGTCGATCTACTTCTCCCACGAGCGCGAGGTGATCGAGCGCGACGGCATGCTGCTCGCCGTCAACCCGTGGATCACCGTCCTCGACGGCGAGGTGCCCCACACCCGCACGGTGCGATTCCGGACGGTCGGCGACGCCACCTGCACCGGAGCGGTCGAGTCGACGGCGAGCACCCTGGAGCAGATCATCGCCGAGACCGCCGCCGCCACCGTCACCGAGCGGGGCGCCACCCGGGCCGACGACCGCATCTCGGAGTCCGGGATGGAGGACCGCAAGCGCGAGGGGTACTTCTGATGGAGATGCTGCGGTTCGCGACGGCCGGGTCGGTCGACGACGGCAAGAGCACGCTGATCGGCCGTCTCCTGGTCGAGACCAAGCAGATCTTCGAGGACCAGCTCGAGGCGGTGGAGCGCACCAGCCGCGAGAAGGGCTTCGACTACACGAACCTGGCGCTCCTCACCGACGGTCTCAAGTCGGAGCGTGAGCAGGGCATCACGATCGACGTCGCCTACCGCTACTTCGCCACGCCCCGGCGCAAGTTCATCATCGCCGACACCCCGGGCCACATCCAGTACACGCGCAACATGGTCACCGGCGCGTCGACCGCCGACCTGGCGTTGGTGCTGATCGACGCCCGGAAGGGCGTGCTCGAGCAGTCGCGTCGGCACGCCGTCATCGCGTCGCTGCTGCAGGTCAAGCACCTCGTGCTGTGCGTCAACAAGATGGACCTCGTCGACTTCGACGAGGCGGTCTTCGAGGCGATCTGCGCCGAGTTCGGCGAGTTCGCCGCCAAGCTCGACATCGACGACCTGACGTTCATCCCGATCTCGGCGCTCGAGGGTGACAACGTCGTCACCCACTCGCCGCGTACCCCCTGGTACGAGGGTCCGACGCTGCTGCACCACCTCGAGCACGTCTACATCGGCTCCGACCGCAACCTCATCGACGCCCGGTTCCCGGTGCAGTACGTCATCCGCCCGATGAGCCACGACCACCACGACTACCGGGGGTACGCCGGACAGGTGGCGAGCGGCACCTTCCGGCCCGGTGACGAGGTCGTGGTCCTGCCGAGCGGGTTCGCGACCACCGTCGCGGGGATCGACCTCCACGGTGAGCCCACCGACCAGGCCTACCCGCCGATGTCGGTGACGGTCCGCCTGGCGGACGACCTCGACGTCTCCCGGGGCGACATGATCTGCCGGCCCAACAACACGCCGCAGGTCACCCAGGACCTCGACGCCATGGTCTGCTGGTTCTCCGACGCCCCGGTCCGGCCCGGTGCGACCCTGGCCATCAAGCACACCACCCGGTGGACCAGGGCGAAGGTCTCGGAGATCCACTACCGGCTCGACGTCAACACGCTCCACCGTGACGACCAGCACGGCGCCCTCGCGATGAACGACCTCGGACGGGTGTCCCTGCGGACCGCCGTCCCGCTGTTCGTCGACGAGTACCGGCGCAACCGGGCCACGGGATCGTTCATCCTGGTCGACGAGGCCACGTTCGAGACGGTGGGTGCCGGGATGGTGCTCGGCGCCACCGCCTCCTGACGGGCCCCCGGTGTCGACCCCGCGCAGCGCCAACGTCGTCTGGCACGACACCGACGTCCCGCGGGGCGAGCGGTGGGACGCGTTCGGTGGCCACGGGGCCACCGTCTGGTGCACCGGCCTCTCGGGGTCGGGCAAGTCGACCATCGCCGTGGCGTTGCTCGAGCATCTGCTCGCCTGCGGGGTCGGGACCTACTCGCTCGACGGCGACAACCTCCGGCACGGTCTCAACGGCGATCTCGGGTTCGATGCCGCGTCCCGCACGGAGAACGTCCGGCGGGTGGGCGAGGTCGCCCGGCTCTTCGCCGATGCCGGCCTGGTGGCCGTGGTTCCGGTGATCAGCCCCTACCGGGAGGGGCGCGACCACGCTCGGGCGATCCATGCGGCCGCCGGCCTGCCGTTCTTCGAGGTGTTCGTCGACACGCCGCTCACGGTGTGCGAGGCCCGCGACCCGAAGGGCCTGTACGCCAAGGCCCGGGCGGGGGAGCTCCCCGGGTTCACCGGCATCGACGACCCGTACGAGCCGCCCCTGGCGCCCGAGCTGGTGATCCCCGGCGACCGGGTCACCCCCGCCGAAGGGGTGGCCATGATC
>Ga0075471_10002681_pt1 | contig 11608 bp, 1 predicted proteins | sample DEB19_08_DNA_2_FD_74787 | JGI IMG/M metagenome (GOLD analysis project Ga0075471, IMG submission 74787) | Aqueous microbial communities from the Delaware River and Bay under freshwater to marine salinity gradient to study organic matter... | ecosystem: Environmental > Aquatic > Marine > Coastal ... | reverse complement strand
CGATCCCCAACAAGCAGGCGTCGTTCGGCGAGAGCTACAGCCGCGACGGCGTGCCGCAGCGGCTGCAGACGGTGCCGCCGCCCACCGAGCACGAACTCAACTACAAGGCCGTGGTCCGCTACCTCGACCCGCTGCCCCACTTCGAGCGTTCGCAGCCCGGCAACATCCTGCGGATCTTCGAGCGCGGCGGCCGCTTCCGCCCCGAGATCGGCAACCCCGAGCGGCTCGAGGAGAACGGCCGGCCGCGGACCCGCTTGAGCAACCGCGGCCTGGGCACGGAGAACCGCACCGACCCGGTGTTCGTGGGCCTGACGAAGACGCGGCTGCTCGACCCCACGCTCAACTTCCTCGGCACCAACGACCATCCGGGCGACTATCGCTCGAGCGGCTGCACCGGCTGCCACGTCGTCTACGCCAACGACCGCTCCCCCGTGCACTCGGGCCCCTACGCCAAGTTCGGCAACCGCGGCTGGAGCTTCACTCCCGACCCGACGATTCCGCGGGGCGAGAGCGGCCATCCGATCCACCACCAATTCGCGCCGGGCAACGGCATCCCCACGAGCCAGTGCATGATCTGTCACATGCACCCGGGCACGACGGTGATGAACAGCTACGTCGGCTACATGTGGTGGGACGAGGAGAGCGACAGCGACCTCGTCTATCCGCCGCAGCAGAAATACCCGTCGTCCGAGGAGCTGATGGCCGCCGTGATGTCGAACCCGAACGAGTCGGCGGCCAAGAGCATGCTGTCGGACCCCGAGTTCCTCGCCAATCTCACCGACCTGAACGAGCGCACGAAGCACACGCAGTTCGCCGACTTCCACGGCCACGGCTGGGCCTACCGCGCCGTCTTCAAGCACGACCGGCAGGGCAACCTGCTCGACCACCGGGGCAAGATCGTGCCCGAGGCGGGCAACCTGGCCCAGCGGGCGGCCGTGCGGATGCCCGAGCGGATCCGGGAGATCTACCGGGGCGCCGACCAGAAGACGCCGGAGCAGATCAAGGCCGCCGAGGTCGCGCTGGCCCACGAGCGCGACGGCCTGCCCGTGCACATGCTCGACATCCACATGGAGCGGGGCATGCACTGCGTCGACTGCCACTTCGTGCAGGACATGCACGGCAACACGAAGCTCTACGGCGAGGTGCGGGCCGCCATCGAGATCGGCTGCGTCGACTGCCACGGCACCGCCGACAGGATCGCCACGCTCCGCACGAGCGGGCCCGCATCCGACACCTCGAGCCCCGAGGGGGGCCGCGACCTGCGCAGTCTCCGCACGCCGTCGGGCAAGCGCCGGTTCGTCGTCGAAGGCGACCGGATCTATCAAAACTCGATGGTCGAGGAAAACCTGACCTGGGAGATCAAGCAGACGAGGGCCACGATCGACCCGCAGAGCCCGCACTACAACCCTCGCTCGGCCTTCGCCAAGACGGTGCGGATGGGGGACGACGGCGTCATGGAGTGGGGCACGCTGCCCGGCGACACGCGGCCCTGCGCCCACAAGAACGAGTCGATGAGCTGCATCTCCTGCCACAGCTCGTGGAACCCCAGCTGCTTCGGCTGCCACCTGCCGCAGAAGGCCAACAAGAAGTCGCCCACGCTCCACAACGAGGGGGAGGTGACCCGCAACCTCACGGCCTACAACTTCCAGACGCTCCGCGACGACGTCTTCATGCTCGCCCGCGACGGCAACGCGACCGGCAACCGCATCGGCCCGTCGCGATCGAGCTGTGCGATCCACGTGACGAGCAACAACAACCTCCGCGAGACGATCTACGTGCAGCAGCAGACGATCTCGGCCGAGGGGATGAGCGGCATCGCCTTCAGCACGAACGTCCCGCACACCGTCCGCGGGGGCCCCGTCCGCGACGGCCGGCCCGACGACTACTCGCACCGCCCCGGCACGTACGAGACGAAGATGTGCACCGACTGCCACGTGGCGAAGCAGGAGGACAACAACGCCATCATGGCGCAGCTGCTCATGCAGGGCACCAACTACACGAACTTCATCGGCAAGTTCGCCTACGTGGGGCTGGGCACGGGCGGGCTGGCCGGCGTGGTCGTGACGGAGACGGAGGAGCCGCAGGCCGTGATCGGCAGCGAGTTCCACCGGATCGCGTTCCCCGACTACTTCGCCAAGCACCTGGCCAACGACGGCGTGCTCCAGCACGCCCACCACCACAAGGCGGGCGACGTCGGCGAGATGCTGTTGAACCCGCTCAAGCGGCGGGAGGTGCTCCAGGTGCAGGCCCGCGGCGAATACCTCTACGCCGCCTGCGGGGCCGACGGCCTGCGGGTGTTCGACATCGCCTTCATCGACGACAAGGGGTTCTCGCAGCGGATCACCACTGCTCCCGTTTCCCCGCTCGGCCAGCAGTTCTACGTGAAGACGCCCTACGCCACCGGCGTGGCCGCGCCCGCCACGACCGCGCCCGACCCGACCCGCACCCACGCGCCCGAAAACTTCGAGCAGCCGGTCCACGCGATGTACGCCTACCTCTACGTGACCGACCTCGAGGAGGGGCTCGTGATGGTCGGGGCCGGCACGCTGCTCGACGGCAACCCGCTCAACAACTTCTTGAAGAAGGACGTCACCTTCAATCCGGGCGGCATCTTGAACGGTGCCCGCAGCATCACGATCGCCGGCACCAACGCCTACATCTGCTGTAGCGCCGGCATCGTGGTGGTGTCGATCGAGGACCCGAAGTGCCCCAAGGTGGTCACGGTGATCGGCGGCGACCAGGTGCGGGACCCGCGGAGCGTGGCGATCCAGTTCCGCTACGCCTTCGTCTGCGACCGCGACGGGCTCAAGACCTTCGACGTGACGAGCCCCGCCGCGCCGGTGCTGCTGGCGACGCTGCCGATCGCCCAGGCCAACAGCGTCTACGTGGCCCGCACCTACGCCTACGTGGCGGCGGGCAGCCAGGGACTCCTGATGGTCGACGTCACGAACCCGGCCGCCCCCTTCCTCGACCAGTGCTTCGACGCCGGCGGCCGGATCAACGACGCCCGCGACGTGAAGCTCGGCATCACCTACGTGAGCGAGTTTGCCTACGTGGCCGACGGCGTCAACGGCCTGCGGGTCGTGCAGCTCACCACGCCCGACACGCCCGGCAACGTCGGCTTCAGCCCCCGTCCCACGCCGCAGCTGGTGGCGACCTACCCGGTGACGAAGGGCGGCATGGCACTCTCCGTGTCCGAAGGCGTCGACCGCGACCGGGCCGTCGACGAGACGGGCAACCAGCTCTCGGTGTTCGGCCGCGTCGGCGCCCGTCCGTTCAACCGGCAGGAGATGGAGAAGATGTATCTCCGCGACGGCCGCGTCTGGAAGGTCAGCGACGACCCCTTCGATGCCGAACTCTACCGGGTGATCTCTCCCCGCCCGCAGCGGCGGGCCGCCCGCTGACCTGGCCTGCCAGAGGCGGCCGACCGCCGGCGGACTCGCCCGCCCCCCCGGCGGGACCAGCCGAACGGCGCCGTCCCCTCTGGAGCGGGAGAACCGCTTTTCGAGGCTGACTTTCAGCTGTTTTTGTGGGGCGACCGGCGTGCCGGAACGCCGCCGAAACCCTCTCTACGCAAATTTTTTGCGGGCCGGATCAAGTCAGGGTAGCCTTCCCTAGATTCGGCAAAGTCGGCGCGTTTCCCACAATCTCGGTAATCCGCATGTTCGGTAGGACATGCCGGACCTGACTTTTCGCAGCACGATGCGACAGAACTCGACCAAGGAAGATTTCTTGACGATTGCCTCGCCGCGATCCGCGACCGCGGCTGCGCGGTGGCGGCGCGTGTGGTCCGCATGCCTGGCCGCGGTCGTGGCGTGCTTCTGTGCGCTCGATGGCAGGCCGGCCGCCGCCCAGGTGATCACCGGCACGTTCTACGGGCCCGTTCTCTCCGGCAGCACCGCGACGCTCGTCGACGGCGCGTCGATCGGCGGCAACATCACGAACGACGGCACGCTCGAGTTCGCGATGTCCAACCCCCTCAACGTCACATATTCGATTTCGGGCTCCGGCAACGTGCTGCTCAGCGGCACGTCGGGCACCGGCGGCACGATCACGTTCTCGGCGAACAATTCCTACACCGGCGCAGGACTGTCCTACGGCACGAATATCCGCTACGGCACGCTCGAGATCACCGTCGGCGGCAGCGTCGATCACGCGGGTGCCGACCTGTTCGTCGGCGACCAGGCCGGGGACGTCGGCTTCCTGACGATCTCGGGCGGCAGCATGTCGGCCCTCAACAGCCGGCTCGGTTACAACCCAGGCAGCAGTGGCACGGGCACCATCTCCGCCGGCACCTGGTCATCGGCCAACGACCTCGACATCGGCTACGCGGGCACCGGAGCGCTCACGATGACGGGCGGTCAGGTGGACGTCGGAGGTAGCGCGTCTCTCGCCCTCGCAACAAACAGCGTCGGCACATTCACGATCTCGGGCGGCACGATGGCGGTCACGTCGGTTCTGAACGTCGGCAACGGCGGCGCCGCCTCGCTCACGATGACGGGCGGCCTGATCACGAGCGAAGACGGCTACATCGGCCATGTCGCTGGAGCGTCGGGTACGGTCTCCATCACGAGCGGCACCTGGGCCATGAGCCGCGATCTCAAAATCGCCGAAGCTGGGGATTCTGGCGGAATCAGCATCAACAGCGGCGGCGTCGTGACGGTGGGTGGAGAACTCACCAGGGGCACAAACGGCACGCTCGACCTCAACGCAGGCGGCACGCTCAATATCGGCGTCGGCGGCGCAACGGGCAGCCTTGTCACCGACATCGTCAACAGCGGCACGCTGGTCTTCAACCGCTCGACCTTCTACTCGCACAGTAACGTCATCTCCGGCACCGGCTCGGTCATCAAGGAGGGCGCAGGCACGCTCGAGCTCACCGCAGGCAACAGCTACTCCGGCGGCACGACGATCCTCGGCGGGACGGTCGCCGTCACGGCCACGGGCGTGATCAGCCATCCGGCGGCGGACATGGTCATCGGCTTCGGCCCCGGCGACGTCGGTGCACTCAGCGTCGCCGGCGTCGTCTCGTCGTCGAACCTCGACCTCTACAACGGCACGTTCACCGTGGAGTCGGGCGGTATCGTCCAGACCACGGGATTTGCATCGATCGGGAACTCGGGCACCGGGACGGCCACGGTCTTCAACGGCATCTGGACGGTCGACAACGATCTGGCGATCGGCGTCTCCGGCGGGACGGGCACGCTGGACATCACCGGCGCCTCGGCGGTCGTGACCACGTATGGCAACACGACGCTCGGCGCGGCCAGCGGCGACAGCGGCACGGTCACGGTGTCGGATAACGCCATCTGGAACAACTACGGCAATCTGGCCGTCGGCGTCAGTGGCACCGGTGCCTTGACCATTTCCGGCGGCGGCAGCGTGCTGGTGACGGGCACACTCTCCCAAGGCGGCGCGGGCAGCACGATTACCGTCGACACCGGCGGCATCCTGACCCTCGGCAGCGGCACCGCCGCCACCTCGGCGGCGGCGTTGACTGCCACCAGCGTCACGAACAACGGCGACATCTACTTCAACGCCGGCAGCTTCGACACCTCCTCGCCGACGGCGATCAGCGGCGGCGGCAACGTGACCAAATTGGGCTCCGGTGCCCTCACGCTCAGCGGTTCGAGCAGCTACACCGGCGCCACGAACGTCATGGAGGGCAGGCTCTACCTCGAAGGCCACCTCGGGGCGACGCAAATGACGGTTTCCCCCGGCGCCTTCCTCGGCGGCGGCGGCGTCACGGAAGGCGCGGTGACGGTCTACTCGGGCACGCTCTCGCCCGGCTCGCCCTCGAACCCCTACGGGACGCTGACGGTCGGCAGCCTCACCATGGATGCCTCCGGAGACACGGATACCGAAAAGATGACGACGCTCATGTCGATCTCCGGCACTGTCCCGGGCGTGAGCTACGACCAGTTCGCCGCCTTCGATCCACTCAGCTTAAGCTCACCGCTCAACTATGACGGCATCCTCAAGATCACGATGACCGACACCTTTCGCTATGAAAACTACCAGGAATTTGACTTGTTTACTGGCTTTTCGGCCAAGACAGGCTCGTTCTCCACGATCGTGCTCGAAGCGGCCGGCACCTCGTATGCAGGGCTCGAGTTCGTGTTCGATGAATCGTCCCAGACCTACGAAACCGCGACCACCGGCGACCTAAACAACGGCGGGCAAAAGCTCGTTTTCTCGCTGGAAACTGGCAAACTCGTCGTCGTGCCCGAGCCGGGCACCATGGCGCTCGCCGCCATGGGAACCGTGACGTTCCTCGGCATGGCCCGCTGGCGGCGTCGATCCGGCCTGAAGGCCGCATCTGACAAGGCATCCGGCGGCCCGGCGGCGACCTGAACGATTGGGGCGACTTAGGCCGTTCGCGCTGTTGGATCCCTGTGTGAAACGTCAGAATTTCAAGAACTGCATGCCGAGAACTTGCCCCGGACTGCAATCGACCAGTAATTTGACGGCTTCTCTAAGCATTTCAGGCGTCTGTTTCCCCAGACAGCCCCGCCTGCCTCCCTCTCTCCGGGCCGAAATGCCCGGGATCAAACCGCACAGAGAACAACCTCACCTCGTCTACCGTAAAACGGGCATTCCCAACCCGATCAGAGCCCATGCCGCGGCGCGCCACGGCACCGTGACCACGCTCACTCGACCTCGCTCCCTCACCGTTTTCATTTTCTTTTCATCGACACGCTTTCCTGTTCCTGAGGACCATCGATGCTTCGCCGCTTCTTCCGCCCGCTGCTTCGCCGCCTCCCTCGCCCCGGCCTGTTCATGAACCCGTTCCACGCCCGGCCCCACGGCCGGCTGCGGCGACGGTTCTCCGGCCGTCGGTCGGCGGGCTTCGCACACGAGGCACTCGAGGTGCGGTCGCTCTTGAGCGGCGTGCCGGTGTCGGCCGCAGTCTCGGGTCCGCTGTCGTTTTCGCAGGATGTTGTGGCGCCTTCGGCCTGCGTCATGCAGTTCGACGCGTCGGCCGTCTCGGCCCCGCAGGTCGCCCAGGCTGCCGAGGCGGGCTACGCGTATGAGGTGATCGCGGGCTCGTCGCTGTCGAGTCAGGCGGCGACCGAACTCACCGCCGGCATCGATCGGGCCGATCGGCTGCTGTCGGACCTCTTCGATTCGCCCGCGTATGCGACCGCGATGCAGAGCACGTTCGGCAATGCCGGCAGCGACGGCGAGTCATTCTCCGCGGCCGTGGCAGCCTTGAAGAGCGACTGGGCGGCCGGCCGGCTCGGCGTCGAGCTGCAGGCGGTGCCGGCGGCGACGCTCGGCCAGGCGATGGGTGCCTACGCCGCGTCGTACGACGGCGGGCAGCGGATCTTCATCAACGCCGACTGGCTGGCCTCGGCGCCCGGCGCCGACAAGGTCGCCGCCGTGCTCCTGGAGGAGTTTGGCCACTCGCTCGACCGGCGGCTCAACGCCGGCGTCGACTCGCCCGGCGACGAGGGCCAGGTGTTCGCCGACGTCGCCGTCAACGGCGCCGCTTCGCCGGCCACCCAGGCTGCCTCGCTGGCCGACGACGATCATGCCGTCCTGCAGGTCGGCGGCACGTCCATACGCGTCGAACTGGCTGCGACCGACACCGACGGAGACGGCGTCGCCGATTCGAGCGACCTCGACGACGACAACGACGGTATCTCGGACGCCGTCGAGTCGACCCGCCTGGGCGCCACGCCGATCACGGCGGCGTCGATCGCGTTCACCTACGCCCAGACCGCCGGCGTCGACGGCTTCGTCGCCGGCTATCCCTCCCGCCACGACGCGGCGAGCGTCTACGGTACGGGCGACCGCAACGACCCCACCTTCCTCTTCGACGGCAAGCTCGACACCGAGCTGCGGGTGCACCAGGGCGACATCTTCGAGTTCCGCTTCGGCGGCACCGCGGCCAGCCCGCGGGTGATCGCGGCCGGCTCGACGTTCACGCTCACCGAGGGCAGCGGCGGCAACGACAAGAACATCGACGTCTACGGCACGTTCGGCACCACCGACGCGGCGGGCAACGCCAACAACGCCACCGGCGGCGGCATGGGCTGGAAGAACCTGCAGACGATGCTCGGCAACGGCACGGCCGTGCTCCTCTACTCCGGCTCGAGCGCCGCGACGCAGACCTTCAGCACCTCGATCGCCATCACGCACCTCCAGATCGTGGGCCGCGGCACGCACGGCGGCTGGGCCGACTTTGCGCTGACCGCCGAGGTCGATCAGTCGCTCGACACCGACGGCGACGGCGTGCCGAATCGCCTCGACCTCGACAGCGACAACGACGGCATCAGCGACCTGCGGGAGAGCGTCCGCGGGAATACGTCCGCGGCGGTCGTCGTGGCCGACGCCAACAACAACGGCACGATCACGCTCTCCGAGGCCGTCGACTACGTCTTCGCGAGCACGGGCGTGATCATCGGCAACCCCGATGCCAACTCCAACGGCGTCTGGAACTTCCTCGAGTCGGGCGGCACGATCGGCACGACGCCGTCCGACGCCGACGGCGATGGCGTGCCCGGTTTCCTCGACCTCGACAGCGACAACGACGGCATTCCCGACACGGTCGAAGCCCGGGCGACGACCCCCTACACGGCCAACGACGGCGACGTCCGCAACGACGACGCCGACGGCGACGGCGTGATCGGCCTGTTCGACACGGTCACGGGCTTCGGCGGATCGTTCTCCGTGCCGGTCAACACCGACAACGCGACCGAAACGTCGGCCCCACGCTCCGGCGGACTCACGGCAGCGATCACGCCCCCCACCACCGGCATGTCCTACACGGGCGGCACCGACTACAAGGTCTTGAACGTCAAGGACGGCGACACCACCCACCTGAAGGTGAAGGAAGCCGCAGACCGCCTCGTCGTCGACCTCGGCGAGGTCCTGCCGGCCGGCAGCGTGATCTCGGTGCAGGCGAAGCGCAACTTCGACAACAAGACCTACAACGGCACCGTGGGCCTGGTCCTGAGCGAGTCGAACCTGTCGGGCACCGTGCTGCTCAACAAGCAGACGACGATCTTCTCCGACAAGAACTACAAGGACATCACCTACACGCTGACCGGCGCCACCCGCTACCTCGACATCGACAACAACACGCCCGCCGGGCAGAACCTCGAGTTCCGCGTCAGCTACGTGGCGTGGACCTATTCTGCGAGCTCGACGACGGTCGTTCCCGACTTCGCCGACACCGACAGCGACAACGACGGTGTGCTCGACAAGAACGAGTCGCAGCGTGCCTCGGGCCTGACCCGCACGGGCGTCGACGCCAACGGCGACGGCATCGACGACGGCGTCTCGGCGAGCTACCAGGACCCGGACGGCGTCGTGAACGTGCCGCTCTCGACGCTCCAGAACGCCGACAGCGTGACGGGCGAGGTCGACTACCGCAGCGTCGACACCAACCCGCTGCGGATCACCAGCGTCGACGTGAACGAGGGCTCGCCCTACGCCGTGTTCACCCTTTCGGGCCGGACGACCGACACTCCGGTCAAGCTCTCGCTCACATCGGACAACGACCCCGCGACGGCGAACGCCACGCTGGGCACCGACACCGGCAACGCAATCCAGTATTTCGTGAGCGGCAAGGGCGGCGGCTGGACCAACTACACTGCCGACAGCACCGTCACCTTGAAGGCAAATAGCACGCTGCTCGTCCGCGTCGCCATCACCCCCGACGACCCGGCCGTCTACGAGGGCCCGGAGGCGTTCCGCCTCAAGGGCACCTACGGCGGGACGAACAACGACGCGTCGGAGGGCACGGGCGGCATCGGCACGATCTATGACGACGGCTCCGGCGACTATTGGGACTCGACGAACAACACTGCCACTCCGTCGTTGCCCAGCGGCATCACGCTCGACGACGACCGGCCGATCGAGATCAACGACGTCGTGGTAAACGAGGGCTCGCCGTACGCCGTGTTCGAGGTGAGTGGGCCTCTCGGCGCCGCGATCACGCTCTCGGTCGCCACCACGAGCAACCCAGCCAACACGCTCCCCGGAAACGCCACGCTCGGCACCGACACGGGCACCGGCACGACGGCGCTGCAGTATTCCGACGACGACGGGGCCACCTGGACCGACTACTCGAGCAAATCGCCGCCGATCATGCCCGACGGCGTGCTCGAGGTGCGGGTGAAGATCACCAACGACAACGTCCTGGAAACGGCCGAAACGTTCCAGCTCAAGGCGTCGCGTGTCACGGGCACCACGACCATCAACAGCACCGGCGGCCTGGGCACAATCCGCGACGACGGCCTCGGCGACTACTGGTTCAGCTCCAACTCGGGCACCGTCAGTTCCGTGACGCCCGCCACCGAGGCGCAGCTGACCGCCGCGAGCATCAGGCTCGATGACGACACGCCGATCGAGGTGTTCGACGTGCAGGTCAACGAGGGGACCGGCTGGGCCGTCTTCACGCTCGAGGGTCAGGCAGGCCAGTCCTACACGCCGTCGCTCACGGCGGGCACGGCCACGTCGCCCTCCGACTACACCACCTCGATCCAGTATTGGGACCCGGCGGCCAACAGCAACAAGGGTGGCTGGGTCGCCTACTCGAGCGGCACCGTCTCGCTCGACTCGGCGGGCCACGGCTACATCCGCGTGGCGATCGTCAATGACACGCCCGCGGTGTACGAGGGCGCCGAAACCTTCCGGCTCAACGTCACGACCACGAGCAACGTGTCGAGCTACGGCACGGGCACGATCCTCGACGGCGGCAGCGGCCTGATCTTCGGTTCAGGCACCGATGCCGACGAGACTGTCACGAAAGACAACGATAAGCCGACCGTCGCGATCGCCGTCTCCCCCGCGGGCGTGTCCGAGGGCGATGCCTCCGAGACCGACGCGATGACCTACACGGTCACGCTGTCCAACGCCTCGGCGACCGCCACGACGATCACGATCGATCTGACGGGCACCGCCACGCTCGGCACCGACTACACCGTCAGCGGCCTCACCGCCACCGGCACCGCCGGCCGCTACACCGTGACGATCGCAGCTGGGTCGACCACCGCGACGTTCACCGTCGATCCCATCGGCGACACGACGTTCGAGGGCGCCGAGACCGTCATCGCCACGATCTTCTCCGCGGTGACCAACACGAGCGACAGCCTTACCGCATCCACGTCGTCGGCCACCGGCACGATCTACGACGACGGCTCGAGCAAGCCCGGCGGCGGCACCTACGACAGCGACGTGCCGACCGTCGCGATCGCCGCCTCCCCCACCGGCATCTCCGAGGGCGACGGTTCCGAGACCGACGTGATGACCTACACGGTCACGCTGACCAACGCGTCGGCGACCGACACCACGATCACGATCGACCTGACGGGCACCGCCACGCTCGGCACCGACTACGCCGTCAGCGGCCTCACCGCGACCGGCACCGCCGGCCGCTACACGATCACGATTCCCGCCGGCTCCACCACCGCGTCGTTCACCGTCGATCCAATCGGCGACACCACGTTCGAGGGCGCCGAGACCGTGATCGCTACGATCTTCTCGGCGGTGACCAACAGCGTCAGCCTCACCCCGACCACGTCGTCGGCCACCGGCACGATCTACGACGACGGCTCGAGCAAGCCCGGCGGCGGCACCTACGACAGCGACGTGCCGA
>Ga0075471_10002679_pt1 | contig 11615 bp, 11 predicted proteins | sample DEB19_08_DNA_2_FD_74787 | JGI IMG/M metagenome (GOLD analysis project Ga0075471, IMG submission 74787) | Aqueous microbial communities from the Delaware River and Bay under freshwater to marine salinity gradient to study organic matter... | ecosystem: Environmental > Aquatic > Marine > Coastal ... | reverse complement strand
TCGTCACAGCGGATCGGACGCCCCTGAGCTTCACGCCACCGACCGAGGTCGGCCAACACCGCTCGGCCGGCGATTCCGCGCTCGGCCCAATGATCGACTCCGTGGCGATCGTCGTCGACTCCCCCGAAATGCCCCGTGCCCTCTTCGTCGTGCAGTGCCCCATGATTCCTGATGTGTCGGAACCCATCCCACTGACTGCTCGATTGCGTGTTCCATCCGTGCAGAACGTCGTCATGACTCGTGCTCGATCCGCCACCTGTCACCTCGTGCGAGAACGGTTGCCGTCCGAAGAGTGGTGGATTCGGTAGTCCCATGCTCCAATTCATGGGGAACACTCGACCTTCGCGAACCAACCGGGCCGCATCGACGATCCTCTCCGGAGTGAGGAGGTTCAAACACCCGAACAATCGGTCATCGGGCCGCGACCAGACGTCCCAACTCGCGGGCAGTCCGGCTCGCCGCGGAAGATCGTCGTAATCGGGGAGATCCGGGCCACTCGATGAAGATGCGCTCGACATGGTGCGACCGTATCCCGCCCGACGACCTCGCAATGACGGATGATCCACCCCGACGGAGCATCATGTGGGAGTGAACGACGAACGCGGACCCGAATCGAAAGCACCGTTGGCCGGTGTTCGCGTACTCGATCTCACGCGGGTTCTCGCCGGTCCGCACTGCGGACGCATGCTGGTCGACTTCGGTGCCGAGGTCATCAAGATCGAGCCACCCGACGGGGATCTCACGCGCTTCTCCAGCCCGCGAGTCGGATCACTCGCGACGTATTTCATCCAGCAGAACGCCGGCAAGAAGTGCATGAGCATCGATCTCGCGACTACGGAAGGCGCGCGGGTGTTCCGACGACTGGCCGATCGTTCCGATGTGCTCGTCGAGAACTACCGCGCCGGCGTGATGGACAAACTGGGCCTCGGATACGACGACCTGGTGGATTCGAACCCGCGCCTCGTGTACGCGTCGATCAGCGGCTACGGCGCCGACGGACCATGGGTTCACCGTCGCGCCTACGCGACTGTGATCGGAGCGGAAAGCGGACTCACGCGCATGCAAGCCGATTCGAGCGGGCAGTCCGTGAACGATCCGTGGTCGCACGCCGACACCTATACGGCCCTCGAAACGACGTCGGCGATCCTCGCCGCGCTCTACCGGCGCGAGAAAACCGGACGAGGTGACCGAATCGACGTGTCGATGGCCGAGACGATGCTCTACGTGAACGAGCACGCCCACGATCAACTCTTCGATCGGCCCGTCGATCCGAATTGGATCCGATCGTTCCAACCCGGTGATTATCCGATTCTCCAAGTTGCCGACGGGACCGTCGTGGTGATCAGCGGGCATCCGGCCGAGCGCGGGACCTTCGAGATCATGTTGGCGGTCATGGACCGCCCTCGACTCGCCGAGGACCCACGATTCGCCACCGTCGAGTCCCGACTTCGACATTTCGACGTGCTCCGCAACGAGATGACCGAGTGGGCGCGAACCGTTCCCAATGCCCAGATCTTCGAGGATCGCTGCGCCCAACACGGGCTGGCCATGGGAGTCGTACGGAGCGTTCGTGAACTCGCGAGCACTCCGTGGGCCGAGGCACGAGGCGCGATCACCACGGTTCCCGATCGAATCGGTGGTTTCATCCGCGTCCCCAACTCACCGTGGCATTTCCGTGACGCCACGGTGGGCGTCCACGGTGAGCCGCGCTATCGCGGCGAGGACAATCGAACGGTTCTGCGCGAGATCGCCGGCTACACCGACTCGGAGATCGACGAGCTCGAATCGAGCGGCGTGCTGTCGAGTCGACTTCCGAAGGCGTGACGGTCAGGCGTCGATACCCGTCGGCACCGTGAGAACCGACGTGCGCATGAATCGCACGCAAGGTGGCAGCGATCGCGCCAACACGGGTCCGGTGAGCAGCACGAACATCACCGTGCCCACGCCGAGCTCACCACCGAGGGCCACTCCCAGCACGAACACCACCGCTTCGAGTCCCCATCGCGCGACCTGCACGCTCATCCCACGATCGGAAAGTCCGAGCATCACCAGTTCCATCGGACCCGTGCCCAAGGCCGTGGCCACACCGAACGACACCGCGGAGTAGATCAAGACGAGACCGAGGAGCAGCATCGGTACTCGCGTGATGAGCGGATCGGGCTCGGGGACGAGATCCAACGCGATGTTCACGAAGAAACCCACGGTGACCGCTCCGATGATCGTCCCCCATTGCGGCGGACGTTTCAGGAACCACGCCAACATCGTGAAGAAGCCGCCGGAGATCCAGCCCATGGTTCCCACTCCGATGTCGAGTCGCTCGGCTCCACCGGTGCTCAAGATGTCGGCCGGTGCGACTCCGAGATGCGCCGACACCATGAATGCAATACCGAAGGCCACGACGGCGAACGACACAACGAGAATCGTGGCCCGGAAGGCGAACGACCGCGGCGTAGTCGGTGGTTCTTCGACGGGCACCGAAGCACCCTAGATGAAGTAGGTGTGAGAACTCAGGCTCGTCGCGGCGGGCGAGGTACGAATGGACTCGTCCGCGCGATGTACTCGGAGTAACCCTCGCGCCGCTTCTTGAGCGAACGTTCGAGGAGAACGACGCCCGAGACTCGCCGGAGCAACACGTTCATGACGATCGCACCGATCAGACCCCATGCGCCACCGCCAGATTCGGCAGCGATGATCGCGAGGCCCCACCACACGCACGCGTCACCGAAATAGTTCGGGTGGCGCGTGTAACGCCACAAACCGCGATCCATCACCTTGCCGGCCGACGCCGGATCGGCCTTGAAACGAGCGAGTTGCGCATCACCGACGACCTCGAAGAAGAGCCCGACGGCATATACGACAACCCCGATCACCGCAAGCACACCGACATCAGGGGTGTCATCGGCCTGACCGAGTTGCACACCGAGCGACACGATCCACATGAGAACACCTTGAAATCCGAACACGGTGACGAGGCTCACGAGTGGAAAGCGCTTTCCCCAATGCTTCCTCATGTTGCGGTAGCGGAAATCTTCACCGTGTCCGGTGTTGCGCCACGCGAGGTACAGCGCGAGTCGCAGACCCCACAAAGTGGTCAACAACGTGAGCAACCACTGCCGTGCGTCGTTTCCATCTCCGACGATCCGGCTCACCCAGGCCACCATCACGAATCCGAGTCCCCAAACGATGTCGACGATCGAAGCGTTCTTGATGACGACGCTCACCACCCACGTGGTGAACATCGCGATCAAGATCGCCACCGCCGACGCCAGCATGACCTCACCCATGTGAACTTCCTTCCGAGAGAGCGACCGCTACTTCGCGATCCATACGCAACCATTGTTCGTCGAGCCACGCCACGAATGCCGACGTGTCGTCGCCGTCCACACTCGGAACATCGCCGCGCGGGATCCGTCGCAGAACGAAACGCACCGGGCGTATCGGCTTGGCGACGGCCCGCAGAATTCCACCGAAGGTGTCGAGTCCTTCGAAGCCCACGTGCCAGGCGAGGAGAACATCGGCGGCCGGACAACCGCGGAGCATCGCGATGGCCCCCGCTGGTCGTGGCGGAAGCAAGTGTTCGAGCCCACGCAGACGCTCCGCCCGCGCCGGATCGACGGTTCCGATCTTCTCGATGGCTCGCGCTCGCTTGTCGGGGTTGGCGCGGGTGCCCTCCGGGAAGATCACACCGATGTCGTCGGCTCCCATGGGCGCGGTAAGGGCCGAAAGGGCCGCGAGTTCGGGGCCCGAATCGGTCGCCCCACGATCGAGGAAGTGGTTCGGAAGGCGATTGCCGACGACGTCGAGGCAGGGTTCGGCGAGCAACTCGCGCTTGAGCACGTACCGGGGATTCAGCCGTGCTTCGGACGTCACGGCATACGCCGAGACGAGGGAGTCGGCGAGACTCGCGTGTCGCGCCAGCAGAACCGTTGGTCCGGGTCGAAGCACTTCGGCGTTCTCCACCGCGACACGAACACCACAGGTCACGCGCAGCGCCGCCATGAGTCGGCCCGCCCACCAGCGTTGAAGGGCGAAGTGCCGAGGAAGTTGTTTGGCCCGACCGGTGATCCACCACCAGGCCGACAACTTCACACCGATGCTCTCGGTGATCGACCACAACAACGCGAAACCGAGGAGCCGAGCCACGGGCAGCCGACGTCGTCCGCGCGCGAGGTCGTAGAGCACCGACAACGGCAACCACACCGGCAACAACCCAATGAGCAACACGGCGACGAGGAACAGTCCCGGAATCGAGACGAGTCGCCGCTTCATGGGCCGATCGTAGGCCTCGGCGACGGGCCACTCGGACACGTCGAGACCCGGTCTCGGCAATCGTCGCCGGATTGGGTCATGATGACGACATGTCCTCCGCCCCTCGAAGTCGCGGTCGTTCGTTCGCTCTGATCATCGGGTTGTACGCGATCGCCATTCCCCTCTGCATCATCACTGCGGCCCTGATCGGAACCGACGATCCGATCGCCGCCCTCATCGGTGGTTTCGCCGCGTCGGTGGCCTTCCTCTACATCGCGTCGCAAATCGTCGGCAACGGCTCCACATTCGATGCGTGGTGGAGCGTCATGCCACCGGCCATCGCCATCTGGCTCGCAGTCACCAGCGACGCGAGTGACCCACTACGTCGCTGGGTTCTCGTCGGCTGCGCATTGGCGTGGGGACTCCGACTGACCGCCAATTGGTCGATCGGTTGGCCGGGTCTGCACCATGAGGACTGGCGCTATCAACAGCTGTATCGCGATCTTCCGATGCCCCGATGGCTCGTCAGCCTCACGTCGGTGCACCTCTTCCCATTGATCGTGGTGACCCTCGGATCGCTGCCCATCGTCGGCGCGACCACGGCGACCGGCCGCGACTTCGGCATCCTCGACGTCGTCGCGGCGATCGTCACCCTCATCGGAACAGGACTCGAACATTTCGCCGACGTCGATCTGCGTCGCTTCAATCGCACCAAACAACCCGGGGACGTTCTCGACCACGGCCTGTGGTCGAGGTCGCGCCATCCCAACTACCTCGGCGAAATGCTCTGGTGGTGGGGCCTGTTCCTCTTCGCGCTCGCGGCCGACCCGGGTTCGTGGTGGATGGGAATCGGAGCCCTGGCCATGACCGTGATGTTCCTCACCGCCTCGATTCCGCTGGCCGAAAAGCGGAGCGCCGAGCGCCGTCCGGGCTGGTCGGAGTACGTGGCCCGTACCCCGCTGCTGATCCCCCGGATCCGACCCCGCTGACCTGCCGTTTTCCCTCAAGCCGGGGGCGACCTCGGCCGATACATCCGGTGTGCTGATCGGGTTCGCCTCCGTCCTCGCCGCGCTGTGCGTGCTCGCCGGACTTCGAGTCGTGACTTCGCGTCATCGCGCTCTCACTCATCGCGCATCGCACGACAACCTCACCGACCTCCTCAATCGCAGTGGTCTCGTGTCGGTGATCTCGAGCGCACTGGACGAGGGCGGCGCCTTCGACCTCCTGTACCTCGACCTCGATCGCTTCAAATCGATCAACGACTCGCTCGGCCACGCGGCAGGTGACGACGTGCTTCGGGTCATCGGACGTCGAATCTCCGATGAACTGCCCGAGACATGTCAGGCGGCTCGACTCGGTGGCGACGAATTCGTCGTCGTCCACCCGACAGCTGACAACGGGCGATCGGTGCAGGAACTGGCCGAACGACTGACGCGTTCGATCATCGAACCAATCGAAGTCGGCGGGCGACTGCTGCGCATTGGCACCAGCATCGGAGTCGCTCGCGGCCCGTGGTCGTCGATGGATCCCGCCGATGCAATCGGTTTCGCCAACGTCGCGCTGCATCGTGCCAAAGAAATGGGACGCGGCCGCATCGAGGTCTTCTCACCCGATATGCGCGCCGATGTCGATCGCCGAGCAGCCGAAGAGTCGCTCCTGCGGGCCGCCGTCGACGCCGGCGACGTGGTGCCCTTCTTCCAGCCGGAGTTCGAGCATTCCACCGGTCGGCTCATCGGTGCCGAAATCCTCGCCCGCTGGGTGGGTCCGGAAGGAACCAGCGTTTCCGCTGCATCGATTCTGGAGATCGTCGACGATCCAAGCACTCTCGAGAAGATCACGGCATCGGTCGTGGCACAAGCGCGGCCGATCATCCGACGACTCGACGCGGTCGGGCTTCCACCCGACTTCCGTTTTCGCGTGAACATCCCGCATCGCTGCACACCGCGCGCCTGGCGTGACGGGCAGATCGCATCGGCTCTGCGGGGTGTGGAACCAAATCTCCTCACCATCGACATCCACGAATCGAGCCGAGTCGATGATCCCGTTGCCGCCGATGCCGTGCTCGAGTCGTTGCGCTCGGCCGGTGCCCGAGTGTGTCTCGAGGACGTCACTGGTTCTCACACGAGTCTCGGATCGGTGCCTTCGCTCCCACTCGACGAGATTCGCATCGACGCCCGACACCTCGACGGCCCCGCTGCGATGGCGATGGCACGAGCGGTGACCGGACTGGCCGCCGATCTCAGACTCGTGGTGTCGGCCACCGGTGTCGAAAACCTCGAAGTCGCCCGAATCCTCGACGATCTCGGTTGCGATCGTCAACAAGGTTTCCACCATGCCCCGGTCCTCACCGTCGATCAGCTGGAAGACGAGATCATGCGCGACGCACTGAAGCGGGTACGGGCGCAGTCCGTCGCCTAGCGTCTTTCTTCTGTGTCGGCCAAGCAACGCGGAATCGTCTGGATCCTCGTCAGCGCGCTCGCCTATTCGCTCTTCACCGTGTTCGGCAAGAACGTGCTCGAACAACTCGGAACCACCGACGTGCTCTTCTGGCGATTCGCCATCGCCATGCCGGTGTCGTGGTCGGTGGTGACGATCCGGCGGGTGAGGGGATTCGGACCTCGACCACTCGCCGTCGACTGGAAGCCACGTCTCTTGGCCGGCGTGTCCTTCGGGTTCATGGCGTATCTGGCCTTCGCCGCGCTCGACCGGATGTCGGGTGCGCTCTACATCGTGATCTGTTACACGTATCCGGCCATGGTTGCGCTCGGTGCTTGGATGCTCGGCAAACCATCATCGAGACACATCTGGTGGGCGGCCGCCGTCACGCTCCTCGGCATCGCATTCACGGTTCCCGAAGTCCTGAACGACACCGATGGTGCCGCTCTCATCGGCATGCTGATGACACTCGGCAACGCCTTCATCTACGCGTGCTACATCTTGTTCAGTGAGCGGTTCGTCGTGTCCGGTGACGATTCACAACCGAGCGGAGACGGGTTCGTGGCCGCGGCGTGGGGATTCACCGGTGCGTTCGTGGTCGGCACTTTGTTCATCGCGGTGCACGGCGGTGTCACCGCACCGAGCGGGGCGAAATACGTGTCGTCGATGATCGCCCTCGGGGTGATCAGCACCGTGATCGCCGGCACGACATTCTTCCTAGGTGTGAAGCACCTCGGGCCGGCACCAGCCGCTCTCGTGGCGGCAACCGAGCCCGTCCTGACTCTCATCTGGGCGGTCACGATCCTCGACGAATCGCTCGTACCGGTTCAGATACTCGGCGCGGTGTTGGTGATCATCGGCGTGTTCTGGTCGCAACGCGCACCGTCGATCACCCCACCAATGCCTGAAGTTCCCGCACTCTGACCGAAGTCGCCGACGAATTCGTATAGGGCGGAAGCAACCCGCCGGCTCCGACGTTCGAGGTCCACGAGATGGCCCACGTGATCGACATCGTCGCCGCGAATCTTCCTCCGGGCCGAGCGACCGAGGCGTGTTGATAGGTGTAGTTGCACGGACTCGTCGGGACGTCGCCGAGCAACGGTGACCATTGAATACCGGGGCCCGCGCACGACATGCTCCCCCGACCACCACCGAGGTGAACCGAATCGTCGGTGTCGAAGCGCATCAACAACGGAGTCGCCGTCGTCTTGGTCCAGATGATGCCGGTGGGGGTGGGAATCCATGCGGTTGCGGTCACCGGCTTCCAGGCACTCGGGTCGGTCCAGATCCAAGTACCAACCTTGACCACCGCGTCGTCGATCGTCGGTGCGAACGAGAAGCTCGGCCGCGGCAATCGGCCGTACACGAGCAACGACGATTGGGTTGCGAGTTGTCGTGGCGACACCTGGGGGATCCACACGAGTCGACGGCGACCATTGCATGTTCGATTGAAGAGTCGGTAACGCAATCCGTTGAGACGCATGGTGATCGGTGTGCGTGATCCGGTGCCGGTCGATGAGTCGTACGCGGTTTCGGGCGCCCACTTGCACACGGCCCCGGCCGAGTTCAGGCTCGCCGGTGGGGTTCCGGTCTGTACGCCGGCCCAGATCGTGCCGCCGGTCGAGCCGCCGCTCCCAGTACTGCCATCGGCGGCCGATACCGGAGATGCGACGGCGAACGTCACCAGCATCATGCTCATAATGACGATCAGACGGCGCACAAGTCCTCCCCCACGCTCCAATTGAGGGGACGTTCGGCGGACCACAACCACTCGCCGCCCACGCGGCGGAGATCCCAGTCGGTGACCGAACTGACGAGCGAGTCATCGACGATGATCGGCGGAATCTCACCTTCGAGCGACGGCGGCACGGACTGGACGAGGACCGTGTCGTCGGTGAAGCACACGCGCACGGTCGCCGAGTCATCATCGGTGAGGTTCACGTGATCGATCCGATACCGGAGGCCGCCCGACTGCGACGCGACGACCCGGTTGGCGACCCGATCAGCCATGAGATCGGTGAGTGTTTCGTACACGTCGGTTCCTTCGACGGCGATTCGCTCGGGTTCACATGACCAAGGTGAGCGACCGCAATCGATTCGACGATCGATGAGCAGAGCGAACGCACTCTCGACATCGGCCAATGGCTCCATGGGAACGATCACCGAGGTGTCGGTGATCGACTCGGGGACGTTCACCGACGAGGGCTTGGCATCGGTCTCGATCATCGATGCCGATTCCTGTTTCGATCCGCAGCCAACTGAGGTCACCGTGCTCAGTAACAAGAGGCCTCGCGCCATCAGATGCTTCATGTGTTCCTCCTCGGAGCCATGTGGCACCACGCCACCAGTCCAGGGAGATTGCTCGGCTCCTCCTTGACGAATCCCGGGGCGAACGCCTCAATGGGCAAGAGGACGAATATGCGGCCTCGAGTTTTCCCTGCGACACTTCGTCGATGTCCGAACCGCGAACCATGGCTCTCGCTCGTGACGCGGCGTCCGCGTTGCGAATCATCCTCGGGATCATGAGCGATCAGCTCGTGATGTTCGGCGGCGAGGACACCGGTTGGGGTCCACGATCGTGGCGACTCGACGACATCGTGCGACTCGACAACCGCATCGATGAACTCTGGCCCGATCAAACCTGGGGTATGACCGAGTCGGATCCTGCGTCAGCGACCGACCGCGATCAGCCGGCCCGCGATTTCGAACTCCACATCGAGGACGCCGAACTCATCCTCGCCGGCATGGCGTTCACCGAAATGGCCAGCGCCGAATTCCCGTGGGCCGACATGGTGCGCTGGACGAGCGACTTCATCTCGACCGAAATTCGAACGTTGTGGTCGGACGGGATCTGGCGGAGTCGATCGGGCCGCTAAGTGGCGGCCTTGGCGAGCGCTTTCTTGGCCCGGGCCTGGGCCGCTCCGGCACGAATGGCTCCGGCGATGCCTTCGGGATTCTGCACGGCGGTGAAGATGAGGAGTGTTCCGCCGATGAAGGGCTCCCAGCGGCCCATTCCGCCGATGATCTGGTTCATGCCGTAGAACGCCACACCGGCCGTGGCCGTGATGCCGGCCGTGACAGCACCGCTCACGCTCGTGATGCCACCGAGGTAGGCCACGGAAAGTGCGGTCAACGAAGCCATCACGCCGTACGAGAGGTCGGAAACCGATCCGAATCGGTACGCCACGAGCGTGCCACCGACGCCGGCGATGAACGACGAGAAGCCGAACATCGTCATCTTCACGCGAACGACGTTGATGCCAACAGCCGACGCCGCGCGTTCGTTACCGCGCACAGCGAGCATCACCCGACCCGACCCCGAACGACGGATGTTGGCCACCGCCACACAAAGCAGGATCAGGATCACGACGAGGAACACGCCGAAGACCGGCCTCGACACCTTGTTGCCGAACACCAATCCGAAATCCCACGGACCAAGCTTCGGGTTGGGAACCTTGGCTCCACCACTCGCGATGTCGCCGATCACCGCCGGATTCTTGAAGACGAACTCGGCGATGGTGACGCCGCCGGCCAACGTGATGATCGCGAGATTGGTGCCTCTCACACGTAGAGCCGGAATGCCGACGATGAGGCCGAAGATCATCGCACCGAAGGCCGCGAGGATCGGTGCGATCGGAAATGGAATGTCGTGTTGCGTCGCCAACTTCGAGAGTGCGAAACCGGCCACGCCGGCGAAGGCCATCTGAGCAAGCGATGTCTGGCCGCCGAACCCGGTGAGCACCACCAACGACAGCGCGAACACCGCCGCGATGACAGTGGTCATCAGAGCGGCCCGCCACAACGGGCCGAAGGCGAACAAGCCGAGCACGGCCAAGCCAGTGGGCACCATCAGGGACACCGGGGTGACCCGTGCCGGCGGAACCGAGGGCAACTTCCAGTTCGACACCGAACCTCGCTCGGGGAGGCGTTCACCAAGCACGACCATGGTCACGATGATCACGAGGAACGGGATGCCTTCGCGCGCGCCGTACTCGGGGAACCAACTGATCTCGTTCTGCAACTTGGTGCACAGCGATTGCCCCATACCGATGAGGACTCCAGTGATGAGAGTCGGCCAGAAGTTCTGGAACTTGCCGATGAGTGCGGCGCCCAATGCGGGAATCAAGAAAGTGAAGGTGAATATCGTCGGTGTCAATTGGATCTGTGGTGCGGCCAAGATCGCGATGAAGGTCGTGACCACCGATGACATCACCCAGCCGAGGGCCGCCAGTCGGTCGGGTGAATAACCGAGCATCACCGCGCCTTTTTCGTTCTCGGCGGCGGCGCGGGTGGCCAATCCGATGCGCAGATACTTGCTGTAGGCCCACAGCGCGGCGGCAACCACGGCCACGATGAGCAGCAACCAGAGACCGTCGCGCGGAATCGTCAGGTCGCCAGCGAGCGTGACCGGTTCGCGCGGCAGGATCGCGTTCACTCGCAATCCACCGGTGATGTCCTCGAACCGTCGCTCGACGAGAGTTATGAACAAGATGATCAGTCCGACGCTGGCCACCACTTTGGCGAGCGCCGGTGCCTGCCGAAGCGGGCGGAAGATCAGTAGGTAGACAACGAGACCGAGCAAGGCCGCCGTGAGCAACGCGAGGATCAACGCCCAGCGGTAACCAACGTCGTCGCCGAAGTGATACCGATCCGGAAGTCCGGGGATCGGAAACGGGTATTCGCCCTTGCGAAGGTCGGCGTATACATAGGTTCCCCACATGGCCATCGCGCCGGCCGAGAAATTCACCACACCTGAACCCTGATAGGTGATCACCAGACCGAGGCCCAGGGCGGCGATGATCGCCCCGGCGCCGCTGCCGAGCAGCAGGAAGAAGAGATAGTCGGTCATTCCTTCACTCTCCTCTTTCTGCTACTCGACAGCGACCGCACGATCAGGGAAGAAGCGGGCGACTGTCGACGAGTTCGACGCC
>Ga0075471_10002675_pt1 | contig 11623 bp, 10 predicted proteins | sample DEB19_08_DNA_2_FD_74787 | JGI IMG/M metagenome (GOLD analysis project Ga0075471, IMG submission 74787) | Aqueous microbial communities from the Delaware River and Bay under freshwater to marine salinity gradient to study organic matter... | ecosystem: Environmental > Aquatic > Marine > Coastal ... | reverse complement strand
CGCCGTCGCGACGCCCGTCATGGCGGCCAACGCGCAGATCGACGACGCGCAGGAAGGCATGCGCGCGTTCCTCGAGAAGCGCGCGCCCAAGTGGACGAGCCCGTAACCCCACCGCCGCCCCGACCGCGCTGGGTCGCGCTCGCACCGCTGCGCAACACCGCGTACGCGCGCCTGTGGTTCGGCGCGTTCGTGTCGAACATCGGTACCTGGATGGAGGCCGTGGCGCTCGGCATCTACGTGCAGCGCACCACCGGGCAGGCGGCGTGGACGGGCACCGTGGCCGCGGCCGCGTTCGTACCGATCGCGATCGTCGGCCCGTTCGGCGGCGCGCTCGCCGACCGGTTCCCGCGCAAGTGGCTCCTCGTGAGCACCTCCGCGATCCAGCTCGCCCTCGCGGCGCTGCTCGCCGCACTGTTCGCGACCGGATCGCCCTCGGCGCCGCTGCTCACCCTCATCGCGTTCGCCAACGGCACCTGCGCCGCGCTCGGGTTCCCCGCCTACCAGGCGATCCTCCCCGACCTCGTGCCGACCGAGATCCTGCCGGGCGCGGTCGCCCTCTCGGCGGCCCAGTACAACCTCGGCCGCGTGGTCGGTCCGGTGCTCGCCGGCGTGGTGATCGGCACCGACCGCTATGCCGCCGCCGAGGCCGTGAACGCCGTGAGCTTCCTCGCGGTGATCGCGGTGATGATCACGCTCCCGTTGCCCCGGCCGGTGCATCACGAACATCACGACCACCTGCTCCGTGCCGTCGCGCGCGGCTTCGGGTTCGTGCGCCGCGAGCCGGGCCTGCGCATCAACGCGCTCGCGATGTGTGTGAACACATTCCTCGCGGCGCCGTTCATCGCGCTCGTGCCGACGATGGCCGAGGACGTGCTCGACACGTCGCACGGCACCGCCGTGCTCGTCACCGCCCAGGGTGTCGGGGCGGTCGCGATGGCGTTCTCGCTGGGTTGGTTGTCGGAGCGGTGGGGGACGCGACGCGTGCTGCTCACCATGATGGGCGGGCTGCCGTTCGCGCTCGCCGCATACGCCCGCGCCCCCGGTCTCGCTCTGTCGGCGTGCGCGATCGTGGCCGTCGGCGGCCTCTACCTCGGTGCCATCTCCACGTTCACGACGATCGCGCAGCTCCGCGCGCCCGCGGCGCTGCGGGGCCGGGTGGTGTCGGTCCACACGATGATCCTCGGGTCGCTCTACCCGATCGGCGCCGTGGTGCAAGGGGCGATCGCCGACGCCATCGGCCTGCGGGTCACCACCCTCGCCGCGGGCGTGGCGCTCGGTGTGGTGCTGGTGGTGACCCGGCTCGCCCGGCCCGGCATCACCGAGGCACTCGACGAACCGGTCGCGCTAGCGTCCGGCGCATGAGCATCGTCGAATTCGAACGCCGCGGCCACGCCGCTCTCGTCACCCTCAACCGGCCCGAGGCCCGCAACGCGATCAGCCCCGAGGTGAGCCAGGCCATGGCCGCCGTGCTCGACGAGGTCGAGGCCGATCCCGAACTGCGCGCGGTCGTGCTCACCGGCGCGGGAGAGGTGTTCTGCGCCGGCGCCGACCTCAAGGTGATCGCGTCGGGCCGCGCCGCCGACATCGCCAGTGGCAAGGGCGGGTTCGCGGGTGTCGTGACCCGCGACTTCCCCAAGCCGATCATCGCGGCGGTGAACGGGCCGGCCCTCGCCGGCGGCTGCGAGATCGTGCTCGCCTGTGATCTCGTCGTGGCGGCCGAAGCGGCGGTGTTCGGCATCCCCGAGGTGAAGCGCGGGCTCATGGCCGCCGCGGGCGGCCTCATCCGGCTCCCCAAGCGGGTGCCGCTCGCGATCGCGCTCGAACTCGCGATGACCGGCGACCCGATCGACGCGCCCCGCGCGCTCGCGCTCGGGCTCGTGAACCGCGTGGTGCCGGGGGCCGCGGTGGTCGACGAGGCCGTCGCGCTCGCCGAGCGGATCGGCGAGAACTCCCCCATCGCGGTCCGCAACTCGCGCCAACTCGTGATCGAGGCGGCCGAGATGAGCGAGGAGGAGGGCTGGGCCCGGACCCTCGAGCTGATGGGCCCGGTCTTCGCGAGCGGCGACGCCATCGAGGGGGCCACGGCGTTCGCCGAGAAGCGCAAGCCGGTCTGGAAGAGCACCTGAGCCGGGCCGGGGGCGGTCGGCGGCCCGCTTCGAACCGTGGGAGTGAACACTCCTAGAATCGGGCCATGGCACTGGAGGCACCCGACCGGCCCGGCCCGTTCCGGGTCGAGGACCTCGCCCGGCGGGCCGACGTCTCGGTCGACACGATCCGCTTCTACCAGAAGCGCAAGCTCCTGCCGCCGCCCACGCGCGAGGGCCGAGTGGCGTGGTACGGCGCCGCGCACCTCGAGCGCCTCCGGCGTATCCGCGACCTGCGCGCCGAGGGGCTCACCCTCGCCCTGATCGGGCGGATGCTCGACGGCGCCATCGACCCCACCGACGTACCGCTCGCCGCCGCCGTCGCCACCGCGGAACGTTCCGACGAACTCCGGGCCGAGGAGTTCCTCACTCTCGACGAGCTCGCCACGCGCGCCGGCGTGCCCCGGCCGTTGCTCGAGGCGGTCGCACGCGAACACCTGCTCGTGCCCCGCACCCATGACGGAGAGGCGCGCTACACGAGCGCCGACGTCGCGGTGGTGCAGCAAGGTCTCCGGCTGCTCGAACAAGGGCTTCCACTCCCCGAGCTGCTCGCGCTCGCGCGGGAACACCACGAGACCACCCGCGCCGTCGCCGAGCACGCCGTGAGCCTGTTCGACGCGTACGTGCGCGAGCCGCTGCGCGCCTCCGATCTCGACGACGAAGCGAAGGCCGAGCGCCTCGTCGAGGCGTTCCGCACGCTGTTGCCCGCGGTCACGACCCTCGTCGCGCACCACTTCCGCCGCGTCCTGCTCGATGTCGCGCAAGAACACCTCGAATCGGTCGGCGCGACGGCGGAGATCGAAGCCGCGACCGCCGAGTCGGCCCGGCGGCTCGACGCGGGATGGCCGTCGTGAGCGCCGTCCCGGGCGTGCTGCCTCCCGACGACGACAAGGCCCGCGCCGTCGAGGAGATGTTCGACCGCATCGCGCCGCGCTACGACCTGCTCAACCGCGCCCTCACGTTCCGGATGGACGTCGGGTGGCGGCGAACTGCGGTCGCGACCCTCGCGCTGGCGCCCGGCGATCGCGTGCTCGACCTCGCGTGCGGCACGGGCGATCTGTGCCGCACGCTCCAGGACGCGGGTGCCGTGCCGGTCGGCGCCGACTTCTCCGCCGGCATGTTGCAGGCGGCACGCACCACCGCGCCGCTCGTGCGTGCCGACGCGTTGCGGCTCCCGTTCGCCGATCGGTCGTTCGACGCGCTCACCTGCGGCTTCGCACTGCGCAACTTCACGGCGTTGCCGCCCGTGTTCGCCGAGTGCGCGCGCGTGCTCCGACCCGGTGCTCGGGTTGCGCTCCTCGATGTCGGCGAGCCCGCGTCTCCCGTCACCCGTGCCGTGCACGGCGTGTGGTTCCGTCGTGTGGTGCCGTTCGTCGGGGGCCTCGTCTCCGACCGCGCCGCGTACCGCTACCTCCCCGCCTCCACCTCGTACCTGCCGCCCACGCCCGCGCTGCTCACGATGCTGGTCGAGGCGGGGATCACCGACGTCGAGCACCGCCGGCTCGGGCTCGGCGCGGCCCAACTCGTCACCGGGAGGCGCGCGTGACCCACGCCGCCGCACCCACCCGCACCGCGCTCACGGCCCGCACCGTCGCCGCCGACCCGGCGGCGCCGCTCCTCGACGAGCTCGGGCCCGGTGGCTTCGCCTGGTTCGACGGGCCCGCCGGGTTCGTCACCGCGGGCGCGGTGGCAACGGTGCCCGTACCCGACGCCGGCGCCCTGCTCGCCGCGATCGAACACGAGCACGCCACCGACGCGCCGTCCGAGGGTGGCCCCCGTGCGGTCGGCGCACTCCCGTTCGAGGGGCGGGGCACGCTGACCGTCCCCGCGGTCATCGTCGGGCGCACCGCCGACGGCCGCGGCTGGCGCACCGACATCGGCGATCCGGCGACGGCGCTCGAGGTCGCGCCCACGCCCCCGAGCCGATTCACCGTCGGCGGCGACGTCTCCGCCGACGACTGGGCCGCGGCGGTCGGCGACGCGCTCGCCCGTATCGCGGCCGGCCGGCTCGACAAGGTCGTGCTGGCGCGGACGGTCGATGTCGAGGCGGACCGCCCGTTCGACGTGCGCGCCGTGATCGACGCGCTCCGCCGCACCCAGCCCGGATGTGTCGTCTACGCCGACGGCGGCTTCGTCGGCGCCAGCCCCGAGTTGCTCGTCCGCAAGCGCGGCGACGCCGTGACGTCGCGCCCGCTCGCCGGCACCGGGCCCGACCCGGCCGCACTGCGGGCGTCGTCGAAGGATGTGCACGAACACCGGATCGTCGTCGACGAGGTGGTCGCCGCGCTCGCCGACGGCTGCGACGACGTGCGGGCGACGTCGCTGGAGACGCTCGCGCTCGCCGATGTGAACCACCTCGCCACGACGGTCACCGCCCGTTGCCGGCCGGGCGTCACGATCACCGACCTCGTCGGGTCGCTCCACCCCACGCCGGCGGTCGCGGGCGCGCCCCGCGCGGCGGCGTTGGCCGCGATCCACGAGCTCGAACCCGTCGCGCGGGGGCGCTACGCCGGGCCGTGCGGATGGCTCGACGCCCACGGCGACGGTGCGTTCGTCGTCGCCCTGCGGTGCGGCGAACTGCGAGGCAACCGGGCCCGCCTGCACGCGGGTGCAGGGATCGTCGCCGGGTCCGACGCGACCCTCGAGTGGGCGGAGACCCAGGCGAAGCTCGAGCCGATGCTGCGCGTGCTCGTGCGCCCCTGACCGGGCGTCACGCCCGCGTGGCCGCACTTTGCTCGGCGACGCCGAGCTCGGGACCGACGGGCACCGGCGACCACACGATCGCGTAGATGCCGGCGCCGCACGCGACGAGTGGGATCACGTTCTGCAGGAGATGGTGGCCGACGGAGCCGACCGCGTACGCGGACACGGCCGGGAACTGGTCGCCGGCGAGGACGAGCGTGCTGAACCCGGCGAGCGTCCACGCGAGGAGGTTGGGCTTGCGCATCGCGAGCAACGGGAACGCGGCGAACGCGTACCACGGCATCACCCACGGGCTCGTGAAGACGAACACTCCGACCGCGGCCGCCATGGCGGGGCCCGGCGTCACCGACTTCGTGAAGCGCCACAGCACGACGAGCATCAGGGCGCCGGCGGCGAGCGTCGACACCTTCGGCATCACCGTGCGCATGTCGATCCACCCGATCGGGTCGAGCGCGCTCCCGATCGGGTTCCACACCGAATGCCGGCTGACGAGCTCCTGGTGTTCGCTCGCGTTCTCGCGCCAACCGGGGAGGAACACGTACGGCACCGCGCCGACGAGGCCCGAGACGACGGCGAGCTTCACCACCTCGGCACGCGGCCAGCGCCGGAACGCCCACACGATGACGGCCCCGGCGACGACGATCATGCTGAAGTTGATCGATGCGCCGAGCCCGAGGAGCAGCCCGCACCACAGCGGCCGGCGTTCCAACGCGAGCAGGAACGCACCCAGGAACAGCAACGCCGTGATCATGTCGGGATGCCCGCCGTTGAGGATGCTGACGGTCGTGAGCGGGCACAGCCCGAGGAAGGCGAGGACCGTGGGGTTGCGGGTCCGCTTCCACAGGAGCCAGAGGAGCGCGGCGAACGCCGCGAGGGCGATCAGCTGGTAGACGAGCCGGGCGCGGAACGTCGACTCGCCGATCACGGGCGCGGCGGCGACCATCACGACCGTGAACGCGGGGCCGTAGATGTCGGGCGTGCGCTGCCAGATCGGGCTCACGTAGACGCGCATCGGATCGCCCTCGAAATGCATCGGATACCAGTCGAACGGGTTGTGCCCGTGCTCGGTCACCATGCGCCCGTACATCGTGTACGAGAACACGTCCTTCGACTGCGTGGACGGCGTGACGACGGCGCATGCAGTCACGATCACGATCGCGGCGAGCACGGGGCGCAACGGGAGCGGCTCACGCGACCAACCCCACGCGACGGCGACCGCCCACGCCCCCAGCCCGACGACGATCAGCCACGCGCGCCACAACGGCGGGACGCGCTCGGCACCGACCAGCACGACCGCGCTCGTGATCGTCGCGACCGCGATCGCAACGCCCGGGACCGCCGAGGCGCCGGCCCGATCGGGCGCGCGCTGCGTGGGCGGCATCGTGATCGGATCGGCGCGCATCGCGGCGGCGGGACTCCTAAGACGACGGCGGTGGGGACGACGCCTGTGGGGACGACGCCTGTGGGGACGAGAAATGCGAGCCAGATGCTACGCGGGTGTCACCGGCGAGTGCCGTCACCGCCGCGTCCCACAGCGCACGGTGCCGGGACACGCCGGCGGCACGGTCGACGGGCACGACCACGACCCGCGCGCCCGCCGCCGGGCCCGCAGCAGTGCCGAGCGACCGGTCGGCGCGCACGGCGTCGACACCGTGCGCACGAGCGACCTCGACCAGGTCGAGCCCATGGGGCGTGCCGAACAACTGCTCGAACTCGCGAAGCGGCGCCTGCGGGAGGTACGAGAAGATGCCTCCGCCGTCGTTGTCGATCACCACGTAGGTGAGATCGACGCCGCGCGGCAGGTTCATCAGCCCGTTGGTGTCGTGCAGGAAGCAGAGGTCGCCGCACAACGCGACGGTCGGACCGCTCGCCGCCGTCGCCACCCCCGCCGCCGTCGACACGAAACCGTCGATCCCGTTGGCGCCCCGGTTCGCGAACACGCGGATCCCGTCACGCGGTGCCATCGCCCACTCGAGGGCGCGCACCGGCAGGCTCGACGCGACCACGAGGTTGGTGCCGTCGGGCACCGCCGCGGCGAGATCGCGCGCCACTTGCGCCTCGCAGGGTTCCGACGCGTCGAGCACGGCGTCGATCGCCGACCGGACCCGCGACTCGGCCCCGAGCCATGCTTCCCACCACACGTCGTCGCCCGCGTCGTCGCCGAGCGTCCCTGCGATCGCGTCGAGCGCCTGATCGGGATCGGCGATCACCTGCTCCGCAGCGTCGCGCGTTGGGTCGAGCCGGCGTCCTCCGGGATCGACGACGACCTGCGGCACACCTTCGAGCCACGCGTTCGCCGCCTTGCTGGTGATCGGTGCGCCGAGCCGCAGCACGAACGCGGGGCGGTGCGCGTCGGCGAACCCGGCCGCCCGCACGATCGCCTCGTAGCACGACACCGCACTCGACCCGCGGCGCAGTTGCGAGAGCGGGTCGGCGAACACGGGCCAGCGCGCCGCCGTCGCGAACCGATCGACGACATCCGCCGACGCGCCCGCGCCGGGACCGGCGACGACGAGCCCGCGCGGGTGCGCCCGCACGACCTCGGCGAGACGCGCGGTGTCATCGGGCGCGAGCCGCGCTCGCGCTCGCGTCGTGCGCGCCCACGGCGCGCCCCCGGGCCGGCCCGGAGCGTCGAGCATCGGTTCGCCGGTGGGCACGAGCGGCTCGCGGAACGGGAGGTTCATGTGGACCGGACCCGCCGGGGCGGCCGGGCCGCCGGACGCGGCGGCGAACGCGCGACACGCCAGCGCGCGCCATTGCGCGGGTGCGCCGGGCGCATCGCGCGGCGGACCGGGATCGTGGAACCACCGGACCGCGTCGCCGTACAACGCGTGCTGATCGATCGTCTGACCCGCGCCCCAGTCGCGCAGCTCCGGCGGGCGGTCGGCCGTGGCCACGAGCAGGGGCACGCAGGCGTGGTGGGCCTCGACCACCGCCGGGTGGAGGTTGACGGCAGCGGTCCCCGACGTGCAACACACCAGTGCGGGCCCGCCCGACGCCATGCCGATGCCGAGCGCCCGGAACCCCGCCGATCGCTCGTCGATCACCACGTCGAGCAGCACACGATCGTCACGGGCGAGGGCGAGGGCGAGCGGCGTGTTGCGGGATCCCGGCGAGAGGACGGCGTGGCGCAGGCCGTTGCGCGCCAGCTCGTCGACGAGGGCGACCGCGAACGAGGTGGTGACGTCGTGGCCGCTCATCGCGCCAGAATGCAGGAGTGCCGAAGGTCGTGCTGGTGCCGGGATTCACGCAGACGGCGAGTTCGTGGGATCCGGTCGCCGCGGTGCTGCGCGAGACGTGCGAGGTCGAGGCGATCGACATCCCGCTGCGCCGCGACTTCCCCCAGACCGCGCTGGCGGTCGGCGCCGCCGGCGGCCGCGCGATCTACGTCGGCTACTCGATGGGCGGGCGCCTCTGCCTGCGGCTCGCACTCGAACGCCCGCAGATCGTGCGCGGGCTGGTGCTGGTGAGCGGAACGCCCGGCATCGCCGATCCGGCCGAGCGCGCCGCACGCATCGCCGCCGACGACGAACTGAGCCGGTTCGCCGAGCGCGAAGGGGTCGACGCGTTCCTGCGGCGCTGGCTCGCGCAGCCGATGTTCGCGTCGGTGCCGCCCGACGCCCCGGGGCTCGCCGATCGCCGCTCGCTCCGCGCGGGATTCGTCGCCCACTGCCTGCGCACGCTCGGGACGGGGACGATGGAGCCGATGTGGGACCGCCTCGGCGAACTGCGGATGCCGATCGCGCTCGTCACCGGCACCACCGACACGAAGTTCGAGTCGATCGCGCTCCGGATGCTCGAACGCATTCGCAGCGATGCCGTGCACGTCCGCCTCGAGGGCGGGCACGCGCTGCCGCTCGAGACGCCGGGTGTCCTCGCCGGCTACCTCACGGCGTTCGCGGCCGAGCACGGTTAGCCCCACCACAGGCCCACCGCGAACAGCAGCGAACACGCCAACTGGAAGCGCACGGTGCCGACGAGTGCGCCGACGAGTGCGGGCGGGTCGTCGCGCGTGAGCATCGTGCGGGCGGGCGCCACGGCGAGCGGCGCCGAGAGAAGGCCGAGCAGCGCCGGCGGGAGCGCGATCGCAGTGGCCGCCACCGCGACCAGCGCACCGGCGAGACAGGCCACGTAGAGGCGGCGGGCGACCGGCGCCCCGACCCGGACGGCGAGGGTGCGTTTGCCCACGACGCGGTCCGTGTCGATGTCGCGCACGTTGTTGGTGAGCAGGATCGCGCACGCGGGCAACCCGGTCACGAGCGCCCCCGCCCACGCGGCCGCCGGCAGCGTCTCGTGTTGCACGTAGGCGCTGCCCAAGGTGCCGACGAAGCCGAAGAAGACGAGAACCATCACCTCGCCCAGCCCGGCGTAGCCGTACGGCTTGGGCCCACCCGTGTAGGTCGCGGCGGCGACGATCGCTACGGCGCCGATGAGGAGCAGCCACGGGTTGACCGCGATCGACAACACGCCGCCGACGACCGCCGCGACGCCGAACGCGACGAGCGCGGCGTTGCGCACCGCCCGAGGAGTGGCGAGACCCGACGCGGTGAGGCGCACCGGGCCCCGGCGTTCGGCGTCGGTGCCGCGCACCCCGTCGGAGTAGTCGTTGGCGTAGTTGACCGCGACCTGCAGCGCGAGCGACACCACCAGCGCGGCTCCGGCGCGCCACCACGTGACCGAGCCGTCGAGCGAACCGGCGGCGGTGCCGACGACGACGCACGAGACCGCGACACCGAGGGTCTTCGGCCGTGCCCCTTCGAACCACAGTTGCGCCGAGGTCACCTACTCGACCCCGGCGGGAGAGACGATGCGGCGCGCGGAGCGACAGGGAGTCACGGCCGCTTCGGGTACCGGTCGAAGCCGGGGCGGCGCTTCTCGAGGTAGGCGTTCTTGCCCTCCTGGGCCTCCTCGCTCATGTAGTAGAGGAGCGTTGCGTCGCCGGCGAGCTGTTGGATGCCGGCGAGGCCGTCGTCGGCGGCGTTCATCGAGGCCTTGAGCATGCGCAGCGCGAGCGGCGAGTGTTCGAGCATCCGGCGCGCCCAGGCGACGGTCTCGACCTCGAGATCCGGGAGGGGGACGACCTTGTTGACGAGGCCCATGTCGAGCGCGGCCTGCGCGTCGTACTGTTCGCACAGGTACCAGATCTCGCGCGCCTTCTTCTGGCCGACGATGCGTGCGAGCAGACCGGAGCCGTAGCCACCGTCGAAACTCCCGACGCGAGGTCCGGTCTGGCCGAAGCGCGCGTTGTCCGCCGCGATCGTGAGGTCGCACACGATGTGCAGCACGTGGCCGCCACCGATCGCGTACCCCGCGACCATCGCGATCACCGGCTTCGGGAGTCGCCGGATCTGCACCTGCAGGTCGAGCACGTTGAGGCGGCCGATGCCCTTGTCGTCGCGGTAGCCGTCGTCGCCGCGCACGCGCTGGTCGCCACCCGAGCAGAAGGCGAGTGGCCCCTCGCCGGTGAAGACGATGACGCCGACCTCCGGGTCGTCGCGGGCGATCTCGAACGCGTCGCGGAGTTCGAACAGCGTCCGCGGCCGGAACGCGTTGCGGACCTCGGGCCGGCAGATCGTGATCTTCGCGATGCCCTCGCTCGTCTCGTAGCGGACGTCGGTGAACCCGTCGGGCGTCTGCGGCTTCCAGTCGGCGCCGGGCCGGATGTCCATGGTGCACGCTCCTGCGGGCCGGGCCGGGCGACTCCGCCCGGCGTACGTGTCCGATGATCGCCGTGATTGTGGGAGCAATCACTCCTACGGTTAGGGTACCGACCGTGCCCGCCGCCGACGAAACCGAGGTGGTCGCCACCACGCTCACGGGCCCGGACCTCGCCCGAGCGGCCCTACGGGCGTGGGAGTCGGGCGCGGCCGTCATGCCCGTCAACCCGGCGATGCCGACTGCCGAGCGCGAACGGCTGCTCGCGGCCCTGCGACCGACCGCGCTCGACACCGGCGACGGCTCCCGGCCGCTCACCGGCGGCGTCCCGGCGCCCGCCGGCACCGCCGCCGTCGTCGTCACCTCGGGCACCACCGGCACCGCGAAGGGCGTGGAGCTCACCGTGCGCGGCATGGAGACGATGGCGCGGGGCTACTCGGCCGCTGTCGGTGCCGGGCCCGGCGACCGCTGGCTCGCGTGCCTGCCCCTGCACCACGTCGCGAGCCTCGGTGTGCTCGCGCGTTCGTACGTGACCGGCGTGCCGTGCACCGTGCACGACGGCTTCGATCTCGAACGAGTCGCGCGTGCTCCGCGCGCCGAGGGCGCGACGATCGTCTCGGTGGTACCGACCGTGCTGCAACGCCTGCTCGACGCGGGCGCTCCTCTGCACGACTTCCGTTGCGTGATCGTCGGCGGTGCACCGTGCCCGCCGGCACTGCGCGCACGAGCCGACGACGCGGGAGCGAACGTCGTCGACGCGTACGGGCTCTCCGAGACATGGGGCGGCTTCGCGATCGACGGGCACGCGATCGACGGGGCGGAGGTGCGTCTCGACGACGCGACCGGGGAGATCCTCGTACGCGGCGCGATGGTGATGCGCGGCTACCGCCTCGACCCCGCACTCACGCGTGAGGTGCTCGCACCCGACGGCTGGCTGGGCACGGGCGACGCCGGCACGCTCGATCCCGGCGGCCGCATCGCGGTGACCGACCGGCTCAAGGATCTCGTCATCACCGGCGGCGTGAACGTGAGCCCGACGGAGGTCGAGGGCGTTCTCGTGCGCCACCCCGCCGTCGCCGACGCCTGCGTGGTCGGCGTCCCCGACCGTGAATGGGCGAACG
>Ga0075471_10002674_pt1 | contig 11624 bp, 8 predicted proteins | sample DEB19_08_DNA_2_FD_74787 | JGI IMG/M metagenome (GOLD analysis project Ga0075471, IMG submission 74787) | Aqueous microbial communities from the Delaware River and Bay under freshwater to marine salinity gradient to study organic matter... | ecosystem: Environmental > Aquatic > Marine > Coastal ... | reverse complement strand
CTCGTCCTTACCAAGGACGTGCTCTACCACTGAGCTATAACAGCTTGATCAAGCGGCGGCTTTCTGGAAGAAAACCTCCTCCTCTTTCGATAAGAAAACCGGGGCATGGTGAACCTTGACTTGGCGTCAAGGGACAATACACCCCGGCCTGCGAATCGAAAAAGTGGGCCGAGAGTAGGGGGGCCGCACCCGCTGTCAAAGCCTTTTTGTGCTTTTGAGACACTGCGTCCTGCTCCGGTCCCCGTGCCGATACTCACCCGGGGCCACACCCACCCAGCGATTGAATACACGGGAAAAGATCGCTGCATTTGCATAGCCCACGCTGGCAGCCACTACCTCTAGTTTGTCATTTTCACGCTCCAGAAGCCGCCGCGCCAGCTCCATCCGCAGGCAGGTCAGATGCTGCATCGGGCTGCGACCCAGTTCCCGCATGCACAAACGCCGCAAATGCTCTGGACTGCAGTGGCTGCGATAGGCCAGTTCGGCCAACGTCCAATCACGCTGCAGATCCTGCCCGACATCCGCCCAGAGCTTCGCCACACGAGGCTCCTTGCTGCGCCAAGGCTCAGCCATGCGGCGGATCGTTCCATGTAGCAACTCAAGCCAATGATGGAGCATTCGAGCTTCTTTTTCGCCCTCCCATTCGTCCCGCAGGCCACTGATGATACGCACGATTTCCTTTGCATTGGCACTTGGCATCACTGGAGAAGCTGCACCGACCATAGGTTTGACAAAGCTTGGCTCATCATACCGAATCCAAGCAAAGCACCACTTTTCGCGGCCTTTTGCTTCGAAAGCATTCAGCACACGCGGTGGAGCTAAGCAAACCATGCCGGGTTTTACACGCTGCCAGCGTCCATCAAGCAAAATCATGCCCTCGCCACTCAAGGATGCCAGCACGAAGCTACCCTCAGGACTCACCCGAACTCGACGGTAGGGTGACAAGGCCTCGTCCATGCCCAGCCTAGCGATCCGGTGCGTGCCCAGTTCCTTGCATTCACATGCCTCCACCACCCAGCGCCGTGATTTTGGTCCGTCTAGGGTCGTTTCGATCAAGTCGTGCGTTGCGGAAGCCATAAGGCCAATTTGCTGCCACTAGAGCAGATTGCCACGACGTTTTGGCACTCTAAGACGTTCTATCCGAGCCCTGAAGTCACTTGTCATATTCAACTGCCAAACAGTACCCAGCCCACGAGGATCAAAATGGGCAGCAGGATGGGAATCGAAAATTTTACAATGTAACTGATGAAGTCAGGAGTGTGCACCTTGGAACGTTCAGCGATGGCTTTCACCATGAAATTAGGCCCGTTGCCGATGTAGCTTCCAGCCCCGAAGAAAACTGCACCCAGAGAAATGGCGAGCAAATGAGGGCCATGCTGCTGAGAAAAGCTCAAAACGTTGGCAACGGTATCCACTGACATCCCCTGTTGCCCCATGGCAGACGCAAGGAAGGCGAGATAGGTCGGCGCGTTGTCGAGGAAGGCGGAAAGGGAACCTGTCGCAAAGTAGTAACTCAACGGTGAAGAGACTCCTGCCAAACCGCCAATCTCCAGGATTTGCAATGCAGGGATCATGGTCAGAAAGATGCCGATGAAAAGGAACCCCACCTCTTTCACCGGGCCGAAGTTAAAATCATTCGCCTCATGCACTTCAGGCCTAGTGGTGAAGTAGGATACCCCCGCGGCAACGACCATGAGGAGGGCGGGCAGCGAGAATACACCGGCCAAGACGACCTCCTGCAAATTTTTTGGCATCAGGACCGCGCCTAGAACCACCCCCAGCAAAAGGAGATTCTGCAAACCACGGAAGAACCACGTCTCATGAGCGGTCTCCAACTCGCGCACCTCTTTGGGTGCACGGCGAAAGTTCCGCACGTCGAGGACAAAAAAGACTGCCAGAAGGAGAGCCATAGCCAGCGCCCAGCCCTTCCAACAATGTTCGAGCGTCCAAAAAAAAGGCACGCCGCGCAGAAAGCCAAGAAAGAGCGGCGGATCCCCCACCGGCGTTAGGCTTCCACCCACGTTGCTGACCACAAAAATGAAGAAGACAATATGGAGCCCAGTGATCCGATACTTGTTCATCTTGATCCAAGGACGAATGAGCAGCATCGAGGCACCGGTGGTGCCAATCAGATTCGATAATATGGCTCCGATAAGCAGGAAAATCGTGTTGAATAGCGGTGTGGCTTCCCCTTTGACGCGAAGGTTGATGCCACCGGAGATCACGAAGAGCGATCCCACCAGCGCCATAAAACTGACATATTCGTGCGCAGCATGATGCAAAGGATGCCAGTTACCCTCCACCAGCAGGTAATAGCTAGTCGTTAGCAAGCCGAGGCCAATGGCCACCTTCGGGTAATGGTGCTCCCAGAAATGCGCAGCGAAAAGCGGCATTAACGCAATGCAGAGCAGCAAAATGACGAAAGGAAACACCATCCAAAAAGGTGGGGAAGCTGATACTGAGGCAAGAAGCGGCATGAAAATGATTAGAGGCTGCTAAGAGGCATGGTGTCAAGCCATGTGGGGCGGAGGTTGCGCCGGAGATGATTCTCCGGTAGCCTTACAGACTTATTTGATTTTATGTGGAAAGGCCGCTTTGCCCAAGAAACCAGCGCTCTCGTGCAGCGCTATGGAGAGTCTGTATCGTTTGACTGGCGTCTTTACGCCCACGACATCGCCGGATCGATCGCTCATTCGAAGGGCCTGCTCAAAGCAGGCATCATCACGGCAGAAGAGCAATCGCGAATCGAAAGCGGCCTACTCACCATCCGTGCAGAGATCGAAAAAGGTGCCTTTGAGTTCCAGGAAGCCCTCGAGGATGTGCACATGAATATCGAGGCCGAACTGACGAAGCGCATCGGTTCTGCCGGGGCCAAACTTCACACCGCCCGCAGCCGGAATGACCAAATCGCCACGGATGTTCGGCTTTACTGCCGCTCCAGCATTGATGCCATCCTCATACTCACACGCGCCATGCAGGCCGCCCTTGTTGAGTGCGCTGAGCGTGGCAATGACGCCGTAATGCCTGGCTACACTCATCTCCAGCGGGGACAACCGGTGCTCTTTGCACATCACCTACTCGCTTATGTGGAGATGTTGGAGCGCGATTCCGCGCGTCTCACCGATTGCCGCCGGAGACTCAATGTCATGCCGCTGGGCTCCGGCGCCCTTGCTGGAAGCACCATTATAATTGATCGGGAGTTCGTGGCTCAACAGCTCGGATTTGACGGCGTGACTCAAAATTCCATGGATGCCGTCAGTGACCGCGATTTCGTGGCGGAGCTGCTCTTTGTCATCTCAATGATCGGCGTGCATCTCTCCCGCCTCAGTGAGGATATCATTCTTTGGGCCAGCTCCGAGTTCGCATTTGTCACGTTGAGCGACGCACACACGACAGGCTCGTCCTTGATGCCACAGAAGAAGAACCCAGACGTGGCCGAGCTCACCCGCGGCAAGTCCGCACGCCTCATCGGCAATCTGATGGCTATGCTAACCCTCCTCAAAGGGCTGCCGATGACCTACAATCGCGACCTGCAGGAAGACAAGGAACCACTGTTTGATTCCATCGACACCCTCTCGCTTGCCCTAGAGGTCTTCACGGAAATGGTGAGCGGCATGGACGTGAATCGCTCGAGGACCGAAGCCGCCGCTGCTGATCCGATGCTGCTCGCCACCGATATCGCGGACTACCTCGTCAATCACGGTGTGCCTTTCCGGCAGGCCCACGAAGTCATTGGCAAACTCGTCGCCTACTCCATCGCTGAAAAGAAGGATTTCGGAGACATGAGCCTCGCCGAATTTCAATCCTTCTCCACGGTATTCGAATCCGATGTGAAGGCTTGTTTGAACCTCAAGACCGCTCTCGAAGCCCGTAAAAGCATCGGGGCACCCTCACCGCAAAACGTGGCATCCCAACTTGCCCGTTGGCGACAGACTCTCACAGTTGCCTGAAACACGCTCAGCTCGCCTGCCGCAGCGCAAGACCATGGCAATGGTATCTATGGCGAGCAAAACCGGCTGAAAGAGGCTGGCCAGAAGCGTCTATTATGTCAAATAGCCAAACTTATCCCCCGATGGCTACGACATTTCCCAAAAAACTGTTTCCATGGCTTGCGCTCTGGATGTTTGCCGAGTGTGTCTTTGCTGCGCCGGCAGAACACCCTGGAAAAACGTTGTATCAAAAACTCTGCGCCGAGTGCCACGGCAGCAAAGGCCAAGGCGTAGAAGGTGAGTACGACGAACCGCTCAGCGGTGAAAAGTCCATTGAGGTGCTTGCTAGGCAAATTGACCGCACCATGCCGGAGGACGATCCAGACAAGACAACGGCCGCGGACTCCAAAAGGATTGCAGAATATATTTACGACGCTTTTTATTCGCCCGTTGCCCAAGCTCGAAACAATCCGCCACAGAAGGAACTCGCCCGACTGACCACCGAACAGTTCCGCAACAGTATAAGCGACCTTCTGGGACACTTCCGCATGGGACCGGGTTTCGACCATCCCATCAGCAGTGAGCAGGGATTAAAAGCCTTCTACCGTGGGGTAGAGTTACCCAAACCGGGAGAAAAGCCCGTGGACACAACACCGAAGGACGGCATCAAAATGAAGCGGCCCAACAAGACCCTCGAGAAAGTCGAGTCGCTGATTTCCTTCCACTGGGGCGCAGACAGCCCGGATAAGACCTTGCTAGAAGCCGAACAATTTCAGAATCGTTTCGAAGGCAGCGTTGTGATCCGTGAGACGGGTATTTATGAGTTCGCCGTGAAGTCGGAGAACGGCTTCCGCCTCTATATCAACGACACGTCGGATGGCAACGCCTTGATCGACGGCTGGGTAAGCGCTGGCCCGCAGGTGAGGGAGGAGAAGAAGACGGTCTTTCTGATCGGCGGACGCGCTTATCGGCTGTTGCTGGAGCACTTCAAATTCAAAGAGCAGTCCGCCTCCATCGAACTCTGGTGGAAACCGCCACACGGCATCAAGGAACTCATTCCCACGCATGCCCTGCGCACGGACCGCCCGCGTGAGTTGACCTTGGTAAGCACCGAATTTCCCGCTGATGACAGCAGCGGTGGCTACCCGCGAGGCACCACGATCTCCAAAGGATGGGACCAAGCCGTCACGGATGCCGCCATCAACACGGCCGAGCATGTCATTGCCAAGCTCGATGAGCTTGCTCAAATCAAGCTGGGCGCACCGGATCGCACTCAAAAGCTACGCAAGTTCGTAGAAACTTTCGTCGAGACCGCTTTCCGCCATCCACTAAGCCACGATATCAAGGAGTGGGTCATCGAATCGCAGTTCAAGACCGCAAAAACACCGGAGATGGCGGTCAAACGCATCGTGATGCTTACGCTGAAATCACCGCAGTTCCTCTACCCGGACCTCAGCAAGAGCGAGACTACCGATGACTTCGACAACGCCGCCCGTCTTGCGCTCACACTGTGGGATTCTCTTCCTGATAAAAAGCTCATGCAGGCCGCTGCAGCCGGAAAACTCAAAACACAGGATCAAATCCGCACTGAGGCCCAGCGCATGATCTGCGATGCACGCACCAAGGCTAAGCTCCACGGCTTTTTCCATCACTGGCTGGAACTGGAGCGTGCCGAGGGCACCAGCAAGGACCCCAAAATTTTCCCGGACTTCACACCCGAACTCCTCGCCGACCTACGTGAGTCGCTATTCCAATTCATCGATCAGATCGTTTGGAGTGATAAATCCGACTACCGCGAGCTGCTCCAAGCTGATTACATTCTCATGAACGAACGCCTCGGTAAATTTTATGGCCATCCTGTCAACGGCGATGGTTACCAGCGTGTCGGCTTCGATCCAAAACAGCGTGCCGGTGTGGTCACACACCCGTATCTGCTAGCCTCGCTTGCCTATACCAAGCAGTCCTCACCAGTGCATCGAGGCGTTTTTTTGACACGGAACATCGTCGGAATGTCACTCAAGCCGCCCAAGAAGGCTGTTGTGTTCGAGGACAGCCACTTCAACTCCAAGCTCACGATGAGAGAAAAGATCACTGAACTAACGCGCAGCGGTGCGTGCATGAGCTGCCATAGCATGATCAACCCGCTGGGCTTTAGCTTGGAGAATTTTGACGCTGTCGGACGCTGGCGAACCAAGGACAACAACAAGCCTGTAAACACCGTCAGTGAATTCACCACGCACGAGGGCCAACTCGTACGCCTCACGGGGCCGCGTGACATCGTGAACTACGTCACCAGCAATCCCGCCGGCCAACGCGCGTTCATCCGTCATCTCTTCCATCACCTCGTCAAACAAGAGCCCACCGCCTACGACCCCACCACACTCGACAACCTCCAAAAAGCGTTCGCAGCCAACCACTGCCACATTCAAAAGCTCATGATCGACATCGCTATCGTGGCAGCAGGGATCAAATGACGCCAAACCGAGCTCAAATACGCATCGTAGCCTCCTGCACATGAAACACTTCCACCGCCGCCAATTCCTACGAGACCTCGGGATCTCCGCCGGAGCATTTCCTTTTCTATCCGGTCTACCGAGCATCACTGGCGCAGAAGCGCCACAGAAGCGACAGCGCCTCATTATCATGTTTTCGCCAAACGGCACGCTGCCAAACGAGTTCTGGCCGGACCAAGAGGGCAGTGAGTTTAGTTTCAAATCCATCTTGAAGTCGCTAGAGCCCTTCAAAAAGCAAATGCTCATTCTCCAAGGCATTGCCAACAAGGTGCGCGGCGATGGCGACAGCCACATGCGCGGCATGAGTTGCCTACTCACCTGCGACGAGCTCATGAAGGGCAACATCATGGGAGGCGGTGGCAATCCTGCTGGATGGGCGAGCAGCATTTCCATTGATCAGGAGATCAAGAACTTCCTGCAGAGCCGAAAGGAAACCAAGACACGTTTTGGATCGCTGGAATTCGGCGTGGCCGTTCCCGATCGTGCGGACCCTTGGACACGCATGAGTTATGCAGGGCCTAATCAGCCAGTGGCTCCCATTGATGATCCGCATCAAGTACTCAAGAAGGTCTATGGTAAGATGAAGGACAAGGAGAGCCTCGTGAGCATCCTCGATGACGTGCGCGAAGAGTTGAAACGCGTCTCATCCAAGCTCAGCGCCCGAGACAAGACACTGCTCGACCAGCACATGACACTCGTGCGCAGCCTTGAGCAGGATTTGGCCGATGCTGACAAAGTCGGCAAACTTACGCATCCTGTGCCCGCCGTCGATCCCAGCATTGAACTCGTGAACGACAACACCCCTCAGATCAGCCGAATCCAAATAGATCTTCTCGTGAACTCACTCGCCAACGACATGGCCCGAGTGGCCACTCTGCAATACATGCGGAGCGTCGGCATGGCGCAGATGCGCTGGCTTGGCGTCGAGGAGGGCCATCATAGTCTCTCTCACGATCCTGACGACAAAAAGGACAGCTACGAGAAGCTCATGAAGATCAATATGTGGTTCGCAGGTGAATTCGCCCACCTCGCGAAGCGCCTCAGCGAGACTCCCGAGCCCACAGGTGATGGTTCCATGCTAGACAACACGCTCCTTGTTTGGACCAACGAGCTCGGCAAAGGAAACACACACACGCTCGACAACATTCCCTACGTCATGGTAGGCGGCGGATTCGGATTCAAGATGGGCCGTAGCCTCAAGTTCGACAAAGCAGCCCATAACCGCCTCTGGATGTCTGTCGCTCAAGCCATGGGCCACAATCTACAGACCTTCGGCAAGAAAGAACTCTGTGATGGAGGAGCACTGGAGCTCGCATGAATGAACGGCAATGTGCCATTTGACGTTCACGGCTCTACCCACGCCTCTTTATAACCATGAAAATACTGTTCGCACTCCTTTTGCCAGCCATGGCTGCGTCGGCTGCGGCTCCACGTGGCGAGCAGGCCTATCAAAAGCGCGTTCTGCCGCTGCTGCAAAAGTTCTGCTACGACTGTCACAGCGATGGCGTGGAAAAAGGCAACTTCGTCATGGACGGGCACAAAGACTACACATCCCTGATCGCTGACAAGATGCAGTGGGATCATGTGCGCCAGCAAATCGCCACGCATGTCATGCCACCAGAAAAAAAAGACAAGCCCTCGCTTGCCGAGCGTGACGAACTGCTCGTCTGGATCGACGATACCGTTTTCTGGTTCGATCCAAGCAAGCCGGACCCGGGCCGAGGAGTTTGGCGCCGCCTCAACCGAACAGAATACAACAACACCATACGCGACCTGCTAATGGTGGACATTCGACCGGCGAATGAATTTCCATTGGACGACACTGGCTACGGTTACGATAACATTGGTGATGTGCTGGCGCTCTCACCCTTGCTCATGGAGAAATACATGCGCGCCGCCAATTCCATCACGGAGAAGGCGCTCGACACCTCTGAGGCACAGCGAGTCGACTTGGAAATCGGCGCGAAGAACTTTTGGAACCAGAAAGGAAATTCGAGTGAGCATGAGGGTGTGCGCTGGTTCCATAACGAATCAGAAGCCGCCACCAAGTTCAACGCACCAGCCTCCGGTACCTACATTTTCAGGATCAAGGCCTCCGCCACGCAGGCTGGGACTGATGCAGCAAAAATCGCCTTTGGCATCGATGGCAAGGAGTCGGGTCAGTTTGACGTGACCGCGCGTTTTCGAGATGAGAAAGGCCCTTGGCAGACAATCACTCATGAGGTTCGACTGGGCGGCGGCGAACACCTATTGAGCGTGAAGTTCCTCAACGACTACTACGACGGCTCTAATCCTGATCCTGAAAAGCGCGACAGGAACTTGGCAGTGGGCAAAATCGACGTGGAAGGTCCTCTAGGACTGCTGCCACCGCGTGGCACACGTCTCGTGCAGTGGCTTCTGGAAGGTAAACCAGCTGGAAAGCCGGGAATCAAACTCAGTGGCGAGAATTTTGAAATCGGTGATGGTGCTGGTGGTCGCGATACCGGCGCCATCTACTTGGCCAGCAGCGGTTTTGTGAAGCGAGATGTCGAGATCGAAAAAGCGGGCAAGTATCGCCTCACGGTCAAAGCGGGTGCTCAGCAGGCTGGCAGCGAACCGGCGAAGTTCGATGTCCGTCTTGGCGGCAAAAACGCGGGGTCTTTCTCAGTCACTGCGAAGGATCAGGCGCCTCAATGGTTCAACGCCGAGGTAGAGTTGCCCGTGGGTCGACAAGAAATTCAGGTGTGGTTCTTAAATGATTTCTACGACGAGAAGACGCGCCAAGACCGGAACTTTTGGCTGCACGAGCTTGCCGTCACAGGCCCGATGAACGAATCTGGCGGCATTGCCGCTTCGGACATGCCGAAACTGATTCAAAAGCTTGGCACGCGTCTTTTCCGCCGCCCAATCAAACCAGAGGAGCAGGCCAAATGGGTCGGCGTGGCCGAGTTGGCCCAGAAACAAGGCGCGAGCCCATTTGACGCGCTCGGTTTCGTGCTTCGCGGCATGCTGGTCTCACCTTCTTTTCTCTTCCGTGCTCCAACGCAGCTTATTGGCGGTGTGAAAGATGGCAGCGGTTTGATCGACGAACACTCGCTGGCCTCCCGCCTGTCGTATTTCATCTGGTCCGGTCCGCCGGACGATAAACTGCTTCAGCTAGCCGCGAAGGGCGAACTGCGCCAAAACCTCGGCACTGAGGTGAAGCGTATGCTGGCAGACTGGCGCGCCTACAGCCTGGCAGAGGACTTTGCCGGCCAGTGGCTGCAATTGCGTGACGTGGAGATCGCGGACGTGGACTTGCGTCAGTTTCCCGAGTTCAAAGACGGCATCGCATCGTCGATGAAGAGAGAGACCCAATTATTCTTCAACCACCTTCTCCGCGAGAATCGTCCTGTAATCGAGTTGCTCTCCGCCGATTACAGCTTTCTCAACGAGAAACTGGCACGCTATTACGACATTAAGGGCGTGAAGGGCGACAAACACCAAAAGGTGTCCCTGCAAGGCACGCCCCGAGGTGGCCTGCTTACGCATGGAAGTCTGTTGCTGGTGACATCAAACCCAACCCGCACCTCGCCGGTGAAGCGTGGCAAGTTCCTGCTGGAAAACATCCTCGGCACCCCGCCGCCACCGGCACCCGGCGGAGTAGCTCCGCTCGATGAGAAGAAGGCCCGTTTGGGCAATCTCACGCTGCGCCAGCAGTTTGCCGAACATCGCAGCCATGCCTCCTGCGCAGGTTGCCACGCCTTCCTCGACCCGCTCGGCTTCGCCTTTGAAAACTATGACGCCGTGGGCCGCTGGCGAACGGAGGAAAAGAAGCAGCCCATTGATGCCAGCGGTAGACTTGTGCGCGGCCAGGCCTTCAACAACCTCGCCGAACTGCGTGCCATCCTAGTCCGCGACATGGCTGGCCAGTTCACCAAAAATCTGGTAGAGAATCTCATGACCTATGCCCTTGGTCGCGGCCTCGAATTCAGCGACAAGCCAAATGTGCAAGCCGTGCTGAAGCAGTCCGAAGCCTCTGGGCATCGATTCCAAGACCTCATCGTGGCGATCTGTCAGAGCGTGCCCATGCAGCGAATGCGTGTGGATTGAGGATAGTCCCTCACCTCCTTTGCCCTTGCCACACTGGCGGCTTTAAACCAGCATGTCTATCGCATGCAACAAAAGTCCTTTCTCCAACGCAACTGGTATCTGTTCACACCACTCGTGATCATCATTATCCCACTCATCATGGCAGTAAATTCGATGGTGAATTGGGGCTATGGCTTCTCTGAGTCCATGAACGCACTGGTTCACTTCGGTTCCTCGGACACAAGATACACCATCGGCTTCTCAGAATTGGGCTTTAAAACGCTACGGAAAGGCATGGACGGCCGCACGGTTTATAGTCTGATCAAGAACCCCTTCGAGCGTCAGGAAGATGACACTGTATGGCGCTACTCACTGCCGCAGAGCGGCGCCACCTACTACCACGAGAGGGCGGTGATCTTTGAAAGGGACAGCCAAGGCATCCCAAGGGTAAAGCAAGTGGTCAGCCGCTTCCACACCCCTAACATGAAGTGATCTGCGTGCCACCCTTGTCTCCTCGACTTACCGCATGAAACCTTCCCTGAAGACCTCGCTGATCACCACAAACCTGCTTGCAGCAGCTCTTCTTTCGTCTTGCTCCGGCCCGTCCATCCAAGGACTGCCCAAAAACCTGCCGGTGATCAACCTGCATGGGAACAAGAACACGCCGCCTCACACGATGGCGAAAAATGAATATCCCTTTGACGAAGATGGCACCTACCGAAGCGAGTGGGTGGCGGCGGGCGGCGGGCGCAGCGCCGCCGAGTCGGACAACACTTCTTGGCGCACTTCACATGGTGGCGCACCCACTCCTGACAAGGACTACACGCCACCTAAAAAAAGAAAATTCTCCACCAGCAAGTCGAAAATCAAGGGTGGCAGCTACACCATCAAGCAGGGAGATTCGCTCTCGGCCATTGCAAAACGCAATGGCACCACCGTAGCCAAGCTGAAAGCGGCAAATGGCTTGAAATCAGACCTCATCCGCGCCGGCAAAACGCTGAAGATACCGAGATGATATGAACACCGGCTTCCAGCGACTCGTTTCCGCTTTTTGGGTGCTGCTGGCGGTCTGGGGATCTCCGCAAGTCCTACGAGCTCAACTTCGCTTCAATACCGTCGTCATCGATGCAGG
>Ga0075471_10002672_pt1 | contig 11625 bp, 5 predicted proteins | sample DEB19_08_DNA_2_FD_74787 | JGI IMG/M metagenome (GOLD analysis project Ga0075471, IMG submission 74787) | Aqueous microbial communities from the Delaware River and Bay under freshwater to marine salinity gradient to study organic matter... | ecosystem: Environmental > Aquatic > Marine > Coastal ... | reverse complement strand
GTTGCCGACGGTGATGTCCCATGCATTCGTGACATTGATGTCCGCCCCGGCCACGCCGCCAGACTGACCAGTGTTCCGCAAGCCCCAGAGAGTCCCGTCTTGAAAAAACGTGTCGGGCGGAAGCAGGTTGAGCTGCCGAACATAGTCGGGCTCCACACTCTCAAACTGGCCGGATTGCCGGAGTTGATCGATTCGATCCCGAAGCGCGCGGGCTTCCTCGCCGGGCGGTGTCTGCGGTGCCTGTGGCAGCGAGTCCAAAAGCGCCCAGCGTGAGGGGACGGACAGCTCCTTCACGACCCGCAAGTTCGCCGCCTGAAGCGTCGCCCCAACGTTGGCAGCCGTCACACGCGGCCCATACTTGACGAGCACGCTGGTGGGATGCACTCGCTTCCCATCCATGATGATGAACGGCACCCGGTCGGCTTGTGCGAGAGCTGCGGAACCGCCCAAGCTGAAAAGCACCATCACTGCGGCAATCCGCAGGACGCGACACCACTGCCGCATGACGCCGGATCCCCCTGTTTGCTCCTGCTGCTGATTGGTTGCTGCCATTGGGCGGAATCAGGGTTGATACGAGACGCGGTAATAACGCTCCGTGCCGCCGGCCGGAACAGGCTCTGAGAAGGTCATGACCCGATTCGTCGTAGCGGTGTTGGTGACAGTGGCGACCAGATTCCAGCCATCGGTTAGCAGGTTGGTGTTCACCGTGATCTGGTAGGCGGTCTGGCTGGCAGCCTCCCATTTGATGAACGCCGTGAGCGGCGGAACGTTCACGAACGTCACCTCATTCTCGATGTTCACCCCGTCAAAGGGGCTGAGATCACTGCCGTTCACGGTGCCGTCCGCGTCCGAGTCCAACACAAGGCTGGTGAGCTTGGCCGCGTTCACCTTCACTGTCCGGCCATCCGCCAGCCGAACATCCACTCCTGAGTTAATGCCCGCGTAATCGCGCACCCAGCGCAGTCGCCCGCCCAGCTGTCCATCCAGAACTTCCACCGGAACATTCGCATTGGCGAAGTAGATGGTCATGTTGGTCGCCACCACCAAATGCGACAAAAGATCATTCGTCAGCGTTCCGGACAGCTCCAAGTAGTCCACATAAAGCGCGTTGCTGGAGCCAGCGCCACTGAACACCAGCCGGTTTTGCGAGAACGTGTTGGTGCCCGTGTCCAGCACCAGGCGCCCCAAGGCAGAGTTGTTCAAATACCCGGCGGGAGTCGGGCCCTGATCGGTTCCTGCCCATACATGCGGCACATCACCGATGAAAGGAGCCGTGGTGTAAATGGTGGTGCCCAGCAAGTCACCCAAGCGGGGCTTGACCGTCAGGTAAAAGCCCAGCGCACAGTTGATTCGATTGGTGCCGCTGGATCCAGTGTCCGCCAGCGAGTTGGTCGCTGTCAGGAACAGCGTGCCCGAGGTGGTCACCTGATGGCTCCGGAGCTTGATGTCGTTGCCAGTGAGGAAGACGCTGCCTCCAGCCGAGATGACCCCGCCCGCCGTTCCACCATCGAACTTCGCGGAATCCGCGGTGATGGAAATCGGTCCGCCCAAGGCACTGCCGGAAGTGGACAAGGAGCGCGTGCGATTGGTTCCCGAGCTCTCGAATTCGGTCGCCCGAATCGTGATGCTGTCAGCCACCAGCGCCCCGCGTTGGGCAAAATAGGTCAATGGCAACGGGCGATCACTGCCCAGCGCACACTGGAATGGCACGGTGATGCTGCCGAAATTTGTGAAGTGCGTCAGGCTGGGAAAATTGGCGGAGACAAGGTTCGTCGCCCCGAGCGATGGCAAGGTGAGGGAACTGGAGGCGGTAAAGGTCACCGCCGGCGAATCCACCTGCACGAGCCGACCGATATTGAGCGTGTTATTGATGATGACATTGGTGCCCAACGCGGAGAATTCCTGAAGGGTGACAGGCGAAATCCCCACCAACTGGGAGGCGTCCACCATGAGCACATGGTATCGCAAGTTCAACTGAGTGGCCGCGTTGGTGAGTGAATTCGTCCACACAGTGCTGTAAAAGGAAACCGTGCCGTTGGGCCGGGCCACCTGTGCCGTGGCGAAATTGGTCAAAATCAATGTTGTGTTGGTGTTAGCAATGTTGACCTGGATGAAAGGCGCATCAATCAGCGTGCCGACGCTGCTCAGCAGATTCGTGGCCCGAATGCTGACCAGATTGTCGGCACTGATGCGGGTCAGTCCGAGGTCCAGATTGTTGGCGGTGACTTCCACCCGGCCGGGGAAATTGGTGGGATCATCCAAATGCGCCACATAGTTGGCAGCCCCGGGTTGAATCAGGGCGGAGTTGCCCACGCCCACCTGCCACGCGGCATAACTGTGGTTCGTGACCGTGTCCACCACATACCCAGCCTGATAAAAGGAGATGTTCGCGATGTTTGCGTTGCTGGTGATCCCGACACCCGGGATGAAATTAGCGTCCAAGCTCGTGCTGCGAATGAATTCGTAGGCCGAAGGACGGGAAGAACCGGCTTGCAAATTGGCCGCCAAAACAGCGTTCGTCAGCGTGTTGATGCGGTCCAAGAAATAAAGGCTGTTGGTGTAGGGCGTGCCCGTGGTGATGTCCGTCCCAAATGTGCTGAAGCGCACCAGCGGGACATTTCCAGAAAACGCATTCGCCCCGAAGCCGGAGGTGAAGCGGACATCCACCGCGACATTGGTGGCCGCGGTATTGGTCTGAACCAACACAACCTGAATGTTCACATTGGTGCCCTGCTGATTGGTGCGGGCATAGGATATGAAATTGGTTCCGGTAATTCTCTCGAAAGTCGTCAACGCCCCGAACCCGGCCTGAACGGACTGAACTTCATGGAAGGGAGAAACCGCTTGGGGCGGCCGAAAACCAAATCCGGGAAAATCCAACAACGGCAAGAATAGCGAACCACCCGAGGACGCCGTCATGACATCCCCGGTGCCCGCCCCCCAATAGAGGTCAATCGTGGAACTGGGGTTTTGATACGACACCGAACCGTTGGTATCCACCAAACGAAACCCCGAGCTGGCCGTGCCGGCACCGGAGGCGGACAGGATGGAGCGGGCCAGCGTGACATTTTGTCCGCGGAGGCTGACCAAATCCGCCCCGCGAAGCTCGCCTGAATTGATCAGGTTGGTGGCGGACAGCAAGAGCGTCGGCGCAGAAAAGAGCCCCTGGTTCACTATGTTGTGAGACGGGAAGCGCGAAGTGTTAGTGATGAACTCGAGTTGAAACCCAACTGTTCCCAATACTTTTCCACTGATCGTGTTGCTGAAATTCAGGTTGTGCTGCAACTGAAACAAGGAAGAACCGCTGGCGTTGATGGTGCCAAAGTTGACCACTGTCGTGGCATCGATCTGGGGATTGACCACATCCGAAAAATTCGTGAACACCGACACCGTGGCACGCACCGGTCCCGGTCCACCAAAGACCAGCAGAATGGCGATCCACAACGCCCCAGCAGGTGACCAGCGCAAAGGCCTAGGCAGGCACTCGGAGAGCGCCACAACTTTGGGCAACTGGATGCCAACTGATGCCAAAAATGCCCTCATGGTCCGTATAGTTGCCGCTCGAGATCCTGAATCGTCAGCCCATCGGGGAACACCGAATAAATGGTCGTAGTGTCAAAGAACCCCCACACCCCGTTGAGCCGAGCACTGCGCTCATCGAGAAACCGAGCGCCGCCGCTTTGGAAATTGATGCGTGCCGGCCCCAGAGTGTCGAAAATGATCGGGATCGCTACGCTGGTGCCATCGCCTTCAGGGATCACCCCCGGCCCAGGCGCGGTGCCTGTCCCCCCGATCGAACTGTTGCCCGGCAAAGCCGCGTTGTTAACCCAGCGTGCGCTGGTCGGTCGGGATAACGTTGCACCGGTGATGAGCTGTCCTGTGGAAAGGTCGCCGGCGGTGAACAAAATATCCGGTAGAGTGGACACCCGTTGGAGATTTTGATTGGTGAGGTAAAAGTTGGTCGGATGATAGTAGAAATCCGTGTAGCGATTGGTCACCGGCAGAATGTTGATGCCCAGCAACGAATCAATGGGCAGGGAACGGAACGATACTTTTCCAATGCCCGGGCGACGGGCGAGATCGATGGGCAGGTTGGTGCTGATCGTGTTGCTCCCGTTGGTGCCGCTGGGGAAGCTGTAAGGTGAGTCAAACGGGACCAGCGTGATGCCACTGCCCCCCGGACCTGGTGTGCCGAGGGTGATCTGCTCCGTGTTGACGTTGTTGAACCGGAGCAGATAGCGCAAGGCACCAAAATCATCCCGTGTCAGGCTGGTGAAAAACTGCCCCGCCCCCAAGCCACCGCCATCATCCACACCCGCCACGGACAAGAACGGGTTGACCGTCCGGCCATCGGCCGGTGACTCCACCGCGTCCGAATAGGTGGTGAGCTGGTTGGGCACCGGATCACGAACGGTATAGGTGTAAAGCACTCCGTTGACGGTGTTGGTGGGATTCCAGTTAACGGGATCGAAGTTGCGCTGAATGACGATGTAGTTCGTCACATTCCCCACCACGATCCGGTCCCGGAGCGAGAACACCCAGCGCTCCGGACTGGCCAGTCCCATCTGCCCCAATACGGTGGAGAGGGTGGCTGATTTGAGATCACGGATTTGCAGGTTGGCCGCAGTGCTGTTCGCCGGTCCGACTGCTTGCAGGGGAAACTCGGTCAACCTGTAGCTCATCGTCCTGACATCTGGGATATTGTTCAGGATGGTCATCGCAGCCTCGACCGCCACCACGCCATTCGAGCCAAAGAAGTTCAGGAAAGTCGCATCGTAGCCGTAATTCAAGGTCGGCATCGTGATGCGATACTCCTCGCTCAGATTCATGGGCGCACCCACGTCAGCCGCCAAGTTGTATCCAATCGCCGAAGTCTGCCAGCTCGCGGGCGGGCCCATGAGCGAAAAGGCCAAGCCTTGGCAAGCGGTGCCCAGCAGCGCGACCGCGGCCAGCATGCTGGCGAAGAGATGTCGCATGGTCGGGTTCATCTCATTCGTATGATTCGATACAAGCGCACATCGCTACCGCCCACAGCCAGCGCGTCAGTCCCACCGGGGGCGAAGCGGGCTCGCCCCAGATTCAGCCAGTCAATCGCGTTGGTGGATACCTGGACTTGATAGACGAGGCCCGGCTCCGTGTTCCAGTTCAGCCAAAGACCCTGTCCGTTGCGGGTCATGCCCAAGCGAAGTGAACTGGCCTGGTTAGTCGGATCAGTGCCGGCCAGAAATTCCTGCAAGTTGCTCGCCCCGTCGCCATCGGTGTCCGCGCTGCCTGCCGGCCATCGGACCGGATTTGCTCCCCAATAACGGGCCTGCCAATCGTCCGGCAACCCGTCAAAGTTGAAATCATCCCCCCAAGTAGTCCCCGCTCCTGCATCAGAAAGCGCGGAGCGGCGTCCATCCCGCAACACATATTCCAAGCGCACGGTGTGCTCGCTGCCGGCCACCAGATTGCTGATCACCACCATCTGGTTGGTGACGAGCAAGGCGTCAGGATTGGCATCCACGAAGACCGCGTAGTGCTGGAGGTCATAACCTGCCAGCTCCGCCCATGAAATAATCAGCCGTGAGTGGCTGAGTGCATTTACCCGCGGAGCTGCGGGTGTGGGCACTGGCTGGGCGGACGCGTAACGCTGGGCATACAGGTCAACTCCCGCCGCCACCCCGGTGAAGCTCGACCAGACCACCAGCAACCGGCCGGTCCCGTCAGCTGCCACGACTGGATGATCCTGGCGATTCAAAGTCGTGGTGTTCACGCGAAACTCATTCCCGGTTGGCGACCCCGAGGCGGTCAGCGCCCGACCATACACGCCCTCATACGAGCCATCTTGTCCCAAGCTGGTCCAGACGACCATGTGAGTTTGGGCATGCACCGCCACCCGGGGAGCGTATTGGTCCCCATACCCGGTTGCATTCACCACCACCGGGGCTGCAATTGGCGCTCCATTATTGTCGTAGGTCCGCGCGAGCACCTCCAAACCATTGGTCCGCACCGCCGCGTCGCGTTGTTCCCAGACCACGGTAAACCCGCCCGCCGCAGTCGGAGCCAAGGCAGGGTGATTGCACAAGTAGGTCTGCGTGTTGACCTTGAACTCACCGGCCACCGGCTGGGCGACCGCATCGAAACGCCGAGCCAAAATGTCCACCGCGATGGCATCGGTTCCGCCTTCAGCCACCAACGGGTCACTACCCCGGATGGATTCCGACACCCATGCCACCGCAAAGCCGCCCCCGGCCAAGGCCGCAACGGCGGGTTTGCTTTGATTATAGGTGGCAGTCTGATTCACCACCCACTCCGGTCCGAGCAAGCCACCAGCGGAAGACAATCGCCGCGCGCAGATCCCCTGCAGATGCCCGTCTCCTTCCATCCGGCTCCAGACCACAACCACTTCTCCACTCGTAAGCACAGCCACAGCCGGATGCAAGCTGGGTTGATTCGTGTCCGCACCCACCAAAATGTCATCCGTGGCAAAGGTTCCGTCAGCGTTCATGAAGCGCGCGTAGATTTTTTGGAAGCCGAGCGCACCACCCTGCCAGACGAACACCGCCCCACCGTTGGGAAGCACTGCCACTTGCGGAAACTCCTGATAGCCAGCCGCCATCTGATTAACCCGGAACGGAGCCAGCGTGCCTGACAGGTTGTCGTTGAGGCGCTGCGCGCTGATGCCGCTGCCGTCTCCGTCGGTGACATTGTCCTGCCAGACCACGTAGCCGCCGGTCGGGCCAAAAGCGAGCGCCGGACGGGTCTGGTCACCGGGCAAAGGCCCAGAAAGGGCATATTCGCCAGCCTGCCGTGAGTAATCGTCCTGAGCATATGCAGCCGCGCTCCCGATGAGGACGGTGAGCAAGGCAAGGAAGCTTGCAAGTGCTCTTAAAAAGGACGGCATACGTTTTGATTAGGACTAACAAAGACCCCTGGCAATGTCCACGCTTTCTTGCCCGGAAGACCTACGGACTACTACGGAGTTTCGGCCAAAATCGCCCTTTGTTTAAGCTGCGCTGAATAGGTTGCCTGAATCATAAAAGCTGGCATTGGGTGGGTTGCTGTCGGACGGCTATTTCAGCCAGCATGGAGCGAAATCCCCACCGGCCGAACAAGTCCATCAAACGGGCGCTTTCTTCCTCCCGCAAACGGGCCTCGGCCAAATCGAACCCGTTGCCCACCTCCTCGCGGAGCCGGATAAGCTCCTGATTTCGGCGCATGTCCCCCCGGGCGGCAGCCAGACTGGTCCGTAACCGTTCAGAGCTCACTTCCGGCAGTCGCAGGTAAAGCCCGTCGATCGAACCAAAGCGCTGGAGCAGTTCAGTGGCCGTCTTGGGGCCAACTCCGCGCACTCCCGGAATGTTGTCCACGCTGTCCCCAATCAGGCTCAACCAGTCCACGATCTGCTCCGGCCGCACTCCAGTCTTGGCTACCACCTCGGCGTCGGTCCAGATGCGCTCGATTCGGTCATTGGGATTTATCAGCCCAATTCGCGGGGCAACCAACTGCATGAAATCCTTGTCCGAACTGGCAATCAACACGCTCGCTCCCGCTGCCACTGCATGACGGGCCACCGCCGCGATGCGGTCGTCCGCTTCCGCTCCCTCTTCACACCATGAGGCTATCCCCGCCGCCCGTAAATACTCCGTAATCCCGTCCAACTGCCGGGCCAATCCCTCCGGCATCGGTGGACGCTGGGCCTTGTAGCCTGGCAGCGTCGCGGTTCGTTCCGCGGAGAGACCGCCATCCCAAACCACCAGCAAATAAGTGGGTTCCGCAAGCTGGCGCAACTTGCCCAGCATCTTGATGAACCCGTAAATGGCGTTGGTCGGCGAACCATCCGGGGCATTAAGCTGACGGATGGCATGAAAGGCCCGGTAGGCGTAGGCATGGCCATCCACGATCAACAACCGTGGGCCGGCGGGCAAAATGACGGCAGGCGGGCGTTCCGCGTTGGAGACAGTGGCCACCAGAGCAGGCAGGAACAACTACTATTGGCGGACCACAGCGGGTTGAGGTGGCGTATTGGCCAGAATGAAGGGCATCTCCTCGTCTGTATGCACCCGGTTGCCGGCCGGGTCAATGATGGTCGGGGTGACAAAGATGACCAAGTTCTTCTTCTGGTTCGTCTTCTGCTCGCTCCGGAACAGGCGTCCCACTAACGGGAGATCCCCCAACACCGGCACTCGGTCCTTGATGTTCACGATGTCCTCAGAAATCAAGCCGCCGAGCATGACAGTCTGCGCATCCCAGACCACGCACTGTGTGACCACCTGGCGCACCCGCGTGCGAGGCAACGGGACGGTCGCGGTCAGTGAAACACCCACGGTGCCGGCACCAACTGATTGGGCCTGAATTGCACCGGCGAACTCGGGCGGCACAGCGTCATATCCGATGAACTGCGTGATGGAAGGAATGAGCGCCATGTTGATGGTGTAGCCATCCGCCGCCACGGTGGGCAGCACGTCCAAAACCGGCCCGGTGGGCAACGCTTGCACAACAGGAGTAATCGTGGAACCAATCGCGCCACCGCCGCCCGCGCCACCACCCGCGCCACCACCCGCGCCACCACCACCCGCAGTGTTCTGGCCAACCGTGATGCCGGTGATGATGGTCCGAATGTCAGTAATCTGGATCTGTGCCTGACGGCCACTCACAGTGATCACTTTCGGCGCGGACAACACGTCGGTTCCATCCCGTTGCTCCAGAGCGCGAATCACCACCCGGAACTGCGGATCAGTGAGAATGCCGGACAGGGTCATCAAGGCGGGGGCATTGTTTCGTGAAAGCACGCCGCTGGTCAGATTGCCATCCGAGGCCAGAGACGGCAGAGGGGAAGCGGGCGAAGGGAATGTGCCCAGCGGATTGGCCCGGGAAGGAACGCCTTGATAGGAAGGTGCCGTGCCACCTTGCATGTTCAACGGGCCCGCCAGTGTATTGCCCCAGAACCAGTCGAAGCCAAGGGCCTTGCTGTCATTCTGGTTAATCTCCGCGAACCGGGACTCAACCAATACCTGCGGCGGGACAACATTCAGCAACTCAATGGCCTGTTGAATGATGTCCAAATCCTGCAAAGAGGCACGCACGAGCAGCAAACCGTTGCGGTCATTGAAGAATACCTGTGTGGCATCCGGACCGTTGGTCACGCCCAGATTGGAAACTCCCGCTGCCGCGAAGTAAGTCCGGACTTGGGAATTGATCGCCGAGGTCAAGTTCGTTGAGGTGACACCGGCCAAACCACCACCACCGGCGCCACCGCCACCGCCACCGCCACCGCCCTGACCACCACCGGCAACAGACACACCTGCAATCGAGAACCCGGAGCCGCCTTGCTGACCGCCTTGGCCACCTTGACCGCCACCTTGACCGCCACCAAGACCACCGCCGCCCTGTTGACCACCACCGCCCTGTTGACCACCACCGCCCTGTCCACCTGCGCCACCCGCACCCGAAAAGACCGCCTGAATGGGCTGGGAGATGACGCTCTGCAAACCTTGAACAAAGGTATCCGGATTCACCCGGAAGATGCGGGAGAAGAGCATGGCCTGCTCCGGCAGCTTGGGGGTGAAAGTAATGGCGTATTCCTCCACTGAGAACTTGAGCCCGGCCGTGCGGCCGTCTGGCATTTTCACATCGGCGGTCTTGCAAATTACATCCAGCGTCTGACGCAGGCTGAGGTCTGTCAGGATGTTGGGAATGTTGATCAACGCCGTAAGAATATCGGGTTTGGCGGTGCCCGCACCACCGGCAGGAGCAATGGGGTTGCCCATCGGGTCGAGCAGTGGGGCCGCCGGAGCTGCCGGAGCAGCACCACCTCCGGGCCCCGTGGCGTTCTGCGAAATAAAATCGAAAGCGATATTGTTGATGAGGAAGTTGAGACCCTTTTTATCGGGATCGTATTTTTTGACATCCGCGATGAGCTTGTCCACGACATCCTTCAAAGGCAGACCCTCAAACACCACCTCGGGAATCCGGATTTGGTCCAGCTTTTGGTTGATGTGTTGCGCACCCTTGCTGGAATGGGTCAGACCCGGCACCTCCGAATTGGTCTTGTAGTAGGGATTCGGGATGGGCAAATCCTTGCGAGTGCGCTCATTCCACTTCTTGCTGACCTCCACCACGCGGGAGCCGTAGGTGCGTTCACGCTTGCGCGCTTCCTCCTCAAATTCAGCTTCCATGATCAACCGGAGGTAGTAGTAGGCGGCGTCGTTGATCGGATCCTGCTCAATGGCCTCCTCGAGGCGCTTCTTGGCCTCACCATACTCACGCAACTCGTAGTAAACCTGCCCGTCGCGCACCAACCGCATCACCGCCGCCCGCTCCTCCATCAACTCAGGCTTGCGGGTGACAGCCTGCTGGCTGGGCAGCCGGCCCTTGTGGGCGAATTCGACCTTCTCGTTGAACCGCTTGAACTTCTCCGCATCCGGACTCTGCGGATCGAAAGGAAACACCTTGTCCACCTCGGCAGCCGCCTGCTTGAACTCATATTTCTCCTGCAAGGCAACGGCGATCTGGATGCGGCAGTGGGTCAACCCGGCAAGGGCCTCCTGATACTGCTTGGCCACCGCGTCCACTCCCCCCAAGAGCTTGGCATGCCCGATGACCTCCTCGTAGAGCTTGGCGGCATTCGCGAAATCTTTTTCCTTCTGCAGGCGCTTAGCCCGTGACAGGTTCTCCTCCATGACAAGCTTGCGCTCCTGCCGGCGCAAGGCTTCTTCCTCGGCGATGGTTGCCGGGTCAAATGCCGGCGCGGCAGCCCACACCGAGACCGCTGCCAGGCACACCAACGCGCCGACGAGAATTCTGTTCTTCATGAGAGAGGAGGGTTACCGATCTTCAAGCCACCACGATGGCTCATGGTTTGGCAGCACCCGTGGTGGGCGGGGATCCCGACAGGGGAATCGTGGTGGTCTTATCATTTGAGACGGCCCTGACTACCACGTTGGAGACCGTGATTTCAACGATTATGTTGGTGTCGCCGGCGAAGACGAGCGGGGAATCCTTCCGTTCCCAGACCACGTCCTTCCGCAGTGGGTTCGGGAAGGCGATTTTCTCGACCGGATAGAACATCTTCACGCCATATTCAACCACGGCGCTGAAGGGCTTATCCTTGGTCAAAGTGATCTTCTGTATGTCCTTGCCTGCCTCCTGGTAATCGAGCGTGACCGTTGGGTTGTCCGGCGGTCCATCAATGGCGCGGGCAACGATGAAACGCTGTTTGCTGGGGGCGTCGAGGTAGTTGGTGGAGTTGAGGGTGACGCTTCGCTTGGTGGGGCGTTGATCGATGGTTTTCTGCGCGTATTCCCGGGTGATGTTGACCAGATAGCTCTGCCGTTCCGCACTGCCACTGACAACCAGCTCCAGCTTGAGCTGCATCGGCTGCACTTCCAGCAACTGCAACTTGGCAACTCCCACGTCCTTGCCACTGATGAGATTGCGATTGGTATCCATCAGCCAGCGTTCAGGATTAAAAACCTTGTGCGGCTGGACAAGGTCCACGACCGGCGGGTTGGCGTTGCTCAGGATTGCAGTATAAGGGTTGGACTTCGGGCGCTCCACGGACTGACCGCCGGTTTCCACAATGACTTTGCGAAATGCCCCCAAATCCTCCTCCACCGAACGGACCTGCACCACCAACAGCGC
>Ga0075471_10002670_pt1 | contig 11625 bp, 12 predicted proteins | sample DEB19_08_DNA_2_FD_74787 | JGI IMG/M metagenome (GOLD analysis project Ga0075471, IMG submission 74787) | Aqueous microbial communities from the Delaware River and Bay under freshwater to marine salinity gradient to study organic matter... | ecosystem: Environmental > Aquatic > Marine > Coastal ... | reverse complement strand
TTTAGCTCTAGTAAGTCCAGCTATTCTGGATTGTTTTTTGTCTTTAGATGTAAAATATAATCGCATTGTCTCTTTAATATCTTTTTCAGATGGTGTAAGCCAATACTCTTTGCCTGTAAAAAGGTCTGGAAATGCCGCATCTGAACATTGACACACAGAGAATATTCCGTCAATACATTTTCCAGTATTCATATCGTCGTGGTCAATAAAATCTTTAGGACCACCAAAATTGCTGCAAATTGGCGTATTACCAAAAGCCATTGCTTCAAAAGAAGGTATAGACCATGCTTCGCCGTGTGACGGACAAATAAAACAATCTGAATATTGATGTAATGAATATATGTTTTCTTCATTAATATCATCAGATATAACGATATCTTTTGTGTATTCTGATATATTTTTATGCAATCTGAGTTTTGTTTTTTCTTCAGACAGGATTGAATCAATTAGTTTACCTACTTGTGCTGATGAAAGTCCGAATTTTCTGACTTTTAATATTAGACATGCTGGTTCAGATTTATCAAATTCTGAATGAAAACATCTAATAATAGATCTTAAATTTTTTCTATCATTCATATCGCCTATATAATAAAATTTAAATTTACCTTCAGCTTGTGGGATTGAGATATCTTTATATTTTTTAGTATATTTCTCAGTATCAAAACAGTGAGGAATTACTCGCACTGGCACGTTGATATTATCTTGTTCAAGATAATGCTTTGAATCATTATTTGGAACCCAAATTTGATCCATTATTTGTAGATTATTGAACCATGCAATGTGTTTTATACTGGTAGACTCACTAGCCAAGAAAGCTATATTTTTTTTAAATTTTGAAGTTCCGATTAAATGATGCGGTAGAACATGTTGAATGCAATAGTCACAATTAAAGGTGTCTTTATTTTCTAATTTTAATAGTCTACCGTCTATATTATTGTCTTTAGTTAGGGTTATATTGCGACAAACAACATCCACTCCAATACTATCTAATGCAAGTATATAATCTTTAGCGGCTTGCGCCCAGCCGCCACTTTCTTTATAATGACCTATATATAATACTTTCACAATTTACTCCAATTTAAATAAAAAATCCACTTTCTTGATCTGTTGCAGGATTTGTTTTTAACCAGTTAGGATATCTAGAAAGTGCTATAGTATTATTGTTATATAAACATGTCCAACAATTGTTTATAGCTAATTCTTCCCCAATGCTTACAATGCGATTATTCACAATATAATCTTTTGGTTCAATATCGCCATCTAGGTTAAGATATTTTTTAATATTTTTATACATGTCAGATGTTGTATTACGATAAAGATTATCTCCAGACAGTGGATTCATTACGTCAGAAATGCAGTTGTATATTATTTCATTTTCATTTTCGCAGAATAATAACGCTTGGAATGTTGTATTTTTTGCTTGAGAATTTATAGAAAAAAATTCCACATTTGGCTTTATATAATCTTTTATTGGTTTTAAGTGATAAATATCAATATCGCAATAATACCCACCATACTTAAATAAATAACAATATCTAAAAAAATCGCCTTTTGTGCAACCGAGCTTTAACGTATTGAAAAAATCAGCGTATGACGTATCATATTCTTTTGATAAAAATTTTATAACATCAATATCTGAAAAAAATAATATCTCTTTATCTGGATTTAATTTTTTAATATTATTAAAGACATAAGATGGAAAATTTTCATTTTTCCAAGTTAAAATAATGTTGTCGGGTATCACTATTTATTACCTTTAAATTTATTTATTCTCATTTGCTCCCAATGATTTCTACGATTACATAATTGGGCCATTTGGTCATAAGCCATATCAAAATTAAACTCTTGACGGGCATTTGATCCATCAAAGGCAGCAGATGATTCATTGAAATACATTCCGCCAGTAACGCCAGTTGTAGATCTATACATTAAATCTCTTATTAATCGTGCTTCAAAGAATGTATTCAATCTGGCGGGTTCGCATAAAACTTTTGTAATTAACCATCTTGCAAGATTTTGGAACGATGTATTTGGCGGTACGCTGCTTGGCTTTCTTTCTGGTTGAAAGATTCTAGGGGGAGATGCCCATGTCTTTTCTATCGGCAGTTTCTCAAAACTATCGAAATAATCCTCCCATTTCTTCCCGCTTATATCCCACTGGAAATGTTTCTCAAAGTTTTTTCTAGTTTGCAATCCTATTTGTAGTCTTTCCTCGTCTGTCATAGAAAAGAAATCTAGGAATTTGTTAGCCGCCAAATCATTGTCTGGAACGGCTCTCATACATCCAGTTTCTAGTTCTTTGTATAAAGCTTTAGGTGTAATAGGAAAGCCGCCAAGTTGCCTTAATACGCTTTCCATAGCTGAATAATCAGTTCCCATGACCGGAACAGCGCAAGCCGCTGCTTCTACCTGTGGAAGTCCAAAACCTTCACAGTTAGCATATTGAACATATAAGTCAAATAGATTTATAACACTGGATAGATCATCATAACTAGCGCCATTTTTTACGTTTGACAATGTAGCGCCAAGCTTTCCGGTGTATGGAGATTGAATAAGCGGCCCTTTAAATAACGACGGGAATGGCTTTTTAGTTTCATTACAAATATATGTAAACATAACATGTGAAGATAGGTTATGCTCTTGTAATAATTCGGGTATATCCCAACCGAGATCAGGATAAGACGTATGGCAATAGAGATAAAACTTTTTATTTTCTGACATGTTGAGGAATTTTCTGAATGCGCAAAATAAATCAGGATATAGCTTGCGCCTCTGATTACGCATCACAGTTCCTATTATTTTATACTCTGGATTAATTCCAAAGTTAATTTTATGCTGTGTTTTATTTTCAACGGGTTTATAAGACGGGTGTGCTGACGGTGGGGCACTACCTAAATAGTTAATCTTGCCACCAGATTGTTCCGTCAACACTTTTCCCGCCCAGTCTGAATATGTTAAACAAGCATCTGCGGATTCATATGTAGCTATCCACTGTCTAGCTTGTGGTGCAGCATCAACTGTTGGCATGATGCAGTGTTTAAAATATGGCCTAAAAGGAGATCTTTCTTGAAAATCCAACATCCAGAAGTCTCTAATATCGCAAACAACATCTGGCATAAAATCTAAACATACATGTTCAAATATCCATTCGCCAAATTGGTTGGTTCCTCTAGAATTATAATTATCTATTTCTTCTCTTGAAGATTTAGGTTCACATGAGGTATTCGGGGCTACGCCGTAATATTTCCAGGGAATATTTAGGGCCCTTGGATCATTTCTTTCCCCGTAAGCGGCTAATTCTGCAATCTCATACTTATTAGTACCATGTAAATAATTTAATATTTCTCTGGTGTATGTTGCATATCCAGTATTTAAAAACGTAGCTTCGCTACAGAATAATATTTTCTTTTTCATATTAATCACTTTCAAGACAGGCAAAATCGAATTCATTTACCCGAAAGACAATACTGGCGTCATCTTTTGAGACATTTTTAGCAGAAGCAAAAACGGTAATTTTATTTCCCTTTTTAGCTAATTTAGCTATTGTCTCAGCGCCGGTATGCCACGCTTCAAAATATAGATAAGTTGGGGTCTTACTCTTATCGCCAACCTTTGTTTTTCTGTAGCTATAGACAACAAGTTCAAACCTAACAAAACTCACACCATCTACAACTTCTAATTTTAGATCGTGAGTAAGAAATCCAGTAAAGTTACAAATATTCAAAATATCCTCCAATCAATGTGGTTAGATGCTTACTTTAATATATTAGCTAGAACAACAAAAAAAACCAACTATATTTCATGAATTTTTTCCACAATAAATGATCCGTCTGATTTAGATATATTTCCACAGAATAATAAATTGTTTCCCTCATACAAAATAAATTCGTATTTCTTTCTAACCTCTGGAAAAATAATAACATTATCAATAGAACATGTTTCATCTTCTAGTGTTAGGAATGCCATCGTTTGACCTTGAGTTTTACCTTTTTTAACTTTAAAGGTCGCCAACCTATTGATGTTCGCCACCACGCATAGGTTTTCACCGGTCTTTCCATTAATTATATCTTTGCATGAAGTATTTGCAGAAGATGTATCTACAGCCTCGACCTTGGATAAAGAAACTGGGCATCCAAGAAATTTCTTCTCCTGATCAATTATCCAGGATGGAGAATCGTCAAGTGCGTAAGGTGGATTTGTTAAAAAATGTATTTCATTTGTTATTAGTTGATTTCTATCGGCCCTACTTGTTCCGCCACCTTCTTTCTTTACTGGCGCTAAGTCCTTAAAGCAATCTACTAGGGTTCTCCAGTTAGATTGATTATATCTCTCTTGAACCCAGGATAATTCACTTTTGGTTAATTGGTTGAATATGAGATATTCATACAGCGCCTTATTTCTAGAAACGGCAGTTTTGTGAGTGGAGAAAAAGCCTATTGAACAAAGGGCCTTAAACGCAGTGGAATTTATTTCAGGAGATAAATAGATTAATACTTCTAGCCATGTAAATTCTTTTACTGGCTTTTGTATTAATTCTTCTACCTTGGAAATGCTTTCCATTACCTTGTCGCCAGTTACGCCGGTTAGGGATTTAATATCTTTTATACCAAAGTATATTTTATCATTTCTAATTTCAAACTTATTGCTGAAATTATTTAGATTAGGTATCTTCACCTCTATATCAAATAGTTTGGCCTCTGATACTAATTCATAAACTTCCTGGTGCGGATCTTGTTTTTCAGATGAATAATATAAATAAGATAAGAAAAACTCTTTAGTATAATGAGCCTTGTAGTAAGCGCTATTAAAGGCATTTACCGCATACGATATAGCATGGGATTTATTGAATGAATATCTTGCTGATTTTTCAATCCATCCAAATATTTCCTGCGCAGTTTCTTTATCGACTATGCCTACATTTTCACATCCCTTAATAAACTTCTCCTTAACCTTAGCCATCAAGTCAGCCTTTTTCTTACCAATAGCTTTACGAAGGTCATCTGCTTCCTGTAAATTAAATCCAGCTAATTTTTGAGCTATTAACATAGACTGTTCTTGATATAGAATCACTCCATATGTACTTTTCAATATATCCTCTAGCGAATCATGTATATATACAACCGGATCTTTTCCGTGTTTTCTATCTACATAATGCTGAGCCATAGACTTGCCTTCGCTGATAGCCTTTAGGGTTCCAGGTCTAATAAGGCTTATCAACGCTCCAAGCTCTTCAATGCTTTTTGGTTCTACGCGCTTTGACCAAGCGCGGCCAAGGTTGCTTTCAAGTTGAAAAATACCTTTCGTCTTTCCTTCTTTGAAAAGCTTCCAAGTTTTTTCATCATTGTAGTCAATCATAAAACCTCTTACTTAATCAAAAAATTTTGCACCAAAAAATATACTAATGTGCAAACAAATCCACCACCAATCGCCCCAACAGCTAAGCCTAACTTGAATTTACTTTGATCCGGAAGCAAAGGTAAATCTTCTTTGTTTCTAATGGCTCGTTCTTTAGCTGTAATCAATTGATTTGATGAAAATAAATAATCTACGCCCTTATCATCCTTATAATGCCAGTAATACTCTTCAGAACTTGTTTGCTTGTCTTTGTTCTCTACTTTTAGCATAAAATTTCCTTTCTAAACATAATAGTTACCATCGGCAAAAGCCTTTTCGAATTTCATGTTTTTATAAACAGCCCTACGGGACTTTTGTAGCTTGATAAATATATTAGCTGTATCTTTAACGTCTTGCAATGCGTCGTGAGCATTATCAGTTTGTATTCCCATTCTTTCTCTTAACGAATCCATACTAATGGACTTAATATTTGGATCGCCCTCAGTCCATAACCAAATATCATCCATAACATCAATCTTATAAATTTGATGAAATAAATTTTGACATTCTCTTTTATTGTCCCATGGTCCGTATTGTTTGCATAAACGATCCACTATTTTCATATCAAACCCAATTATATTAAATCCACACGGTATTGGTGCGAAAAATGATGTTCCTTGCCAATTATATTTTTCAACGAAGCTAATAAACTTCTTCCATACTGTTTTAAGTTCTGGCGCTTCAGCTAATTTGTCGCGGGTTTTCCTGGTGATTTTTAAAGCTTCTTCCTGTAGTGGTTCAAGACCTAAATCTATAGCCTTTTGGTCATCAAGTATTGGTCTAATTTCGCTATTAAATGTTCCCTTTAATTTAAAGTTTCTACCATCTAAAGCTATAGCCGCAAGTTGTGTTGGTTGAGTTTTATATGGATTGCGAGATCCAGTTTCAAAGTCGAAGCAAATTATATCAAGACGAGCCATGGTTAATTCCTTTGTGAGTGAGAAAAAGTCTTCATTATTGTTTGTTCTTTATTTTTAAAAGTAATTGCTTCACAAAAATCGAGAAATTCTTGTTCTTCCATATTACCTTTCATTACATTAACACGTTTGTGTACCCATTGTACATTTCCTTCAATATAGCCTAATGAACTATTAATTCTATCTAATGACGCCGTATAATCACCGTTGATATGCTCTATATTATTGCGTGAAAAAAATATTTCAACACCAGAATAAGCGCATTTTCTATCTTGTTGAATAAAAAGATTCCAAAGATATTCATAACTTACAGAGAATTCTAGTTTTCTTCTTTTTGCCGCATTTTTTACCGCCGTAAGATATGCTCCCTGCATTTCTTCATGCCCAGTCCACCTTGGGTTTTTAGCGCCGCTTAAATAGCAATCTTTTGACCTAAATTCTAATCCACGATTTTTTAGAATTTTTTGAATTTTTTTAGGGTAACTTCCAACTTCTGCTGCGATAGTTTTTATTTTCATCCCACTTTTATACTTTTCTATAATTTGATTCTCGTTTAAATCGTGATTATAATTTTTATTTGGTAAAAATCTACCAGTTTGTTTGTCTCTCATGTTTATTTCCTTTTATATAAGTAACCAGTTTCAAGATATTATACACAAAAATATTTTAAAAATGGTTATTTATCGCTAATTTATTAATTTATTCTCCCAATTATTCCTTTGTTAATTTTTTCTATGTACATTAATTTATCTAGTAGAGTTAGTCCCAAGATATCTAATTTAACATGTCCAAGCGCTTCTAGATCTTCCATTTCTAATCCGGCTATTTTTTCATCTCCGTTCTTTTGATTTACCATGGGGCAAACTTTATTTAGATTGTTAGCAGATATAACAATTCCAGCAGCGTGTTTACCCTGAGTTTTGAATGTCCCCTCTATTGCTATAGCCTCTTTAAAATATTCCGCATAATCACCATCTAGTTCGCCGCTATCATTTATAAAGCAAAAATCCCTTAGTTCATCTGGCTTATTTATAAGTGACCAGCGTATAATAGACCTATCTTCATCGTCCATTTCCTGTAATTGGTCAGATATTGCCGCCTCATCAGGTATGTTCTTGGTTATTTCATTCATCTCGCTAAATCCACAAGCCTCTCGAACTCGTAGAACTTCCTTTATAGCACTTCTACCCTGAAGTCTGCCGAATGTCAACATCTGGCTAACATTTTCATTTCCATATTTTGTTTTTAAGTATGCAATTACTTCATCCCGTTTATTAGCGGGAACGTCAACGTCAATATCAGGTAGAGATATATGATCCTCAGTATTTCTACCGGCATTATAAAATCGACTAAACAATAAATCAAACTCGATTGGATCTATTTTTGTTATTCCAATTAAGTATGAAATCAAACAACCACCGGCTGATCCACGCCCAGGTCCAGCCAGCCATCCATTTTCTGTTACATATTTAATGATGTCCTGTACAATTAGAAAATAACCAAAAAGATTGGCATTCTTTATAACTTCAAATTCCTCAAGGAATCTATTTAAATAAACTTGCTTTCTCTCTTCGGAAGATACCTTAGTTGATGATATTAAGAATTTTCTCCATCCTTGCCTACAGATTTCTTTTAGATACTCTTCTTCTGATTCGCCGTTTGGCGTTGGAAACTTTGGTAGCATGGGTTTGTTGAGAATATCATAAGTCTCACACTTATTATAGATATCCTCAAATAGATTTACGCTTTCGGGGTCTTGCAGTAAAAATTCAGCTATCTCAGAATTATCTTTCAAGAAAAAGTCTGAGGATTCAAAAAATTCTTGATGTTGAACGTTTTTACCAGCTCGTATAGCGTCATATACTTTACGCATTGTTGTTTTCATGCCAGAACATAGTATTATTCTATGTAGGTCAGCGTCTTCTCTATCTACATAATATGTATTAAAGAATAGCTCTGATTTTAAATAGAAATCATCACCAGTTACCGGAGATGAAGCCGGATTAATACCTACGCAAATGAGATTTTTTCTGGAGCATACAAAATTTAATAGCTTTACATCTATGTTTTTGTCTGCATCTAGAGATGAGACTAGCTCAATAAGGTCTAGCCAGCCCTGTTTATTTTTAGCAAATAATGTGAATCCATCAAAAGAGCATCCTATTATTGGCTTGATTTGATTCTCAATGCAAGCTTTATAAAAAGCTACCGCGCCAGATAGGGACTTGTAGTCAGCAATACCACAAGCTATGTATCTATTTTTAGAACATTTTTCAGTTAGTTCTTTGGGCTTAGAAAAGCCAACCCCAAGACTATAATGCGTGTAATTACACAGTGGAAACCACTTCATGTCAACTCCTTATTCAATGTTGAGAACTCAATTATTATAGGGTCAACTAGGCAAATTTCAAATAAAAAAAACAAAATATGAGCAAATTGTTCCAATTATGCCAAGTACGAGACAAATAAGAGAACAATATTTGGCATTAGATATACGCTGGGACAGTTCTTTTAATTCATTTTGTAGTTGGTAGCAATGGTCTGAGCTTTTCTTTAATCTATTGTGCATGTTGGCTATTTCATTTGTCAATATTGATATATGGTTAGATTTATTTTTTACTTGTTCTTCTAGAACCTCACATTCTATATGCTTAATTTCTACATTAGATAGATCTTCTATATTTTTTTCTGCTCGCTCTTTCGCCTTATTTATATCAGTTTCAGTGAAAAGTAAATTTATTGGTTTTTTGTTTTCGCCACACGCTACGATCAGATTGTATTTGTCAGTTTTGTAAATTTGGCCGAACAGTAGCTTTTTCATAAAAATGCCTTAGTTAAATTTTATAATTAAAACTTTCAAAATCTTCTTTTGCCCACAGTTGAATTATTTTTTTGTTATAATTAGACAGCTTAATTTGATTGGATGAAACATTTTCTTTTATTGTTGGGGGGTCTAAATCTAGACTTTTTAAATATTCATTCATAAATTCTATTTGTATAAAATTTTCATAACAATTATAACGTGAATATTCAGATAATGAACTATAAAAATTAATATTTTTCATTGACCCCATTAATATTTCTTCTAGGAATGTATCAAAATTTATTGATTTACAATATGTAATATCTTCATGTAGTAAATAATGATTGTATAGTGATATAGCTCTATTGTATGGGTTTCTAACAAAAATATATTTTTTAAATTTTAGAAATTCGAATGGTATTGCATAGGTATGTTTATCTATAGCAATTTTTCCATTTCTTCTATCGAATTGTGGACCTATAATATACTTGTTATTATTTATACAGAAGTGTTTATGTAAAGTGCTTGACGCACATTTTGGAGGGGTAACAAAGATTATTTCTTTATCAGGTATTGCTATCATAATTTGACTCTATAAACCATACTGGTCGCCACCCATCATGCCCACTATTTAATTCCGGATTTGGTGGAGGTAAATATGAATATTTTTTTTCAATTAAATTAGATAATAATTTTAATCTATATGTATGTGGCCTTGACCCATCAGCATGAATAATATATGCATTATCTAAATATTGCCAAAAGTCATGTCTAATATATTCCCAATTAAAAATTGGATTTAGATTAAAAAAATTATCATCAGTTAAAAAACAAGATAAATAGTATTGATCAAAACACCATGTTTTATTATAGGGTCTATCCGGCTGTTTATATAAATCGGATAATTTTTGTGGTATAATTAAAACCCCACCATTTGGTTGGATATAACAATCATTGTTTATTTGAAAATCAATTCGAACTTTTTTTGATTCAGTTTCCATTTCTTGATAATAGTTTGTTTGCTTTATTTTATCGTTTATTCTTAAAATTTCATTTTGATCATAACCTGATATTTTATCGTCTGGTGTAATCTTAAAAAGATTTGGACAATCATCTTTAATTATTACGTCACAATCTAAATATAATGTTTTTTGATACTTTGATGTTACTTGAAAAAGTCTATATTTATTAAACATTGGATATTCTGGGAATTGATCTCCAGTTAATTCAATGTAGTCTGCATTACATTTTTTTGCATATTTTATGATATTATTTTTTGTTATATTTAGTTGTTCTATTGCTATTTTATTTCCAGCGATGACACAAATAGCTACATCGTGTTTTTGTGGCGATATCTTATCAAAGAAATACCTAACTGGGGCATATCTTTCATCGTGTGATTTAATAAGTATTCTTGGTGTAGTTAAATCTTGATTAAAAAACCACTCTCTATCTAATGCCGATGTGCCTTTGCACCATTGAAAATTTGGGGGGTTATTAGTCATTTCTTTTTTAAAAGAACTGCACCATCCGGCTTGTTCGCACTGACACTTTGAGAAATCCATAAATATCTCCAAAAAAATACCCACCTAAAAAGGTGGGTATTAAACACTTGGTTTATTAGTTTGATGGTAATACGTCTGGTATTCCAAGTTGAGCAACTAGCGCCGCTTGTTCTGCTGGGCTCAATGCGTCGAACATAGCCAACGCATTCTTCTTCTTAACGTCAAGAAGTTGCTTGTAGTAAGAGTCGCAAGCCGACTTGATTACATTCTCAAGATAGGTTTGAGGGGTAAACAATACCTTTAATTCCTTTGGTTCTTCGCCCTCTGGAAGGTTTGCATTGCTCTGCTCGATTTGAGCATTCTCTTGTTGGATGGGCTTGTTAGCCTCCATGCAAGCATACTCGACACCCCAATTTTGTTCTTGTGTTAATTCTGACAAATCAATCATTTGAAGTCTCCTAATTATACCTGTAAAGTTAAAAAGTTATCTATTCCCATCTGTTCAATCAATTTCAAATACGATTCATATAATATAATTCCATCTTCAGAACCTTGAAGTAAAGGAATCATAATATTTGCTGTTATTTCGTCCCCAGTTAATCTGGCTGCGGAAATCGTAGCCCTTTCAACTACTGAAGCTTGTCTAACAGAATTTAAATTATATTGAATAAGGCCAACCATATTATGCCTCTCCCAACTCGGAGGGGTAATTATCAATGGTTGATAGTCTACATCAAAAAATTCTAATCTAGCCAAATTAATAGCTGCATGTTCATGTTCTTCTTCTGCATCAGCTTTAATGACGGCGGCTAATTTTTTATAGCCCCATCTATCTAAGTGGACAGCCTGGGCAGTTAAAGAAGTTGTTTGTTGCCAGTGTATGTTTAAAGATTGCTTTAAAAGATCAATAACACTAGGCTCTGTATAGCCATCCACAGATTGTGCAGAGCTTTCTTCGTTTTCTTTAAGTAATTCTTCTATTGGTTTATTCATTATATCTCCGTTA
>Ga0075471_10002669_pt1 | contig 11632 bp, 8 predicted proteins | sample DEB19_08_DNA_2_FD_74787 | JGI IMG/M metagenome (GOLD analysis project Ga0075471, IMG submission 74787) | Aqueous microbial communities from the Delaware River and Bay under freshwater to marine salinity gradient to study organic matter... | ecosystem: Environmental > Aquatic > Marine > Coastal ... | reverse complement strand
GAGTCTTCGATTTGGTCAGTGTGCTGCGCTTACAATAAACCCTTTTAAAACTGATGTAATGTTGATGAAGTGTAAAAGATTTAATGCAGACTGGTGGCCTAAGATTGAAAAAATGAAACCGAGTGGAAAGCTACAGTCGTCTTACAGGCGTCTTGCATATAACAAAGGAAAAATTGGAAACTTGGATCCAATCTATAACTGCTTGGACGGTGAATTTTGGGATCCTAATAAAACTAGACTAGTGCATTATACTGAAATGTCTACACAGCCTTGGCGACCTTTTCCAGAAAATATGGAATATAAACCACACCCTGTTCCAGAAATGGAACATCTTTGGAACCAACATTATTCCGCAGCGTTGGAATTTGAAAAAACCAATAACATAACGCTTGGTTCTCCTAGTGCAGAAAATCCAATACCTATAATTACGGGAAATATAGTAAGTCGGGTTGCCGATTACCAATCCAAGTAAAGATGAGCATACCAAAAAAGATTCATCAAATTTGGATAGGGGATGTAGAGATTCCAATAAAATGGAAAAAATGTTGCGACCAGATTAAAGACCAACATCCTGATTGGGAATATAAATTATGGTCGAATGATGATGTTCAACAACTTCTCAAAACCGCTCCACAAAATGTTATAGTAGCATATAAAAGATATTATGATCAGAAGATCTGGGCATTAGCCTGTGATATTTTGAGATATGTTGTGATATATCAATACGGCGGTGTTTATATGGACTGTGATTTCAGAATGCAACCGAACGGTTCATTGAATCAACTGCCGTTGGAAAAAAATCTGTTATTGTTGAATATGCGAGACACATCTCCAACGAAACCAAAATATAGAATTCAAAATTGCTTCATGGCGTGTAACCCAAGAAATAATTTCATGGAAAGGGTTTTGAATAGAATTGATAATATAGATTATCCACTTACATCCAGAGAAGGAGATCCCACGGATAAATTTAATACCCAGTATCTTACCAATGAATATAATATACATTTGGGGAAACCATATAAAAGACCAGACGGAATACATTTTATAAGAAAAGATATAGAAAAGTTCATTCCAAATGACGAAATTATATTAAAACGGAATTATTTTCTGGGTCATGATGCTATCATAGCGAGGCATTTATATGCGCTCACTCATCATCCTAAAAAAATTCAAAAAACCACTTGACAAAATAAATTTATTTGTTATATTTTTAAAAAATGAAAATTGTTTATATTTCTCCCCATTTATCGACAGGTGGATGTCCACAATTTCTGCTAAAGAAGATACAGATATTGCACAAAGAACATGAAATACACTGTATAGAATATTCCGATCATGGTATTTTTACGGTACAAAAAAATCAAATCATAGAGATATTGGGTAAAAACTTTCACAGCGTGAATTATAAGAGAGAAGAGTTGTTGGACATTATTGAAAAAGTAAACCCCGAAGTTGTTCATTTGGAAGAAATGCCAGAGTATTTCATGGATCATGAAATTGCCAAGAAGTTATATAGAAAAGACAGAACATATAAGATTATTGAAACCTCGCACGACAGCAGTTTTGATCCGAATAACAAAGTTTTCTTTCCAGACCATTTTACATTCGTAAGCCAATTTCAAAAAGAATCACAAAAGAGCTTAAATGTGCCAAGTGATGTTTGCGAGTATCCTATCACAATAGTACCAAGGAAAAACAGAGAAGAAGCATTAAGGGTGCTTGGATTGGATCCAAATAAAAAGCACGTTGTGAATGTCGGCTTGTTTACTCCGAGAAAAAATCAAGCAGAGATCGTGGAGTATGCAAAAAAGTTGAAAGATTATCCAATTCAATTTCATTTTATAGGAAATCATGCCGATAATTTTAGGTTCTATTGGGAACCTATAATGAAGGATTTTCCAAGCAACTGCAAGTGGTGGAATGAACGAAGAGATGTTGATAATTTTTATCAGGCGGCAGATTTGTTTTTGTTCACATCTCGTGGAACGGTTCATGATAAAGAAACAAGTCCGCTTGTTATACGAGAAGCAATTTCATACAACATTCCTTCATTAATTTACAATCTTCCCGTCTATATGGGAATGTATGATAAATACGACAATATAACATATCTGGACTTTGAATCCAAAGAAAACAACATTCAAAAGATTCTTGAAACTCTGGAAATAAACGATAATAAGAACATGACCATATTCGATGTAAAGTATGACAATACACAGAACAAAGTATTGTTTTCGTCAACAAAACCCGTGAATGATCTATTGGTTTCCGTAAAGGAACTTGACTCGCGCACAGTAATGTGGGCGGCAAACTATGACCACTTACCAGCCAATGTGGAATTTTGGATTATTCCTACTCCGAAAAATTTCATCGATTATGAGAAAGATCCACTGATCGGCGGCTTGCTTGTTGAACTGTATCAAAATGATGTATTGGTGTACACCAAGACTATACGAATCAAGCCCGCAGTACCAAACAAGTACCAATCAATATTGAAGAATAACAAAGAACCGATGTATATGAACTACACGGAGTTCTTTATAGAAAAGATATATGAGAAGTATATAGGAAATAAGACATATGATGTTGTAGTTGATGTGGGTGCAAACATTGGATTGTGGACAGAATATATAATGCAAGCATCAAAGTGCAATAAAGTATATTCAATCGAACCAAATGTTTCTGCGTTGAAAGTATTGAAGAATTCATTTGGAGACAATGTTGTTATTGTAGACAAGGCACTGTCAGATAAAGATGGGCATCTTGAATTTTTTACGGACAGCAGCAACTCCACGGTGTCTTCTATAGCCAAGGTTAATAGGGCAGATATTAGTTATAAAGTAGAGTCGATATCGTTTAAATCGTTTATAAAACAGTACGGTATCAAAAAGATAGACCTATTGAAAGTTGACATTGAAACAGGTGAGTATCCGCTGTTCGGCTCATTAAAGTCCGACGATTTGTCTATAATAGACAATATATTGATGGAATTTCACATATTTGGCGGCAGAACGTTTGATAAAGATGTCACGGTGATAATAAATCAACTAAAAGATGCAGGATTTGATATTACAGTAAAACATTTACATGATATTGGCGGATTTATTTTTGCAACAAAGACTCCAAAAAATACAGACACTAGGAACACCGAAATTACACGTGTGTTGGATAACGAACCATGCCCAGACAAACGAGACCTCGCTTCTCTTGTGAACAAGCTATTCCCATACGGAGTTGGCGTGGAAATAGGTGTATTACGTGGCGAATATTCCAGACTGATTCTCGAAAGATGGAACCACGGGCAATTATATATGATTGATACATGGCGTCACCTTGAAGAGTATGTTGATATGAATGGACAAGATGACAAATATCATTATGACTGTTTGGTCAAGACATGTGAAAACATCAAGCCTTGGCAAAACAGAGCACACATGATAAGAATGGACAGCGTACTATCAGCGAATATTTTCCCAGATGAATATTTTGACTTTATTTATATTGACGCCGACCATTCATATGGAGGAGTTGTCAGAGATTTGAAAGCTTGGTGGCCAAAAATTAAAAAAGGAGGATTGTTTTGTGGTGATGATTATATCCCAGATGATGGCGAAATATGGCTCCATGTTGACGGACAGCCTCCAAAATATGCGGGAAATTTTGGTGTAAGAAAAGCAGTCAATGAATTTGCCGCAAAGAATGATTTGAAAATATATCAAACAACAAACGAGCCATATTGGAGACAGTGGTACACATTTAAACCTTTTTAAAACATATGATTATATTCCTATTCAGTGACAAAAATTGTGAATACCAAGCAATAAATTGCATAAAATCTTTGGTACATAAAATTACAGACGATGTAAAAGTTGTATATTATACCATAGGGTTTAACAGCGATTTTGAATTTAAGAATCTATACAAGGTAAGGATAGAAAAGAAAGCATATTTTCCAACATACCATTTTTATAAATCCGAATTGGCATTGTTGACAATGGATATGTTCCCAGATGAATATTATATGTTCACTGATACAGATGTTCTCTTTTCTAGAAACTTCAATTTCAATGATCACAAGTATAATGAAACTTATCCTATGGCCAGCTATGGACCACATGAGTATCCATATTTGTGGGCAGATATTGACGGAGTAAGAGTTACATTTAATGAAACCAAGCTGATGCAGTATTTTGGAGTAGGAGCAAGAAGTATGCGATATTGTTGGTCTTGTTTTTTTACATTCAATCCAAATTGCAGAGAATTTTTTGAAGAATATGTATCCATGTGTAAGAACAAATACCTAATGGATCGTCGCAAAGACTTCTTCCCATATGCAGACGAAACCGCATTTAACATTTGCCTATGGAAGCGAAATGCGACAAAAAATCTAGGGTTTGCGTTCGTAAATACACATCTGATTGAAACCGTGAAAGAGGTCGAAACAAAAAGCGCAAAAAATAAAACATTCAATAATGTATTGGATGCATATGGTGCGAGTTGGGAATATGTAGACGACCCAAATAAAGTTTTATTGTATCATGGGTTTAAGGATGCAAATGAAACATCCACCGCATTGGAATATTTGATAAATTAATATGGCAAGTGGGGTGTATAAAATTACAGAAGAATTTGAAGGCGTATTGGCTAAATACACAGGAGCACCATACGCTGTTACTGTTGACAATCAAAGCAATGCTTTATTTTTGACATTGTATTATCAAAACATTAAAGGACAAACGATTACTATCCCATCTCGCACATATCCAAGCGTACCTTGTGAAATCATTCATGCGGGTGGCAAGGTGGATTTTGAACCAGTCGAGGGAAAAACTATCAAGGGTGCATATCAACTAAAACCCACTCGTACTTGGGATAGTGCTTTGAGATTTACCGCCAACATGTACATTCCCAATACATTTATGTGCATTTCCTTCACTGGTCCATACAAGCATTTTAAGTTGAGCAAGGGTGGAGCAATTCTAACCGACGATTATCATGCTAGTATGTGGTTCAAGCGTGCAAGATACAGTGGCAGAAGAGAATGCTCATATCACGATGATAACTTTGATATGCTAGGATGGAACTTTTATATGATGCCCGAGTTGGCGGCTAGGGGGTTATTGTTAATGAATCAGTTTTATAATATGGACGGTTCTCCAAAACAAAATGAAGATTTGGAGCTTCCATACCCAGATCTATCCAAGTTTGATGTATATAAACAATGATTAGAAAATTTCAAAACTATACAGAGGATGAATTGCGAGAGGCAGGTATAACATTTGGCGCTAATGTGTCTATTTCCAACGACGTTATACTTCATAACCCACAGAACATAATCATAGGAGACAATGTTCGCATTGATACTCAATGCATGCTAATTGCTGGTAAAAATACCAAAATAACATTAGGTAGCTATATTCATATCGGCGCAGGAACATATATGTTTGGTGCGTCTGGAAACATAACACTTGAAGATTATAGCGGAACATCTTCTAGATGCACGCTGTATACTTCCAATGATGATTATACAGATGGTTATATGACCAATCCTATGGCACCAGAAGATCGCAAGAAGGTAAAAATAGGTGATATAACTTTAAAAAAGCACGTTATTGTTGGATGTTTCACAGTGATACTACCGAACGTGACACTTGAACATGCAACTTCTGTTGGAGCGCATTCTTTGGTATCCAAATCCACACAACCGTTTGATTTGATATTGGGTGCGCCTGCAAAGTTCATCAAAAAAAGAAAAAACGTATATTTGTCATGAAAAAGTGCGCGATCATAGCTTGTTATATAAACAATCAATATCGCAAAGATCTTTTGCAAAAACAGGTTAATTTTTTTAATAAACTCGGTATAGATTCAATTATTGTTTCATCGGACCATGTAGATAAAGTTGAAGGAGCAAAGAATTATATCACCATCAGTCACGTATCAGAAAAAAAATATATAACCGATAATTTATTTTCATGCATGCTCGTAGACGGATTGAAATATTATAAACAAGACGCATATTCTAATATTTCTGCAAAATCATTTTTCATAAAACTCTTCCATTGCTCATTTGAATATTGCAAACGACTTGGTTACGACTTTTGTTATATATTAGATTTTGACAATACACTGAATCCCGACCACAATCCTATCGCATTCGGTGAAAATCTTAATTTGTCAAAAGTATATTTTTATAATTTTGGCAAAGAAGCAGAATATCAAGGTGGGTTTTTTTATGGAAATCTTACTTTACTATCTGACATTTTTTCAGACAAAAATTTGGAAAGATTGGAAAATGAAGCCAAAAATAAATATGTTTACACAAACGAACAGGCGTATTTTTTACTAGCGGATCAATATAAAGACGATGTTTGTGTTTTATCAAATACTCCATATGAAATCTATTCAAAGAGAAATGAGTTTTCAAGCAGCAATGTAGCCGATGTATACTACAATAGTAACACGAATGAGTATTGGTTCTTACATATGAAAGGTGATCGTTGTGACAATGAGTTTTCGTGCGAGTTGCTGTTAGACGATGCGGTTATATATCATAATAAACTTTCAGAATACGGTGCGTGGATCAAATTCAAACTTGAAAATGAGAGAAATTATACCATAAAATATTATGACAACGACATATCGCCAAATACTTTGAGCAGAGTGACGAAGATTTATACAGACCCAAGTAAACCGTCTGTGAAGAATTGGATAGAATGAATAATAAAATAATAATCATTGATTGTTATGCAAATCATGAGGAGAAATATAAAATTCTCAGAGAATGTATAGCCAAGTTGAAACTCCTTGGTCATCATACAATGGTTACGTCTCATTCGGTGTTACCAGAAGACATTATACGCTCTGTTAATTATTATATATATGATCACGATAATACATTTAGTGATGTGTATGGCTTGGCAAATTGGTGGTTTGCTAATTATCACTACGAGATACATGTAAATGTTCGCCCTCCTGCATTTTCATTAAAGGGTCATGAATATCCAATAGTAAGGTCGATTAGAAATGCATTAAATTTAGCAATCGCGAACGGTTATGATACATTTTGTTTTACTGAATTTGACAATATTTTCAGTGATTCCGACCTTGTTAAGATAGACGCGATTCTAAATGATCTTAATCCAAGAGATAAAAAGTTTTTCTTTTTTGAAGTTGGAAATGACGATACCGACAAATGCATAGAAACTTGTTTTTTTGCAGGATATTCGTCCGATTTTTTGAAAATATTTAATTTATATTTTCCCAGTTCCATTGAAGTGTACAATGAAATTTTTTCAAAGAAATATCCATTCAACCTCGAAAGGTTTTTTTACGAGATGATGAGATCTCATGCAAATCACTTTAAGCCGATTAGAGCAGTATCTGCAACTTATTTTGACGGAGATGGAAAAAATCTAAGTCATGTTCAAGATGCCCACGCTTGGATATTGTCAGACCACAGTGGCGGATATTATATAGTGGTATCAAATCATAACAAGCAGGATTATAAAATAAAAATAACAATAGATGGTCAGGTCGTGCATGAAAATAAATTTTGTGGAATCGTGTATCCTGCGTTAAAACTTAAATCCGAGGGAAATTATATTGTAGAATATTTTTCAATCACAGATATTTTATTAAAAACTATCACAATAAACTTTGACTTGAGTAATAAATTAGACTATGATGCGCAAGGAATAATAAAATTTAAAAATATATGAAAGTAATTAACATCACACCGGGCATTTTACCAATTCCTCCAAACGGATGGGGCGCTGTTGAAAAAATTATTTGGGATTATCATCTTCAACTCCAGAAGCTTGGGGTGAAGAGTGAGATCAAATATTTGAATGAAGTTAAATACGACGAAAGCTGTATTGTGCATGTTCACGTGGCGAATCTTGCAAATCAGCTATTTGAAAAGGGAATACCATATATCTTCAGCATTCATGATCACCATGCATATTTGTATGGAAAAGATTCGCATGTTTACAAGGAGAACTTGCAGGCAATTGAAAACAGTGTGTTTTCACTGTCTCCATGCAAATTCTTGGTCAATTATTTTGAAAGCAAAAAACTTCGATACTTCAGTCACGCGGTAAATACCGAAACATTTGTTAATAAAAATTTGGAGAGAAATGGTTTGCTTTGCGTTGCCAATAATGGATATGCATACGATCAAAGCAAAGACAGAAAAGGTTTCAAGATAGCCATCCAAGTCGCAATGGCATTAAATTTGCCAATTACCATCGCCGGACCAAGTAATAACAAAAAGTTTTTCGATACTCTTGAACCACAATTCAATAATTACGAAAAGCTCACAAAGTTGTTTGATCTTGATGAAAAGACGCTGATAGATATCTACAATAAACATAGTATATTTCTTCATTTTTCCGAACTTGAAGCCGGTCATCCCAATCTTACATTGCTTGAAGCTATGGCATGTGGATTGCCCGTGGTGGGAACATTTGAAACTCCATATTATGATGGCATGCGAGTAACGGCAAGAGATTTGACCAGCGCGATTGATGGAGTTAGAGATGTTTTGATAAATTATTCAATATATCGAAACGACGCAATAAACAACGCCCTAAAGAATTCATATGGAAACAGAGTATATGAACTTATAAACTTATATAGCGAATACCGCGAGAGAATATTTGCGAATCAGTTCTTGGACATATACACAAATTCCAAGATAACAAACAGAGAGGTGCGCAACAGTATTGCAGTCACATTCGATGATGGGGCAAAAGTTGATATACGCGGTCCATTGAATAGAAAATATAAAATTAAATTCATTGATGGATTGGCCAACTCGGTGATATACGAATCTATTATAAACACCAACATGTGGGCGTCCAGTTCATTGAAATACTATATGAAGTGGGTCGTTGAGATATTTGATATCACGGATGGATATGACGAACTTGTTGAAAGACAGGTGTTTGATCCAAAGAATAAGCATGTCAAAATTATTTTTGACAGCAACAGCATAGGAGACAACCTTGCTTGGGTTGGAGCCGCCGATGAATTTCAGAAAAAACACGATTGTAGATTGGACTGTGTCGTGTTTAATGCTCCTCTTAGAGAGATATTTGCCAAAAATTATCCAAACATAAAATTCTTGGCATTGGATGTCTACGCCGATCCTTATTATGCAAAATATAAGATCGGCTGTTTTGAAGGAGAGAATGCCAGAAATCTCTCACCCGTAGACTATAGGCTTTGCAACCTATGTAGCATAGCAAATGGCATACTTGGTATAACAGACATTGAGTATAAGCCCAAGGTGTCGTTTGATGCCAATAAATACAAAAACAAGAAATATGTATGCATTGCCGCGCAAAGTACATGTCAAGCCAAATATTGGAACAATAAAGATGGTTGGAACAAGGTTGTAAAATACTTGAAATCCAAGGGATATGAGGTCTGGTGCATAGATAGACACAACAGTTTTGGTGTAAAAGAGCAAATGAATTACATACCAGACGGCTGCGTAGATAAAACAGGCGATGCAAGTTTAGAAGAACGCATGGCACAGCTTGCTGGTGCAAAATTCTTTATTGGGCTGAGTTCTGGGCTGTCTTGGCTTGCTTGGGCAGTTGATGTTCCCATAGTGATGATCAGCGGATTTACCAAAAAATTCAACGAATTCCAAACGCCATACAGAGTTATAAACGAAAATGTATGCAATGGGTGTTGGAACGACACAAATGTCCAATTTGACAAAGGAAACTGGTTTTGGTGCCCACGTGGCAAAAATTTTGAATGCTCGACCAGTATAACCTCGGAAATGGTATTAGAACAAGTTAAAAAGCTAGTATAATAAGCCATTGATATATATTTATATCATATGGACATTTCTATAACTAACCTCAAAAAATATGTTTTTGAGCCAAAGACGGAGTCTTTGCGTTTAAAACGTGCCAATGAGATATTAAATCAAGGGATGCTGGTTACAGAAAAAGTGGACGGCACCAAGCTCACACTTGTCAGAACCAACGAGGTGGATTCCAACGATTATACCAAGAACTGGATAGTGGCGTATAAAGGGACGGTATTATATCCAAAAGAATTTGCATATCTTACCCCACAGGGTAAAAAGGATATATCACAGTCGTCTGTGGGAATAGGTCAATACGCTTTGATATTTGATCATTTGGAAAAGATAAATGGAAAAATAGGAAGCATTCCAAGAAATACAGAGTTTAGCATTGAATTTGCGCAAAACAAAGACACTTTGACTCGCACTTATGTTCAAAAAGGGGGAATGTTCTTGAGAAGCTATGGTGAAGTATCATATCGTATTGTCGGGGGCTCATTGAATACCGTTCCGAAGCAGGAGATCACAGAATATACCAGTGTTAAGAAGATGGCGGATTTATTGGAAATCAGCGCATTTCCTATTTTCTTCCAAGGTAAAGTAACAAAGGAAAATGTAACAAAATATCCGTCAATTGCGTCAAAAATGACAAGTGTTGATTGGAATAATCCATTGGATATATTGTCCAAGTTTTCCGATGCTATGTTGTCCATACCATCTACCCTTGGAGGAACAACTGAGGGTGTTGTATTAAAGCTTGATAACGGAAGCTTTTACAAGATTGTTCAAGCGGATCAATATAGCGCAGATGTAAGAGGAGCCAAGAAAGATTTGTACAAGTTGGATCCAGAAGCAGCCACTGCATATTTCCAACAGATTAGAGCACTTGTTCAAAAAGTATTTGATGCAATCGGTACAAATGGAAAAACAGAGGAAGACATCATATCTGATACAAATTTTTATATCGCCAAGAATGAAAATAGCTTGAGTAAATTTTTCACCGCATTGCAACAGATTGCAGGAAACAAGAAAAATCTGGTGCAGATCAAAGATGATATTCATGATACCATTCGTCTTATGACTTCAAAGCAAAAATTGCTTGGGTCAAATACAAAGACGATTGCTTTATTACCAATTGCAGGGAAACCCCTGCACAGTGGGCATTGGAAACTTATCGAAAAAGCGGCGACTGAAAATGATAATGTTGTGGTTTACACATCCACATCCGACCGCTTGCGCAAAGGAGAATTTCCTATTTATGGTCAAGATTTTGTTCAGATATGGAGTGACATTTTCATCCCGTCTTTGCCAAAAAATGTAAAAGTAAAGTTTGTTGATTCTCCACTTAGGTCTGTTATGCATGAACTTGGATGGTTTGAACAAACGTTGACACAGGACGCGGCAAATGTACCGATCATCAATTTGTATTCCGATAAGGAGGATGTTGAAACCAATTTTAAACAAGAAGATCTTAACAAGTACCCAGAATTGTTGAAATCCGGTAAAATAAATAAAATAGGTGTGGATAGAGCAAGTACAGTGAATGTCAGTGGTACAAAAATGAGAGAATTTTTGCAGAACAATGACAAAGATTCTTTTATGAAGTATTTGCCACCAGTGTCTGCCAAGGATAAAGAAGAAATATGGAACATACTTTCATCTCGCAGACCAAAGGAAATTGCTGAAATCAATCCGTATACATCATTCGTCGCGGAGGTAATAAATCAAGTTGCGGGAGAAGTTTTGACGGAAGGTGGTTGGAGAAGCACAGACACGCAGGAATGGGAAGTAACCCCAGACACT
>Ga0075471_10002668_pt1 | contig 11633 bp, 10 predicted proteins | sample DEB19_08_DNA_2_FD_74787 | JGI IMG/M metagenome (GOLD analysis project Ga0075471, IMG submission 74787) | Aqueous microbial communities from the Delaware River and Bay under freshwater to marine salinity gradient to study organic matter... | ecosystem: Environmental > Aquatic > Marine > Coastal ... | reverse complement strand
GGGGGGGGGCGGTCATCGGCGGCGTCGATCGGGCCTAGATTGCGCGGCGTTCGTCGTCATCGGCGTCGGGAGAGCGATATGGGGCAGGTCGGGCGGCTGTCGTCCGCGTGGTTGCGTGACCGACGAATGCTCGGACAGGTGGGCGTCGCTGCCGTCCCCCTCGCCGCGACCGCCGTGTTGGGGTGGCGACACCGCTGGATCGCGGACGACGGGCTCATCTACTTCCGGGTCGTCGACAACCTGTTGCGGGGCGCGGGGCCGGTGTTCAACCCGGGCGAGCGGGTGGAGGCCTACACGGGACCGGCCTGGGTCGCCGTGCTGACCCTCGCGAGGTGGGTGCTCCCGTTCAGCCTCTCCCAGATCGCGGTGTACGCCGGCATCCTGTTCGCCACCGCGGGGATCGCGCTGGCGATGGTCGGTGCCGCCCGCATCTGGCGGAGTGCGGGCGACCCCGGATTCCTCGTGCCGTTCGGCGCACTGGTGCTGGCGTCCCTGTTGCCGATGTGGATCTGGATGACCGCCGGACTCGAGCTCGGGTTGGTCTTCCTGTGGCTCGGCGCTTCGTGCGCACTCCTGGGTCGATGGACCTCCCGCACCGACGAGTCCATGGGGCTCGTCGCGATGTGCATCCTCGGTCTGGGTTGGGTGATCAGGCCGGAAGCGATCGTCACCAGCGCCATCGTGGTGGCGACCGTGGTGGCGTGCGAATGGCGCACGGTGTCCTGGCGGCGGCGCGTCGGCCAGATCGGAGCCGCGGTCGCGGTCCCGGTGCTATACGAACTCTTCCGCGTCGCGTACTTCGGGATGATCGTCTCGAACACGGCCGTGGCGAAGGAAGGATCCCGAGCGTCGGTCCGGGCGGGTCTGAACTACCTGCACAACTTCGTGGACCCCTACCAACTCTGGGTCGCCGGGATGATCCTCGTCGTGCTCGGGTTCGTGCCGTTGCTGGCCCTGGCGCGCCGGTCGGAGAACAACCGGACGGCGGCGGTGGTCCTGGCGAGCGGTGTGGCGGCATGCGTCGGTTTCGCGATCGTCGTGGTGAACGGTGGGGACTACCTCCACGGCCGGCTCTTCCTGCCGAGCGTGTTCCTGCTGACGACCCCGGTCATGCTCGTGCCGATCCGCCGGTGTGCGTCCGGCCTCGCACTCATGCTCGTATGGGGATTCGCCGCCGGGGTCTACTTCCGACCACCGGAACTCGAGGCCCCCGTCGGGTCGCACGGCATCCAGATCAACTTCCAGATCGGTGCGACCTTCCTGTCGGCGGGCGAACCGTGGCTGCGGGTCCCCGGCCCCGTGTCCGTCCAACGGACCATGGTCGGCCTCACGCCCGTCGAGGCCCCGCCGCCACGGGGGCTGGCGAGGCCCGCGGCGGCGGTCGCGCTCCTCGGGGCGTACGGGCGGTTCCATCCGGATCTGTACGTCATCGATGCGTTGGGGCTCGCGAACGTCGCGGCCTCCCACCAGCGATTGGTCGGTCGCGGGTACCCGGGCCATGAGAAGTACTTCGGTCCGCCGTGGATCGCCGCCACGATGGCGGCCCCCGGTGCGGACATCGACCTCGCGGACTACACGGTCTTCCGTCCGGGTCTTGGTCTGTACCAGACCGTGACGCCGAACGGGGACCACCCCGAGGCCGTGGCGGTCCGGGCCGCGCGCCGCGCACTCGACTGCGGCGGGTTGGCCGATCTTCGGGCGGCGACGACGGGGCCGCTGTCGCTGTCACGCATCATCGCCAACATCGGCGGATCGATACGACGGACGAACTTCCGATATTCGAGCGATCCCGTCGTCGCCGAGCGCGAACTGTGCCGATGAGCCGGTGACGGCGAACGCGTCGACCGGCGCGCGCGGACATCGTCACGTCGGTGCGCCGATCACCGACGACGACGCCACCATCGCCGCCCACCTCGCGGACCTCAGCGTCCCGACCCTCATGTGCTCGATGGTCCACATGGCGGGGGACCTCTCGGTGCTCGACGGCCTGCCCCGGCCGGCTGGCATCTACCTCAACGAGGTCCAGGGCTTCATGAGCCCGGAGGACCAGACGGCGGTGCGGGCCCGGGCCCTCGAGGTGATCCGTGCGTACCGGGACGGCGGCTGCGTGCTCCCGCCCTCCCCGTCGGGGGCGACCGTGCACGCACTCATGGAACTGCTGGTGGCCGGTGCGGTGCCCGAGGAGTACGTACCGCTGCTCCTCGAGGAACTCGAACTCGACGGCGAGGACGCACGCGGGATCGAGTGGCCGGACGCCGCGACGCCGGCGGCTCGCACCGCGATGCACGTGGTCGTGATCGGCGCCGGGATGTCGGGCATCCTCGCGGCGGCCCGCCTCGCCCAGGCCGGCATCCCGTACACGGTGGTCGAGAAGAATCCCGACGTCGGCGGCACCTGGTTCGAGAACCGGTACCCGGGTTGTCGCGTCGACGTCGGCAACCACTTCTACTGCTACTCGTTCGCGCCCAACGACGATTGGACCGAGTTCTTCGCGCGCCAGCCCGAGCTCCAGCGGTACTTCGCGGACTGCGTGGACGCCTACGGCCTCCGGGCCAACATCCGGTTCGGCAGTGAGGTCGTGCGCGCCGTCTGGGACGAACCGGGCGCGACCTGGCGGGTCGAGGTGCGTGGTCCCGACGGGACGACGTCGATGATCACCGCGACCTCGATCATCAGTGCGGTCGGCCAGCTCAACCGGCCCAAGCTCCCGGACATCCCGGGGCGCGAGTCGTTCGCCGGGATCGCCATGCACTCGGCCCAGTGGATCGACGGCACGGACCTGCACGGGAAGCGGGTCGCCGTGGTCGGCACCGGCGCGAGCGCGTTCCAGATCGTGCCGACGATCGAGTCCGAGGTCGCCCACCTCACGGTGTTCCAGCGTTCGGCCCCGTGGATGTTCCCGAACCCCGCCTACCACGAGGTCACCGGGGACGGCGTGCGCTGGGCGATGCGCCACCTCCCGTACTACGGCCGTTGGTACCGGCTCCTCATCTTCTGGCCCGCGTGCGACGGCGGACTGCCCGCCATGAGGATCGACCCCGACTTCCCGCACCAGGACCGCGCGATCAGCGAGCTCAACGACGCCGCCCGCGAGTTCTTCACCGGCTGGATCGCCGGCCAGGTCGGCGACGATCCGGACCTGCTCGCCAAGGTGATCCCCGACCACGTGTGCCTCGGCACCCGCACCCTCCAGGACAACGGATCCTGGCTCGGTGCGCTCAAGCGTCCGCACGTCGACCTCGTCACCGACCCGATCGAGGTCATCGACGCCGACGCGGTCGTCACCGCGGACGGCACCCGCCACGAGGTGGACGTCATCGTGTTCGCGACCGGGTTCCACGCGAACCGCTACCTCTGGCCGATGGAGATCGTCGGGCGGGACGGTGTGGTGCTCGGCGAGCAGTGGGGCGACGAGCCGACGGCCTACCTCGGCATCACGATCCCGAACTTCCCGAACCTGTTCTGCCTCTACGGACCGGGCACGAACCTCGCGAGTGGGGGGAGCCTCATCTTCCACTCGGAGTGCCAGATGCGCTACGTCCTCGGGTGCTTGGCGCTCATGTTCGAGCACGGCGCGGACACCATCGAGTGCACGGACGCGGCCCACGACGAGTACAACGACCGGCTGCAGGCCGAGTTGGCGCAGATGGTGTGGTCGCACCCGTCGATCCGGCACTCCTGGTATCGCAACGAAGCGGGCCGGATCTTCATCCTCTCGCCCTGGCGACTCGTCGACTACTGGTCCTGGACCCGCACGCCGGACCTGGCGGCCTTCACGCTCGCCTGAGGACCGGTACCGTGGTCCGCATGACCTCCGGGAGCGCGCCGACGACCGGGGACGAGGTCCTCGGGGCCCGTGCGGTCGGCCTCGTGGCGGTCGGCGCCGCCGTCGTCGGGGTGGTCGCCGCGGCGGTCGATCCGACCGACGGCCCGGTCATCTGCCCGTTCCGCCTCACGACCGGTCTCGACTGTCCGCTGTGCGGAGCGACCCGCGCCCTCCACGCGTTCGCCACCGGGCATCCGCTGCGCGCACTCGACCACAACCTGCTCGTCGGACTGGGCATCCCGGTCCTGATGGTCGCGATCGTCGTCGCTCTCGCAGCCGCGCTGCGGGGCCGCCCGATCCGACGTCCCATCCTCACGCCGGCCGCGTGGGTCGCGCTCGCGGCGATGACGACCGGGTTCTGGGTGCTGCGCAACCTGGGCGCGTTCGCCTGGCTCGGAAGTTCCTGACGCGAGGACGGGACGACCCCGTGGGGCCGCCCCGTCCTCGACGCCGTCGGATCGGGATCAGCGAGCCGGTGCGATGGGCTGTCCGCTGAGCGAGCGGTACGCGTAGGCGAAGACCACCGCCGTCATCGGGTACGTGAACAGCAGCCCCACGAAGCAGAGCAGCAGCCCGACGAAGTTGATGAGCAGCATGAGGAACGCGAGCCCGAGCAGCGGCCCGAACTTCGGCTTCACGATCGCGATGGACCGCTTGATGGCCGCGATCGGGTCACTCTCGTGGGAGTCGAGCACGACGTACCCCGCGAACCCGAGGAACACCGCGGCGATGATGCCGGGCAGGATGCAGAGGTACATGCCGACCACGATGGCGATGCCCGCGATGATCTGGACCACGAGGAAGGGGAAGAAGTCCTCGGTCTGGGTCAACTGGTTCACGTCGGGGCGACCGCCGTCGGTCACCCGGAGCGCGGCGCGGATGAGCCCCATCGCGAGCACGAAGCCGACGGCGACGAGCAGCACGAACCACACGGTCTGGAGCACCTGGTTCCGCAGGCCCGCGCCGACGAACTGCAGCACCGCCTGCACGATCCAGATCACGATCGTGATCGTGAGCAACGGACCGAAGTTCTTCAGCGTCGCGTGCCACCCGTAACTCACGGCCTCGCCGACCCGGAACTCACCGCCGCCGAACGGTCCCATCCCGCCCGCGCCCGGCGGGGGAGGCGGCATCGCGCCCGGTGGGGGCGGGGGAGGCGGCGGCGGGGGCGGCGGAACCTGCGACATGTGGTCTCCCGGTCGGGCGGCCCCGACGGGGCCGCGTCGTCTCGGGGGCCAACGCTAGGTCCGTCGTCCGGCCCGATCGTGCACCACGGCCTCGGACGCGGCGAGGACCCGCCGCGGTCCACGACGGATCCCCTCGGTCCGGCGGGTGATGCCGGTGCCTACAGCGTGCGGATGATCGCCGCGTCGCCCTGGCGCCTCGATGGGCCAGGCCGACGTCTCGGTCCGCGCGCCTGTGGGTTACAGCGTGCGGATGATCGCCGCGTCGCCCTGGCGCCTCGATGGGCCAGGCCGACGTCTCGGTCCGCGCGCCTGTGGGTTACAGCGTGCGGATGATCGCCGCGTCGCCCTGGCCGCCACCCCCGCAGAGGGCGGCGGCGCCGGTGCCGCCGCCGCGGCGGCGCAGCTCGTTGATGAGCGTGAGCACGACGCGGGCCCCCGACATGCCGACCGGGTGACCGAGGGCGATGGCCCCGCCGTTCACGTTGACGACCTCGTCCGAGATGCCGAGGTCCGCCATCGAGGCGAGCCCGACCGCGGCGAAGGCCTCGTTGAGCTCGAAGAGGTCGATCGCCGAGACCGGCATGTTCGCACCGTCGAGCGCGCGCTTGATCGCTCGGGACGGCTGCGTCAGCAGCGACGGGTCGGGACCGGCGACCTGGCCGTAGCCGACGAGTTCGGCGATCGGGTCGACGCCGAGCTCGGCCGCCTTGTCCTTGGACATGACCACGAGGGCAGCACCGCCGTCGGAGATCTGCGAGGCGTTCCCCGCGGTGATCGTGCCGTCCTTGGTGAAGGCCGGGCGCAGACCGCCCAGCGATTCGGCGGTGGTGCCGGGCCGCACGCCCTCGTCGCTGTCGACCATGAGCGGGTCACCCTTGCGCTGCGGGATCGCGACCGGCGCGATCTCATCGGCGAAGCGGCCCTCCTTCTGGGCGTTCGCGGCGCGCTCGTGGGACTTGGCCGCCATGTCGTCCTGGGCCTCACGGGTGATGCCGCCGAGCGCACCCGTGTACTTCTCGGTGCCCTCGCCCATGTGCACCGCGTCGAACGCGCACCACAGACCGTCGTGGATGAGCGAGTCGACGAGCTGACCGTTGCCCATGCGGTACCCGGCCCGCGCCTTCGGCAGCAGGTACGGCGCGTTGGTCATCGACTCCATGCCACCGGCGATGACGACCTCGGCGTCGCCGGCGTTGATCATCTGGTCGGCGAGGTAGATCGCGTTGATGCCCGAGAGGCACACCTTGTTGATCGTCGTTGCGGGGACGCTCATCGGGATCCCGGCCTTCGCCGCGGCCTGGCGCGCGGTGATCTGGCCCGCACCAGCCTGGAGCACCTGGCCCATGATCACGTAGTCGACGTCGTCGGGCTTGACCCCGCCGCGCTCGAGCGCGGCCTTGATCGCGATGCCGCCGAGGTCGGCGGCGCTGAGGTCGGCGAACGCGCCCGAGAGCTTGCCGATCGGGGTGCGGGCGGTGGAGACGATGACGGAACCGGGCATGGGACCCTCCGGAGCGTGGGACGGGTGAACGGGTGCGGATGGTAGCCCTGCCCCTCGGGCCTGCGTCGGGCCGGAGGTCACATCCTCGTTGGCTGGTCGGGCCCCGCCCCCCTCCGGTACCGTCCCGGACCATGACGAGCCAGATCGACGCCATCCGTACCGCGATCCTCGAGGGCGCCCCCGCCGACGAACTCGCGAACCTCCCGTTGCCCGAGGCGACCCGGGCCGCTGTGGTCCTCGCCGAGGAGCAGGAGATGTTCGAGGGTGTCGCCTCCGAGGACAAGGACCCGCGCCAGTCGGTGCACATCCAGGACGTCGCGCTCCCGGAGCTCGCGCCCGATGAGGCGGTCATCGCGGTGATGGCCTCCGCGATCAACTTCAACACGGTCTGGACCTCGATCTTCGAACCCGTGGCGACGTTCGGGTTCCTCAAGCGCCTCGGCAAGGAGAGCGCATGGGGTGCGCGCCACGACCAGCCCTTCCACGTCATGGGTTCGGACGCCTCCGGCGTGGTGCTGCGGGTCGGATCGGCGGTGCGCAACTGGAAGCCGGGCGACCGGGTGACCGTGCACTGCAACCACGTCGACGACCAGGACCCGACGAGCCACGACGACTCGATGATGGCGCTCAACCAGCGCATCTGGGGGTTCGAGACGAACTACGGCGGTCTCGCGGACCTCTCGATCGTCAAGGCGAACCAGCTCATGCCCAAGCCCGAGCACCTCACGTGGGAGGAGGCGGCGGTCAACGCGCTGTGCAACTCCACCTCGTACCGGATGATCGTCAGCCCCAACGGGGCGCAGATGACGCAGGGGCAGTCGGTCCTCATCTGGGGCGCGACCGGCGGCATCGGTGCCTACGCGACCCAGTACGTGCTCCACGGCGGTGGCACGCCGGTCGGGGTGGTGTCCTCGCCCGAGCGCGCCGCGCTGCTCAACGAGATGGGCTGTGAGGCCGTCATCGACCGGCGGGCCGAGGGGTACCGGTTCTGGTCCGACGAGCACACCCAGGACCCGAAGGAATGGCTGCGGCTCGGCAAGAAGATCCGTGAGCTCATCGGGCGCGACGTCGACATCGTGTTCGAGCACCCGGGCCGGTCGACCATGGGCGCGTCGGTGTTCGTGGCCCGCAAGGGCGGCATGATCATCACCTGTGCGGCGACCTCCGGGTACAACATCGAGTACGACAACCGTTACCTCTGGATGAACCTCAAGACGCTCAAGGGCTGCCACTTCGCGAACTACCGCGAGGCCTACGAGGCGAACCGCCTCGTGTGTGAGGGCCGCATCCACCCGACGCTGTCGACGGTGCGGACGCTCGAGGAGACGGCCGAGGCCGCGCTCCTCGTCCACCGCAACGAGGTCGAGGGCAAGGTGGCGGTGCTCGCGATGGCCCCCGAGGAGGGCCTCGGCGTCACGAACCCGGAGATGCGCGAGCGACTGCTCCCGCAGATCACCCTGTACCGCCGCTTCCACGGCTGAACCCCCGAACCGAGAGCAGGAGACCGTCGTGCCCCTCGTCGAGATCGATCACGTCGCCATCGCCGTCCGCGACCTCGAGGCCGCCATCGCCTACTACCGCGACACCTTCGGGGTGGAGGTCGAGCACCGCGAGGTCGTCGAGTCCGACGGCGTCGAGGAGGCCCTGCTCAAGGTGGCCGAGTCCTACATCCAGTTGCTCACGCCGACCCGCCCCGACTCGCCGGTGGCCAAGTCGCTCGAGACCCGCGGTGAGGGTCTCCACCACATCGGGTACCGCGTGGCCGACTGCGCGGCGGCGCTCGAGCAGGTGAAGGCCGAGGGTCACCGGGTGATCGACGAGGCCCCCCGGCCCGGGAGCCGGGGCACCACGGTCGCCTTCGTGCACCCGAAGACGGCGTTCGGCACCCTCATCGAGCTCGTCCAGGAGTAGGCCGGCACCCCGCCCGGGGGAGGTCGGCGGTCCGCGGACCGGTAACCTCGCCGCCCATGGCCGCACAGGAACCGACCCCGACCCATCCGCTCGAGCAGCGGCTCGAGCAGCTCGCCGCCCTGCGCGAGGAGGCGCTGCACGCCGGGAGCCCGGCCGCGGTCGAGCGTCAGCACGCCCGCGGGAAGCTGACGGCCCGCGAGCGGCTCGAGCGTCTGCTCGACCCGGACTCCTTCGTCGAGCTCGACATGTTCGCCCGGCACCGGGCGCACGGCTTCGGCATCGAGAACACCCGACCGCTGACCGACGGCGTCGTGACGGGCTGGGGCACGATCGACGGCCGCAAGGTGTTCGTGTTCTCCCAGGACTTCACGGTGTTCGGTGGCGCACTCGGTGAGGTGTTCGCGGAGAAGATCCACAAGGTGATGGATCTCGCCGAGTCGGTCGGCGCCCCGATGATCGGGCTCAACGACGGTGCCGGTGCCCGGATCCAGGAGGGTGTGGTCTCCCTGGCCTCCTACGGCGGCATCTTCCACCGCAACGTCAAGGCCTCCGGGGTGATCCCGCAGATCTCCGTGATCATGGGCCCGTGCGCGGGCGGCGCGGTCTACTCGCCGGCGATGACCGACTTCATCTTCATGGTGAAGGGGACCTCGAACATGTTCATCACCGGTCCCGACGTCGTGAAGTCGGTCACCGGGGAGGAGGTCACCCAGGAGGAGCTCGGCGGTGCCATGACCCACGCGTCGAAGTCCGGGGTGGCCAACATCGTCTGCGACGACGAGGAGGCCTGCCTCGCGCAGGTGCGGTACCTGCTCTCGTTCCTGCCGTCGAACAACCTCGAGGATCCGCCGTTCTTCGATCCGGAGGACGATCCGGACCGGGACTGCGACCGACTCCTCGGTCTCATCCCCGACGCACCGAACAAGCCGTACGACATGAAGAAGGTGATCGCCGACATCGTCGATGACGGCGACTTCTTCGAGGTGAACGCGCTCTGGGCCATGAACATCGTGTGCGGGTACGCCCGTATCGGCGGTCACGTCGTCGGCATCGTGGGCAACCAGCCCCAGGTCCTCGCCGGCTGTCTCGACATCGACGCGTCGGAGAAGGCGGCCCGCTTCGTGCGTACCTGCGACGCCTTCAACATCCCGCTCGTCACCTTCGTGGATGTCCCCGGCTTCCTCCCGGGCACTGATCAGGAGTACGGCGGCATCATCCGGCACGGGGCCAAGTTGCTCTACGCCTACTGCGAGGCGACCGTCCCGCGCATCCAGATCATCACCCGCAAGGCCTACGGCGGTGCGTACGTGGTCATGAACTCCAAGTCGATCGGGGCGGACCTCGCGTTCGCGTGGCCGTCGGCGGAGATCGCGGTGATGGGCGCACAGGGTGCGGTCAACATCATCTTCCGCAAGGAGATCGCGGAGGCCGGTGACGACGCCGGAACCCGACAGGCCGAGCTCATTGAGGAGTACACGGAGCGGTTCGCGAACCCGTACAACGCGGCGGAGCGTGGCTACGTGGACGATGTGATCGACCCCCGCGAGACGCGGCGGGTCCTCGCCCGCTCCCTCGAGGTCCTCCGGACCAAGAAGGAGTCGCTCCCGCAGCGCAAGCACGGGAACGTGCCGCTGTGAGCGCGGCCCCGCTCGTCGGCATCGCCCCGGACGCCACGCCCGAGGAGGTCGCGGCGGTGCTCGCGACCTTCGCCGTGCTCGAGGCGCAGCGTGCCGTCGCGGTCGACGACGCGCCCGAGCCGATCTCGAACTGGGTTCGCGCGTCCCGACTCACGGCTCGGCGGGCCGGCCTCCAGCGTGGCGAGTACCGCCTGTCCGGCCGCCTCGGTCGGCGGGCCCGGGCCTGACGCGATGCCCGACATCGTCCACCCCGAGGTGATGAGCGTCGGGACGGACCACGTCACGGTGTTCTTCCGCACGCAGGAGCCCACCCCCGTCGTCACCCGGGTCGGCGGTCGCGAGGTCACCACGACCGGCCCGTACCACCTCGTCCGGGTCGACGGGCTGGAGTCGGGCGCCGAGGTCGGCGTCGACGTCGAGGGTGCGACCCACGGCGACGATCCGCACTTCCCGCGCACCGTCACCACGCTCGTGCGTCCGCCGGGGCGGTTGCTCGCAACCGTGGCGACGGCCAACGACGTGCACTTCGGCGAAACCGTGTGCGGGCGCATCCACACCGTGCCCGACGAGGAACTCGGCGTCGCGATCCCGCGCCCCGACGAGCCCCCGTACCCGCAGACCATGAACAACGCGGCCATCGACGAGATCATCGACTTCGACCCCGACCTCGTGCTCGTGAAGGGCGACCTCACGTGCGAGGGCACCGCGGAGGAGTACCAGCAGTTCCTCGACGCCTACGGCCGCCTCGGTGACCGCATGCACCACGTGCGCGGCAACCACGACGCCATGCGCGACGACACGATGGCCCTCGAGGGCGCGCCGTACGCGGTCGAGCGCGACGGGGTGTCGTTCGTGATGCTCGACACCGTGCGGCCCGGTACCGAGTTCGGGCGGATCACGCCGAACCAGATCGACTGGCTCGACGAGTACTCGGCCGGCACGAGCAACGCCGTGTTCGTCTTCGGGCACCACAACCTCTGGGACCTCGACGCCGAGGAGCGGAGCGCCTCCTACTTCGGCGTGAACTGCGACGACTCCGAGGCGTTCGGCGATGTCGTGCTGCGTCGGGAGAACATCGTCGGCTACTTCGCGGGGCACACGCACCGGCATCGCATCCGCCGTTCCGAGCGGGCCCGGTTCATCCCCTGCGTGGAGGTCGGCGCGACGAAGGACTACCCGGGGGTGTGGGCCGAGTACCGCATCCATGAGGGCGGATTCATCCAGGAGGTGCACCGCATCTCGACCCAGGCCGCGATGGACTGGACCGAACGGACCCGCTTCCTCTACGCCGGGCTGTACCGCGACTACTCGCTCGGCCCGCTCGAGCACCGCTGCTACACCGAGCTCTGGTAGGCGATGCAGGCGCTCGAGGGCTTGCGGGTGGTCGACCTCGCCACGGTCCTCGCCGGACCGGCGGCGGCCAAGTACCTCGCGGACTTCGGCGCCGACGTCATCAAGGTGGAGGCCCCGGCGGGCGACGGCACCCGGCGCATGGGGTGGATGCCCCCCGACGGCGGTGATGCCTACATGTGGCGGACCGTGGGGCGCGGCAAGCGCAGCGTCGTACTCGA
>Ga0075471_10002665_pt1 | contig 11646 bp, 18 predicted proteins | sample DEB19_08_DNA_2_FD_74787 | JGI IMG/M metagenome (GOLD analysis project Ga0075471, IMG submission 74787) | Aqueous microbial communities from the Delaware River and Bay under freshwater to marine salinity gradient to study organic matter... | ecosystem: Environmental > Aquatic > Marine > Coastal ... | reverse complement strand
ACCTGGAATTCAAATTCTATGTACCTGCCAGTCTGTGGTAATAGATATGAAAATATAGTAGTTAAATTTACTGGAAAAATTACAGTTCCATCTCACTGGACTTCAACCTATTTTGCAGGATATACAGATGATGGTTTTAAGATGTATGTCAATGGTCAATTGGCAATTAGTAACTGGGTAGAGCAGGGGGTTAGATGGAGTGCCTATTCACCAGTATATGATGTTAGCCAAGATAAAACATTAGATGTAGAAATTTGGTGGTATAACGGTGGTGGTCCAGGATCTTATCATCTTGGATGGGCTATCCCTGGAGGGTGGACTGGAGCAGGATGTGACTATACTGGTGGCTGGGGTGTAGGATTTAGTTGCAATTTAAATACTTTTTCTTCTGGTTCTGGACCAACACAAGCACAAACTAATGCATATAATCAAGCAGTAGAAGATCAAGCAGCAGCACAAACAAATTATAATAATAAAGTTACTGCATATAATAATGCTAATTCTACACTAACAACATATAATCAAACTTTACAGGAAAAAACAACAGCATACAATACTTCTGTTACAAATACAGAAAATGCATTATCTAATAAGAATACTGCTAATGATAATTACAATCAAGCAATAATAGATATGAATAATGCTATAGAAGATGCATGGAAATATTATGACAAACAAAAAGAAAGAGAAATTCAAATTGCTATTGCACAAGCAGCAGCCAACGCAGCAGCAAACCAACCAACACCAGAACCTACAGTTATTATAGATCCAACACCTGAGCCTACCCCTGAAGTTTCTATAGAACCAACCCCAGAACCTACACCTGAAGTTACACCAGACCCAGAACCAACAGTTGACCCAACACCAGAGCCTACAGTTGAACCTACATTAGATCCCACTCCAGAACCAACACCAGGACCAGAACCTACAGTTGAGCCAACACCTGAACCAACTCAAAATCCAGAAATAAAAGATGAAGTTCTAGCAGCACTTATTCCAGAAAAAGGTACTGGAACAACAGAGGATTTATCTGGAGTTATTGCAAACCTTACAAGCAAAGATAATAAATTAGTTAAGTTAACACCAGAACAAGTAGCAGCAGTAAGCCAAACACTTAAGTCTTTAACAAACGCAGCAAGAGCAGAAATTGCTGGGGATCTTGGTATTTCAGCAGCAGAAGTTGGAAAGATTGCAGATCAGATGAAGTCTAACCCAGCATTGGCATCAGCATTTGTTGAGTTCTCAGAAAGAGCAGGTAATGCAGGAGATACTGCAATGCCATTTACATTAGCAGATGCAGTAACAGAAGTACAAACAGAAGCATTTTTAGAAGACCCACTTGGAGCAATCCTAGATGTGGATGTAGCAGAATTACTATCTAATTTCTCTGAATTAGGTAGCGATATGACAGACGATCAGAGAGAAAAGGCACAGGAAGTTATTATCCCTGTGGTTATTGTTTCACAAATAGCAAGCACATTGATAGGAATGAGGAGGTAACATGAAAATAATTAAGAAAGTTGTAAAGGGATTTTTTACATGGCTAAAAGATGCAGGTGTAGAAATAATTGCTCAGGCATTTACTCTCCTTGGATTCTTTATTGCATGGCTAACCCTAACAGGATCAGCAAGAGATATTGTTGGTATTGCAATTTTATTTACTACAGTGATTTGGTTAATTTCCATACCACTACGAAAGGAATAATATGAAAGATAAAGTAATTTATGTTTTGGCATTATTAGTTGGAACTGCAATTATTGTGGCAATTGTTGGTGATTACGTAACAGCAGCAATGGAAACTCAGGTAACTGGAGAACCACAAGAAGTTTCAGCAGAAGTAATGACATTAGTACAAACAGCACTTGGAGGTCTTATAGGAATCATTGGTGGTTACTTTGGGGCAAAGGCAAATAATAAGGATAAGGAGGAATAAATATGAACGGTGTAAAAAATATTTGGAATATTCTTATGCGTATTGTTGCAGTATTTGCAGCAAATGGTCTAGCAGTTATTGGTGCTGGAGCAATCGCAGGTATCTCAACAGTCAAGGCAATTACTGTAGCAGGACTTACAGCAGTTGCAGCAGTAGTTGAAAAGTTGGCTCGTGCATTTATGGACGATGGCAAGTTAACTGCAGATGAGATTAATTCAGCATTTTCAACAACAGATAAAAATGCAGTAACTGTAGAAGATCTAGTAGTTGAAAAGCGTAGAGCAAAATCAAAGACAGTTTAATTAAACATATTTGACCCTACTTGACAGCCCCTTCCAGGCAATGGTATACTTTAGTGTATCGCTTTGGAAGGGGTTTCTGCATGACATGTATTGCGGTAGTTCGTGATGAGGTCAATAATAAAATTTATATGGCTGGTGATCGTGGTGCATCAGATGATGGTACCATTTTAGCATTAACTGCACCAAAGGTATGGAAGTTGGGTCCATACTTAATTGGTTATGCTGGTTCAATGGATGGTGAACGTTTGCGCTATAACTTCAACCCGTATGTCCCTGATATCAAAGACACTGATAAGTTTATGCAGACTAAATTTATTAAACAACTTAAGCAGTTCTATACTGACTGGTGGGTTGAAACAGGTAAAGATTCAGATTTTGGTTTAATCGTTGCAGTACGTGGACAAATTTATGAACACAGTTCTGCAGATATGTCTTTATCTAAATATACACTACCTTATCTTGCTATGGGATCAGGTGCAGAATATGCTTATGGATATTTAAATGCAACAGAAAAAGCAAAAGATGCAAGAAAACGTGTTGCTGGAGCGGTAAATTCAGCAATTAAATTTAGCCCATCATGCATGGGTCCAGTTGACATAGTAAGTGTTTAACGCTATACTTATAATATGAAGTTCGATGAATGGTTAATATTAGGTATTGAAGAGGGATGGGTTACAGAACCCTACTGCAACACTCATGATGGTGGATACCAATACATGAGTGAAGAAGAGATTGAAGAGTGGGACCAAGGTGGCGACCCATGTTGTGTAGTAATAAGACTAATGGAAGGTCAGTAATGAAGAAAATCGTAGCACTAGTAGCAGTATTGTTTTCAGTTGTAGTACCAGTTCAGGCAAGCGGAGCAGATCAAAAGTCTCTTGTAATTATTGATTCATATTTTCAAGCAGGAATTGCATCAAACCCAATCAATGCGTCTGGTGCAGCATGCGCTCAATCTAAGCCAGTTAAAGGCTCAACAATCTCTAGCCCATACAATCATGGAACAGCGATGTACGTTGTGGCAAAGTTACAAAATCCAGGAGTAAGCATTATTCCAATTTGTGCATCAAATGCACAATCTGATGTTTTTCCATCACAATTAATTTCTTCTCTACAGTGGGTTAAGAATAATTCTGCTAAGGTTTCAGCAGTATCAATTTCTCTTACCTTCAATAAGACACGACTAGAGTGTCTTCCAACAAGTCCTGCAAAAAAGGACGATGTAGTTAATGATACACAGATTCGTTCGTTAATCAATGATCTAAATAATGCTGGGATTCCAGTATTTGCATCTGCTGGAAACTCCACCAATAAGTCTGTTAGTTATCCAGGATGCATTGCAGAAACAAAGGCGGTAGCACACGCCAACGAACTTGGTAAGCCACTAGCATGGTCTGATGCAAACACAGATTATTTTGTAAAACTTTCTGATGATGGGTCTAAGTTTAACTATACAACTACTTTTGGATTAGTTCCTCATACATCATCATCTGCTACCGTTGCAGTTGCATCTAAGTGGGTTTCTGGTACAATTACTTCTCCAGTGGTTAAGCCAACCATTTAAAAAAGGTTTTGGTCTGTAGTTCAGTTGGTAGAACACTCGACTGTTAATCGAGATGTCGCAGGATCGAGACCTGCCAGACCAGCCAAGGTCACGTAGTTCAGTTGGTTAGAACGCCACCCTGTCACGGTGGAGGTCGAGGGTTCGAGTCCCTTCGTGATCGCTCTGCCTCCATCGTCTATCGGTTAGGACTCCAGATTTTCAATCTGGCAAGACGGGTTCGACTCCCGTTGGAGGTACCAACATGTTGGTATAATTGTTTTGTCGAAAGGTTTTGTAATGCAAGAGCCAGAAATGCTCACAAATCAAAAATATAATTTTAATATCTGGCAAGAAACTTTTGATCCAGTCTTTTCTGATATCAATACTAAATCACGTGTAAATATTAATTGGTTGGCATATTCCAAGGTATTTGGTAGCAAATATAAAACATCGATATTAAAACCAATCAATAACTATGCGCTTAATCTATATCCGCCACCAAAGTTAGTATCAATTGAAAATAACAGGGTTCGTTTAAGGCAAGGTAATCACGCAGAGTTTTTTCTTTTAGAAAGAGAAAGCGGTATATTTTTTAACCTAGATAGACCATGGATACGACAATACTATCAAACAAAAGAACAGTATGATATTCCATCGGACTGCTTTAAAAAGGTTTACAAGTTCTATACCCCATGGTTTGTTGATGAAAATGTATCTGTATCTATTGAAAGACCAGACGTAGATTCACCATTTTTTATATATCCACAACAATTTGAGTCCCATAAAACTACAGGTGAAGAAAAATATATTGAGCCAAATTTTGTACCATTTGTTTTTAAGAGGGCTGGCTCTCACATGCTTAGTGATAAGTTTGGCAAAATTAAGAGGCAACAAGCAATGTTTGATATCGTCTTTGACTGTGATGATATAATGATAGAGAGAATAAAGGAGTTCTATGAACATCATTAAGTTTTACCCATTTAGCGAAAGAACAACATTTTTCGCACCAGAACCAACACCAGCAATTAGGCACACCCCTGACTGGTATAAGAGACAACCAGGATCAGTAAATGATGAAGAGTTTTTGCCAAAGGGACAACTGTCATCAACGATTAAAAGATGTATGCCAATTTTTGATGCTATGACAGCAGGATATATTTTGCCTTTTCCTTGTGATGTTTATATAGATGCTACAAATCCAGATAAGATTGAGTTTTCTGTTCCAACTACAATGAAACAATTTGCAAATGATATGTTTGCTACACATGCTCCAGAGCAGTATGATCACTATCCTATTGATACAACTAAATATCATAAGCAACTTTTCAGAATTATGCCGTTCTGGGCAGTTAAAACACCAGAAGGTTATAGCACATTATTTATGCATCCACTACACAAAGATCCGCTACCATTTGTAGCAATACAAGGATTCATTGATACTGATAAGTTTATTACAGATGGCCACCTTTCTATTCTTGTTGAAAAAGATTTCAAGGGAGTCATCAAGCAGGGTACGCCATTGGCACAAGTTATTCCTTTTAAGAGAGAAGACTGGAAGATGGAATTGGTTCCAACTTCAGAATCTGGAGCAGAATTAACAAAGCAAAGATTAAGTTTGCGTAGTAACTTTGTTCATTCTTATAAGAATAAGTATAGATCAAAGAAAGAATATAAGTGACAGATCCAAATATTATTAAATTTACACCAGCCTTTACTGGGTATGAACATAGACTCACTGCACCACAACCTGCAGTAAGAAATGTTCCAGAGTGGTATAAGAGTCTTGCTAAGTTTGATAAATCAAATGACGACATCACACTTGGTGTAAAGAATAATATTGGTGCAGATGGTGCTATGGTGGCAACAAAAATGTGTATGCCATTTTTTGACGCCTTAACTGGTGGATACCACTATGTACTAGAAGACGATGTTCATGTTGATCAAACAAAGAGCGGTAAGCCAATCATCTCTTGGGATGGTGAAGTAATGATGGTAGATAAAAGACCTACTATTGAACTACCAGTTCCAGATGGTTGCCATCCAATTCACTATGGTTGGAGAATGAATTGGTACTATGAAACTCCACCAGGGTATTCAGTATTAATTACACACCCTATGAACAGGTATGACTTGCCATTCTATACTATGTCTGGGATTGTTGAATCAGATATTTGGGGTTTGCCAGTCTTTACTGCATTCTTCTTAAAGAAAAACTTTATAGGTACAATCCCAAAGGGAACACCAATCTTTCAAATGATACCCTTTAAGCGTGAAAACTGGGAACGTGAACTAGCAGAAACAGATGCAGATTTAGAGCGTCACGAGTTTATGGCTGAAAATAGAAGATCACGCTTGTATGGGTATTACAAAGAAACAGCATGGAGACGTAAGGTGTTTGGTATTAAGAACGGTCCTAGTATAGAAGTTAAGCATGATGACGAAGATTAATCCAGATATCAATATCTATATTTATTCTTATAAAGGTAAACACCTTAAAGATGTAGTTAAAAATATACAGGATAAAGCAAGCAAGAAGTACTCAATAGGTATAGGCGTTACAGATCAGCACCCTTTGGATAGAAGAGAAACGTTTAAAGAACTTGGTGTTGGCTATAAGCATTTATTCTGGGACTGGGTAACAAATCATTCTGAACTTAGATTTTCAAATGCGTTATATTCAAATTCAAAATATTTTATGTTATTGTCAGATAACGTAATGCTTGATGAAAATTGGGATGAAAAATTAATAGATTTTTGTAAACCAGATATGATTATATCTGGAAATAAATCTGTTCAGATATCAGCCAAAAATTTATTTTATGTTAAAAAAGATAAAGAAGAAATTGGTGATTGGACACAAACAGATTTCATAGATAGGGACTTAATTTTTGGTGATAGGCTTACTATGAAAAAATTAAATTATCCGTCATACCTCAAATATAATGGTGCGGAAGAAGTTCTTTCGCTGGATCTTTTTACTAGAAATATTCCAATATATGCTGCTCCAACATCAATGTACTCGTTGACAAATGAACCAACGATGGAAACCTTATACACACCATTTTCTATAAACCATAATTATAACGAGGCCATCAAAATGTTTAAGACTGGTAAGAATTGCTGCGGATCTATTTTGAATAGAGATAAAACAGTAGAAGATTTTAGTCAGAAACATAACTTTGACTTTGCATCATTAGAATACCTACCGTTTGATGCCAACGATGTCCTGTATGATCCAGAAAAATTAAACTTTAATAGAGTAGATGCACGAAGATATACTGCTACAACAAAAGCAATTCACTAGTGGTATAATGATATAAAGGAGAAATAATGACTGAAATAGCAGATTATAAAAATTCTTTAGATCCAAAAGGTCCAGAATCTCATGGACATAGGATACATGTGATAGAGAATTTTATTACACCAGAAGATGCCGAGATTTTGGTTCAGGAGATGATGAATCCCTCTGAAGTAAATAGTTATCCAGAGTATTATTCAAAAAGATTTGGTGGAACTTCACTTCCATACAATAAGCGTGTGATGGATATTATGATTAAGTATGGACACAAGTCAAATGAAGAGCAAAGACGACTTAATGGATACATGCACGATATTTATGTTTTTAAGGGCTTCGGTTCTTGGTGGGCAGAAGGTAAAAAGGGAGACCTACATATTGATGCTCAAGGTCCAGAACCGTGGATTGAGTGGAGCACAGTTATTTATTTAAATAATGACTTTGAAGGTGGAGAAATTTATTTCCCAAATCAAAATGTTGTCTATCCACCAAAAAAATATTCAGCGGTATTTTTCCCAAGTGCTGGTACTGAATATGTCCATGGTATTACCACAGTTACTAAAGGCAATAGATATACAGCATTATATATGCATACAAGTTTGCCACAAAATGCAGATCCAGAATTCTTATTGCCAGGACAGCGACCAAAGTGGCTTGCAAGAGAATATGGATTAAATCATGTCTGATCTTAACTATGAGGTGCTTGATCTTGGTATGGTCTATTACACAAATGTAATTAAGGACCCACAAAAAATTATTGAAATGGTTGAGGAACTTGAGAATAGATATCTTGTAGATAAACCTAATAGAAATCAAACATCAGTAAAGCCTTGGGTACCTTGGACTTATGGTGAAGGTGAAAATAAGTTAACCTTTAATATGCAAAAGTTTATACCACAAGTAAAAGATATTCCAGAAAATGACATGTATTTTGAAGAGCAAAAGTTTATTTCTTCAGAACTATTTGGTGCACTAGATATCACTCTTGAACACTACACCAAAGAGTTATATCCATTTGCAGAAAAAAATATCAAGTCCAGAGAAGCCACAATGCACTTGCTGAAGTATGAAAAAACTGGACATCTTCCTGCACATCAAGACCAAGGAATTAGCACCAGAGTTTTATCTGTATTACTTTATCTTAATGATGATTATGAAGGTGGAGAGATTGAGTTTCAGCATTCAGATTTAGTTATTAAACCAGATCCAGGAAGTGTTTTATTTTTTCCATCAAACTTTTTGTATGTGCATGAAGTACATCCTATTACAAAGGGAATTAGATATGCACTTCCAAATTGGTATCACAACGTTCCGCTAACTGAGAAGAAAGATTCTACTGGACAAGAATAATGTTAATTTTTGGTATCAATGAAACTAGTCACGATGCATCTTTATCTGTTATTAAAGATGGGCAAATATTATTTGCTGGACATGCTGAGAGATATAGTAAGCAAAAAAATGACTGGTATATCAATGATGATCTAATTAAAAATGCTTTGCGGTATGGCTATCCAGATCATATAGCCTACTATGAGAAACCTCTTTTAAAGGCCTCTAGATTGGCTTTAAGAGGTGGTTCTGGTGACTGGACGCCGAAGTACTTTATAGATAATATGTTTGGAAAGCGTTTGCCAACAACATATTTTAAACATCATTATTCTCATGCAGCAGCAGGGTACTATACAAGTTCATTTGATGACGCAGTAATCGTAGTCTTAGATGCTATAGGCGAATACAATACCTCTACTATTTGGATTGGTGAAGGAGAAAAAATTAAATTAAAGTATAAGCAAAACTATCCTACAAGTTTTGGTTTATTTTATTCTGCTTTTACTCAATTAATAGGATTGATGCCAAACCAAGAAGAATATATTATGATGGGGATGGCAGCCTATGGTGATTGGAAGAGATACTACAAGGAAGTAGATGAGTATTTTCCATCTTATTCAAAACAAAAATATAATTTCCATAAAGGAATCCATGACTGGGGAATGGTAATTACTGAGCAAGATAGGTTTGATATTGCTGCAGCAGTTCAGGTTGTATACGAGCAAAGATTAAATGAATTTATGCGTATGGCAAAAAGCATTACTGGTAAAAATAATTTAGTTTTTATGGGTGGCTGTGCACTTAACTCATCTGCTAATACATTGCTTTGGAATATATTTGATGATATCTGGATTATGCCGAATCCAGGAGATGCAGGAAGTTCTTTGGGTGCAGCAGCAGCATTGTATGGAAAGCATATAGACTGGAAGACTCCATATTTGGGATATGACTTAGGTGGAGAGTACCCAGTACAACAAATTGTTGATGGAATTCTTAAGGATGGTGTTGTGGCGGTAGCAACTGGTAAGGCAGAGTATGGTCCAAGAGCACTAGGGAATAGAAGCATTCTTGCAGATCCTAGAGATCCAAATATTAAAGATAAGGTTAATAGAATTAAACAAAGAGAGTTATTTAGACCTTTTGCACCAGTAGTAATGGCAGAACATGCACATGAGTGGTTTGATATGGATTTTGAAAGCCCATATATGCAATACACAGTAAAATGCCTTCAGCCAGACAAAATACCGTCAGTAGTTCACAAAGATGGAACATCCCGTGTTCAAACTGTAACCAGAGAGCAACATGCAGGATTATACGAGGCATTAGAAAAATTTTATCTTGTAACTGGGGTGCCAGTATTATTAAATACTAGTTTAAATATTAAGGGTCAACCATTACTAAATGATGAAAATGATATTTTGGAATGGGAAAAAACATACAATACTACTATATGTCGTTAATGATATAATAGAGTACTACTATTTAGATGGAGGTAAAAATGGCAGCAAAAGGTAGTTTAGAAGCAATCATTGAGGTTGCAAAGAAAGAAATTGGAACAATTGAGGGTCCAAAAGATAACGAAACAAAGTATGGCAAGTGGACAGGAGCAAACTTTCTTCCATGGTGCCAATCATTTGTTTCATGGTGTGCATTCACCGCAGGTCTAGATCCAAAGAAGTATCCTAAGAGCGCAGCAACAATTGCAGCGTCTGATTGGTTTAAGAAAAATGATCGATGGGCAGATGCTCGTAATGACGATCCAACACCAGGAGACTGGATTTATTTTGATTTCCCAGATGATGGGGTCAATCGAATTTCTCACGTAGGTCTTTGCGTAAAGAACAATGGAGACGGAACAATCCAGGTTATTGAGGGAAATACATCTGGGACTGCAAAGGGAGATCAACGCAATGGCGGTATGTGTGTAGAAAAGACTCGTGCATATGTAAAGAATAATAAGCCTAAGTTAATGAATGCTGTAGTTGGTTGGGGTCGTCCAGTATATGCTGGGGAAGAAAACCTTCCATTGCTTTCAAAGGTTGGCTCTTCAGATGCTCCAGTTAAAGCAGTAGCGTCTGCTGCAAAAACTGCTGCACCTGCTGTAAAGAAAGAATTTAAGCCATTTAAGGTTGGTGCTAAGGGATCATCTGTAAAGAAGGTCCAGGAAGCACTTGGCATTGCTGCAGACGGAGAATTTGGTCCAGGCACAGAAAAAGCAATTAAGGCTTTTCAAAAGAAGTCTGATTTGCCAGTAACTGGTGTAGTAGATGCTATAACATATAAGAAACTTTTGGAGGCATAAATGGAATCAAGTAAAAGAAGTTTATACAAATCAATAACATGGCCAGTAGTTCATATTGCATTTGTTGGAACCTTAGTATATTTTTTTGAAAAAGCAATTACAGGTGAAGCACATTGGGAATATGCTGGAGGATTTGCAGTAATATATACTGCATGTGAAATGGTAGGCTTCTTTTTACATGAAAGAGCCTGGGCTAAATTTGGTAAGAAGGTAAAATAATGCGTCTTAAGATAATTAAGTTTGTAGTCAAAGCACTTGGGTACGAATGGTCTGGAGATAATGTTAAAATACCTGTTTGGTATGTCAAGGAAAAAAAGAAAAAGTAATGCCATCATATGAATATGACTGTATGTCTTGTGCTACAAGATATACCAAGGTTAGATCGATGTCAGAAAACGATCCAGGGTATGAATGTGAGACTTGCAATAAGCCACTAGTTCGTGTATACTCTAATGCAGGGGTTATTTTTAATGGCTCTGGATTTTATAAAACCGACAATCGAAAGGTATAATATGAGTATGACAACAGAACACCCATCAGTGCAAAAGGAATGGATTCTAACAGCAAATGATAGGTGTGATCGTTGCAGTGCACAGGCGTATGTTAAGGTAACTGGCGTTTCTGGAGATTTACTATTTTGTGGTCATCACTACAATAAAATTATGGATAATCCAGAAGGATATGAAAAGATGATGAAGTTTGCATTTCAGTTTCTAGATGAAAGAGATAGGCTTGTTGAATAAATTACACGAAAACTTTAACTTTAGGTTTCATGGTAATTTTGACGTATCTAAAATAGCAGACCACTTATCAAAATATTCTGATGAGTGGTTTGTTAATAACTCTAGACAAAACATGAGTCCTGTACACAAGGAAACAAATTCTGTCTTTGTTTATGATCATGAGGCGGTATGGTCTGTTGGTGAAAAATATAACCTGAT
>Ga0075471_10002664_pt1 | contig 11646 bp, 25 predicted proteins | sample DEB19_08_DNA_2_FD_74787 | JGI IMG/M metagenome (GOLD analysis project Ga0075471, IMG submission 74787) | Aqueous microbial communities from the Delaware River and Bay under freshwater to marine salinity gradient to study organic matter... | ecosystem: Environmental > Aquatic > Marine > Coastal ... | reverse complement strand
GTACTCGGTGATCTTGTCGCGATACTTTGTCTCTGCTATTTGCGCAGCAATAAGCGGGTTTTCTTCGTAGTCGAAGCCTTCTTTTCGCGCCGCGAACTGAGCTTCGATGAGCGAACTTCTCCCCTCTTCCAACATGCGAGCCGCTTCGTTCGCCGTGTCGATGTGGTCTTTCCTTGACTCTCTCGGTAGCTTCTGAAATGCCTTTTTTTCGCCCGGTCTTGATTCGAGTTCCACCGGGTCGAAGACTCGGAGCAGTTCGAGAGAGGTAGGGTAGGCGTAGATCGCGTTTTGGATCAGACGGCGGAAGTAAGGCGACACCTTCCCTTCCTCGACTCTTTTGTCGAGGTAGTCGAGAGCGGCCCTCTCGATCTTCCTGTATTTGGCAGCTTCTTCCGCGAGTCGAATCTGGTTTGGCGTTCTCGGTGGCGCGACGAGCATCGCGCCAGCGTCTACTTCGGCCGGCGCTTCCAAGAGCGCGGCGAGCTCGCTCGCGCTCTCCTCGGCCGCTTGCCGCGCCTCACCCTCGAGCATCGGCCACACGACCTCGGCACGTTCGCCGAGGGTCGCGGTGACGGCCGAGCGAGCGGCTTCCATGAGCGCCGAGACAATCTGAAACTGGTTCACAATCTAACCTCCGGGCGTTCGCTTTGGGCCTCGTTGTGCTTGTCCACGGCCCTCAGGAGGCTTTCGTGTTCTCGTCGAGTAGCCTCTTTCGCCGCTGCCCTCGCCGTCCCGTCCACGTCCAAGTACCCAAAATCGTACCTGACCAAGACGGGTTTCCTGCTCAACCCCATCGCGTACTCAAACACAGTCTTGTTGACTTCCACGAAGGTTCCATCTTCGTCCGTTCCTACGCGGAAAACAGGCTTGAGACCTTTTTCTTTCTGTTTCTCTTCCCAGGCGTCATGCTCAGCAGATCCCATTCGGTTGAACGCCGCGCGTGTCAAATCAGGGCTTGTTCGGAACGTGACGCCAAGTTCTCCTCCGCGTCTGATTCCTGCCTCGACGAGCCCGCGCCAAGTTTTCGTCGCTCCGTTGTGGTTGACGCGCGCGTCGAGCAGGGCATCGCGCCGCGCTGCTTGCGCGACGCTCACATCCGGTTTTCGCACTTCTTTTTTCGTTTCCGCCGCTCTAGCGGGCGGAGGCCCCGGCGCGACCAAGAGCGCGGCGAGCTCGCTCGCTGCCTCCTCGGCCGCTTGCCGCGCCTCACCCTCGAGCATCGGCCACACGACCTGGGCCCTCTCGCCGAGCGTGGCGGATACGGCCGATCGCGCGGCCAAGAGAAGGGCGGAAACGATTTGGTCGCTCGTCACGTCGCCACCTCACTGAAGCTGGGGAGCAGGCCGAGTCGCCGCGGGCGCGCTTGACGCCGGTCGAGGCGGCGCCTCCATCGGCCTTGGCGAGCTCGCAGAGCCCGCAGGCCGGCACGGCTCGTCGTCGTCGTCGGGCCCGCCTACCATCACCGGCTCGTCGCGGCTACGCCGAGCGCGGTCCTCCTCCGCCTTCTCGAACGCCGTGCAGCCGGGGGGCATCGTCGCGCACGGGCGGCCGGCGATCTCGGCGAGCTGACAGGCAAGGCGCGCCGCCTCGAGCAGCGCGCACGTGCCGTCTTTGATCTGGGCCGGCGTGAGCGGCCGACCGAAGAGCGCCTCGCACCCGGTCTGCGAGACGAGGAGCGCCACGACCAGCACGCGCACGCTGACGCTCACCGGCGACCTCACACAGGCCCGAAGAGCTCTCCAAGGTCGCCCTGGATGGTGATTCGGGCGGGCCGACCCTTGCGCACGATGGTGCGCTTGATTTTCGTTACCCGTTTGATGGTGCGTTTCACTTGCGCATGCCCTTCCGGCTCTTTTTGGCCGTTTTCTTCGCGGCCTTCTTCGCCTTGCGCTTGCGACCGATGGGAGGACGCTCCTCGCTTGGCACGGCGCGAAGCACGTACCCCGCGATGCTCTTCGATCGCGCGCTGGGAGGAAGGGTCAACAGCTCGCTCAGGTCTTTCTTCAGTGCCACGGTTACCTCACTTTTTCAGAGACGCGCGCAAATCGGCGAGGGCGGCCCGTATGGCTTCCCGCACCGCGTTGCTAGCCGCTTGAATCTCGGCCGGCGAAGGAGCCTCCGACCTAGCACGTTCGGCAGCTTCCGCCTCCGCCCGCTTTCGTTCTGCTTCTCGCTCCGCCTCGCGTGCGGCCGCTTCCGCCGCTTCGCGCTCGCGTGCGGCACGCTCCGCTTCTCGCTTCGTCTCGGCTTCCAGCTCCGCGCGCCGAGCCTCGGCCGCCGCTGCTTCGGCGCGACGAGCCTCTTCGGCCGCTCGTGCCGCGGCCGCACGCTTCGCGGCGATGTCGGAGCGGCGCAGGTCGGCGCGAGCTCGACGCGCAGCCATGCGGCGCGAGAGGTCGTCGGCCGACGTCATCGTCTCGGCCGGCGCCATCACCTCGGCCGGCATCTGCTCGAGGCTCACCTCGGCGATACTGGGAGCGCCGCGCACGGCCTTGGGCGGCCTGCCGCGACGCTTCGGTGTCGCAGGCATCGCGACGGCTTCAGGCGCCTTCGCGGGCCTTCCCCGCTTCGCCGCCTTTGCCGCCTTCGCCTGGCCTTCGGGGCTTGCCTCGTATTTCTCTCGGATCGTCTTGGCGCTCGCCGGCTGGTACTGCGGCACCTCGGCGGTCACGGGCACCACCACGTGGCCGGGAGGAGCCCGAAAGGTCTTGACGCCTCCGCGAGCGGCACGGAAGAGCTGGCCAGCAGCGGCACGCTTGCCCGCGCCGCTTGTGCCTAGGATTTCGTAGAAGTCGGCGATCCAGGTGTTTTCGAGTCGCGGAAGTTTCTTCGATTTTCGGGCCACGGTTCGGGTCTCCTAGCGCCTCACGCGAGGCCATAACGGTTCAGCAAACTAGCGAGGTCGTCAAGCGCGTGCCGCGCCTTTCGCGCCGCTCGTCGCGAGTCAATCAGGGCCCACTTGAGGCTCGACACGTGCTCTTTCACGTCCTTGACGCGCTCGCCGTGGTACTTCTTCTCGCCTGCGGTGAACCTCGCGTCCGCCGCGATTCGCTGCTCGAGGTCGTCGAGCACCGACACGGCGCGGTCAATCGCTCCACCCGGCTTCGCCGGCGCGTCCACCGGCCGCACGAGCCGCGCGAGCGCGTTCAGCCGCCGGCCGTACCGACGCGAAGCGTCGCCCGGTTCTCGGATCGGGCGAAGGAGCTCGCCGAGGTCGCGAAGCGGTTTCACTTGCCCTTGCCTCCGAGGTAGCCCGCCGCTCGAGCCGCCACGGCTGCCACGACGCCGAGCGCGGCTGCTGCGAGGGCGCCCAGCACGCCGAAGCCCGCCGAGCCCTCGTCGCTCTTCGCGGCCGCTTCGCCGGCGCCTTCGTCGTCGGGGTTCACTTCGATGCTGCCGGCGGCCTCGCTCTGCGCGAGGATGGAGAGCACCTTGCGGCGCACGTCGCCCGCGGTGATGCGCCCGTCGCCGTTCGCGTCGAGCCCCTTGTTCTGCTCGTAGACGGTGTTTCGCGAGAACTGCGCCCCCGGTACGAGGTCCATGTTCCCCTTCTCGCCGATCAAGTAGTCGTCGGGCTTCCCGACGCCGCTCGGCCAGAACACCATCAGGTAGGTATCCCCAGGGATGCGCCATCGGCCCATCTTGGAGAGGTACTTCTGCACGTAGTCGAGCTGCTGAAAGCCGCTCATTTTCGCGAGGTCGGCGGTGGTCGTGCCAAGGCGCCGCGCCGTGTCGGGCATGAACTGAATCAGGCCCGTGGCGCCGCCCGAAGGGTTCTTCACGTCCGGTGCGAAGGTCCACCGCGACTCGAACCCCATCAGCGCCGCAAGCTCCCCAGGCGGCACGTTGAGCTCGGTCGCGATTCGGTAGAGCTTCGCGCGGAAGGCCGGCGTCGTCTTCTCTTCGAGGTTCTTGACCTTGGGCAGCGTGGGCATGGTTTTATCCTCGCGCTCTCATCGAGGCGTACAGAGAGGCTCTTTCCGCGACTCCGAGCGCGTCTCTCTTTTTCTCACACGTTTTTCTGTCGCACAGAACCAGGCCCAGCGAACTTCCGGTCGCCTCCATCACTTCGTCGTCACTAAGAGGGTCCGTGCCGGCCGGCTTTCCGCACGCATCGCACGGAAGCGAGGAGGCATACCTTCCGCCAGCCTTTTCTCTCTTGCGGTGCCTAGGCTTCGGTGCAGTGAGTAGCTCTTTCAAGTCTTTTTTCATCGCATCCTCGCACGCGCCCACGTGATGGCGAAGGCTTCGATCGCGAGCGCGACGCCGAGGGAGTACTTCGCGATCTTCGCCGGGTTGCGTTCGCCCGCGAGGAAGATGCCCGTAGCGGCCAGCACGCTTCGACCTGCGGTGTGGATCGCGGCCTTCGGCAAGGCGCGCCAGTCGCCCGCCGCAAGCTCGCACGCGCTCGTGGCCGAGGGCAGCACGCACGGGTGCATGTCTTCGCCGCGCACGCTGAGCGAGGTCGAGCACGAACCGCTGGCACAGGCACTCATAGAGGCACCTTTCACGACGCTGCTCGCGTCAACGTGCCGCCCTGGTAGACGGCGAACACAGGGACATGGGGCGAAGCCCGGCGCTCGCGAGCGACCTGCACCTCCACGGTGCGGCACTTCCACCGCTTGGCGAGGCGCTCGGCGGTCGCCTTGATCTCGCGGAACGGAAGCGCGTGGACGATGCGCTCTCGCTCGGGCTGCGCAGGACACGAGAAACGCACGTAGCGGTGCGCGGCACGCGCCCGCTCGGTGCGGAACAGCTCGCGGAAATCTTCTCTCACCGTCGCCTCCCGAGCTCGGCGCGGAGCCGCCGGGCGTTCTCGCCGGCGTACGCGACCTGATCGGTTTCGTAGTATTCGCGCAGCGCGCCGAGCACCGTGCGAAGCGCGAGACTCTTCGGTCCCGCACCTTCGTACACCTCGCCCGTACTCGTCTCGAGCGTCGCGCTCGAGGCGCCCTGGCGGACGCGCCAGCACAGCGCGCCATCGGCCCCAACGAAGGGCTCGGCGGCGACTGGCTCACACTTCGGAGACGAGCGAGCTTCGCGCATCAGCGTGCTGCTTTTGACTTCCGCCGGGAAGCCACATCGGCTCTCTCGACGGAATCACGCCAAGAAACCGCGTCGGAGGCGAACTCGTCAAAGCTCGGAAGATAGCGGGGGTATCCCTCTCCAGCGGTGAACGTGTCGTCCGTGTCTAGCTTCTCCCACGTGCGACTGAGCTTGACGGCCGCCACCGCGAATTTGTCGAGGTCCGCGAGAAATGCGGCCATTCCGGCCGCCGTCTTGGGCCGCTTGCCAGTCGCCGTGCTCAAAATGTCGCGCAAGTCTTTTTTCATGGCATCTACCTCCTTCACGGTTCTACTTCGCACGCCTCAGGGCGCCTACCCCAGTTCCGCAAGCTTACTGCGTAACCCTGCCTGCATCCGTCACGCCGGAGCGCGCCTTCCATGCGCGCGTTGAAGCTGAGCACCCGCTTCGCGAAGGCCACGTCGCGCGCGGTCCAGTCCTCTTCGTCCTTCTCGCGGAGGGCCGCGAGCGCGGGAAGCCTCCGGCGCGTCGCCTCGAACGAGTACCGCTTGCTGCGAGGGTCGCGAGCCCACGCGCGAATCTCGCTCGGGCTCATGTTCACCGAGGCGCGAAAGGCGCGAGCCGTTCGACGCTTTTCGTCGCCGAAGAGCTCGCGTAGGTCTTTCGCGAGGGTCATCGGTAGTGGCCCAGCGCGTAGGCGTCGAGGAGGAGCGTCGTCGCGTCCACGAGGCCGACGCGGGCGAAGAGAGCGAGGATCACTTAGCGCCTCCCTCCGGCGCGCCGCGCGCCTTCTTCTCGAGCGCGTCGAGCACCTTATCGCGTAACTCAGGGTCGAGCGCCTCGAGCACTTGATCCATCGCCTTTTCGTTTCGGGTGAGCGCCCACGCTTCGATGGCTTTTACGACCATGGGCGAAAGGGCGTTGAGGCTCTCTGGCGAGAACGCGCCCTGTTCTTTCCGCCGGTACTCGTCCACTTGCTTGCGCAAAGCGTCGTTGTCTTTTCGGAGCGCCTCTTCGCGCGAGGCAGCCGCGGTGATTTGCGCTTGCAGGGTCACGTAGACCCCTTCCCATGCCGCGCCCAACTCCCGCGGCAGGTTCGGCACGGCCGCGTGGCCGAGCGCGCGGGACTGGTCGCCCACCACGCACTCGGCCGCGAGCTCCTCGATCGTTCGGCCGGAGTCGTCTGTCGTGCGTTTGACCACGAACCGATACCGGCCTGGGAGCCGGCCGATTTCGGCCGGCGAGATTTCGACGACTGTACCGTCCTGCTGCTCGAGGAGAAGCTCCGCCTCGGCCCCCTCGTCCTCGGCGAGCGTTTGCACGATGCTCGCCACCCGATCGCGAAACGCGCTCGGGGAAAGAGGTCGCGCGGTCGCTTTGAGCGCGTTCGGGTTCCACTGGGCCGGGTTCATGTCTTCTCCTCCTCCTCGTGTCACGTGCGAGCCGCTACAGATGCGCGATCACACGCTCTGCAAGCTGCGACAACGCCGTGCCAAGTGCAACGCCGAAGAGCGTCGCGCTCGTGATGCGGCGCTCGAGCTTCTCGACACGATCGCTCAGGTCGGCGACGCGGCGCACGAGGAGTTGGCAGTCGTGGCACGTGCTCGCGATCTGCCGCCCGAGCTCGCTCGAGATGGACGGGTCGGTGACAGTGGCGCTCGCCTCATCGGCCATGGCTCACCCCTTCTTCCCGATCCAGCGGTAGAGACCGACGCCAGCGGCGACGCCGAGGCCGCGCGTGAGCACCTGCCACACCGTGGGGATGTAGGCCGCGGGCTCGCGCATGCACCTCTCGTTGAGCCTGCGTTCCACCTCGCGCGACTCGGCCGGGTTCCAGGTCCACGCGGCCGGCTTGGCGGAGGCTGAAGGCACCACGAGGGCCGAAGAGGTTTGGTTCGGGTTCTCGGGGTTCACTTTGCCATGCTCCGTTTCACGAGGCCCGCGACAGCCCCGATGAGGGTCAACGACACGAAGCCAGGGGTCATGCCCCACCAGTGGCCCCGGCAGTCGTACTCCGCGACGCGGCGCTCCACGTCGGCCTGGTTGATCGGTTTCTCGTTCATCGGACGCCTCTCGCTTTGCGTCTGCGTTTTCTCTGTGACCTCGGCGATGAGGTCGGGCTTTGAGGAAGCGGCACCGTTCACGCCCCGCCTCCTCCGCGAATCGCCTTACTTGCGTTCTTCGCGGCCGTCACGAGCGGCCCGAAGTCGAAGGTCTGCGCCTGTCGAAAGAGCAGGTAGCCGACACCGAGCCCGAGCACGCGCGTCGCGATCTGCGGGAAGGTTGGCACGTAGCCCTTCGCGTCGGTGGCGCACGCTTGGTACATGCACTCGCGCTCTGCCATCTGGCTCATGGCTTCACCAGCTTTCGGTAGGCCCGCACGCCCAAGCCCAGCACGAACCCGCCCACGGCGAGCGTCGTGCCTTCGGGCACCCATCGGTGCCACCAGTAGCCCCGGCAATCGACGGAGCTCAGGTCCACCATCTTTGCAGATGGAGCGGAGGGGGCAGGGGCCGCTTCCGCAGCCCCCACACCACCACCACAGCACGCGCCACGCACCGGCGCGTCGAGCCCGCGGATCGCGTGCGCCGCGTCGCGTTCGGTCCAGGCGCGCATGGCTCAGGCCTGCTTCTTGGCGTGGTACATGCCGATCACGTACCCGCCCACCATGCCGAGGCCCAAGGCCGCCCACTTCATCGCTTTCTGGCTCATGTTCCGATTCTCCTTCTGCGTTGTCACGTCACACCGGCCCACCGGGGCCGGAGCTATCTTACCCCTTCGAGCGCGACGAGGCGTACGAGCCGAGCGTCGCGCCGAGCGCGGGACCGAGCACCACGACGCCGGCGGTGACGGCCGCGGCGATGGCGATGTTGGTGGGCGTGAGGTACTTGAGCACGGCGCCGAGGTCGTCTCCCGCCTTCGGCGCGCCAGGCGTGCTCCCAGGCGCGAGAGCGACGCTGAGCGGCGTTTTGGCTACCACGTCCACGGTAGCCTGCGCGGTCTGCGTCTCGAGGCTTCCGTAGCTGACAGGCGCCACGTAGCGGGGCGCATCCTGCGGCTTGCCTTCCTTTGCCTTGATAGCGTTCTGTACGCCTTGAAGCTCGTTCAGAAGGATATCCAAGTCGGTCGGCTCGAGCTCGTCGATCGCCGCAAGCTCCCAGTTTTCCTTGGCGCCGAAGGTGCCTTTGACGGCCGCGTACGTCCCAACTCCCATGAACTTCCAGGGGACACCGTAGTCCACCCACCGGGCCTTGTCGTTCGCCCACTTCTCCACGTAGGCCCGCGGCCCGCCTCGCGCGATCACGCCCTCGAAGCTCGGCCGGTCACCAACGATCTTGGCGTCCTTCGGCGGCGGGCTCTCCTTCTCGAGCTTCGCCCACTCGTCGCGGAGGTATTGCCACGCCTTGGCCTGGCTCGCGGGGAGCATCAGCGCATCCTCCGGTAGGCCGCCGAGGCGCTCACCATCGAATCGTAGGGTCCCTGCATCACACCTGGCGCCACCACGTACCAGCCTCGCCCCTTGCTGGTCGTCAAAAACCGGATGGGGCTCTTCGGCGCCGCACGCTTCCGCCTTCGCCGGCGAGCGGGCACGTCGAGGTCGCGCATCATCGAAGCGAGTTTCATCGTCACTTCCTCCTCAGGAAAGCCAACGTCAAGACCCCGGCGCCCACGGCGACGGCTCCAGCCTTCGCGGCGGTCGTGCTCCACCATGGCTCCTCAGCGGGCTTGGGCTCGTCGGCGGCAGGGGCAGCCGGGGCGGCAACGGCGGGAGCGGCGTAGGTCGCGGGCGAGGGAGCCGCGGCCGACGGAGCCTTGGCCGGCGTGCCCTTCTTTCCTTCGCCCGCGCGGAACGTGGAAACGACCTTGATCGCTTCGGACGTGGCTTCTTGCTTCGTCTTGCCCGCCTTGACGGCGGCTCGGTAGGCGTTGCACCCGACGAAATCCATCACTCCGAGCTCTGCGGCCTTGGCTGTCACTTCCGGCGGGCACTCGGCCTCGGCCTTGGCCTTCTCGACGGCGGCAGCCGCGATTTCGGCCACCGACTTGTCTTCCGCGCCCGTCCAGCTTGTGTACCAGTCGCTCACTTGAACACCCTCCGCCCCACTGCGTACGCCACACCGAGGCCCACCGCACCGGCCGCGATCTTCGCCGCCGGCGTCGAGAGCGCCGACTCCACGTAGCTCTTCTTGCTCGCGTCCTCGACCTGCTTCGCCGCGCTCGCGGCCTGCTTCGCCACAGGGTCTACGAGCGGCGCGGCGGGCGTGCCCTTCGCCGCGGCCTGCACAGCCTTGGCGAGCTCCTCGGCGCTCTGCGCAGGCGTCTTGGGCGCGTCCGCAGCGGGCTGAAAGAGGCTCGACAGCGAGGCGCTCGCCTGCTCGGCGAGACCGGGCGAGGCCGACGCAGCAGGCGCGGCGGTTGGCGTTGTGGGGGAGGCGAACCAGGAGGCGAACCAGGTCATGGTGAGGGTCCTTTCACGTAACGCACAAGGCGGCTCAAACGATTTGTACGCGCATCCGTTTCCAAATCATGTTGTTAGCCGGACCGGCCGCATTTTGACCCCCCGCCAACGCGAATCCGCGCAAGGCCGGATCGGTTGGTTGCGTAGTTGGCGGCTGGTTCAATAAACTGAAGTTTGCCCCGCCTGAGTAGTAAGCCGGTTGGTGGGCCGTATAAAGCCACTGAAGCGTTGTCGGCCACCCGCCCGAATATGTCCCATAATACTGGCTGATCGACAGGTTCGAGTTCAGCACGCTAATAAGCGCGTCGTTGGAACCCATGGCAACGTTTCTCGTGGCGCCCGAGCCACCAGCCGGAGACTGATTGGCGAATGCGAAGTTGTTTTGATACCACATTCCCGCCACGTTGTTTGAGGTTGGAACGCCGGGAATAGCGGTGACGACAGATCCGGGGTGCTCCCACCGATGGTAGAAGCCAGCTTGTGCGTTCGAAACGTTCGTCACATAACCGCACTGAACCCAGAAAATGATCGTTTGAAATGGGTTCGGAATCCCGAGGCTGCCAAAGGTGGTCTGAAGCTGAAACCCTCCGTACGCCGGAGCCGTGTACGTGAGCCCTGTTCCGTTCACTATCTGAACCGTATTGGACGACGGGGTGCCATTGTAGACAGTCCACGAGGCGCCGCCGATTGTGTAAGTCAGGCCGTTGGTAAGAACCTGGCTAGGAAGTGCGGTAAAATCCACCTCGAAGACGGTAGTGGGGCCGCCACTCGCCGAAATGGTAGCTCCCGCCAGGGTGAGACCTGATCCCACAGTTACGCTCGAACCGTCACCCGCGAGCAGCACTCCGCTGGTGCTCGGCCACGCGGCCGTGCCCGTCGCTCCCGTCGCTCCCGTCGCGCCCGTGGCGCCGGTGGGACCTGTGTCGCCTGTCGCTCCCGTCGCGCCCGTGGCACCGGCAGGGCCTACGGGGCCTGTGGGGCCCACTGGCCCGGCGTTCAGGAACGCCACGATGATCTGGTGGTTGTTCGGCGCACTCCACGACCCCGCGTCGAGCGTCACCGGCACCTGCACGTAGTTCGGCTGGCTCGTAGGCGTGCCGCTCACCGACCACCGCTGGTAGTTGGCGCTGTTGGAGCGGTCTTGAATCGTCACCGTGTCGCCCACGCTGAGGAGCGCGAGGAAGATGTCGATATCGACGTTGTTTTGGTCGATGTGGTTGATTTGAATCTGCGTCGAGAGAAGCTGGCTCGTGTTGTCCCACGAGACGAGACCCGTTCCAGGGTCGCCCGTTCCCGGCGTCGTGTTCGTTCGGTACGGGTAGAACGTCGAGCTTTGACCGGCCGGTCCAGTCGGGCCGGTCACGCCGCCCGACGTGACCACGCGCCCCTGCGAGTCCACGAGGAGGGGCGTTAGGACGCCACCGCTCGTCGTGCCGAGCGCCTGTGCCTTCAGTTCGCCCGTCGCCTCGCCAGCCACGGGCACGGTGCCGCTTCCGTCGTCGGCGTACAGGTCGGCGCTTACCGGGCCGGAGACAGTGACACTTACGTTGCCGTTCGCGTCCACCGCCACGGGGACGGCTGTGCCCGCGTTGTTGCCGATGATCTGCGAGCTACTCATACGATCACAAGCTCCCCGTTCGTCGCGACCTGCACCGGCACGAGCGAGCCGCCGCTCGTCGTGCCCACGAGCACGACCTTCACCTCACCGCCCACGTTCGCGCGGAGCGATACCCAGCCCGAGCCGTCATACACCCGCGCCGGCGCGGTGACGGCCGAGCCGCTCGAGACGGCGACAAGGTTTCCGCTCGCGTCCACGGCGAGCGGGACCGCCGTCCCGGCGTTGTTGCCGATGGCTTGCGTCGAGCTCACAGAGCCCCCGGAATACGGAGGCGGAACACGATCCCGAAGTTGTCGGCGGCGCCGACTGGCAGTCTCGCCTGGTAGGCGCCCGCGATGGGCAAACCCGCGCCCATGGTCAGTTCGTACTGAGGGCTGACACCCGACTGCTCGTATCCGATCCGAGTGCTCGGCGCGGCCGAGGTGCCGAGAAGCTCCACGCGCGTCGTGCCGGGAGGGAGAGGGCGGAAGACGGGCAGGCTGCCCGCAGGCACCATGTATGTGCAAGAAAGGAGCGGCGTCGCCTGGTGAATCCCGTCGTTTAG
>Ga0075471_10002663_pt1 | contig 11649 bp, 11 predicted proteins | sample DEB19_08_DNA_2_FD_74787 | JGI IMG/M metagenome (GOLD analysis project Ga0075471, IMG submission 74787) | Aqueous microbial communities from the Delaware River and Bay under freshwater to marine salinity gradient to study organic matter... | ecosystem: Environmental > Aquatic > Marine > Coastal ... | reverse complement strand
GCGCGCGGGAATGCGCGCGATCTTGGCGATGATCTCCTCGATCTCGGTCTTGCCAATCACCTTCTTCTGCCTGGATTTCGGCAGGATGCGCTGCAGCGCCCCGGCCTCGTCGATCACGTCGATAGCCTTGTCGGGGAGGTGGCGGTCATTGATGAACCGTGCGGCAAGCTCCGCCGCGGTAGTGAGCGCGTTGGCCGTGTACTTCACGCCGTGGTGGGACTCGAAGCGGGATTTCAGGCCGCGCAGGATTTCGACCGTTTCCTGGATGGACGGCTCATTCACGTCGATCTTCTGGAAGCGCCGTGAGAGGGCATGGTCCTTCTCGAAGATGCCGCGGAACTCGTTGAACGTCGTCGCCCCGATGCACTTGAGCGCCCCGGAGGAGAGCGCCGGCTTCAGCAGGTTCGATGCATCCAGCGTGCCGCCCGACGCGCTGCCGGCGCCGATCAGGGTATGGATTTCGTCGATGAAAAGAATGGCGTTCGGGTTGTCGACCAGCTGCTTCAGCACCGCCTTCAGGCGCTGCTCGAAATCGCCACGGTACTTGGTGCCAGCCAACAGCGCGCCCATGTCCAGCGCGTAGACCTGCGCCTTGGCGAGGATCTCGGGCACCTGCCCGTCGACCACACGCTTCGCAAGGCCCTCGGCGATGGCTGTCTTCCCGACACCTGCCTCGCCCACCAGTAGCGGGTTGTTCTTGCGCCGGCGGCACAGGATCTGGATCACGCGCTCCAACTCGAGCTCCCGGCCGATGAGCGGGTCGATCTTGCCGTCCGCCGCCAGCTGGTTGAGGTTCTGGGTGAAGCTCTCCAGCGCGCCGCCCGCGCCCGGGGCCTCGGCTGCCTCCTCGGTGGACTCGGGCTCCTCGCCCTTGCCCTGCTGCGGGCCCTTGGTGATGCCGTGGGAGATGAAATTCACCACGTCCAGGCGCGACACGCCCTGCTGGTGCAGGAAATACACGGCGTGCGAGTCCTTTTCACCGTAGATCGCAACGAGGACATTGGCGCCAGTGACTTCCTTCTTGCCCGAGGACTGCACGTGCAGGATCGCGCGCTGGATGACGCGCTGGAAGCCCAGCGTCGGCTGCGTATCCACCTCGCCGCTCCCCGCCACGGTAGGCGTGTGCTGCGTGACAAATTCAGCGAGAGACTTCTTCAGTTCGTCGGTCTTGGCGGCGCAGGCCTTCAGCACCTCGGAGGCCGAGGGGTTGTCGCAAAGCGCGAGGAGCAGGTGCTCGACGGTGATGAACTCGTGGCGCTTCTGGCGCGCGTCCACGAAAGCCATGTGAAGGCTGACTTCCAACTCCTGGGCGATCATGTTTCCTCCATCGCGCACTGCAACGGGTGCTGGTGCTGGCGGGCGTATTCGGCAACCTGCTCCACCTTCGTGGAGGCCACGTCCCGAGGATAGACCCCGCAGATGCCGCGGCCCTCGGTGTGCACCTTGAGCATGACCCGCGTGGCCTGATCCCGCGTCAACGCGAAAAATCGCTGCAGCACCTCGACGACAAACTCCATCGGCGTGAAGTCATCGTTATACATCACGACCTGGAACATTGGGGGCGGCTTGGTCTTGGCCGCACTGGGCTTCAGGGCGGCGGAACCACCGGGTTTGCTGGCCATGCGGGAGGGGCTGCGGGCGGGGGAGCGGGTAACGACTTGAATATGGGCAAGAAAACCCGCTTTTTCAAGACCCCGGAAGCGGCTAAGGGCCCCATTTGCCCACTCTATTGACTTTCCGCGCGAAGCGGGCGTAAAAGGCGCCTTGGAGTTTGGCTTCAAGGTGTCCGGCAGGGAATCGTCGCCGAGCGTGCCTCGATCCGAACGATGTGCGGGCCTCCACCCGTGTTACCTGAGAGGTATGCAAGCGAATGGCAACCGGTACCGTCAAGTGGTTCAACGATGCGAAGGGCTACGGGTTCATCACGCCGGACGACGGCAGCGAAGACCTGTTTGCTCACTTCTCGGCGATTCAAATGCAGGGCTTCAAGACCCTCAAGGAAGGCCAAAAGGTCTCCTTCGATGTCACACAAGGCCCCAAGGGCAAGCAGGCGTCGAACATCCAGAACGCCTGAGAGCTCCCGCCAGCGTCATTTCTTGAAAGCCCTCGGGGCCTGCCCCGGGGGCTTTTTCTTTACGCGCGCCAGGTCGGTGCGCCGCCTCCCATGATCGTCCTCTTCAACAAGCCGTTTGGCGTGGCCTGCCAGTTCAGCCCGCTCCCGGGGCGCCAGACTCTGGCCGACTGGATACCGGTGCCGGGCATCTACGCTGCCGGCCGCCTGGACGCGGATAGCGAGGGGCTCCTGGTGCTCACCGACAACGGCCGAATCCAGGCCGAGCTCTCCAACCCCCGGCATCGCGCCACCAAGCGTTACTGGGCTCAGGTGGAGGGGGAGCCCTCAGCGGAGGCGATCCAGCGCCTCCGGGAGGGCCTATCGCTCAACGACGGCCCCACCTTGCCCGCCGAGGCAAGCCGCATTGAGCCGCCTGCCGGACTGTGGGAGCGGGATCCGCCGATCCGCAAGCGGCTGGCCATCCCTACCGCCTGGATGGAGATCGGCCTGCGGGAGGGTCGGAACCGCCAGGTCCGGCGCATGACTGCGGCGGTCGGGCTACCCACCCTTCGCCTGATTCGCCACCAGGTCGGCCCCTGGAAACTGGGCACGCTCGCCCCGGGGCAGTGGCAGCGGGTGGAAGAGGCCGCCGCGCGCGGCAGATAAAATCCGGCAAAACGCACCGACCCGGGCGCCCCACCTTCCACCCCCATGAAAATCGTCGTCGGCCTCTCCGGCGGTGTCGACTCAGCCGTCTCGGCGCTACTGCTCAGGCGCCAGGGACACGAGGTCATCGGGCTCTTCATGAAGAATTGGGAGGACGACCCCGAGGACCAATGCCCTGCGAGGCAGGACCTGATCGACGCGGCTGCGGTCGCCGACCGGATTGGCATCGACATCGAGGCGGTGAACTTTGCAGCCGAGTACCGGGAGCGCGTGTTCGCAACCTTCCTCGCCGAGTACCAGGCGGGGCGCACCCCCAACCCCGACGTGCTGTGCAACGCGGAAATCAAGTTCCGGGCCTTCCTCGACCACGCCATGTCGCTGGGCGCGGAGTGCATCGCCACCGGGCACTACGCACGAGTGCAGGCGGTGGATGGCGTGTTCCAGCTGCTCAAGGGGGTGGACCCCGGCAAAGACCAGTCTTATTTCCTGCACCGGCTCACCCAGGAACAACTATCGCGAACGGTGTTCCCGGTGGGCGGCATGCTCAAGTCCCAGGTGCGCGCGTTGGCACGAGAGGCGGGTCTGCCCAACCATGCCAAGCGCGACTCGACGGGAATCTGCTTCATCGGTGAGCGCCCCTTTCGGGAGTTCCTGTCGCGCTACGTGCCGCGCCGCCCGGGCCCGATCATCACCGCGGCGGGGCGCGTCGTGGGCCGGCATGAGGGGCTGGCGTACTACACCCTGGGGCAGCGACAGGGCCTGGGCATCGGCGGCCAGCGCGAGGGCGACGGCACGCCGTGGTACGTGTCCGCGAAGAACCTCGCGACGGATACGCTTACCGTCGTTCAGGGCCACGACCACCCCAGTCTGCTGGTGAGCTCGCTGCGCGCGCAGGATGCGAGCTGGATCGCGGGCGCGCCGCCCCCTTCCGGGCACTACGGGGCCAAGACGCGCTATCGCCAGGCGGACGCCTCCTGCCGATTCAGCCCCGAAGACACAGGCTCGTTCGCGCTAACCTTCGCGGAGCCGCAGTGGGCTGTGACGCCCGGGCAATCCGCCGTGCTCTACGACGGCGAGGTGTGCCTGGGCGGTGGCGTGATCGCCTAGGCGCGGCTCAGGCCGGCGGCGGGCGCGTGGCCCGGAACGACTCGCGCGCTTCGATGCTCGCCGCCCACTGGGCCAGCGCCGGCTGCTCCTCGCGCCAGCGAATCTCGGGAAGGCGGAACTCGATCCACAACAGCGCGCAGGCGCAAGAGATGTCTCCCAGGGAAAGCGAATCGCCTCCCAGCCACGGTGAGCGGGAGAGCCGCCGGCCGATCTCGGCCACGCCGGCGTCGATCTTCTGCCGCTGACGCGCCATCCACGCATCGTCGCGCAGGGCCGGCTCACGCTTTCGCTCATAGAAGATCAGCACGCCCGCATCGGCGATACCGTCACCCAGCGCTTCGTCTCGCCGCACCCTGGAGCGCTCGAGCCCGTGGCGCGGCATGAACGGCGGGTCTGCGAGCCCATCGACGTGCTCGGTGATCACCGATGAGTCGTAGAGGCTCTCGCCCTCGTCCGTCACCATGACCGGCACCTTCCGCAGCGGATTGAAATTCGGGACAGTCGACTCCGGGCTCATGACGTTTTCCTGCACGAGCTCGACATCGAGCCCCTTCTCGGCGAGCAAGACGCGCACTTTTCTCACGAATGGGCTGGTGAGGGAGCCGATGAGTTTCATGGAAATGAGAGGCAAAAATGACAGGTCCAGTGTAGCACCCGGACTGAGCGTCTTTTGGGGGCTGCGTGGTACCATTTTTCGGTGTCACAACCCCTTCTCGCCCTCTCGCCGCTCGATGGCCGTTACGCCTCTCGCGCACGCGCCCTCGTCGACCATTTCAGCGAATTTGCCCTCATCCGCTGGCGCGTTCGCGTCGAGGTGCGGTGGCTGCAGTCGCTGGCCGAGGAGCCGGCATTCCCCTTCCTGAAGCCGTTTTCCGCGGGCGCGCATGCCGCGCTGAACGACGCCGCCCGCGACTTCTCGGCAGCCGATGCCGAGCGAGTGAAGGCGATCGAGGCGGAAACCAATCACGACGTCAAAGCCGTCGAGTACTGGATGCGCGAGCGCTTCCAGGGCAACCGTGAGATCGCCGAGGCGGGTGAGTTCATTCACTTCGCCTGCACCTCCGAGGACATCAACAACTTGTGCCATGCGCTCATGGTTCGCGGCGGGCGCGACGACGTGCTGCTGCCAGCCCTCGACAAGGTGATCGCCGCGATGCGAGACCTCGCGCGCAAGCACGCGGCGCTGCCGATGCTCTCGCGCACGCATGGCCAGCCGGCCACGCCCACGACGCTCGGCAAGGAAATGGCGAACGTTGCCGCCCGCCTGGCGCGCGCACGCGAGGCCCTTGCTGCGGCGCAGCTGCTCGGCAAGATCAACGGCGCCACCGGCAATTTCAACGCCCATGTGGTCGCCTCGCCCAGCGTGGACTGGCCGCGCTTCTCCGAGCGCTTCGTCACCGGGCTGGGCCTCACGCACAACCCGCTCACCACGCAGATCGAGCCGCATGACGGGCTTGCGGCGCTCTTCGATGCGTTGGCCCGGGTAAACACAATCCTCATCGACCTCGACCGGGACATCTGGGGCTATATCTCGCTCGGCTACTTCAAGCAGCGCGCCAAGGCGGGGGAAGTCGGCTCATCCACCATGCCCCACAAGGTGAACCCGATCGATTTCGAAAATTCAGAAGGCAATCTCGGTCTTGCGAACGCGCTGCTGCGCCACCTGTCGGAAAAGCTGCCGATCTCGCGATGGCAGCGCGACCTCACGGACTCCACCGTGCTTCGCAACATGGGCGTTGCGTTCGGTTACTGCCTGCTCGGCTACGACGCCTGCCTGCGCGGCCTGGGCAAGCTCGAGGCAGACCCTGCGAAGCTCGCCGCCGACCTCGACGCCTGCTGGGACATCCTCGCGGAGCCGGTGCAGACGGTGATGCGCGCCTACCGCGTGCCGGAAGCGTACGAGCGCCTGAAGGCGCTGACCCGGGGGCGCGGCGGCATTTCGCGCGAGGCGCTGCACGGGTTCATCGAGGGGCTTGAGATTCCCGCGGACGCCAAGGCACGGCTCCTGGCACTGACGCCCGCCACCTACGTTGGCCTGGCCGAAGCGCTCTCGCGCGAGGCTTGACCGCCGCCTGCAGCACCGTGCCTCATCCGCTCTAACAGACCACGAAGGAGACCCCATGAAAAAATGGATTGCCGCCGCAGCTGTTGCCCTCTTCGCCCTGTCCGCACCCACGTTCGCCCAGGACAAGAAGGCCCCGCCCGCCGCTGAGAAAAGGGCCGAGGCCCTGATCGACATCAACAGCGCGTCGCGCGACGAGCTGATGAAGCTCAAGGGCATCGGCGATGCGCGCGCCGACGCGATCATCAAGGGCCGCCCCTACAAGGGCAAGAACGAGCTGCTCGACAAGAAGATCGTGCCCTCGAATGTCTACGATGACATCAAGGACAAGGTCATCGCCCGCCAGAAGTGACGGGACGCGCCGGCGCTACGGCGCCGGCGCCTCTTCCCCGTACTGGGGATTCATGCGGCTCGACTTGAGCCCCATCTTGTTGAGCGCGCTGAGGTAGGCCTTGGCGGAGGCCACGACGATGTCCGTGTCCGCCCCCATCCCGTTCACCACCCGCCCGTCCTTGGCAAGCCGCACGGTGACCTCGCCCTGGGAATCGGTCCCGGACGTGATGTTGTTGACCGAGTAAAGCAGCAACTGGGTGCCACTGTGCACCAGGCTCTCGATGGCCTGGAAAGCCGCATCCACCGGCCCCGCGCCCCGCGCCTCGGATTGCGCCTCGATGCCCGCATCCGACACCACGAGCTTCGCGAACGGCTGCTCGCCCGTTTCCGAGTGCGCCACCAGCGACACGAGCTTGAAGCGCTCGTTTTCGGGGGTGATGCTTTCGTCCGACAGAAGCGCCTGCAGGTCTTCGTCGAATATCTCCCGCTTTTTGTCGGCGAGCTCCTTGAAGCGAGCAAACGCTGCATTGAGCGCCTCTTCCGAATGCAGGGTGATGCCAAGCTCCACCAGGCGGCTCTTGAAGGCGTTGCGCCCGGAGAGCTTGCCGAGCGAGAGGCGGTTCGCCCCCCAGCCCACATCTTCCGCGCGCATGATCTCGTACGTTTCCCGGTGCTTGAGGACGCCGTCCTGATGGATGCCCGACTCGTGCGCGAAGGCATTGGCGCCCACCACCGCCTTGTTCGGCTGCACCGGGTAGCCCGTGATGGTGGAGACCAGCTTGCTGGCCGGCACGATTTGCGTTGCGTCGATCACCGTGCGCACGGGGAAAATGTCCGCGCGCGTCTTGACCGCCATGACGATTTCCTCGAGTGAGGCGTTCCCCGCCCGCTCTCCCAGGCCGTTAATGGTGCACTCGACCTGTCGCGCGCCGTTGAGGACCGCAGCAAGCGAATTGGCCACGGCCATGCCGAGGTCGTTATGGCAGTGCGTGGACCAGATGGCCTTGCCTGCATTGGGCACCCGCTCAAGCAGGCGTTTGAACAGGGAGCCCCACCGGTCCGGCACGCTATAGCCCACGGTATCCGGCACGTTGATGGTGGTGGCGCCGGCGTCGATGGCCGCCTCAAACACGCGGCAGAGAAAATCCTCCTCCGACCGGACGGCGTCTTCCGCGGAGAACTCGACGTCATCGGTGAACTGGCGGCACAAGCGCACCGCGCGCACGGCAGCCTCGAGCACTTGCTCCTCGGTCATCCGCAGCTTGCGCTGCATGTGTATGGGGCTGGTGGCGATAAACGTATGGATGCGGCGCCGCGCGGCGGGGCTAACGGCATCGGCTGCCCGCCGGATGTCATTCTCGTTGGCCCGCGCGAGCGAGCACACCGTGGACTCACGAACCGACTCGGCCACGGCCCGGATGGCTTCGAAATCACCCGGGCTTGCCGCGGCAAAACCGGCCTCGATCACGTCGACTCGCAGCCGCTCAAGCTGCTTCGCGATACGGACTTTCTCCTCCCGCGTCATCGCAGCGCCTGGGCTCTGCTCGCCGTCGCGCATCGTAGTGTCGAAAATGATCAGCTGGTTCTGCATCGCTCACTCCTGAATTTCACGAGGGACGCCGAGTTGGCACCCGCTCAGCCGGCTCCGCCGCCCAGTTCCCGCCCCGACCGGCCCCCTGCCCGCAACAAGGCTGCGACGATGTCGTGCGAACCGTGCTCCTCGGCGACGTCAAGCGCCGTGAGCCCGCTGGCATCCCGGGCATTGGGGTCGGCATCGTTTGCCAGCAAGGACTCGACGGCCTCGAGGAAGCCCATTTCCGCTGCCAGAATGAGCGGCGTGGTCCCCTTGGCGTCGGCGAGGTTGGCCTTCGCGCCGCGGGCCAGCAGGAGGTCGACAGCCGCCAGGTTGGATTCCTCCACGGCCAGCATCAGCATCGGGCGGCCGTCCGTCCCCGCTGGCGCATCCGGCGACATGGACCTCAGGATCCGCGCGAGCGCAGCAGTCTGCCCTTCGACGATTGCCTCCCGCACGTCGAGGACCCGCTTCTCCGCCGCCTCGGCCCGCATGCGCTGCCAGGCCCAATAACCGTAGCCAGAAAGGCCGTAGGCAACCATGAGCCCCCAGAGCACATGCGAGGGGTCGATGGAGATGAGCAGCAGCGCCACCACCATGGCGAGGGTCATCCCGAAGGGCACCGCCCGGCGAAGGTTGATGTCCTTGCCGCTATAGAACTTGACGCTTGAAACCATGGTGATGCCGGCGTAGAGCGTGACGCCGGCAGCCAGCCACTTCACATCCCCACCCTTCACCTGGTACTCGTTCATGACCCAGATCATGCCGGCCACGAGGGCAGCGGCAGCGGGGCTCGGCAGGCCCGTGAACCAGCGCTTGTCTGCCACCGAAAGCTGGGTGTTGAACCGGGCAAGCCGAAGCGCCGCACAGGCGCAGTACACGAAAGCGGCGATCCAGCCGATGCGCCCCATGTCTCGAAGCGCCCACTCGTACATCACCAACGCCGGCGCAGCACCGAAGGAAACCATGTCGGACAGGCTGTCGTACTCGGCGCCGAAGGCAGACTGCGTGTTGGTAAGCCGCGCCACGCGCCCGTCCAGGCCATCCAGGATCATGGCCGCGAAGATGGCGATGGCCGCGCGCTCAAAGTCGTGGTTCATCCCCTGCACGATCGCGTAGAAGCCGGCGAACAGCGACAGCGTGGTGAACAGGTTCGGCAGCAGGTAGATGCCCCTCCGGCGGATGGGCTCCATCAGCCGGGCGGGGGGAACCTGCCGGGAGGGCTCGGCCATCGAGAGCTCCCCGTCAGTTGCGGCTTTGGTCGACGAGCTTGTTCTTCTTGATCCAGGGCATCATCGCCCGCAGCTGCTCTCCAACCTTCTCGATCGGGTGCTCGGCAAGCAACCGCCGACGGGCCGTCATCGTCGGCGCGCCCGCCCGGTTCTCCAGGATGAAATCCCGGGCATAACCTCCCGCCTGGATGTGCGCGAGCGCCTCCTTCATGGCCTTGCGCGCTTCGGGACCGATCACCTTCGGGCCGGTCAGGTACTCACCGAACTCGGCGTTGTTCGAGATCGAGTAATTCATGTTTGCGATCCCGCCCTCGTAGATGAGGTCCACGATGAGCTTCGTTTCATGCAGGCACTCGAAATACGCCATCTCGGGCGCATACCCCGCCTCGACGAGCGTCTCGTAGCCCGCCTTGATCAGCTCGACGATGCCGCCGCAGAGCACCGCCTGCTCGCCAAAGAGGTCGGTTTCGGTCTCCTCGCGGAAATTGGTCTCGATGACGCCGCCCCGCGTGCCGCCGATCGCACAGGCGTACGAAAGCGCCAGCTGTTTCGCCTTGCCCGAGGCATTCTGGTGCACGGCGATCAGCGCCGGCACGCCGCCGCCCTGGACGTAGGTGGAACGAACGAGGTGGCCGGGGCCCTTGGGGGCGATCATCACGACGTCGAGGTCCGCCCTGGGCTTGACCTGGCCAAAGTGGACGTTGAAACCATGGGCGAACGCGAGCGTTGCACCCTTCTTGATGTTGGGCTCGATGGACTCAGCCCATACCGCGGGATGGTTCTCGTCGGGCAGAAGGATCATGACGAGGTCTGCGCCTTTCACGGCGGCCCCGACTTCCTTCACCTCCAGCTTGGCCTTCTTGGCCTTGTCCCACGAGGCGCCACCGGGGCGCAGGCCCACGGTCACCTTCACCCCGGACTCCTTCAGGTTTTGCGCGTGGGCATGGCCCTGGGAGCCAAACCCGATGATGGTGACCTTCTTGCCCTTGATGAGGGAGAGGTCGGCGTCCTTGTCGTAGTAGACCTTCATGATCGGTTCCTTGTTTGACAGTCGATGTTCAGGCTTTGAGGACCCACTCGCCACGGCCGATGCCGCACACGCCGGTGCGCACCGTCTCGAGGATCGCGCTGCGGTCGAGCGCCTCGAGAAAGGCATCCAGCTTGTCCGACGTGCCGGTGAGCTCCACCGTGTAGGCCTTGTCGGTCACGTCGATGATGCGGCCACGGAAGATATCGGCCATGCGCTTCATCTCTTCGCGGTCCTTGCCGGCAGCGCGCACCTTCACGAGCATCAACTCGCGCTCGAGGTGCCGCCCCTCGGAAAGGTCGACGACCTTCACCACGTCCACCAGCTTGTTGAGCTGCTTGGTGATCTGCTCGACGATCTCTTCTGACCCGGTGGTGACGATCGTCATCCGGGACATGGTCGCGTCCTCGGTGGGCGCGACGGTGAGCGACTCGATGTTGTAACCACGGGCCGAAAACAGCCCTGACACGCGGGAGAGGGCACCGGCTTCGTTCTCGACGAGTATGGATAGGATGTGGCGCATGGGTGGGTCCTGGGCGGGTGCAGAGGCAGCGAGGCTGGCGCCGTCCCTCTTGCGGGGACGGCACGGGTGCCGCGTCGCGTTACAGGTCCTCGGCGAGGATCATTTCCGACATGCCCTTGCCGCCAGGCACCATCGGGAAAACGTTCTCGGTCTGGTCCGTGATGATGTCGAGGAAGACGAGGCGGTCCTTGAGCGCGAAGGCCTCGCGAAGCGCCCCCTCGACGTCGCCGGGCTTGTCCACCCGCATGCCGACGTGGCCATAGGCTTCAGCCAGCTTCACAAAATCCGGTAGCGCGTCCATGTAGGACTCTGCATAACGATTGCCGTGAAAGAACTCCTGCCACTGGCGGACCATGCCCATGTAGCGGTTGTTCAGGTTCACGACCTTCACCGGCAGGTGGTACTGCTTGCAGGTGGAGAGCTCCTGGATGCACATCTGGATCGACGCTTCCCCCGTGACGCAAGCCACGTCGGCATCCGGGAACGCAAGCTTCACCCCCAGGGCGTAAGGCAAACCCACCCCCATGGTTCCGAGGCCGCCGGAATTGATCCAGCGGCGCGGCTTGTCGAACCGATAGAACTGCGCCGCCCACATCTGGTGCTGCCCGACGTCGGACGTGACGATCGCATCGCCCTTTGTGACCTCCCAGAGCTTCTCGATCACGAACTGCGGCTTGACGATGTCAGCCTTGCGGTCGTATCGCAGGCAGTCCCGAGCGCGCCAGGTTGCAATTTCAGCCCACCAGGCGGCGAGCGAGGCGGGGTCGGGGCGCGCCGTCCCGGCGCGAAGAAGCGCAAGCAACTCGCGCAGCACGTCGACCACGTCGCCCACGATAGGCACATCCACTCGAACCCGCTTGGAAATCGAGGAGGGATCGATGTCGATGTGAACGATGCGGCGATTGGGGTTGCCCGCCGCAAAGTGGGACGGGTTGCCAATCACTCGGTCATCAAAGCGCGCGCCGATGGCCAGCAGCACATCGCAGTTCTGCATGCCCATGTTTGCTTCCACCGTGCCGTGCATGCCAAGCATGCCAACAAAGCGGCGGTCCGAGGCAGGGAACGCGCCCAGT
>Ga0075471_10002662_pt1 | contig 11650 bp, 5 predicted proteins | sample DEB19_08_DNA_2_FD_74787 | JGI IMG/M metagenome (GOLD analysis project Ga0075471, IMG submission 74787) | Aqueous microbial communities from the Delaware River and Bay under freshwater to marine salinity gradient to study organic matter... | ecosystem: Environmental > Aquatic > Marine > Coastal ... | reverse complement strand
GCCGCCGAGGGTGAGCCCGAGCCGAAGGCGATCAGGGCCGTGGTCGTGAGCGACATCGACCTCCTTTCGAGTGTGTTCTTCGGCCTCCGCAACCGCCGCGACGACATGCTCAACTTCGACTTCGACAACGTCACCCTCGCACTCAACATCCTCGACTGGCTCTCGGGCGACGAGCGGTTCATCGAGATCCGCAAGCGGAAGCCCAGGCACCGCACTCTCGAGCGAATCGAGGATGCCGTGGCCAGCGCCCGCGAGGATGCCGAGAAGCAGCGGGCCTCCTTCATGGCCGATTTCGACACCGCCGAGCGGGAGGCGAACGACGCCATGCAGAAGGAGGTCGGCGCCTTCGAGAAGAAGATCAAGGAGATGGAGGATCAGGGCGACTCGAATCCCCAGGCGGCGATGCAGGCGATCCAGCAGCTGGCCAGCAGCCAGCGGCTGGCCCAGCGGAAGCTCGACACCAAGATCGAGCAACTGCGGCGGAAGCGGGACGCCGAGGTCGATGCGGTCGAGCGGAAGCTCGAGGGGCAGATTCGCCGCGAGCAGGATTGGCAGAAGTGGCTGGCGGTGATCCTGCCGCCGATCCCGCCGCTCGTGGTGGCATTTTTCGTCTTCTTCCGACGTCGTGCGCTCGAGCGCGAAGGCGTCGCGAAGTCACGGCTCAGGTAAAGGGGAGGATTCGACCGATGCAGGGGCAGCACGACGTGACACGAGACAGGGAACGAGAGGCGGCCGGCGGGATGTCGCCGGCGCTCAGGCGGACGGCCGGCTTTCTGGCCGTCGGCGCGGGACTGTTGCTGCTGGGCAGCTGGCTCACCATGCGGCCGAGCCTGCGGCAGCGGGCCGTCGTGGGAGAGGCGGAGCAGGCGAAGGTCCTGTTTCCGGAACTGGCCGACGCGTCGAAGGCGGCCAGTCTCGAGATCGTGTCGTTCGACGACGAGACGGCGACGCTCAAGCCCTTCAAGGTGGTGCGGTCGGGCGGCGTGTGGGTGCTGCCGTCGCACGAGAACTACCCGGCCGACGCCAAGGATCAGCTCGCGGCCGCGGCCACGGAGCTCATCGACCGGCCCGTCCTCGACGTGGTCAGCGATTCTCCCGGCGAGCACGAGACCTACGGCGTGATCGAGCCTGATCCCGAGAAGATCAAGGTCGGCATGACGGGCGTCGGCCAGCTCGTGGAGATTCGCGACACCTCGGGCAACAAGCTCGCCCGACTGATCGTGGGCAAGGAAGACAAGCTTCCCGCCGGAGCCACGGCCGGAGCCGGGCGGTCGCTGCGGTTCGTGCGGCGGGCCGGACAGGATCGGGTCTACCGCGTCGAGCTCGACACGTCGAAGTTCACCACGACCTTCGACGACTGGATCGAGAAGGATCTCCTCAAGCTTTCCCCTTGGGACGTCCGGCGCCTGACGCTCGACGACTCGTCGTGCACGTTCGGGGCCGATGAGAAGTCGGGGCGGCTGGTCGTGTCGCAGGAGCGACGCAGCCGGTTCGATCTCGCCTACGACGACAAGGATGCCTCCTGGTCGCTCGTCCGCCTCGAGTTGTTCGACGGCAAGAACAAGCCCCGGGAGGAGAAGCTCGCTGCCGACGAGGAGCTCGCCTCGGGCAAGCTCAACGATCTCCGCAACGCGCTCGGCGACCTGAAGATCGTCGACGTGGTGCGGAAGCCTTCGGGCCTGAGCGCCGATCTCAAGGCCGAGGAGGCCTTCACGGGGGACGGGGAGGCCGTGACGTCGCTGGCCCAGCGAGGATTCTTCCCGTTCCAGACAGGCGAGATCCTGTCGAGCAACGGCGAGACCGTGGTGGGAATGAAAGACGGGGTGGAGTATCTGCTCCGGTTCGGCAACGGCACGACCGTGGCCGGCGCCGATGCGGCCGAGGCGACGAAGAACGAGGCCGGCAGCCCCGCCGCGGGGGCGGAATCGACCGGTCGGTACCTGTTCGTGACCGCCCGATTCAACGAGGGGCTGCTCGAGAAGCCGAAGCTCGAGCCGGTTCCCGAAGCTCCCGCCGAGGATCAGGCCGGCAAGGATGCGAACGACAAGCCGCAGAACGACGCCACGAAGGATGGTCAGGAGGGCAAGGACGGCGACAAGGCAGCCGGTGCCGCCGACGAGCTCAAGAAGGCCGAGGAGGCCGAGGCCAAGGCCCAGGCGGCGCTCGCGGAGCGGCGGCGGGTCGAGGGAGAGAATCGCCGCAAGCAGGAGCAGTATGACGAACAGGTGAAGGCGGCTTTGAAGCGGGTCCGCGAGCTCAACAACCGATTCGCCGACTGGTATTACGTCGTCTCCGACAAGGAGTACGAGAAGATTCATCTCGGCCGCGATGCCATCGTTCAGAAGAAGACGGCCGATGCCAAGGACGAGGCCGGCGGCGCGAAGTAACCGGCGTTTGTGGGAGTTTCGTCTCGACCTCGTCGTCCGAAGCCCGGCGGCGGGGTTGCGGCGTCTTCCCGCTGCGGTGTGACGGCCGTACGATACCGGCTCCTCGTCCGATCCCCGGCGGCCCACGATGTCCGAGATCCTCACCTCGCCGCGACGCTCCCGCTTCGGTCGCGCCGTGGGGTTTCGGCTGGCCGGCATCGGTTCCGCCGTGCCATCGAAGGTGGTCACCAACGCCGATCTCGCCCGCCTCGGTTGCGACCCGGAGTGGATCGTGGCCCGGTCGGGCATCCACGAGCGGCGGCATGCGGCGGCCGACGTGGCGACGAGCGACCTGGCCGCGGCCGCCGGTCGCGCGGCCATCGCCGACTCCGGGCTGGCCTGTGCCGACGTCGATCTGGTGGTGCTGGGCACGTTCACCCCCGACATGTGCATTCCGTCCACCGCCTGCATCGTGCAGGAGAAGATCGGCCTCGATGCGGCCGCCATGGACGTGACGGCCGCCTGCGCCGGCTTTGCCTACGCCCTGGTCACGGCGGCAAACTTCGTCACGGCGGGCACGAGCCGGCTGCCGCTCGTCATCGGATGCGACACCAACTCCCGGGTGGTCGATCCGGAAGACATCAAGACCTGGCCTCTGTTCGGCGACGGCGGCGGGGCCGTGCTCCTCGAGCCCTGTGAGCCCGACCCGACAGGACGCGAGCACGGCCTGCTCGCCTACGCCCTCGGCGCCGATGGTCGCGGCGCCGCACTCCTCGCCTGCCCAATGAGCGGATCCCGGCAGCCGCCGACGCTGGAGGGGATCGGCCGCCGCGAGCAGTTCATGCGGATGGACGGCCGGGCGGTGTTCAAGTGGGCGATCCGCCTGGCCGAAGACAACATCCGGGCCGTCGTCGACCGCTCCGGCGTGCTCCTCGACCACATCGATCTGTTCGTTCTCCATCAGGCCAACGCCCGGATCGTGGAGGGAGTTCGCGACTCGCTCGGTCTGCCTGCCGAGAAGGTCTTCATGAACCTCGACCGCTACGGCAACACGTCGAGCGGCTCGATACCGCTGGCGATGGACGAGGCCTGGCGGACAGGACGGATCGGCCCGGGCAGCACGATCGTGATCTGTGGCTTCGGAGGCGGTCTCGCCTGGGGGACGGCCGTGTGGAGGCTGTGACCCATGGCTGAGGCTATCGTGAAATCACTTCCCGCACGCGGGGACGTCGCCGTCGGGGATACCTGGGATCTGGCGAGCCTGTTTCGCTCGGATGCGGAATGGCAGGCGGCACTGGCGGCCTGGGAGTCGCGGATTCCGGAGTTCACGGCCTTCGCCGGCACGCTCGGATCGTCGCCCGAGCGGCTCGCCGAATGTCTCGCCCACGATCTCGCCTACGACCGCGAGGGAGACCGCCTGGGAACCTACGCCCACCTGCGGGCGACCGAGGACCAGGCCGCGGCCGAGCCGCAGCGGATGGTGGGACGGTTTCAGCACGTTTCGACGCGGGCCGGTGAGGCGGCGAGTTTCCTCCGGCCCGAGATCATGGCGATTCCGGCCGCGACGCTGGCCGCCTGGCTGGACCTGCCGGTGCTCGCTCCCTATCGGCTGCTGCTCGAGCGGATCGTTCGCACCCGGGCCCACACGCTCTCGGAGCCCGAGGAGAAGCTGTTGGCCATGCAGGGCACCTTCGCCGGCACGGCCGCGAAGGTGTTTCGGCAGCTCACCGACGCCGATCTGAAGTTCGGCAGCGTCACCAACGGCAAGGGAGAGAGGCTCGAACTCTCGAATGCCACCTTCACCGCCTTCCTGCACGACACGTCGCGGGAGGTCCGGAAGACGGCCTTTCACCAGTTCTACGACCAGTACGAGGCCCATTCCAACACGCTGGCGGCCACGCTCTCGGGTTCGAACGAGCGAGACGTCTACGCGGCCCGCTCGCGGAAGTATCCATCGGCCGTCGAGGCGGCGCTGTTCACCGACAATGTGCCGCTGGCCGTCTACGACCAGCTCGTGCAGGCGGTCCGCGATCACCTGCCGGCAGTGCATCGCTACTACGATCTGCGGAAGCGGATTCTGGGACTCGACGAGATCCACCACTACGACTGCTACGTGCCGCTCGTGCCGGAGCTCGAGAAGCGGCATACCTGGGAGCAGGCCGTGGACGTGGTGATCGAATCGCTGGCGCCGCTCGGCAGCGACTACTGCAGCCGGCTGGAGCAGGGGCTCCGCGGGCGGTGGTGCGACCGGTATCCCAACGCGGGCAAGCAGTCGGGTGCCTTCAGCTCCGGCACCTACGACTCCGATCCCTACATCCTGATGAACTTCCAGGAAGACGTGATCGAGCACGTGTTCACGCTCACGCACGAGGCGGGGCACTCGATGCACACCCGCTCGTCGGCAGAGGCCCAGCCCTACCAGTATTCGGGCTACACGATCTTCGTGGCCGAGGTGGCCAGCACGTTCAACGAGCAGCTTCTCACCCGGCTGCTGCTCCGGCGGGCCTCGTCGCCCAAGGAGCGGGCCGCGATCATTTCCCGCGAGATCGACTCGATCCGGGCCACGATCGTGCGGCAGACGATGTTCGCGGAGTTCGAGAGGAAGAGCCACGCCTCCGCCGAGGCCGGCGAGCCGCTCACCCGCGAGCGGCTGCGGGGCATCTATCGGGAGTTGCTCGACGCCTACTTCGGCCCGGGGTTCGCGATCGACTCGCAGCTCGAGCTCGAATGCCTCCGCATTCCGCACTTTTACAACGCCTTTTACGTCTACAAGTATGCGACCGGGCTGGCGGCCGCGATCACGCTGGCCAAGAAGGTGGCCGAAGGCGAGCCCGGCGCGCTGGACCGCTATCTCGGATTCCTCCGGGGGGGCTCGTCGAAGTGGCCGCTGGACCTGCTCCGCGACGCGGGCGTGGATCTGGAGAAGCCGGAGCCAGTCGCCACGGCGCTCACCCGCTTCGGCGAGCTCGTCGACGAGCTCGGCACGCTCCTCTGAGCGAGAGGGCGCAGCCCGCGGCCTCACGGCCGGTCGGCTTGCACTCAGCGAGGGATTGCCAGTGCCCCGGAGCCGGGCTATGGGAGCAAGCGCAGCCAGGATGGCGAAGTGCAGCGGACATGCAGTGAGCGGTGGGCGGGATGCCCGCCGCCGAACGTCCGGCGATGGGGCAGTGGCAGGCCCGAGCGTCCCGAACGTCGGCGAGAGGGCACGGGCGATCCTGAGTCGCCATGGGCTCCGTCAGCCACTGCTGCGGGCGAGTTCGACGAGCGGCCTCACCATGGCACCGGAAGCGCCGCCGTCGGTCCATGGCCGTGACTTCTCGGAGAAGGCCGGCCCGGCGATGTCGACGTGGGTCCAGGGGATGCCACCCACGAACCGCTCCAGGAACTTGGCGGCCGTGATCGCGCCCCCCCAGCGGCCGTCGCCGACGTTCTTGATGTCGGCCACCTCGCTCTTGATCTGCTCGTCGTAGTCGGCATACATCGGCAGCTGCCAGACGGGCTCGCCCACGGCACGCGCGGCGGCCGCCACGGCGTCGCAGCAGGGCTGATCGTTGGTGAACAGCCCGGCGACGTCCTGGCCGAGGGCCACCACGCAGGCTCCGGTGAGCGTGGCGAGATCGACGATCCGCCGGGGATGCTCTCCCTTGATGACGTCGAGCACGTCGGCCAGCACGATCCGGCCCTCGGCATCGGTGTTGTGCACCTCGATCGTCGTGCCGCTCCGGGCGGTGATCACGTCGCCCAGCTTGTAGGCGGCCGGCCCGGTCATGTTCTCCACGAGGCCGATGCCGGCCACGATGTCGACCGGGAGCCTGAGGGCCGCGATCGTGGCCGCCGCCCCGAGCACCGCCGCGGCACCGGCCATGTCGCACTTCATCGTGAGCATGCCCTCGGAGGGCTTGAGCGAGAGGCCGCCGGAGTCGAACGTCACGCCCTTACCCACCAGCGCCAGCGCCGGCGGATCCGCCGAGGGTTGTGGTCGCTGGCCCGTTCGCCCCGCGCCGCGGTAGCGGAGGATTACGAGCCGGGGCGGCCGTGAACTGCCCCGGCCGACGGCGAGGATCGCCTGGCAGCGTTCGCGGGCGAGTCGTTCCTCGTCCCAGATCTCGATCTCGAGGCCGGTGCGGCCGGCGATGGTGGCGCACTCGTCGGCGAACGACTGCGGGTAGATGTCGTCGGGTGACGTGTTGACCAGCCGCCTGGCGAGGTTGACGCCGTCGGCGATGATCGTGCCCCGCTCGATCGTCTCGACGGGAACACCGGCCCAGATCGTCGTGCCGAACCGCGTCCGCTTGGGCTCGGCGCGGTAGAGATCCTGGCCGATCATCCCCACCGCGGCCCCGGCCACCGCCTGTTCCATCTCCCGAGTCGTCCACGAGCCGTCGGCCACGAACACGACCCGGCTGCGGGGCCGGCCGGAAAGGTGCCGGGCCGCGGTCGCCGCCGCGCGGTACAGCACGCCGGCATCGACCGTCTCCCGCTTGCCGAGGCCGACGACGACCAGTTGCCCGGCACGCAGCCCCGGCGCGGCGAGCAGTGGCAGGCATTCGTAACGCCGGCCCGTGAGCTCTCCCGTAGCGGCCAGCCGGCCGAGCAGCCCGCCGGTGGCGGCATCGAGTTCCGCGGCCGTTCCGGAACCGACGGCACCCTCCGCGAGGAACACCACGACGGCGTCGGCCTCGATCGACTGGGGTCGGGCGGACGGCTCGCAGACGATGCCGGAGGCGGCAGCGGGCAGAAACTCACGGGTCATGGGGGATGCTCCGAGGGAGGCCGTGTTGTACCTGTTTCCTGTCGGGTGCGGAGGCGGGGGCGATGGATCCGGCCAGCAGGGCCAGCAGCACCGGCAGCACCACGAGGTTGCCGACGAGCCCGCCGAGCAGGGTCAGACAGCAGAGCCAGCCGAACGAGACCGTCGGCATGAAGCCGCTCGTGGTGAGCGCCAGAAAGCCGATCGCCAGGGCGAGCGTCGAGAAGATCATCGCCCGGCCCGCCGTCTGGTGGGCGACCTCCAGGGCGGCCGTGATCGATCCGGACGCGAGGCGGCGGCGAAACGCGGTGATGTAGTGGATGGAACTGTCGACCGACAGGCCCATCGACACCGCCGCGATCATCGCCGTTCCCATGTTGATTCGTTCGCCCGCCCAGCCCATCAGCCCCAGCACCACGAAGATCGGCAGGCCGTTGGGAATGATCGCGATGGCCGCCAGCAGCGGGCTGCGGAAGGCGACGGCCAGGAGGAGAAAGATTCCGGCCGCGGCGATCAGCAAGGTGAGCCACTGGTCGGTGAGCATGCGGTCCACGAGCTGCGACAGGAGCACGAAGAAGCCGGTCACCTCCGCCCCGGGGCCCCCGCCGGTGGCGGGATACTCCTCGGCGGCGATCCGCCGCACCTGCGCAATGATGGCCTGCTTGGCGGCGGCGGGCTGCCGCTCCCGGGCCCGGAGCATTACCCGCAGCCAGGTCGTGTCGTCCTGAGGGTCACGGCCGACGAGGGCCCGGACAAACTCGGGCTGATCGCCGCCATCCTTGCGGAGCATCGCATTCACGAGCACCGCCTGCAGCCGGCGCGGCACGAGCGGCGCGGCCGACAGCACGTCGGCGATGCTCATCACCTTCGTGAGGGCCGGTGTGGCGAGGCCATCCTCGGCGGGCACCGCCACCTCCCGCCGCAGCCGCTCGGCCAAGCGGTCGACGGCCTCGAGCTGCGCCGCGTCGATCGGCTCCCGAGCCGGAACCAGCACGTCCCACACGCCGGCGCCGCCGAGCCGCGATTCCACCATCTCGTACGAGGCCACCGTCGGGCTCGAGTCGCGGAAGTTCTTGGTGAAGTCGGTCTCGACCGTGAGCCACCGCATGCCGGCCATCGCCGCCACGACGGCCGCCGTGGTCAGGGCCAGAATCGGCAGCGGATGCCGCACGATCCGCTGCACCAGCCTGTCGAGCCCCAACTCCAACGACCCCTCGCCCCAGGCCATTTTCGGATCGGAATCGAAGCGACCGGCAAGCGCGAGAAAAGGCACCACCAGTGCCGCGGACACCAGCACCATTGCGGCGCCGATCGCCGTCATGATGCCGAAGTCATGGACCGGGCCGACGCTGCTGGCCGCCAGTGAGCCGAAGCCAATCACGTCGGTCGCGATCGCGCCAAGCACGGGCCAGAAGAGCAGGGTGACCGCCTCCCGCAACGCCTCGGTCGGGCCGAGACCCGTCGCCCGCTGCCGGCGAAACTCCACGATCACATGCGTCACGGTCGCGATGCCGACGACGGTCACCATCGCCGAGAGCATGGTCGAGACCATCGTGAGCTCGAGCCCGACGACGGCGAGAAGGCCGCGGGTGCTCCACAGGGCGAGGAGCACCACGGCCAGCGGCACGACGAGCCAGCGGAGGCTGCGGAAGGACACGAGCAGCACGCCACCGGCCAGCAGGCCGCTCCCGGTGCCGAGGAGGTTGCCGTCGCGGGTGAGCATCGTGAATCCGTCGTGGAGCATGGCCGGCTCGCCGGCGATGGTGCCCATTGGGAGCGGCTGCATGCGTGCCCGCAGTCGCTCGATGGTGCCGCCACGGGAGACCGCCTGCGACCGGGGCGTCGAGGCATCCGCGGCATGCGGCTCGAGCACGCAGGCGATGCCGGCCGTGCGATGGTCGGCCCCGACGACATAGCCTTCGAACAGCGAGACCAGCCGCCGTGCCCAGCCCGCGGTGAAGCCGGCGTCGAGGTCGATGATCGAATCGCCCAGGGGCGTGCTGGCCAGGCAGGTCGTGGAGGCGATCCCCGGCAACGATTCCAGTTCGGCGGCCAAGCCACGCAGCCGTGAGATTCCGGCGGGGGTGAAGAGTTCCGGATCGTCGTAGGCGGCGAGCACCACCTCGTTGGAGCCGAAGGTCCGCGTCATTCGCTCGTAGGGAGCGAGTGCCGGGTCGGTGCGATCGAACATCGAGTCGATCGACCGCGAGAACCGGAGGTGCTGCGATCGCTCGATCGAGACCCCCATCAGGATCACGGCAGCCAGGGCGAGGGAGCCGCGCCGGTCGATCAGCCAGTTCGTGACCCGGGCGGCGATCGACGAGGGAGCAGGGCTCTGGGCTGTTCGAGGGGGCTGTGGCGAAACGGACAAGGCCGGTGACTCGCTCGGGGGGCGGGGGTTGGGCGGTGCGACCCCGCGAGGCGCGCCATCTTACCGAGCCTGCCGCTCGGGTTCGGCATTTTCCCCGGCCTCCCGCCGCGAATCTTTCCCCGGCTGCTCCGCTCTCCCCGGCCGCTCCCGTCGCGACGGGAGGCGGCGGTGTCGTGGCGACGGGCGTCCGGGCCTCGAACCGCATCGATAACCCCCCGCGCCGCCATGACTTGCAGACGCCGAGCGGCGGCCGCGATGCCTTGACCCGCGTTCGCGGACACTCCTATAAACCCGCGATTTTCCCGGTCCCTGGAGCGTTCCCGCCCCGAGCGAACAGCCCGAGTGCAGCACTGCGCCACCATGTCGGCACGTCATCACCACGGCCCGCGCCTCCGCGCGGGGCCCGGCGCCGCTCCTGCGCGCGGCCGGTCGCCGGGGCTCCGTGCCGTGATCGTCGCGGTGGCGCTCGCGGTCGCGGCTGCGGTCGGGCCAACGTGGGCCGACGACACCGTGTTCACTCCCGAGGCGAGCGCCGGCGCGCTGGTGTCGCTGCCGGCCCGCGGGCTGGCGGCAGCGATCGCCGAGGCGGGCCGCATCGAGGTGCCGGCGGCCGATCCCGCGGAGCCGCTGACGGTGCGGGCGACGCAGGCATCGCGATGGACCGAAGGCGCGTACGACGTCTGGCACCTCACCGGGGGAGTCACGATCGTGCAGGGATCCACCGAAGCGGCGGGCCACGAGGCCGTCGTGTGGATCGAACAGCCGTCGCCGGCCGATGGCGACGACGCCGCGGACGATGGCGTGGGCGATCCTCAGGCCACACCCCGCGTGCGAAGCATGCTCGTCCGCATGGCGGGTGATGTCACGGTGACGTCGCGGGCCGCGGGAGACGCGGCCGCAGGAACCGTTCGCGGGCCCCGCTGGGCAGGACGATTCTGGACGCTCCGCGATCCGCGGCTCGATTTTGCCAGCGTGGTGGGCTCCACCGGCACTCCGCCGCTCTACGAGCAGCCGGCCGAAGCGGCCGCCGGCGATGGCCCGAGCCGGCCGGATGAGGCCTCGGGGATCGAACTGGCGGCGTTCGAGGAGTCGCCGGTCGAACAGACGCAGTTCAGCGAGTTCGGCGCCCCGGCGGCGCCCCGGGTCGCGGTCGCGGCCCCGACCCGCCGGCTGCGGGCCTTCCCGCGGTCGAGCGTGCCGCTCGACATCAAGTGGCTGCCGAGCCCGTCGGGTAACGAGTGGATCGCCGTGATCACGTCGGGGGTGAATCTCGTGATCGACGGCGTCGATCCCGCCGGCCCGCTCGACATCTCCTCCGATCGGCTCGTGATCTGGACCCGCGGAACGGCGCAGCCCGATCTCGACGGCGCCGCCGGGCAGGCCGCCGACGTGCCGCTGGAACTCTACATGGAGGGCAACGTCGTCTTTCGGCAGGGGCAGCGGGTCGTCGAGGCGGCGAACATGTTCTACGACGTGCCGAGGTCGAGCGGCGTGATCACCGGCGCGACGGTGCTCACACCGGTCGACAACTACTCCGGCGCGGTGCGGCTCCGGGCCGACGTGCTCCGCCAGGTGGATCGCAGCCGTTTCGTCGCCCAGAGGACCGGCCTGACGTCGAGCCGGCTGGGCGTGCCGACGTGGGAGTTTCGCTCGCGGGAGCTCGAGTTCACCGACGAGCAGGTACCCCTCGCCGGCCCCTTCGGCCAGCCGGCGATCGATCCGGCGACGGGAGAGCCTTCGGTCGAGCACCAGCAGTTCATCACCAGCCGGGGCAACACCGTCACGCTCGGCGGTGTGCCCGTCCTGTGGTGGCCGATCCTGGCGACGAACGCCAAGAAGCCGACCTTCTACATCAATGACCTGCAGCTCAAGAACGACCAGATCTTCGGCACGCAGATCCTCACCGGCTGGGATGCCTTCCAGGTCTTCGGCTGGCGGCGGCCTCCCGACGGCGTCGACTGGGATTTCGACGTCGACTACCTGAGCCTCCGCGGACCGGGCGGCGGCACGTCGCTGCTCTACAATCGGCCCTCGTTCCTGGGGCTAGGCACGCCCGCCAGCGGCGACCTCGACGCCTGGTTCATCGGCGACGTGGGCAAGGACAACCTCGGCTACGAGCGGCGCGACTTCACCTACCCCGGCTATCCCGACCGCACCTTCCGC
>Ga0075471_10002661_pt1 | contig 11653 bp, 13 predicted proteins | sample DEB19_08_DNA_2_FD_74787 | JGI IMG/M metagenome (GOLD analysis project Ga0075471, IMG submission 74787) | Aqueous microbial communities from the Delaware River and Bay under freshwater to marine salinity gradient to study organic matter... | ecosystem: Environmental > Aquatic > Marine > Coastal ... | reverse complement strand
CTGAAAGCCAATTTACAGACGATGTGGCGGAGGAAATCTGCGCCCTTCTTATCGAAGGGAGGTCGCTAGCCGAAATCTGCCGCATGGATGGGATGCCAAAATACCGCGCGGTGTTTTATCGGCTCCTGAAAGATGAATCGTTTGCGAATGACTACACACGCGCACGCGAGGCGCAGGCGGATGCTGACGCCGATTCAATTGGGGACATAGCGCAGCGCGTTCTGATTGGCGACCTGGACCCAACCGCAGCCCGTGTGGCTATAGACGCCCTCAAGTGGACCGCCGGGAAACGGAAGCCCAAGGTATACGGCGACAAGCTGGAACTTGACGGCAAGGTCGGCCTGACTGTCGTGCTGGAAAGCGACGCAGACAAGCTGTGACCTACATTCGCAATCCCGGACAAGACCGGGCGCGCAGGGAGTTGCTGACGGCAGACAGCCGGTTCTGTCTGATCTATGGCGGGTCGCGGTCGGGCAAGACGTTTGAACTGGTTGGGACGGTGATCGAGCGGGCATTATTCGCCCCAGGCTCTCGCCACCTGATCGTGCGCCAAGAGGGAACCAGCGCCAAGCGGGCCATTGTCAAGGGCACTTGGCCTGATGTTATGAAAGTTCGCTGGCCCGGCGTCGGGTATGAGTGGAAGGAGCAATACGGTTACTTCCTGCTGGAAAACGGATCGGAGGTCTGGGTCGGCGGCCTGAACGACGACGCGGCGCTGGAAAAGATACTCGGCAACGAATACGCCACGATCTACATGAACGAGGCGAGCGAGTGCAAATACCTCGCATTCACGCTGCTGCGGTCACGATTGGCGCAGACGGTTCAGAAAACCAACGGCAAGCCACTTCCGCAGCGGTTTTATGTGGACCTCAACCCTACAACCCGCCAGCACTGGACCTATCGGCTGTGGATCGACGGCGTTGACCCCGAAAGCCAGTTGCCTGTTGATCTGAGCAATTACGGGCATGTCGTCGTTAACCCGATGGACAACGCGGCCAATCTCGATCCCGCCTATCTCGCAGACCTTCGGGCGCTTCCGCCACGGGCGCGCAAACGGTTTCTGGACGGAACCTATGTCGAGGACGTGGAGGAGGCGCTTTGGCGGCGCAGCGTTATCCGGCGCGTGCAGAGCGTCCCGAAGCTGTTGAGGATCGTGGTTTCGATTGATCCGGCCATAACGCTTGAGGCCGGGTCGGATGAGACCGGCATTATCTGCGCTGGGGTTGATGCCAACGGGAATGGCTACGTCCTGCACGATGAGAGCGGGCGTATGCGTCCAGAGGATTGGGCGCGCCGGGCCATCGCGCTAATGGACTATCGCAGCGGCGACAGGATCGTGGCTGAGATTAACCAGGGCGGGGATATGGTGGAAAGCACCATTCGCGCCATTCGGCCAAATGTGCCATACCGGGCAGTCAGGGCATCACGTTCCAAGTTGATCCGGGCCGAACCTGTGGCGGCGCTGTATGAGCGTGGCAAGATTTTCCACGTTGGGGAATTCACCCAACTTGAAGACCAGATGTGCAGTTTTACAACCGGATTTGACCGCAAGGCAGCCGGTTATTCGCCCGACCGCGTAGACGCGCTGGTCTGGGCCTTCACCGACCTGTTCCCCGATCTCGCGGCCCGCGCCCCTGATGATCAGGACGAAAACGATTGGGACGCCGCATGGACGAGCCGCAACTCGACAACGGGCTACTGACCAGCGCCCCAGAGGAGACTTCGGTCGCGCCCGCTGATTTTGTGGCGTGGGCAACGGCGTCGAAGAACCTCGTGCCGGATTTGAAGCCGGAAGAAGTTAGCCAGATCGCGCGGCAGGCGCTGGATGATTGGCGCATGGACAGGGGGTCCATGGCCGAGTGGCTGGCAAAAATGCAGGCCGGTCTTGATCTGGCAACCTTGGTCAAGAAGGAAAAAACCTACCCGTTCGAGAACCCGTCGAACGTGCGCTACCCATTGGTTACGTCTGCGGCGCTGCAATTCAACGCACGCGCCTATCCGGCGATTGTGCCCGGTGATCGGGTCGTCAAGCACAAGGTCTGGGGGAAAGACCCTCAAGGCCAGAAGGCGGCACGCGGCGAGCGTGTTTCAGAGTTCATGTCATGGCAGTTGTCGGCCCAAATTGAAGAGTGGGAGGGCGAGACTGATAAGCTGCTGACCATCCTGCCCATTGTCGGGACCGTGTTCCGCAAATGGTGGCACGACAGCGTGGACAACCGACCTAAGTGCCGGATGATCGAGCCGGGCAAGCTGATCGTGAATGCTAAGGTCAAGAACCTCGCCGACGCGCCAAGGCTGACCGAGGAAATCCCGCTGTATCCGAGCGAGATTGAAACCCGCATTCGCTCTGGGCAGTTTGCCGAGTTTGAGTTCACTGATGCGCCGGACGACAAGCAAGGCCCGCAGGAGTTTATTGAACAGCACATGCTGTTTGATTTGGACGAGGATGGCTACCCGGAACCCTACATTGCCACGCTGCATGTGGATAGCGAAACGCTGGTGCGGCTGGTGGCCGACTACACGCAGGATGACGTGCGGTTTCGGACAGAGGAGCGGATCGAGGACGTTCTAGGGGCTGATCCGTCAACAGGCCTGCCAGTTGTCACGCAGGTTGCGACTGAGGTTCCGGTTGAAATTCTGCGCATTCGGCGCGGATCGTATTTCGTGTCCTACAAGTTCATGCCGGGCATGGACGGTGGGTTCCACGGCACGGGCCTTGGCCTGTTGCTGGGCGACATTTCGGAGACCATCAACACCATCTTCAACACGCTGCTGGATGCTGGCCACTATGCGTCATTGGGCGGCGGCTTCATCGGGGCGGAGCTTCGCATGAAGGGCGGCGCACAGCGTATGCGCCCGGGCGAATGGAAGATGATCAATGGCTATGGCGACGACGCCCGCAAGGCCGTGGTCCCGATGACGTTCCCCGGGCCGGACGCAACGCTGTTCCAAATGCTCGGAATGCTGATCGAGGCGGGCAGGGAAATTGCCTCGGTCAAGGACGTGATGACGGGCGAGGCCCCGCGCAATCAGACAGCCACGACGACCATGGCGATGATTGAGCAGGGGATGATGGTCTTTACCGCCGCCTACAAGCGGATTTTCGACGCGCTGAAACAGGAGTTCAAGCTGCTGGCGCGGATCAACGCTGAAACCTTGGACCCGCAGGAATACAACGACTTTCTGGACGAGGGGCAGCCGTTCGATCCTCGCACGGATTTCGGCGCTGCTGACATGGATATTGAGCCTGTTGCCGATCCGCGTTCGGTGACGAAGATGCAATCCCTTGGCCGGGCGCAGATGGTCATGCAACTGGCCGAGCAGGGGCTTGTCGATAAGGGCGAAGCCTTGGCCCGCGTGGCGCAGGCCGCAGACATTCCTGATGTGGAAAAGCTGCAACCGAAACCTGACCCGATGCAGCAGCACATGATGCAGATGCAGATGGCCGGGGCTGAGGCGCAACTGATGCAGGCCCGCGTCGATATTGAGTTGACCTTGGCAAAGATCGACAGCGAACGCGCCAAGGCGATGAAGGACATCGCCAGCATTGACGGCCAGCAGGCCGTTCACCGGCTGAATGTAGCAAAAGCAGCCTTGGAGCATCAGCGTGCGCGACTGGACCAACTTCTCGGAAGCCCTGTCGGAATGGCGGGACAACCCGGTAACGGAAACCCTGCGCTCGGCAATGCGCCTGGTAGTCAGCCGCCGCAGGCAGGCATTGGCGCAGGCATTCCTTTCGGGGGTGCAGGTGCCGGAATCGGACAGGAAGGCTTTGCTCCTGGTGGAGCAATGGGTGGAGGACTTCTTTGAGTCCTCTGCGGAAGACGTGCAGATGATCATGGAGACGAAAGATGACAAACACCTCGGGGATCACCCCGCAGGCGTATAACGTCCTCGTTCTGCCGCGTGAGGTAGAGGCGAAGACAAAGGGCGGGCTTTACCTGCCAGACGACACGAAAGAGAGAGAGCAATTCGCCCAGACCGAGGGCGAGTTGGTAGCCGTTTCCCCGATGGCGTTCACCTTCAAGGATTGGCCGGAAGATCAGGCCGACAAGAAGCCGAAGCTCGGGGACCGCGTGTTTTTCAGCCGCTATCAGGCGACGAAGGTGCGCGGGACGGATGGCCGGGAATACTGGCTGATGAAAGATGAGAGCATTGCCGGAGTGATGGAATGACAGAGGAAGTCGATACCGGCGATGTGCCGGAACAAGTCAGCGCCGCCCCGCAGGAAGCGCCTGCAAAGACATGGACGGATGACGACGAGTCTGAGGCGCGGGCCTTCGGATGGAAGCCGTCAACCGAATGGCAGGGGGCAAAGCCTGATGGCCTGATCGAGAGCCCGACCGAATGGATGGATCGCGTCAAGCGTTCCAAGACATTCTCGACCATGCAGGATCGGCTTGACCGCCAAGACCGCGAAAATGCGGAAAACGCGCGCCGATTGCAGGCGATGAACGAATTTGCGCTTAAAGCGCAGCGTGAGGCACACCAGCGCGAACTGGCGTCCATTTCCGCGCAGCAGCGTCAGGCGGTCGTGGATGCTGACCCTGACAGATACGACGCCCTTGAGCGCCAGAAGGCCAATCTGCAAGCGCCAGTCGCCCCTGTTCAGCAGGAGCAGCCGGTTTCGCAGAAGGTCGCTGACTATCGGCAGGCGAATGAATGGGCGCAGAACCCACTGATCTGGGGCGAAATGGTTGCTGTGGTTCAGCATGGGCTTGATAACGGCCACCGCTTCACCAGCGATGCCGATCAGATCGCCTATGCCGAGCGGCACATCTTCCAGAAATACCCTCACCTCGCCCCGAAGAAGGACGAGCCGCCGCGTCCAGTCAGGCCAAGCCCGGTTGAAACGGGCGGATTGGCCGGGGGCAGAACCAAGGACGGCTTCTCTTCACTCCCCGCCGACGCAAAGGCGGCGTTCGATCGCTTCTGGAAGTCGGGAGACATTTACGCCGGGATGACCATTGAACAGGCCCGTGCGTCCTATGTGGAGGACTACAATGCAGCGTGAAGCCCGCGAACCGCGTCAAGAGCGCCGCCGCAAAACCGGCGCAGGGGTCATCGGCCAAAGGCTCGGGGTCAATGAGGCCCTGCTGGATTTCAACAATTTCGCATATCGCTGGATCAACGACGCCCCGGCGCGCATCCATGCGAAAACCCAAAGCGATGACTGGGACATCGTGCGTAACGATGGCGGTGTAAAAGAAGACAACGCCGACCTCGGAAACGCGGTGAGCTACATCGTCGGCACGAATAAGGATGGCAGCCCCATGAGGGCTTTCCTGTGCCGCAAGCCGAAGACGTATTTTGATGAGGACCAAACCGCCAAGCACGCCGAACTTGATCGGCAACTGGCGGAAATGCGCCGTGGCAACGACCGAGACGGCCAAACGCAATCGGACTACGTTCCGACCTCTGGCATCCGCATCGGATGACTTGAGCGGGTAGTCCTTCCCCATCCTTCAAAGGACTTCACATCATGGCAAACACGAACAACCCGTTCGGGCTTAAGCCCGTCCGGCGTCGGGGTGGTGCGGCGTATCACGTCGAAGAAAGCACCCCGTTCTACGTGCCCTCGACCTATGCCACGGCGCTGTTCATCGGCGACCCTGTGGTCAAGACCGGCACGTCAAACACCGCTTCCGTCACCGCCCCCGGTGCCGGTCTGTTCCCTCCCGGCACCCTGCCGGAAATCAACAAGGCAACCGCAGGCGCAGGCAATGCGATTACCGGCGTCATCGTCGGCTTCGCTGCCGATCCGGCTGGCCTTGATCGGGTTCATAACCCGGCTTCGACCGCCCGCGTGGTCTATGTCGCGACCGATCCCGACCTTGTTTACGAGGTTCAGGCATCGGCGGGCATGGCCGTCACTGATGTGTCGAACAACGCGGACCTGACCTTCGCGACGGCAGGCAGCGCGACGACCGGCCTTTCCGGCGTCCAGCTTGACAGCGCGAACATCGGCACGGGCGCGACCAAGCAGGTGAAAATCCTGCGGATCGTCAACCGTGACAACGTGGAAACCGGCACGAATGCCAAGGTTGAGGTGTTGATCAACAACAGCACCGAAATGCCTGGCACGGCTGGCATCTGAGGAGGGTGAAACATGGCTATCATCACCACCGGTTCGCACCCGAAAGCCCTCTGGCCCGGCGTCAAGGCTTACTTCGGAAAGAGCTACAACGAGAAGCCGGTCGTCGCCGAAAAGGTGTTTGATCTGCAAACCTCGGACAAGGCGTATGAGGAATACGTGGAGGAGACCGGCTTCGGCCTCGCCCCACGCAAGCCCGAAGGCATGGGCGTGTCCTACGACACGGACAAGCAGGGCTATATCTCGCGCCTGACCAACGTGACCTATGCCCTCGGGGCCAAGGTCACGCAGGAGGCCATTGAGGACAACCAATACGAGTCGGTTGCCAAGAAGAAGGCTGCCAAGCTGGCGCGCTCCATGCGTCAAACCAAGGAGACCGTGTTTGCAAACGTGCTGAACCGCGCGTTCGACACAAATTATCTTGGGGGCGATGGTGCGGCCTTGATTTCGGCATCCCACCCGGCGCTGACGGGGAACCAGTCGAACACTCTCTCGGTGCAGGCTGACTTCTCGGAGGCGGCGGTTGAAGACATGCTGACGCAAATCCGTCTGGCGACCGACAGCCGGGGCCTGCGCATCAACCTGCGCGGCGTTTCCCTGATCGTTGCGCCGCAAGGCGTGTTTGATGCGCATCGCGTCCTGTCTTCGGCCAACCAGTCGGGGACCGCGAACAACGACACCAATGCTGTTCGTGACATGGGCCTGCTTCCCGGCGGCGTCATTGCTTGGGATTTCCTGAGCGATGCTGATGCCTGGTTCATCAAGACCGACGCCGACCAAGGCCTGATCCGGCAGCAACGCCGGGCCTATGCCTTCACGCAGGACAACGATTTCGACACCGAAAACGCCTGCATGAAAGCCACCGAGCGTTATGCCGCTGGCTGGGCCGACTGGCGCGGCATCTGGGGTTCCTCGGGGGCCTGACAATAGAGGGGGCGGCTTCGGCTGCCCCCTTCTTCTGATGGCCTGATGGCCAACACATGCCAGTGACAGGAGATCAACATGGCACGGACTACCTTCAAAAACGACATGCGCATCACCGGCTCTTTGCTGGTGGGTGGCAACGTCACCGCCACGGGCGCGGTCCTGAACACCGTTGGCACGGCCACCGCAACCGCCGGGGCCGCCACGCTGAACGGCGCAAGCGGAAAGGTCACGAGCGAAAGCCTCACGACTGCCCAGAACGCGATTTACACCCTGACGATCACCAACAGCTCCATCGCTGCGGCTGATATCGTCTTGGCCAATGTGGCCAACGGCACCAACAGCGCCGGGACGCCGATGATTGGCAAGGTCACCGCTGCGGCTGGTTCGGTTGTCATCGAGGTGATCAACAAACACGCGACTGCGGTTGCTTTCAACGGCACTGTCGTCGTTGGCTTCACCGCCATCAAGGCGGCCTGATCATGGCCGTCATTGCGTTCACGAAGCCGGATACCGGCACATTCCACCGGGTTTATTCCTGGGCGTCGGTTACCGAGGCGGATAGCTTCGCCCCGGTGAAGCTGGACAAGGCGATAAACGCCATCACCATTCAAGTGAGCGGGACCGTTGGCGGGGCAACCTTGGCGCTGCATGGGTCGCTGGACGGCACGAATTATGTCGCCTTGAAAGACGCTGACGGCACGGCCATTGCCCTGACATCTGCGGGTTTGGCATCCGGGCGCGACCTCGTGCTTTATCTCAAGCCGGTTGCGACGGGCGGGGCTTCGCAAAGCCTGAACGTCAGCGTCATGGTCGGTTATCTGCTGTGAGCTATCTCGCACTTGGCCAGCATAACGCAGTTTGTGACCGCTGCGGGCATTGGTTCAAGTCGGGGAATCTGCGCCGTGAGTGGACCGGGTTCATGGTCTGCGGATCGTGCTTCGAGACGCGCAACAAGCAGGAATTTGTCACTGGCAAAGCCGACCGGCAAGCCCCGCCATGGGTTCGTCCCTTTGTCGATGGCCCTGACGTGACGATTGAAACCGGCACTCCTGTAACCCCGGATGACCTCTGATGGCGACAACCGCAACAGATACCGCCCGCGACTTGATCGGTGACGCGCTGCGAAAGATCGGCGTTGTCGCCATGGACGAACCCATGACGGCCGATCAATCGGCCGCGGGCTTGCGTGCGTTGAACCGGATGCTGAAAAGCTGGCAGAACAAGGGCTTTTGCACCTGGGCCAAGGCATCCCAGTCTGTTGCGCTGACCACGGCCAGCAGCTTCACGCTTAACCCGGCCCGGCCATTGGAAATCCTGTCTTGCCGGTTCAAGCAGAACGGTGTTGAGCGCCCGATGCTGTCCTTCACTCGGGACGAATACGACAGCTTGCCGGTGAAAACATCACAGGGCACGCCCACGACCTTCCATTATGATCGCCAGCGTGAGGATGCCCGACTCTATGTCTGGCCGGTGATGGCGTCGGTGAACGGTGAGACGTTGGAAATCACCTATACCCGCGAATTGGAAGACATGACGCTTGACGCGCCTGTTGATGTTCCGGGCGAGTGGTATGACGCGGTTGTCTATGGATTGGCTGCCCGGCTGTCGGATGACTACACTGTTTCGGCTGGCAATGTGATTGCTCGGGCAGAGGCCGAGTTGCGCGATGCTCTGGCATTCGACCGCGAAGGGTCGGTCTGGTTCCATGAGCCGCGTTGATTTTGTCGGCCAGTCCGCGCGGGATGCTTCCAACCCGCAGGCCAATTCCGGCAGGCTGGTGAACCTCTATCGGGAACCTGTGCAGGCGGGCGGGCGCACCGGCTACGCGCTGCGGTCTGTGCCGGGGGTTTCGGCCTTCGTGGACCTTGGCCGGTCTATCATGCGGGCGATGACCATCGTGGACGGCGTAGCCTATGCGGTGTGTGGCGGGCGGCTGTTCTCCATCACCAAGAACGGCGTGATTGCCAACCTCGGGGCCATTGCGGACAGCGCGGAAACGACCATTGCTGGAAACAACGGCAACGTGACGATTGCGGCAGGGGGCACTTATTACCTGTGGGATGGGGCGACGCTGACGACGCCAAGCATGGGCAACCTGACCTATGCGCGGTCGGTCTGCTACATCGGCGGATATACGGTTCTCGCGGGTGGGAATGCGTCGTCGGATCGGCTGATCCAGTGGTCAGGGCTGGCAACTCCGGGCACGATGCCGGGCACCAGCTTTGCATCCTCAGAGACGACCGACGAGCCTGTGATCCGGGCCGTGACGGTCAATGAAACGCTAGTGGTATTCAAGGCCACCGGGCACGAGGTCTGGCGCGTCACCGGGGAAGCCGGGGCGAATGCGCTGGAATTGATCGTCGGGTCGCATGTCGAAATCGGGCTGCAATCGTTCAACGCCCTGACACTGTTTCCTAATGGCGCGGCGCTGGTTTCAAGCGATGGTCGGGTAAGCGTCTGGTCGGGCGGGTTGCAGGTCATCAGCACGCCTGCGGTGAATACGGCGGTTGAGCGGTTTGGGCCGGATCGCATGTTCTATTACGAGGCGCGCGGGCACGGGTTTATCTGCGTCACGTTCAAGGATTCTCCGGCGTGGTGCTACGACATTGCGACGCTGGAATGGCATGAGCGGGCCGAAGGGACAGAAATAGCCCCATGGTCTGCCAAAGGGACAGTGAAGCTGAACGGCCATTGGGTCGCGGGCTACGACAACGGCAAGATCGGGGTGTTTTCCCCCATCCCGCAGGAGTTCGGCGGGTATCTATCGCGTCGCGCCTTTTCCTCGATGATGTGGACGGGAAAACGGTTCAAGGTCGCTCTGGCGGAGTTGTTCGCGCATGTCGGCCACGAGCCTTACCCGAGCGGAAATATTGGCTGGGTAAATGACGGGTCATACCTGTCCGGGCTGGCCTTCACGCTGAATATCGGCCCCGGCGTAGAGGATGATCCGCCCCGAATTGGGGTGCGAACGACCCATGACGGCGTGACCTTCGGGGCGGAGCGGGTGCGCGACTTTGGCACGGTCGGGGAATACTGGCAGCGGATCACGCTGCGCAATCTCGGGCAGTTTCGGAATTTTGGGGTGCAGGTTGAAATGACCGCACCTGTCGATATTCCGCTCTATGCCTCGGCTGATCTGGTGGTGGCATGAAAGCCCCGGTTCCTGCGGTTGACCGGCCTATCGTGGACAAGGACGGCAAGCTGACAACCTACGGCTATGACCTGTTGAAGCGGGTTGAGCAGATGCTGGCCGACCACGAGGCGCGGCTGGTGGCGGGCGGGCATTGAAAATCAGCGTGGACGAGGCGCGGGCCTATTTCGCGCATCCGTCGCAGCAGCTTTATGGCGTGACGCCAGAAAACCTGCCTGACGAGCCATTTGAATATTGGGCGAAGGATGGGATTTGCGGCGTTTTCCATCCGGCCCCTGCGGCCCACGTCTGGATGGTCCACTTCGCGGCAAAGCCTGAATGCTGGGGCCGTCTCGTCGCCCCATCACGAGAGGTTTTGGCGGCCTTCTGGGCGGCAAAAACCCCCGAAAGAATAGTCGGATGGACGCCCGCACACCTGCGGGCCGCTTTGGCCCTTTCTCGCCGAGTCGGCTTTGTCGAGGACGGCAGGCTGCCACTCCCAAGTGGCGAAATCATCATGAGCGGATGGAGGGCCTGATATGCCCGTAGGATTGGTTCTCGGGGCCGCTTCGGCGGTCGGCGGTATTGCACAGGCATCTGCGGCATCCAAAGCGTCCAGAGCGCAAAAAGACGCGGCAAACCGCCAGATCGACGTGCAGAAGGAAATGTACGACCAGACGGTCAATCGTCTCGCGCCGTGGGTCTCGTCTGGTCTGACCGCAAATCAGGCGGCGGGGTCCATGATGGGCCTCAACGCCGCGCCGACGATTGGCGGGGTTGCGCCGACGATCAACACGGTGACGACGCCAGGAACGCAGGCCACGCGCGCGGATGATCGGAACGGGCATACCGGCTATTCAACAGCAACGCCGGGCAGCACTTCCTACACCGTCAACGGCCAGAACTTCGACACGATGGAGGCCGCACAGGCTTACGCCAATGCAAACAAGACTGGCGGCACGGCTTGGACCTTCCAGAACAGCCCGGCCTATCAGTTCAACATGCAGCAGGGGCTTGACGCGGTTCAGGCATCGCAGGCGTCCAAGGGTGGGCTATATTCAGGCGCTGCCATGGAGGCGCTGCAAAAGACCGGTGCTGGCATCGCGTCGAATGAGTTCTGGAACCAGTATAATGCCCTCGCCGGTCAGTCGTCGGCAGGCCAGAACGCAGCGGGCTTGCAGGCCAACGCGGGGCAGAACTACGCCACCGGGGCGTCGAATGCGCTGGCTAACTATGGGAATGCCGCCGCTTCCGGCGCGATTGGCGTGGGGAATGCTTTTGCCAACGGGATCAACAATGGCCTCGGCATCTGGGGCTATATGAACGGCATGAAGGCGTCCTGACATGGCTGATCTGGCGCAGGGCATCATCGCCACGGCAAATGCGCTGGGGATGAACCCGGCAGACCTTGCCACGATCATCAGCTATGAAACCGCAGGGACGTTTGACCCAACAAAGGGCGGCCCGACGACTCAATGGGGCCAGCATCGCGGGCTGATCCA
>Ga0075471_10002658_pt1 | contig 11656 bp, 10 predicted proteins | sample DEB19_08_DNA_2_FD_74787 | JGI IMG/M metagenome (GOLD analysis project Ga0075471, IMG submission 74787) | Aqueous microbial communities from the Delaware River and Bay under freshwater to marine salinity gradient to study organic matter... | ecosystem: Environmental > Aquatic > Marine > Coastal ... | reverse complement strand
CGCGACGCCGCGATTCGCAGCGGCGCGCTATCGGTGTCTCGCGGACGTGGCCGAGCTCGAGTGGGCGCATCAGGAAAGCTGGCTGGCCGCGGACGCGACACCCCTCGATCTCGGCACGTTGCGCGATATCGCCGCAGCCGATTGGCCGAGTTTGCGCTGGGTCTTGCACCCTTCATTGCGGCTGTTGCACTTGGCGTCTCCGGTGCACGCCATCTGGCTCGCGAACTGCCGCGCAGCCGACGCCGCGCTCGAGACGCCCGCGATCGAGCTCGGCGAGGGCGCGCAAAACCTGCGCCTCGGCCGCGCGGGCGAGACGGTCTTGGTGCGAGTCTTGTCGGACGGCGCCGACGCGTTCTGGCGCGGTCTCGCGGCAGGCGCCACCCTGGCCGAGGCCACCGATGCCGCGCTCGCGCGCGAGCCTGATTTCGATCTGACGGCGCAACTGACGGCCGCCTTCGGCGACGGTATGGTCACGGGCTGCGAATTGCGTTCATCCGGACTTGGCAGCCCGGCGGAAAACACGTAATTTCCCGCCCCGCCCGCCGACCACACGGTACGTCCGCATGTCATTCGAAGCCGCCCGCACCCAGATGATCCAGCAGCAGTTGCGTGCCTGGCACGTGCTCGATCTCGGCGTGCTGGAGATTTTCGCGCGCCTGTCGCGCGAGTCGTTCGTCCCGACGGCGTATCGCGAGCTCGCCTATGCCGACACCGAGATTCCGCTCGGTCGCGGCAACCGCATGCTCGCGCCGAAAATCGCCGGCCGTATCGTGCAAGCCGTGCGCCCGCGCGCCGGTGAACGCGTACTCGAAATCGGCACGGGTACGGGCTATCTCACGGCGGCCCTCGCCGCCGACGCCGCCGAAGTGCGGTCCCTCGAAATCCGCGGCGATCTCGCCGCTCACGCGACGCAGGCGCTCGCGGCAAGCGGCGTACGCAACGCGCAAGTCGAACATCGTGACGCCTACGCCGCCGAAGCCCTGGGCAGCGGCACCTACGACGTGATCGTGTTGACCGCGTCTTTGCCGCAGCCCGACGAGCGCTTCGAGCGGCATTTGGCCGTCGGCGGCCGCATGTTCGTCGTGATCGGCGCGGCACCGGTGATGACGGCGTTTTTGATCGAGCGCATCGACGATCGGCAATGCCGCCGCACCGAACTCTTCGATACCGTGCTCGAGCCTTTGCGCGGCGCCGACGCGCCCGAGCGGTTCCACTTTTGAACACCGACGCCACGCGAGGCTCGATTCCGTGATCCACGAACTGACCGTCGACGAACTCAAAGCGCAACTCGACGCGGGCGAACGTCCCTTGATCATCGACGTCCGCGAAGGCTGGGAACTCGAGCTCTGCAAGCTCGACGGCATCGTGCACATTCCGCTCGGACAATTGCCCGAGCGCTACGGTGAACTGGATGCCGAGCGTCCGACGATCATCATGTGCCGCTCGGGGGGCCGCAGCATGCAGGCCGCGCGCTTTCTGGAAGGCTGCGGATTTCGGTCGGTGACCAATCTGACCGGCGGAATTCTCGCCTGGGCGGAACGCATCGACCGATCGATGAGTCCATACTGACCGCGTCGGTCGTCCGGATGGACGGCTGCGCTCCGTAACTGTTATAGTTGTATATAACACCTATCTTGAGGTTGGCTGATATGAAGCGCGCTTTGGTGCTGTCGCTCGGTTGCTTGCTCACGTTCTCCGCGGCGCAGGCCGAAGATTTGAAGAGCGTCTACGACCGCGCGCTCGCCAACGACCCGCAGCTGCGCGAAGCCGATGCCGTGCGTCGCGCCGCGCGCGAAGCCAAGCCGCAGGCTTGGGCAGCGGTGTTGCCGCAGATCACGGGCTCGGCCAGCCGCACGCGTTCGGAGACCAACTCGACCGGACAGCAGCCCCAGGAACTCGAACAGCCGACCGGCTCCGGCAATCGCGTGGTGCTCAACTTCATCTCGGCCAGCGACTCGAAGCCCAAGACCGAGCGCTGGAGCCTGGATCTGCGTCAGTCGCTGTTCTCGTGGGCGAACTGGGTGGCGCTGTTCCGCGCCGACCGGCAAGTGGCGCAAGCCGAAGCCGATTACCAACTTGCCGAACAACAGCTGATCACCCGCGTCGCCGAGGCGTACTTCAACGTGCTCGCCGCCAAAGACAGCGTCGACTCGCAAACCTCCGCGTTCGAATCGATCTCACGGCAGCTCGAACAAGCCGAAAAGCGCTTCGAAGTGGGGCTCATCGCGATCACCGACGTGCAGGAAGCGAAGGCCGCGCGCGACAGCTCCGCGGCCGCGGTGATCAGTGCCAAACGCACTTTGGCCTCCACCGAAGAAGCGCTGCGCGAGATCACGGGTGAAGGCTATGCCAGCTTGTCGAAGCCCGGCGTCTCCATTCCTTTGGCAGCGCCCGAGCCCGCGGACGAGACCAAATGGATCGAGCAGGCGATGGAACAAAACCTCGCGCTCGTCTCGAGCCGACTCGCCGCCGATATTGCACGCGACAATCTGCGCGCCTCGTTCGGCGGTCATCTGCCCTCGATCGATTTGACGGCGAGCAAAAGCAACGTCGACCAGACCGGACCGATCTATTTCGCGAGCGGCAACATCGGCAAGCGGCTGAGCAATGCCGACGACAAAACCTACGCGCTGCAGGTGACGATGCCGATCTTCAGCGGTGGCGCGGCACAGTCGCGCGTGCGCCAGAGCGAATACCAATGGCAAGCCGCGCGCGAGCGCCTCACGCGCACCACGCGTCAGACCGAACGCGCCACGCGCGATGCGTATCTCGGCGTGATCAGCGACATGTCGCGCGTCAAAGCCCTGACGCAGGCGCTCGAATCGAGCCGCACCGCGTTGAAGGCGACCGAAGCGGGCTATGAAGTCGGCACCCGTACCGCCGTCGAAGTGCTCGACTCGCGTCGCACGCTCGCGCAAGCCGAGACCAACTATTCGCGCGCGCGTTACGACTACATCGTCGGCGTGCTGAAATTGCGGCTCGCCTCCGGCGCGCTCGATCGCAAGTTGCTCGACGAAGTCAACGCGTGGTTGACGGACTCGGCGAAGTTGCGCTGAGCAAAGGCGCGAGCAACTCGAGCAGCCGCTCGAGCGTCCCTCGATTGCGATCCACGACCGCGATGCCGCTCGCGCCGCGGCGCCGGCGCTCGTCCGCGTCGCTCGCGAGCGCGAGCACCGTCCTCGTCAAAGATTCTCCGTCCTGAACGAGACTCACGGCACCGTCGGCCACTAGCGCCGCGGCCACGTCCTCGGCGTTGAACACGTGCGGCCCGGTGATGGTCGCGACACCGAGGGCTGCCGGCTCGAGCAGATTGTGGCCGCCGATCGGCACCAGGCTGCCGCCGACGAATGCGAGATCCGCCGCCGCGTAGTACTGCGACAACTCGCCGATCGAATCGAGCAGCACGACGTCCGTCGAGGCGGTCGCGCTCGAGCCCGTCGAACAACGTACGAAGCTCAGCCCCGCGCTCTGCAGTCGCGCGGCCACGGTCGGAAAGCGTGGCGGATGCCGCGGCGCAAGCACGAGCAACGCATCGACACCCGCTGCGCGCAACGCCGCTTGCGCTTGCAGCACGAGCTGTTCTTCGCCCTCGTGCGTGCTGCCCGCGACCCATACGAACCGATCGCGCGCCGCGTGGCGCGTGCGCAAGGCCGCACCGCGCTCGCGATGATCGGCGGGCACGTGCAAATCGAATTTGACGTTGCCGATCACGTACGTGCGCAACGGATTCGCGCCGATGGACACGAAGCGCTCGGCATCGCCCTTGCTTTGCGCGGCGATCACGATGCCGTTCGAGAGCGCTTCGCGGAACAGACTCGCGAGTTTGCGATAGCGACCGACCGAGCGCGGCGAAATGCGCGCACTCGCAAGCACCAGCGGTACGCCGCGACGCCCGCATTCGTCGTACAGATTGGGCCACAACTCGGTCTCGAGAATCACCGCGATGCGCGGTCGCACGCGATCGAAAAACCGGCGCACGCTGCCGATCAAATCGTACGGCACGTAGCGCACGTCGACGTCGGCCCCGAACAGCGCGCGGGCGCGGGCGGCACCGGTGGGCGTCACCGTCGTCAGCGTGAGCGGCACGTCGGGATAGCGTCGGCGCAATTCTTTGACGAGTTCGGAAGCGGCCTGCACTTCGCCGACCGACACGGCATGCACCCAGATCGAGGGCGCTGCGCTCGACGCACCGAAACCGAACCGCTCGGCGAAGCCGCCGCGATAGTTTTTCTCGCGCAAACTGCGCAGCCCGAGCGCCACGCAGGCGACGGGCACGAGCAGATAGACGACCAATTGGTAGAGGATGCGGATCATGCCGTACCTGCCGCCGCCTCGTTCGCCGCCGCATCGCGATAACCTGCAAGCAGAGCGGCCCACAAAGTCTCGTTGAAGCGCGGCGCCGGGACGGCATCGCAAATTTTGAGGATGGAGCGACGCAGGCGCACGAGATTGGCATCACACCACAAGCCGCGCGCACGCACGGTGCCGCGATCGAAGTCGATCAGATGCGCCGCACCGTGCGCGTCGAAAAGAACGTTGTGAGCATTCAAATCCGCATGACACAAACCGACGCCATGGAAGCGCCCGAGCATGCGTCCGACGGCGATCCACACCGGCACCTCGACGGGGCCCTGCACGAGTCGCTCGGCCAGGGTTTGCGCGCCGGCGATGCGTCGCGTCAGCAAATCGCCGCGACACCAAAGATTTCGGCGCTGCAGACGCACGCCCGCCGCCGGCGCGACCGGCAGCCCGTGCCGCCACAGGCGATGGGTGAGCAAAAATTCCTGCAAGGGCCGCGCCACGCTCTCGGTCGGACAGAAATAACGATCGTGAACGAACTTGGCGACCAGCCCGCCGCGGCGGCAATGACGCAGCGCGAACTCATGGCCACCGGCTTCGAAAAACACCGTCTCGCCGCGTCCGCGCGCCGTACCGGTGACGGCGCCACTTGCGCGCCAACGGGCGGGCTCGAACCAGTCGGCGGTCAAATTGCCGGCGAGGTACGGGTCATATAGCATCACGTCGCCGCCGGACTCGACCCGTACGACACCGGGCGCGGGCTGCCGCCAATCATCGAGCATCTTCGCCCTCACGCCGGATGGACCCATGTTGCCGCTCGACAAGCCGCCCGAACACGTGTGCCTGCTGCGGCTCTCCGCGATCGGTGACACCTGCAACGTGGTGCCGGTGCTGCGCACTTTGCAGCGTGCCTGGCCCACGACCCGGTTCACGTGGATCATCGGCCGCATCGAAGCGCGGCTGATGAGCCTCATTCCCGAGGTCGAGTTTATCACCGTCGACAAGCGTGACGGCCTCGCGGGGTTGCGAGCCCTGCGGCGCACCCTCGGCGGTCGGCGATTCGACGTCCTGCTGCATTTGCAAAGCTCCTTGCGGGCGAGTGCGGTCGCGGCCGTCATTCCGGCGCGCATCAAGCTCGGCTTCGATCGCGAACGCTCGCGAGAAATGCAGTGGCTGTTCACCAATGCGCGCATCGCCACCGGCGGCCGCGAGCACGTGCTCGACGGCTTTCGCGGCTTCACGCGGGCGCTCGGCGTGCCCGATTTCGAGCTGCGCTGGGATCTGCCCCTGCCCGAATCGGCGCTCGCCTACGCCCGTGCACTCATCCCCGAAGAGCGCGGTGACGGTCGGCCCGGCACGCTCGTCATCAGCGCCTGCTCGAGCCATGCCGCACGAAACTGGCTGCCGGAGCGCTACGCCGCCGTGGCGAGCCACGCCGTGCGCCATCACGGCCTGCGCGTGATCCTCGCCGGGGGTCCGGCGCCGATCGAACGCGCGATGGCCGATGCGATCGTGCGGGCCTGCCCTGAGCCGATCCGCGATCAAGTGGGCAAAGATACGTTGCCCGAATTGCTCGCCTTGCTGGCACGCGCCCGCGTGCTGCTCGCACCGGACACCGGCCCCGCGCATATGGCGACCATGGTCGGCACGCAGGTGATCGGTCTCTATGCCGCCACCAATCCGGCGCGCAGCGGGCCGTATCTCTCGCGCGAGTGGTGCATCGATGCCTACGCACGCGCGGCGCAAAAATTCGCCGACTCGACGCCCGACCGTTTGTCGTGGACCCGCAAACTGGAAATGCCGGGCGTGATGACGCTGATCGAAACCGACGAAGTCTGCGCGAAACTCGATGCCTTGCTCGCGGCGGCTTGCTAGCATTGCCGCCATGAAAGACATCCTCGTGCCCGTCTCGCCGGGCGAATTGCTCGACAAAATCACCATCCTGCGCATCAAGGCCGCACGCATGACCGACGCGACGAAAGTGGCGAACGTGCGCCTCGAACTCGACCTGCTCGAGCAGACGTGGCGCGACAGTGGCGCGGCGATCGCGGCCGTGGCCGCCGACGAAGCGGCGCTGCAGCGCGTCAACGAAGCGCTGTGGGACATCGAGGATGACATCCGCGACAAAGAGCTCGCGCAGCAATTCGATGCGCGCTTCGTGGAACTCGCGCGCGCGGTTTACGTCACGAACGACGAACGCGCGGCGATCAAAAAACGCATCAACGTCGCGCTCGGCTCGCGCATCGTCGAAGAAAAGTCCTACAAACCGTACACGCCCGCCTGACCGGCGGAGCGCCTCTGCAAGCCGCTCAGCGCTGCAAGCGATATTCGGCGCTGCAATACGGGCACTTGGCCCAACCGGTCTTCTCCACCGGCAGATAAACCCGCGGATGCGAATTCCACAATTGCATCTGCGGCATGGGACAGGAGAGCGGCAAATCTTCGGCCGTCACCACGTACTCGTTCTGCGCGTTCGGCTGGATGAGCGTTTTCTGCGTCATGGAGCCGATTATACCGTGCCGCCGAAGGTGGCGTCCCATACCGCCGCGACGCGCTCGCGCTCGGCGACGAACTCCGACGCATCGACCACGGCCGACTCGTCGCGCAGCGACCGGTGGTGGCCGCGCGCCCGATAGCGTCGATACGCATCGACGAGGACATCGACCGTCTGCTGCGGCACGAGATCGCCCGAGGCCAGGGTTTCGAGTTGCCGAATCGTGTCCGCGAACAGCGCCACCGCCGGATGACGGGCCGCGTGCTGCAGCGCCCAGTACTGCGCCAGGAACTCGATGTCGGCGACGCCGCCGCGATCCTGCTTGAGATCGAACTGGCCGCGCGTCGCGCGGCTGAGTTCACGTCGCATGCGCTCGCGCATGTCGCTCACCTCGGCGCGCAAGTTGTCGCGCCGCACGTCGCGCTCGAGAGTCGCGAGGCGTCGCGCTTCGAATCGGCTGCGCAACTCCGCAGAGCCCGCGACGGCGCGCGCATGCAGCAAGGCCTGATGCTCCCAGGTCCACGCTTCGTCGCGTTGATAGGCACAGAACGCATCGAGTTGCGTGATCAACATGCCGCCCTTGCCGCTCGGGCGCAAGCGCACGTCGACTTCGTAGAGTCGGCCGGCCGCCGAATGCACCGTGAGGATGTGCACGATGCGCTGCGCGAGACGCACGAAGAACACCTGGTTGTCGATCGGACGCTCGCCCGTCGTTTCCTGCTGCTCGCCGCTCGAGTCGTGCAGGAACACGAGATCGAGATCGGAGCCGTAGCCGAGCTCCATGCCGCCCAACTTGCCGTAGCCGAGCGCGCAGATCCGCACTTCGCGCAGCACACCGTCGGCTTCACGACAGTGCGGCGTGCCGAACTGCTGCGTCATCTGCGCCCAGGCCTGCGCCATCGCCTGCTCGATCACGAGCTCGGCGATGTCGGTGAGTCGATCAGACACGTGCATCAAGGGCAACAGACCCGAGAGATCCGCGATCGCGACCCGGAACACCGCAGCCCGCTTGAACTGCGCCAGCGCTTCGACGCCGCGCTCGGGATCGTCGCGTTCGACGCGCGCCACGCGATCGGCGAGGTCGGCTTCGAGCTCTGCCCGCGTCGGCGGCGTGGCGAGCGTACGCTCATCGAGCAGCTCATCGAGCAACAGCGGATGCGCGGCGAGCTGCGCCACCAGAAAATCACCGCCGCGACAAACCGTGACGAAGCGACGGCGCGCGGCGCCGTTTTCATTGAGCAAAGCGAAATATGCCGAGCGCGGACCGATCGCCTCGAGCACGCGCAGCACGCGCCGCGTCATCACCAGCGCGTCGTCGTCGAGCGTGAACTCGGCGAGCAGTTCGGGCACCAGGCGTTGCAAGCGACGCAGCGACACCGCATCGAGGCGGCGCAGCAACGCACTGTTGCGAAAGTCGAGCAAAAGTTGCGCGATCTCGGCGGTCTGCGTCATCCCGCCTGCCACGAGCATCTCCTCGAGCGCGCGGCGATCCGAGGTCTCGTCCCACAACGCGGCATAGCGCAACGCGGCGCTCGAAGCCTGGACACCGGAGCCCGCCTCGGCTTCACCGCGATCGTCCACCGGCGAGAACACCAGCGCCTGGAATTCGCGCTGCACGCGCGTGAAGTGTCGCTCCACCGTATTCGCCAGCGCCTCCCAACCCGACTCCCCCATTGCACGTGCCAGACGCGCACGCGACTCGACGTCTTCGGGCAGGCTGTGCGTCTGCGCGTCGCGCAACATCTGGATCCGATTCTCGAGCGTGCGCAAATAGCGATACGACTCGCCGAGCCGCTCGACCACCTGCGGATTGAGCAAGCGATCGCGCCCGAGCATGGGCAGCACTTCGAGCAAGCGCGGATTCTGCAAACGGCGGTCCTGGCCACCGCGTATCAACTGCAGCGCCTGCACGATGAACTCGATCTCGCGGATCCCGCCGCGCCCGAGTTTCACGTGGCCGACGAGTTCGCGGCGCACGACTTGTTTTTCGATCAGCGCTTTCATCTCGCGCAGACTTTCGAAGACGCCGAAATCGAGATAGCGACGATAGACGAAGGGGCGCACCGCCTCGTCGTACAACTCCGCATACGCCGTAGTGCCGGTGATCGCGCGCGCCTTGATCCAGGCGTAGCGCTCCCAGTCGCGACCGTGCTGCAGAAGATAATCTTCGAATGCCGAAAAACCGCAGGCGAGCGGGCCGGAGTCGCCGAAGGGCCGCAAGCGCATGTCGACGCGGAAGACGAAACCGTCGACCGTCGGTGCCGACAACAACCGGACCAATGCCTGTCCGAGGCGGACGAAGAATTCGTCGTGACTGACGGGCGCGGCATGCGCGGTGTCGCCGTAGCCCGGAAACAGGAATACGAGATCGATGTCGGAAGAAAAATTCAGCTCGTGGCCCCCGAGCTTGCCCATGCCGATCACGACCAGCGGCATCGACCGACCGTCGGCATACTGCGGTTCGCCGTAGCGCGCCACGAGCTGCGCCGTCGCACGCGCAAGCGCGAGCTGGATCGCATCGTCGGCGAAGCTCGACAAATCCTGCAGCGTCTCCTCGAGCGTCGCGCGCCCGGTCAGATCGCGCCAGGCGATGCGCACCATTTCGCGCCGGCGCCAGCGTCGCAACCACGACTGCAACTGCGGCTCGTCGGCCTCCGGCGGCGGCAACGCGCCGTCCGGCCAGCAGCGCCGACCGCCATCGCTGCGCAGATGATCGAGCGCGCCGTCGCGTTCGAGATCCGCATACAAGGCCGCATCGCGCGCAAACGACTCGGTGACGAATTCGCTGCATCCGAAGACGTGCGCGGCTTCGGCCGTCCGCTCGGCGGGAAAATCTTCGACCTGCATGATGGTGCGCAGACTGCCACAGCGTCCCGCACGAGGCGAGCGCCGCAAAAAAGAGCCCCGCACGAATGCGGGGCGATTTATGCGTTGACCGAGGAGGGGGGAAGTGGCCAACGCACGCCTGCAGATTAGGAGCCCGATTCCCGGCCGTCTGTACGCACTTGTACTGAATCGAGGGACGTTTTCGCGGATAATCGGCGCGATGAACGCCGACGCCGGGCAGCCGCGCCCCACCCTATCCGCCGACGACTACCGCAATGCCATCGGCCGCTTCCTGACCGGCGTGACCGTGGTGACCACGCAGCATGCAGGGCAACTGCAAGGCATCACGGCGAGCGCCGTGGCCTCGGTCTCGCTGCAACCGCCGACGCTGCTCATTTGCTTGAACCGCCAATCGAGCACCTGCCGCACACTGACGACCTCGGGCGCTTTTTGCGTGAACGTGCTCGCCGACGCGCAGCAAGCACTCGGCCTGCGCTTTGCGAGCAAGACGGACGACAAATTCGCCGGCATCGAATTTCTCCCCGGCGCAAACGGCGCGCCACGCATCGCCGGCGCCCTCGCCCAACTCGAATGCACGGTGACCTCGATGCACGAGGCGGCGACTCACAACGTGTTCTTCGGCACCGTCACGCAGGTACACGTGGCCGATGGCCAACCGCTGGCGTATTTTCGAGGCAGCTTCACGCGCCTCGAAGCCTGAGGGCAACGCTCAAAAATCGATCGGTGCGAACGGCGGCTGCGCCTGCTGCTGTGCGGCTGCCACGCGCAACAAGGTCGACTCGCCGAACGGTCGCGCCACGTATTGCGCCGCGATCGGCAAACCCTTGCCGTCGCGACCCGCCGGCACGGCGATCGCCGGCAGCCCGAGATAATTGAAGGGCGCGGTGCAGTGCACGAGCTTGGCGAGGATGTCCCACATGCGCGCCCCGCCACCCACATCGGTCTCGTCGCGGCGCGGCAAAGAAATCGGCAGCAGCGGCGTGTGCAGCACGTCGCATCGCGAAAACACCGTCGTCACGAAGCGCTCTAGCAGCGGTTGCCGCAGCTGCAAGGCCTCGAAGTAGATCGGCGCCGGAATGGCAAGCCCCGTACTCGCGCGCACGCGCACCTGCGGCGTGTATCGGTCTGCACGCGCGCGCAGCCACGATGCATGCAAACCGGTGGCTTCGGCGTACACGATCGCCCGACTCAATTCGGCCATCGGTGCCACGTTCGGCACTTCGACCTCGACGATCACCGCCCCCGCCGCGCGCAAATCCCGCACGCAGCGATCGAGCGCGGATCGCACCTCGTCGGTCGCGACTTCAAAGAATCCGCTGCGCGGGATGCCGACGCGCAGGCCGCGCACGCCCTGCGCGAGCGCGCCCGCGTAGTCGGGCGGCGTGCGGCGCGAACTTTGCCGATCACCGGCATCGAAGCCGGCGATGACTTGCAGCACGAGCGCCAGATCGGCGACGTCGCGTGTCACCGGACCGAGCACGTCGATCGACGGCGCGAGCGGCATGCTGCCGGTGCGTGGTATGAGCCCGAAAGTGGGCTTCAGACCGACGCAGCCGTTGGCGGCCGCCGGAATGCGCACCGAGCCACCGGTGTCCGAACCGATGCTCGCGTACGCCGCGCCGAGCGCGACCGCGACGCCCGAGCCGCTCGACGAACCACCGGCGATGTAGGCCGGATCGTGCGCATTGCGACAATCGCCGAAGGCCGCGTTATGCCCGGTGGCACCGAGAGCGAATTCGGCCATGGCGAGCGTACCGAGTTCGATCGCACCGGCGCGCGCGAGACGCTCGAGCACCGCGGCGCGCGCGGCAGGGGCATGCCGAGGACGCACGCGCGACCCGTAGCTCACGGTCCGTCCGGCGCGCGCGAACATGTCCTTGTGCGCGAGCGGCACACCATGCAAAGGACCGAGCGGCTCGCCGCGTGCTCGCGCCGCATCGGCCGCCGTCGCCGCCGCCAAAGCGCCCTGCGCATCGATCTCGAGAAAACAATTGCTGCGCTGCTGCGCGCGCTGCG
>Ga0075471_10002657_pt1 | contig 11656 bp, 10 predicted proteins | sample DEB19_08_DNA_2_FD_74787 | JGI IMG/M metagenome (GOLD analysis project Ga0075471, IMG submission 74787) | Aqueous microbial communities from the Delaware River and Bay under freshwater to marine salinity gradient to study organic matter... | ecosystem: Environmental > Aquatic > Marine > Coastal ... | reverse complement strand
TCCTGATGATGGAAAATATGTCCCACTTATAATATCCCCAGCGGAAGTTCCACCACTTAAAACGTAAGGTAAAAACTGACTTAATGGGGTATGTTTTGTCGTACCACTAGGTACATCATAGTTTACTATAGCTATTAGGTCACTAGTTGTGTAACCTGTATTTCCAACGTAAGGTAATTGTGATATTCTTTTATCTGCCATTTTTTTTTATTTTATTATAAATACTTTATTTGTTTACAATATCGGGTTTATATAACAATTTAATGTGGTTGTGGTTGTCGTTATTGGGTTAGGTGGTATACAACAAGGAAACTCACTAACATAACAACTTTCGTAAGGTAAATCATCAGAAATAAAACTATCTTGGATGTTTATATATAATTTTTCTCTGATTGGTAATATTAAATTGCCCTCATTTGTTTTTAACAGAAATTGCCCCTCATACCTACCAACACGATTTGTATCTTTATTTGTGAATTGATAATACACGTAATATTCTGGACTAGCGTTCGGGTCTAACATTATTTTATTAACAAACCCAGCTGGTCTAGTAACCAACTTTGGTATCCCAGTTTCAATATCAACCATAGAAAAGAAAATAGACGATTCTTCAATGAGGTCCATCATCTTATTATAATCACTACGACCATCTTTAACTACTTGTAATTTTAAAACCGGTAGTGTGGCATTTTTTTTAATGAAAAATTCCATTCAATGTTTTTAATATAAATATATTAATTAACATTCTTTTCTTAAATTACCATCATAAAAATCAAATCGATTGTGTTCTGTTGGTGTTAACAACAGTAATCCGGGATTAATATTACCCTTAATTGTTTCCTGATAACAATTGGACATTAATGTCTGTTCATATGGATGTTTAAATTTTGTCTTTAGGTAACATTTATAATTACCAACCTTTGACATTAGAATAGGCCAATTTGATAGATATATCTCACCAGATACATATGGAATACCACCATACGATTTTATATGTTTAAATTCCAAATTAGGGGAGTTAGGATCTAACCCAACTGACGGTAGAACTCTATTATTAGGCCAATGACTTTCCCTAAAATGTTGGGGTACGTTATACCAAGACCATTGTTTATCATGACTACCAAAAAATTCAGTAAAATTTAATTTTAAAAAATCAAAACCTTCCCTTTTTAAAATTGATAGTGATTTCTTAAATAAGTTTTTAACTTTTCTGTTAAATCCATTTTTACATACTTGATCAACACCGTTATAAAAAAACATATCATCCTCAAAAAAATAGTAAAATGATAAATCTTCCTGGTCGTTAAAATGTTCAGATATAAACTGTCTACCGCCAGTAATACCGATATTATCTTTTTTTATGTGTTCAAAACCATACATTTCACACAATCTAACATATTCGTCAGTGGTTGTTAAATCGGTCGAGTTATTTAGGAGAAATTTTTTAGTACCAAAAATAAAATCAGAATCATATTCCAATATCGAATCAATTAAGGTTTCAAATTGTTTTGGTGAATTAAAAGTGATTACGTATAAACCAATAGACCCATTATCGTCGGAATAATTATTTGGTTCTTTTTTATTTTTTGTTTTTAAAACTAAATTATTATTTTTAACATCCTCAAAAAACTTATATAATAAACCATTACCCTCGATTTCATAATAGTTTATAATATCTGGGTTGTGGTACAACAATATTGTAAATAAACTTTCCTCAGTACCCATAAATCCCTCACTTAATGTTTGAGTTAAAAGATTATAATATAATGTGTTTATTTCAGTTATCAACTCTTTGTCCCCACCAAAAAAACCACCTCTAGCCACAATATTAGGATTGTCATTTGTCATTTCACACATTTTACTAAATGTAAACCCGTGTATCTCTGAGTTAGTTTCATATGGAAAACATATAAAATTAAATTTATTTAACCCACTATCTATTTTAGATAAAACTAAATCTTTTGTAAAATAACCTAAATGTACGGTATTTGTTATACCAGCGTCAATCCAAAATAGTTTATCCGAATCAAATCGGTCCAGAATCTTTGCGTCATGTAATAAAAACATTTTAGACATGACCAAAGGATTATACATTTCTAATCTAGCTTGTGTTGAGTCAGATAACCACCCAACCTGATTATACCAATTTGGGTTAGTTCTAATTGTTTGTATTTTATCATAATACTCATTATTTTTAAACCAACTAATATCTCTTAAAACAAATTGAGTATTTTCTCTAGACCTATGTTTGAATACAAACTCCATTAAATTTTCATCACCAAAAATTATAAGATTACAATCAATAGTTAATAATTCTGTAAATTTTTCTAAATAATAATCAAATGACCTGGACCACCCTTCAGACATATCACCACGACCAATATCCCATAACCCAGTAACTAAAGTTGTTTTCATTAATCAAATATATTGTAAAAATATTTTATACTATCATCAGTGTGTTCAGGTCTTTTATACCAATCATCAAAAGATATTAGATTAATATCATTGACATTGTTGTAAAATAAACAAGATAATATTTGCTCCTCCATGTACAACTCCTTTTCACTATTAAGTAAATTAACTAATAAGTCTTCAAATTGATCTTTAAAAGTTTTAAATAAATTTGGTTTGCCACCAAAAAATCCACCAATAACATGATGGTTTCTTTGGTAATTTTTGTAATACTTATCAGGTAATGTTTGTGACCAGAAAAACCTACCAGTATTATTTTTACCGACCAAAATAAATTTTTCATCTGACATATTATTAAGTTTATTTAAAAACCCACTGTTAAATGGTGTGAACGAATAATATCTATCATAACCAGTACCGTAAGCTAAATTATCAGGAAATAGTCCACTATGTGATAGACCAGCGTCAAACCAATAAATCCTATCGTATTGGTTTTTATTTTCTAACATATCATACCAAAAGAATTTATTGTATTGAACCTCAAAACACCGGTCAATAGTTTTCATAAGTTCTAAGTCCTTCAAAGATCTAATCTCATTAAAATATTTGGTATTATGTAAATCAAAAACAATAAACTCAAGTTTTTCTGGTGAAACACCCCAGTTGTTATAAAAATGATTTTTTAAATCATTTAACTCTTCTTGTGGTACAAAACATACAAATTTATCAGCTTCCAAATTTAAAATATTTTTTAAAGAAGACCTATAGTGATAATGTCTTGATGGTCTACCACCAAATTCAGTTCCCCATAAATTTGAGTATATTGATGTGTAAATTAATGTTTTCATTTTTATTATAAATTTCCTGTTATACGGTCACACCACCCTTTCGATTTTGAGTATGGCCAAACAACCCAGTAAGCTGGTTTTTCTTTGGTGTTAAATTGTCTCCATATTTTACAATACCCATCTGGGTCTGCCATCATCATTTTTATTTCATCTAAACTAGCGTCTTGTCTATATATTGTCTCATCTGTTTTATCGTGGAAAGCAACTACCCAGTATTCATAATCTTTTTCTGGTACTTGTAAAAATGAGATATCAATACAGTGTTTAAAAATTGATGAAAAACTCTCAGTCCACTCTTCTTCATTATCAAAATCATATGGGTTAGGTGGATATTTCTTATCTAATGTGTATTGTTGTACAGCTCTTTTAGAGAATAAAATACCAGAGTATTTTTCATAATCTTTAATTGTTCTTTCAGTACCAAAACCATATCTACCAAGGTCACCGTTATACACTTCACCATCCACACCTAATACTTCCCTGTTTTTTTTGTGTGAAGATTCATTTTTTAAGTACCAAACTTTATCATCGTCCCATTGTTTTGTTCTACCTTTCCTAGTGTATTCGTGCCAAATAACAGTTTTATGTGGATGAAACAAATCATAACCGTGTGTATAAGCTCTAACAGCTATAGAAATTTCCTCACCGTGAAAGTAATATTCCGGATCATGCTGTACCTCAGTACTAAATTGTCCTAATGTGAAACAAAAGTGTGCGGAATAAAATCTAGATGTGATTGGTTCTGTCAGATCTTTCCACCCAGGAATAGTCTCCGGTAAGAAGAAAACACAACCTTCTGGAGTAAACCTATCAAAAACCATTCTCCAAGGTTCTAAAACTCTACCATCTGGGTCATTTTCTGGATCAAAAGATGATACATATCCGGTTAATAACGGTTTTTTATAACCTTTATCTTGTAAATCCAGTATCATATTAATCAAAATTTCATCCCAGTCTTGACAAAACCTCATGTGTGAGTCAATTTGTAATGTGTACTCTTCATTACCATACAATTGCTGTACTTGATTACGAGCCCAACAAACACCTTTTGATTCTTCATGAGGGATATTTAAAATTCTAAACCTTTTATCTCCTTCATAGGATGAAAGATCATCGAACTTATCCTCTGGATGGTATTGACGAGCGATACCAAATACTAAATTTTCTGAATGTTTTGACTTACCAATCGCGTCCTCAATTGTTGGTATTAATTGTGGGTCACGATAAGAAGCTATTTGAATAAAAATCTTCATATATTTTTTATTAAAAAAATATGAAAGATTTACTAATAATAAATACAAATTTAATTAGAGTGGTTTTACCTCACCCCCACCATCTGAAACTTTTTGATTTTCTAACATTTTGATAAATGTATCCCAAACCACTTGGTCTTCCCTATTTAAGGAATCATAGTCAATAAACCTTTGTTCTTCTGGTAAAAACCCATCACCGTACTGTAATATTGATCTTTGATTTTCTACGTTTGAGATTTGAACTACTATTTGTTGTAAAGTTGCCATAATTTTATATTATTATATTTCCTTGGGAATCTATCGTATTTAATATATCCTGAGTTATGTTAATGTTGATAGCTGATCCAGCACCAACTTTAAAACTTAAATTTGAATACTTAACCTTTATTGGTGATACTGAATAAAAACAATCAGCGGAACTGCCAGCACTAGCTGTCGACATGGACCCACCCATTATGATTATGTTACTATTTCCACTCACAACACAAGCTCTACCAGAAACACCAGAAATATGTGAAGCTGATTGTATGTTTTTAATTATTAAATAACCAGATGAGGTTGCTGATAAATAAGTTCCAGCGTTACCTAGAGATTCTGACGTTAAATTTAAAACCTCAGTTGAACTTGACACATTTGACCAAATGTAGGATCCGTAATTCGTGTATGAATATCCTAATATATCAGAATAAAAATATCCATTAAGTACATAAAAACCTATTGAAGCACTGGAATATCCCTTACAATCGTTTACCAATGATCCAGCTGAAGCTATTCCATAATTAGCACTACTAAATCCAATACACGACTGAACTCTATTTGTGTTAGCTAAATATATTCCAGCTTGACCCAAACTATAACCAACTGAGTTCATAAGAATACCACCGAGTGTTGGTATCAACATACCAATACCGTACCCCAAACCGTTACTTCGACCTATACTATCATATACTTCCGATGTTGTTGAGTCACAGTATATTGCTGTTTCATATTGACATGTTACATTAACTGAATACAGCTTACCTTGGTTAACAATACCTCTAGTATACCCATCAACAATAGCTCCACGAATAATCCCAAGATTATAGATTGACGTAGTTTCATACGATTTAAAATACACTCCAGTAGTCTCTATTATTGATTTTGTATTCAATATTGATAAACACACATCTTGTGTGTCATCAACATATGTCGTACCACTTCTAACTATATTTCCGTTATATATTTTACAATTAATTAAGTCCCCCTTATCAGTCCAGCAGTTTAAACCATTATTACCAATTAAATAATAGTAATATCCGTTCATATTAATATCAACTTGATCTTTTAAGATAATACTTACCGGATTTGTTTCCGTGTAATTAGAAAACATTTGAATTGTATCTCCAACAACTGCGTTATCAATAGCGTCCTGTAATGTTGAGTAATAAGTGTAGAATCCAGTACTATCTGATATACCAAATATCCCATAACTGGACCCTCCGGAGAATACCGTTTGTAAACTCTCTAAAGTTGTTTTATATGATGACCCACCACTATATTGTGTTGTATCCCCAGTGTTAACTATGTGAATTAATGTATCCTTATCAACATAAGGAGCTAAAGTTCTATCTGTAAGTCTTTGTTGTGACATATTAATAAATATCTATCCCTCAAAAATATACTCAACCCCATCCTCAAATAAAAAGAAAATACCATCCTCAAACATCTTATTATCAATTGGACAAGTTAATAAAATAAATTTTTCACAACCCTTTGAATCAATTAATTTTAATAAAAAAGAATCAACAACATCAAGTGGTGGTGGTACTGTAAAAATTAATGTTGGTGGTATTGTCGTTGACCCAGTAATTAAATAACAATAGGTATTTGTAATGTCACAGACATATACATCATATGGAGGATTACCATTTATACCAGAAATTGTTATTTGGTTAGACATTGTTTAGATAAATATAATATTAGAATAAAATATAGAAAGATACAAAACAATTCAGTTTTACCAAGTTGACCCAGAAACCCTTAACCATTGTGTTGAGGTTTTCCAATAAAGATAATTATCATCCCAAGCTATTGTTCCTGTGGTATATGAAGGGTCTGTACTTCCAGTTGGTGTAAATGAGTTAACAATATTTACTTTATTATCATTTATTATTGTTTCTTTTAAATTTGTTGTTCCACTTACATTTAAAGTTCCACTAACTCTTGTATTACCACTGACATCTAATCTAAATCCAACATCTGTGTGTGTTCCACCACTTTGGATAAGTAAATTACCTGTGTTAAAAAATGTCGCCCACCTATTTGATACTCCTTGATTTGAACCAAATGTTATTAAATTTGCTGAATTTAACAGCAGATTACCTGTAAAATTATTATTAAACAATTGTACATCATTACCACTATTGGTGGTTCTTAATACTGTATTTCCAAGATTAGTTCCAAGATGGAGAGTATTATTATTTAATGCAACGTTACCACCAACAATATCTAACTTTGCTGATGGTGTTGTTGTTCCAATACCCACATTACCACTAGTTGAACCAAATATGACATTACCAGTTGTTGTTTCAATTGCTCTATGTGTTGCACCACTTAAAGATGTTAATATTGGATTATAAAAAAGACCTCTAATAATTCCACTATATGACCCGGTAGTGTTATATGTTGGTCTTAATTGTATTTGTGTATATGTTGCAGTTCCACCGGTTGGTTGAAACGCGGTAGCTCCAGTATTCTCAAAACTATAATCAACAGCGGTTCCACCTGTTGGAATAAATGATGTTGTGGAAGAATTAACTGGGTTTATAATCGTTCTTGTACGTGCTACCGTTGGGTTTAAATCTTGTCCACCTAAATTTAATCTTGTTGTATTACCAGCCTGTGTCCAAATATTTACATTACCATTAGTTGATCTAGTGTTTATACTTATTGAGTTTGGTGAGGATGTAAACCCATAACCTTGTGTATCTAGAATAGTAAACTGATAATCTCCACTTACATTAAATCTAACTTGACCTGCGGCGTAATTTGTATTAGTAATTGCAAATTGAAAATTACTACCACTATATGGTGTTCTAATACCAACTTGACCTACATTACTTACCGTAAAATAATTATCAGTATTACCACTATTAGTAACTGCAAACCCCGTATTTGAGACATTAAAATCGTTTACTCTAACTTGTAATTTAGCTGTCGGTGTTGTTGTCCCAATACCGGTGTTTCCATTAGTGTCAATAACAAATGGTGATGAGTCTGGATTTGTCGAGTCCTCAGCTAGGAATGTGTTTCCAGATGTTACGTTATTAATATGAAGTTTTGCAGTAGGAACTATTGCACCAACACCAACGTTATTTGATGATCCATCAATTAAAAAGGTTGGTTGGGTTGGGGTTGATTCTTGTCTAATTATAAAATTACGACTAGTATTTATAAAAAATGTTGATTCCGTCAATGTGTGAGTTCTTATTGCACTAGCTCCAATATTTTCAATTACACCCGGAGTCAATGGAGCTGCTGTTTGATATATAATATTCGCACCATTTGGTGTCAATAACCCAAAAGATGTTGATACAGTATCCAATGTAAAAAAAGCTTCATTGTATCCACCACCATCTGTTGTTAAATACATACCATAACCATTCAAATCATGTTCCCTAAATCCAGAAAATGTTAAATCTGTATTAGCAAAATTAGTGTCATTTACAACTGGTAAATTATAATAAGTTGCCGCTGAAATTGTTGTAGCGGACAATGACCCGTTTACAGTTAAACCACTGACTTCATTTATTGACGCTGAAAAAGTATTTCCAGAATTATCAAATATGTTAAAAGTGTTTGAGTTATCATACGTGTATCCAGTTACATAACGATCCGTATACCCAACTAAAAACCCAGAAACATTAAATGTACCACCAGAATTATTTGTGAATGTTGCCACACCAGTACCTGAATTATACGTACCACCGGTTATTGTCATATCACTTGATAGTATTGATAAACTAACTGTATCACTCCATGAGTCACTTCTTGTTACTGTTAGATCGTAATTTGAATTATTAAACGATATATCTGTTATATATTTATCTGGTGTATTAGTTAGATTTGACCCATCACCATAAAATGTACCGCCACTTATTGTTGTCGCTGATAATACGTTTATAGATGATGAAAATGTATTTCCAGAATTATCATTAATATTAAATGTATTTATATTGTCATATGTAAATCCTGTAATATACGTATTAGTTGTGTCTAATCCATTAATTTGATACCCACCACCGGTATTGTAATTAAAATTTAAAATACCGGATGAATAAGTCCCACCGGTGGTGTATGTATCACCAGTAATACTAACACCGTTAACATTTAATGTTGTAGCTGTAACTCCCTGTGTGAATATTGTATCTCCACTTATTGTACCCCCAGTAAAAGTTCCACCACCCCCACTTTGAAATATTGACCAGTCACTTAATGACCCATTCCATGGTGGTGAATTTAATTTGTAATATATTAAACCGTCACCCACTCCGACAATCATTCCAGCTCGTCTCCTTTGATTGGTTATTGAATTTAACTCAGTTATGGTATTAACATTCCGTAATCCGTCAATACCATATAATGGATCAATCACTGGGTATGTATCATTTGTATCCGTGGGAGAAATAAACCCCAGAACCTCAACCCCACCTGAAAAACTAAAACTTGGCATAATATTTTTTAACTACATAACCAACAATCAACAGCACCCGAGAAATCATTAAAGGTTCTGTAGACATTGTAATTTATCTGGAATCCATTTCCATCTATTATAATTATTGTACCTATATTGTTTGTTGGAATATTAAATCCTGTACAACCAATATTACTGTTTCTAAATCCTGTTGGTTGTGGTAATGATACCGGTATTAAAATATACCCATAATATGGGGTAACACTACTCATAAATGTTACATAATCATTGGTTGGGTCATTTGTGTACTCAAAAGTGAGTATTGATGTATCCCCACTTGTAATTGATGTCCCACTAAATTTACCAAAATAAATTCCAGGTAAATCAGGTTCTGGTGAACTACTTGGTGTTGGAGTTGGTGTATTTGTTGGTGTGGTTGTATTTGTTGGTGTAGGTGTCATAGTATTAGTTGGTGTTACCGTATTAGTTGGTGTAACTGTTGGTGTTGGTGTGGGGGTTGATTTACATACTTGGTACGTAGGTGTTGGTGTTGGTGTTTTTGTTGGTGTTGGGGTGTTACTTGGTTTAGGACAACCACAAGGACTTGTGCAAGTTTCAGTTGGTGTTGGTGTCACAGTTGGAGTAACGGTATTTGTCGGTGTGTTCGTTGGTGTTGGAGTTGGTACCTTACAAGGGTCAAATGTCGGTGTTGGTGTCACAGTTGGTGTTGGTGTAGGTGTTTGTGTTCTTGTTGGTGTTGGTGTAGGTGTTGGTGTAGGTGTTGGTCTTGGTACATTTAATATATTTGGACAATCACCATTTTCTATTAATATTGTATATACACCATAAACTTCTCTTGGTGGGTTTAATAATCCCGGGAAAAAAATAAATGGTAACGTAATTTGACCTAGATTAATGACAACATTATCATTATCCGGTTTAAAAATAACGGTAGCTAACTCACCGTCAAAATTTATACTATCTATGGTTATACTTTGACTCATGTTATATAACCATAAATACCCCCAGGTCTAGTAATTTTCTTTTCTAGTATTAATTTTGTAAGGACTCAACAATCTCATCTAAATTAAAGATATTATTGTCAAACATTGGACATTCATGTGTTGTTCCATTGAAGTCGTAATCAAATAAATAACTATCTGGTAATTTAACTGTGTTTGGTAATGTAGCTACTATATTTTTATGTAAACCGTACCCAAACACCACAGGTGATGTACCAACCCAAAGAACCGTTGATTGTAGACCTAAAGCTGCCGCAGCGTGTTGTAGTGACGAGTCAATTAACAATCTTTTTTCTGAAGCTAATAACATTGAGAATAATTCCATATTTGATAACGGACCATGTACAACCTCAACATTTGGTAAAGAATTGTGTTCATGTCTACAAACTTGAATTATATGGTACTTTTCTGAAAATACCTCAACAATTTTTTGAGCCACTTCATATGGAATATCCCTAGTCCATGAATATGTATGTGGTTGTTCTTGTAACGGACCACCGTTTGTTTGAATAACCATTACCGGTCTTTCTCTTAACCATTTCCCGTGTGCTATTTGTAATTGTCTAATATTGAATTTTAAAGTTGGTTGTTCATTGTTGTATTTTAAATTATGTAATTTACACCAATTTAATAATAAATGTAATCTTTTATGTATGTGATCGTCAGTGAAGTATGGTTCGTGTTTAAATACCATAGTATCTTTATCTTTAATAAAATCATCATAAAAGTATGGGGTCATACCTAATCTATACACCCGATCAACAAAATCTAAGTTTAAAAATATTTCTGGGTACGCACAAACAATTATTAATTCTCTGTCTGGATGATTATTTTTAATACATTGAGCTACCGCTGTAGCTAGAACGTGTTTACCCAAACCGCCTTCAATGTGAAATAGACTATATTTTTTTTCCATACTAAATTATATAACTGTTTTATTCATTTGTAAATGACAAAGCTAATTCGATTTTTTCCCAAACCATATCTGGAGTTATTTGTAAATGACATTCGTTTTCCCTATTAGTTCTTAAAAATACCGGACAATGTGTTTTAATATTCATAAACATATTGAAACACCCATTACACACGTTTGGGTTTAACACACGAAAACAATCAAATTCATTTTGTTTTTTTGTGAAGTTAGATATCATAACTACAGGTACGTCATACGCCCAAGCTAACCAAGCTAGACCAGATGATAAACCAATAAAAATTCTAGATTCAAGTACGTGGGTTAGGGACATTTTAATGTCATCGAAACCGTTACAATTTGTCACACCTTGTAGGTTTAATGTATTTTCATATGATACATTTGTAACTTCATATCCAGATGAGGTCAATCTGTTGACAATTTCCTGCCACCCATTACTATAATCCCACCTAGCTATTTTCTTTAATGATTCCGGTGCTATTGAAATTTTATTAACTTTTTTGTTAATTTTATATGGT
>Ga0075471_10002655_pt1 | contig 11661 bp, 13 predicted proteins | sample DEB19_08_DNA_2_FD_74787 | JGI IMG/M metagenome (GOLD analysis project Ga0075471, IMG submission 74787) | Aqueous microbial communities from the Delaware River and Bay under freshwater to marine salinity gradient to study organic matter... | ecosystem: Environmental > Aquatic > Marine > Coastal ... | reverse complement strand
GCCATCTACATCTCCTGGCGTGAGCACGTGCGCCATGTGGAGCCGATCCGGGATTTCGAGCAGCCGTGAGGCATTGGCCAAGACACGCCCGGCCATGATGGAAACGGCGGGAACGCCCTAGCCTTCCAGCACGGCCCTTACTGCATCCATGGCCTCGAGCTGCGTCAGGTTCATGTGCAGCGGTGTCACCGAGATGCGGCGGTTGAAGGCGGCCCAGAGATCGGTGCCCACCGGCGGGTTGCCGCGCTCGCGCTTGAAGCCCAGCCAGTAGTAATTGTTGCCGCGCATGTCCACGCGCTCGTCGACGACGAGAAGGTTGGTGTCGCGCTTGCCCTGGCGGGTCACTTCGATGCCCTGCACCTCGTCAGGGCGGCAGTCGGGGAAGTTCACGTTCATCAGCATGCCGGGGCCGAAGGCGAGCTTCATCAGCTTCTTCACGATGGCGGGACCGTGATGCTCCGCCACCTCATAGGAGAAGCCGTTGCCATGGATGCCCGTCACCTGGCTGAGCGCGATCGACTTGAAGCCCAGCTGCGTGCCTTCCATGGCGGCGGCGATGGTGCCCGAATAGGTAACGTCATCGGCGATGTTCTGGCCACGATTGACGCCGGAGAGCAAGAGATCAGGATCGCCGGGAAGAATCTTGCGCGCCGCCATCACCACGCAGTCGGTGGGGGTTCCCGCCACCTCGAAGCGCTTGTCGGCGAGCTTGCGGTAACGGATGGGCTCGGCCAGCGACAGCGAATGCCCTGCGCCGGAATTCTCCTCGGCAGGCGCCACGATCCACACGTCATCCGACAGGGTGCGCGCAATGCGCTCCAGCGTCTCGAGCCCCGGCGCGTGGATGCCGTCGTCGTTGGTGACCAGAATGCGCATGCGGCTCAGCCTCTCGTGATCTTGTCGGCGCCGCCCATGTAGGGGCGCAGGGCTTCGGGGATTGTGACCGAACCATCAGCATTCTGGTAGTTCTCGAGGATTGCCACCATGGTGCGGCCCACTGCAAGGCCCGAGCCGTTGAGCGTGTGGACGTAGCGCGTGCCCTTGCCGTCAGCCGGCTTGAAGCGCGCATCCATGCGCCGCGCCTGGAAGTCGCCGCAAACCGAGCAGGAGGAAATCTCGCGATAGGCGTTCTGCCCCGGCAGCCAGACTTCGAGGTCATAGGTCATGCGGCTGCCGAAGCCCATGTCGCCGGTGCAGAGCCGCAGCACACGGTAGGCAAGGTTCAGCGCCTGCAGCACACTCTCTGCGGCAGCTGTCATGCGCTCCAGCTCCGCGCGCGACTGTTCGGGCGAGGTGATGGAGACGAGTTCCACCTTGGAGAACTGGTGCTGGCGGATCATGCCGCGCGTGTCGCGCCCCGCCGCACCGGCCTCCGCACGAAAGCACGGCGTATAGGCGGTGAGCCGCAGCGGCAGGTCCTTCTCCTCGAGGATCGTTTCGCGGACGAGATTGGTGAGCGAGACTTCCGCCGTGGGGATCAGCCATCGGCCATCGGTGGTGCGGAACAGGTCCTCGGCGAATTTCGGCAACTGGCCTGTGCCGTACATGGCCGCATCGTTCACCATGAAAGGCACGTAGTGCTCGGTGTAGCCGTTCACGCCCGTCTGGTGATCGAGCATGAACTGGGCGAGCGCCCGCTCGAGGCGAGCAAGCTGCCCCTTCATGACGACGAAGCGGGCGCCGGAGATCTTCGCCGCCGCCTCGAAGTCCATCAGCCCAAGCCACTCGCCGATGTCGAAGTGCTGGCGAGGCTCGTAATTGTAGGTGGGCGGCGTGCCCCAGCGGCGCACCTCGACGTTGCCGGTCTCGTCCTTGCCGTCGGGCACGTCGTCGAGCGGAATGTTGGGGATCACGGCAAGGGCCGCATTCAGGCGCTGGTCGATGTCGCGCTCCACGGCTTCGCCGGAAGCTATGATATCCTTGATCGCGCCCATCTCGGCCTTCAGCGCCTCGGCCTTCGCCTTGTCGCCCGTCTTCATGGCCTCACCGATCTCCTTGGAGGCGGCGTTGCGGCGGGCCTGCGCGTCCTGCAGTTTCTGCACATGGTCGCGGCGCTCGGCATCGATCTTCAAAAGGTCCGCGGCCATGGCCGGAAGACCACGGCGGGCCAGACCCAGGTCGAACGCTACCGGATTGTCGCGGATGGCCTTGATGTCGTGCATGTCACTGAATCCCTCTTCGCGCCCTCCTATAGGACGCCGGACACGGAACGTGAAGATGTTTGGCTAGACGGCGTCCTTGGCCGCTTCGGCCGCCTCTCGCTTCTTGCGCCGGGCGTCGATCACCCGCACGGCCTGCACGGAGAGCTCGTAAAGCGCCATCAGCGGCACGGCCATGGCGACCTGCGAGATCGGATCAGGCGGGGTCAGCACGGCGGCCACGATGAAGACGCCGACGATGGCGAATTTGCGCCCGCTCTTGAGCTGGTCATAGCTGAGGATGCCGATCTGGCCGAGCAGCGTGAGGATCACAGGCAACTGGAAGCACAGGCCGAATGCCAGGATCAGCATCATCACGAAATCGAGGTAAGCCTCGATGTCGGGCATCAGGGCCACACCGGAGGTACCGGCAAGCGCGGTGAAGAAGTGAATCGCCACGGGAAGCAGGAAGAAATAGACCAGCGAGGCACCGAGGATGAAGAAGATCGGCGTTGCCACGAGATAGGGCAGAAAGGCCGCCTTTTCGTGCTTGTAAAGCCCCGGCGCCACGAACCGGTAGACCTGGGTGGCGATCAGCGGGAAGCCGATGAACAATCCGCCGAAGAACGCAATCTTGAGCTTCACCAGGAAGACGCCGAGCAGCTTGATCGAAATCAGCGAGACATCCTGTCCGGTGCCCCATTTGAACGGCAGGACAAGGAAATGCAGGATGTCGGAGGAAAAGAAGAAACTCACGACGAAGGCGGCCATGAAGCCTGCGACACACCAGATGAGGCGTGTGCGCAGCTCGATCAGGTGCTCGATCAGCGGGGCTTCGGAGGCGTCGATGTCCTGCTGGCTCATGAGGCGGCTGCGGATGTGTTCGGGGAGGCCTGGGGTGCATCGGCCGGCGGAACTTCGCCGAACAGCGTCTTGAAGTCGTCGACCTGCTTCTTGGTTGCGTCCTCGGTGGCCTTCCTGGCCATCGAGGGATCAATGAAGTTGGCCGGATTCTTGATGTTGTCGAATTCCTTCTTCACCTCATCAAAGCCAGTTTCCTTCATGGCCTGGTCGAGGTGTCCTTGAAACTCGCGGGCCATGCCCCGCATCTTGCCCACGGTCTTTCCAAGGGCACGCAGTACCTTGGGCAGGTCCTTGGGGCCGATGACGATGATCGCCACGACAGCGACCACGAACATTTCGCTATAGCCGAACCCGAAATCAAACATGTGCTTTTCCGGCGAAGGCGTGCCGGCGTGCCTGTTAGCTCTTGGCCTTCTCGGCTTCCGACTTCACGGCGGCCTGCTGCTCGATGGGCTTCGGCTCGGCAGCGGCGGCGGACGTATCGTCGTCGGCGAGGCCCTTCTTGAAGCTCTTGATGCCCTTGGCGACATCACCCATCAGGTCGGAAACCTTGCCGCGGCCGAACAGCAGCACCACGACCAGAATGACGAGAACCCAGTGCCAGATCGACAGCGAACCCATGAGACAAACTCCCTTTATCCGGAGAGAGAGAACTCCCCCCTCAGCAATTCGCGGCACTAAAGCAGAAACCCCGGCGCGCCGCAACCGAAGCGGAATGCACCTCAGATAGGTTGCAAAACAGCCGATTCAAAGACGAAAACATGATCCGGATCGATGCGGAACAGCGCCGTTTCGCCACGCTGGGGTGCTGCCCGCGAATCAAGCAAAGCCGTAAGAGGCTCTTCCAAGCCCTTGAACAGAATGGAACACTTGACGTCGTCGCCCTGGAAGCGCGCTTCCGTAACGAGCCCTTGGACCCCCTCCTCGCCGTCGGCGCGGCGTATTCCCTGCGGACGAATGAGAACCAGTGCTCCCGGCCCTTTCACCGACCCCGGGGATGCGAAGGTGCCGAGCGGCGTGATCACTTTGCCGTTGCGGATCTCGCCACGCAATTCATCGGTATCCGAGAAGAAGCGCGCCGCGGCGGCGTCCGCCGGTCGGCGATAGAGGTCCTCCGGAGTTCCGGCCTGGACGAGGCGGCCCTGGCGCATGAGGAAGATCCGGTCGGCAAGCCCCATGGCCTCCACCGGATCATGGGTGACGAGCAGGCAGGAGGCGCGGGTCTCCCGCAACAGGGTCAGCGTCTCGGCGCGCACCGACTCGCGCAGGCGCTGGTCGAGGCCGGAGAACGGCTCGTCCATCAGCAGAACCTGCGGGCGCGGCACCAACGCACGCGCCAGTGCCACCCGCTGCTGCTCGCCGCCTGACAGGCTGTGGGGGTAGCTCACGGCATAGTGCGCCAGTCCAACCCGCTCCAGGGCATGAAGCGCGATGCTGCGCGCCTCGGCATTGGGCAGGGAGTTCAGCCCGAAGGCCACATTGTCGATGATGGACAGGTGGGGAAACAGCGCGAAGTCCTGGAACATCAGGCCGATATTGCGCTTTTCGGGGGGCACGAAGCGGCTGGGCCCTGCCATTTCCTGGCCGTCGAACAGCAAGCGGCCGGAATCAGGCTTGTCGATGCCCGCAGCGATGCGGAGCAATGTGGTCTTGCCGCATCCCGAAGGTCCGAGCAGGCAGGCGATTTCGCCCGGCCTCAGCGTGAAGCTCACGTCCTGCACGGCCGCCGTCCGGCCGAAGCGGCGGGAGACGTTCTCGAAGGACAGCTGGCCGGCAAAGGTGGCCCCTGCCGTTCCGCGGGTACCCCAGCGGCGGCTTTCAATCTGATCCTTGGGTGAAGGTTCGGCAGACCTCATGATCCTCGGGGTCTACAACGAAACGGCGGCGGCGCAAATCCCATCACGCCGCGGCAGGCACGACCCGGTTGCGGCCCTCTCGCTTGGCACGATAGAGCGCGCGGTCCGCCCGCTTGAGCAAGTCTTCCACGGTATCCTGAGCGCTTGAAAGGGCCGAAACGCCGAGCGAGGCGGTGACGGTCAGGTGCGACCCCGGCCCCAGCATGAACGACTTCGCGGCGATGGCCTTGCGGATGCGCTCGCCCACCTTTTCGGCAACGGCCAGATCAGCCCCCGGCAGCACCACGACGAACTCCTCCCCGCCGGTACGGCAAGCCAGATCGACGCTGCGCACGCAGCTGCGGATGCGGCCTGCCACTTCCTGCAGCACGCGGTCGCCCGCGTCATGGCCATAGGTGTCGTTCACCGATTTGAAGAAGTCGATGTCGAGGGTGAGCAGCGACAGCCCCTTGCCCCGGTCGGCCGACTGGTCGATCAGCTGCCCGAGCTGGGTTTCGAGGTAACGGCGGTTGTAAAGGCCGGTCAAAGCATCGGTGACCGCCATTTCCATCGACGCGCGCACGGTGAGGCGCAGTTGCTCGGTATACCTGTGGCGGCGAAGCTGCGTGGCGACGCGCGCAAGCAACTCCTGCCGGTCGATGGGGCGGATCAGATAATCGTTCACCCCCATGTCGAGCGCACGCAGGAGCCGCTGGTGATCCTCGGGGTCGACGAGGATGAGGATCGGCACCTGACGCGTCGTCTCCACCGACTTGAGCTGCGAGCAGATCCGCAGGCCATCGACGCCCTCGAGGTCGAGGTTGACGATGACCAGGTCGAAGCCGCTCTGGCCGCCGGTGAAAGCCTCGAAGGCCTGCTGCGGCTCCGCCATCAGCGTCACGTCATGCATGGGTGCCAGAAGGTTACGGATGCGCTCGGCCGCGGCCATGCGGTTGTCGAGAACAAGGATACGGCCGGAAGCACCTTCGGCAGGAAGATCCGCGGAGGCCAGCCCAAGAGGATCGGCTCCGGTGCGGGCGCGCAATTCGTCGGTCAGCATCTTGAGCCGCACGAGGCCCTTTACGCGACAGAACAGCGCAATGTCGTTGACGGGTTTCGTCAGGAAATCGTCAGCTCCAGCCTCAAGCCCCCTGACGCGATCCTCGGGCTGGTCAAGCGCCGTCACCATGACGATGGGGATGTGCTGGGTGGCCGGATTTTGCTTGATGCGGCGGCAGACCTCGATGCCGTCTATGCCGGGCATCATCACATCGAGCAGCACGATGTCGGGACGGGTGCGGTTCACGGCCTCCAGCGCATCCGCGCCATTCATGGCGGTGACCACCTCGAAATATTCGGCGGCAAGCTTCGCCTCGAGCAACCGGACGTTGGCCAGGATATCGTCGACGACGAGGACGCGGGCCGTCATTGCGGTTTCTTCAGGTAGCTGTCGATGGTCTGCAGGAAGCTGACCACCGAGATGGGCTTCGAGATATAGGCCTCGCAGCCGCCCTCGCGGATCTTCTGCTCGTCGCCCTTCATGGCGAAGGCGGTGACGGCAATGACCGGGATGACGCGCAGCTCGTCGTCCTCCTTCAGCCACTTGGTCACCTCGATGCCGGAGACTTCGGGCAACTGGATATCCATCAGGATCAGGTCCGGCCGGTGCTGGCGAGCGAGGTCGAGGGCGGAAAGACCGTCGCGCGTCTGAATCACCTGGTAGCCATTCGCCTCGAGCAAATCGTTGAACAGCTTCATGTTCAATTCATTGTCCTCGACGACCAGCACCTTCTTCGGCATGGCCGCCATGCCGCCTGGCGTTCTCATCGCTCCCGCCGTTCCTGACACATTCGCACCCGTCTTGCTCTGGCCGCGTGACCCATGCCGGATGCCCCAGCCCCCTCACGCGCCCCCTGCCGGACCCATTTCTGGACCATTTTGGGTAACCAACAGCTTAATCCAACGGGGCGGCTGTTCAATGCGGTTCAGGGGTGGTTAATTGCGATTCATCATGATGAGACCGAAGACACAGACCCATGCAGACGAAGCCGAGATTCTTGCGATCAATGCGCTCGGTTTCCTCGCCTCCGACGGCGAACGGCTGCAGCGCTTCATGGACCTGTCGGGTCTCGACGTGGCCGCCATCCGGGCCGGCGCCGCGAACCCAGCCTTTCTCGGCGGCATCCTCGACCACCTTCTTGCCGACGAGAGCCTGCTGCTGATCTTCGCCGAAGAGCAGCAGTTGAGGCCTGAACGCATCTCCGACCTCCGCCGCAAGCTTCCGGGAGCATCCATTGATTTCTGAGATTACCCAAGGCCAGCTCGCCACGCTGAGCTTCACCGGCCGCCCCCTTGTCATCTGCGACGTCGACGAGGTGATCGTGCATTTCACCCGCGACTTCGAGGACTACATCGGCCTCCACGGCCTGTGGCTCGACACCTCGAGTTTCGCGCTTAACGGCAACATCCGTTACCGCGAGACCAATGCCGCAGCTCCCGAGCCGCTTGTGTCGGAACTGATCGGCACCTTCTTCGAAACCCGAACCCGGCACATGCAGGAAATAGATGGCGCGGTGTCATCGCTTCTCGACATCGGCGAGCGGGCGGACGTGGTACTGCTCACCAACCTGCCGCACACGGCGGGGGACCATCGCCGCGAGAACCTGAAAAGCCATGGCCTGCCCTATCCGGTGGTCACCAACACGGGTCCAAAGGGCCCGGCCATTCGCAACCTCTGGCAACGCGGCGGCCGGCCGGTGGTGTTCATTGACGACAGCCCTTCCTACATCGCCTCGGCTCATGAATTCGCGCCGGAAGTCAATCTCATCCACTTCCTTCACGACGACCGCTTCTCGCGCCACATCGACCCGCTGGACTATGTCTCGCTGCGCACAGGGAACTGGGACGAGGCACGCGCCTACGTGATGAGATTGATCGGTGACTGATTGTCCGTGATATGATCCGCCTTGCGGACGAGACGATCACCCTTGCTGTTGGCAACCTGAGGCGAAAGGTGCGGAGATGATGAAGTCATTTGCTATTGCCGGGCTGTTTTTCGCTGGTTTCTCTTGCGCAGCCACACTGGCGGCAAACGGAACCGAGGGCCCCTGGAACAGCCCTCCTTACAGGACGGCACCCCCCTTGGTGACGAGCACCGACAAGGACATTGACGACGCCATCGATGCCATCACCACATTTCCAACCACACTGGATCCCCGCCTGTGGGACGGTGACAGGATGCGCCCCGAGGTCCGCGCCCGCGCCATCGAAATCGCGAAAGACCTGCTCGCCGACCTGAAGATTCCGGACGTGACGATCAAGAACGTCGAAGTGCAGGGCAGCACGGTGTCCTACGAATATGACGGGAATGCCGACCTCAGTCTGCGGGTTTTCCTCGACACCTCCGGTTACAAGGGCGACGTGCACAGTCTCAACACGCTGCTCAAGACCTACACCGATTACCTGGAAGCGGTTTATGAGGGCCGCCTCATGCTGCACGGAGTTCCCGTGGAGCCGCAATTCTACGCCATCAAGACGCAATCGCTGGAGCCGCAGAAGGGCATCGGACATTATTCCGTGACCCGCGATGCCTGGATGGAACATCCAGCCATGCAGGAGAACCGCTTCGACCGCGCCCAGATGAAGGCTGACGCCCAGCGCTACATCATGCGGTACAACGACCTCGTCAGCAGCTACTTCGCCAGCAAGAAGGGCTTCGACTGCAGCCGCTTCAAGGATTTCACGCAGGAGTTCCGTGCCTACAGAGGCGCTGGCATCGACAAGGACGGCACGCGCTCCACCACCAACCTGACATACCGGATGCTGCGCCGCCTCAACGTCAATGTCTCCGAGACGGTGCGCCAGCTCGGCGTCGAGTGCCGCACCATCCAGTGGTCGCTGGAATAAGACGCGGCAGAGCCTAGCCGGCAAATCCGCCGATGTTCATTACGCCATGGGACGCGAGCACGGCCTTGAGCTTCGGCCGTGCGCGCACACCGGCGGCCAGCCGGGCTATGGCAGGATACCTGTCGAGCAGCGCCTGCTCACTTGGCGCACCCCAGATCGTCATCATGAAGGCGTAGATGTCCACGGCCGAAAACTCCGGGCCCATCAGCCATGGACCTGCGGCCGCGAGGCGCTTTTCAAGCAGCGACCAGCAGCGGTCCACCTTCTCGCGCACCTTGGCGTTGATCGCCTGCTGCGCGGCTTCTTCCGTAACATAGGTGCCTGCGTCATATCCGATATTGCTGATGCCGTAGATCTCCGCGCTCATGAAGTTGAGCAGCATGAGGAACTCGCCATACTCAGGAGTTCCAAGATCGGGCGACATGCGCCTCTCGGGATGGGCCGCAACCAGAAAAGCCACGATGGCAGCCGACTCGAACAGCGTGCGCCCATCGGCGAGCCCAAGAGCCGGAATCATGCCAAGCGGGCTGATGGCGCGAAACGCCGGGTCCCGCACCTGGTCCGGACTCATCCAGATGTTGGTGTAGGGCACCTCCAGCTCCTCCAGCAGGCAGTGGACGGCAAGCGACCCCCAGGTCTTCACGTTGTAGAGCTTGTACATCCCGTTCTCCCGCTCGTTGCACCAACCGCTTGCCAAGTGTTCCTCAATTCGGGCTGCTAGGCTAGTATGTTGTTCATGCAAGACGATGCTGCGACCGCCGGATTCTGCCGCGACTGCTTCACGCCGGCTGCAGGCGACGAGCGGCGCTGCAAGCGCTGCGGCAGCCCGCGCCTGCTGCACCACCCGGAGCTGCACCGGCTTTCCATCGCCCACATCGACTGCGATGCCTTCTATGCGGCGGTCGAGAAGCGTGACCGGCCGGAACTGGCCGACAAGCCGGTGATCATTGGCGGCGGCACACGCGGGGTGGTCTCCACGGCTTGCTACATCGCGCGCATCCACGGCGTGAAGTCCGCCATGCCGATGTTCAAGGCGCTGAAGCTTTGCCCTGAAGCCATCGTCATCAAGCCCGACATGGCAAAGTATTCCGACGCCGGCAAGCAGGTGCGCGAGCTGATGCTGGAGGTGACACCGCTGGTGGAGCCGCTCTCCATCGACGAGGCCTTCCTCGACCTGACCGGCACCGCGCGCCTTCATGGCATGAGCCCTGCCCTGACGCTGGCGCACCTCATCACGCGGATCACCGAGAAGGTCGGCATCACCGCCTCCGTTGGCCTGTCACACAACAAGTTCCTGGCGAAGCTCGCATCCGACCTCGAGAAACCGCGCGGCTTCTCGGTCCTCGGCAAGTCCGAGACGCTGTCCTTCCTGGCATCGAAGCCCGTCGGTTTCATCTGGGGCGTGGGCAAGGCCATGCAGGAGGAGTTGGCGAAGGGCGGCATCACCATGATCGCCCAACTCCAGCAGATGGAGAAGACCGAGCTAATGCGGCGCCACGGCTCCATGGGTGCACGCCTCTACCACCTGTCGCGCGGCGAGGACCTGCGCATCGTCTCCACCGACGACCACTCGAAGTCGATCAGCGCCGAGACCACCTTCAACACCGACATTTCAGGCGGCGCGGAACTCGAGCGCATCCTCTGGCCACTGGCCGAGAAGGTGTCGCGCCGCGCCAAGGCCGAAGGCGTTGCCGGGCACACCGTCATGCTCAAGCTCAAGACGGCCGACTTCAAATTGAGGACGCGCAACGTCTCCCTCGCCGACCCGACGCTGCTCGCGAACCGCATCTATGACGCCGCACTGCCCCTGCTCCAGCGCGAGGCGACGGGCACGGCATTCCGGCTCGTCGGCATCGGCATCTCCAGCCTCGTCGCGGCACGGCCCGAGCAGGAAGCCGAGACGCTGGATGCCACCACTGCCACCCGCGCCAAGGCGGAACTGGCAGTCGACCGGATCCGCGACAAGTTCGGCCGCACGGCGGTGGGCCGCGGCATCACCTTTGGTTCCGATGACTGACCCTTCCCGTCACACCCTTCGCCGGGTTAAAGCAAGCTTCCCGGGGCAATCTCAGATTCTTCAACCATGAAGCCGAAACTCGTCCGCACGCTTGCCGCCCTTCGCCGCGAAACTGCCAAATGGCGGAAGGACGGCCTCAGCTGCGCCGTGGTGCCCACCATGGGCGCCATCCATTCCGGCCATATGGAACTGGTGACGGAAGGCCTGAAGCGAGCTGACAGGGTGATTACCACCATCTTCGTGAACCCCAGGCAGTTCGCCGCCAACGAAGATCTCGACAAGTACCCGCGTGACGAAGACGGCGACGTGCTGAAGCTCGGCAAGGCCGGCACGCATCTCGTCTACGTTCCCAATCCCGAAGAAATCTACCCGCAGGGCTTCTGCACCACGGTGTCGCTGGCAGGCCCCGCCAAGGCCGGCCTCGAGGACAAGTTCCGCCCGCAGTTCTTCGACGGCGTCGCCACTGTGGTGGCCAAGCTCTTCATCCAGACCGGTGCGGACTTCGCGATGTTCGGCGAGAAGGACTATCAGCAACTCAAGGTCGTCACCCGGATGGCGCAGGACCTCGACATTCCGATCGATGTCGTCGGCGTGCCAACGGTGCGCGAGGACGACGGCCTCGCAAAGTCCTCCCGCAACGTCTACCTTTCGAAACAGGAGCGCCAGCAGGCGCTGGCCATATATTCCAGCATCAGCCACGCCGCCGAGCGCATCCGCGGCGGCCTCGACCTGCAGTCCGCCACCCGCCTCGCAACGCGCACGCTGATGGCGCTTGGCTTCGAGGTCGACTACGTCACCGTCCGCAACGCCGATACGCTGGCGCCGCCCCAGCACCGCGACGAGCCGCTGCGCATCATCGCCGCGGCATGGTTGGGCAAGACACGACTGATCGACAACGTGG
>Ga0075471_10002654_pt1 | contig 11669 bp, 17 predicted proteins | sample DEB19_08_DNA_2_FD_74787 | JGI IMG/M metagenome (GOLD analysis project Ga0075471, IMG submission 74787) | Aqueous microbial communities from the Delaware River and Bay under freshwater to marine salinity gradient to study organic matter... | ecosystem: Environmental > Aquatic > Marine > Coastal ... | reverse complement strand
TGCCAGTGCGCTGCGGCGGCCTCGGCACCCGCCAGACGGACGACCTCGTACTCCGACAGATCGAGGGCCAGGCTCACGATCCACCCGTGGTCGGTCGACAGCACCAGCCGTCCGTCGAAGGTGCAGTTGACCCCGACGAAGGACCCTTCGACCTCGGGTGGGCGCTCCCAACGATCGACCTCGACGATCGGAGATCCCGGATCGGTCGGATCGGCGTCGGCGTACACGACCACGGCGTCGGACCGCGTCAAGACGAGCCGGTTCTCCCGGTCCACCAGGGCGTACACGCCATCGAGACCGACCAGGTAGGTCAGGGCGAGGGTGATGGCGTGCGCCACGGCGTCGTCACCGCGGAGTTCGTCGAGCTCCCGGACGTGCGCCTCCATCTCCTCGACCGTCACGGGGGGCTCCGGGCCGGCCCCGGAGACGGCGAGCACCTCGAGGGTGTCGTAGTCGAGCTTGACGATCGTCTGGAGGCCGTTGCTCCAGACGACGCGGCGGCCGTCCGGATACGGCGACGAGATCATCCCGCCGAAGTGGCCGGGACCGAGCCAGGCGTACTGCAGGTCGGCGGCACCGAGCCGTTCGGTGGGCCCGGTCGGCCCCGGTCCGGGAGTGTTGTCCTGCTGGTCACAGCGTCCATGGGCGATCGGATACCCCGAGTCGGCCAGATAGGGGTTGCGGGGCCCGGTGCGCACACCGCACCGTAACCGAGGGCGAGTCGGTGGCCTCGGTCCGAGCACCCGCCGCTTGACGGGTCCCCGGGGCGGACCCAGACTGCCCCGGTGGACTCCTTCGTCGGCCGCACGGCGGTCGTCACCGGCGCCGCCAGCGGGATCGGGCGGGCGTTGACCGATGCGCTCCTCGCTGTCGGCGCGCGGGTGGTGATGGCCGACGTCGAGGCCGCTGCGCTCGCCGCCGCCGCCGACGACGCGTCCCGGCACGGTCCGGTCCTCCCGGTGGTCGTCGACGTCGCGGATCCCGATGCCGTCGCGTCCTTGGCCGATGCGGCGCGCGATGCCTTCGGCCTCGTGCAACTCGTCTTCGCGAACGCCGGCGTCTCGGTGGGTGGGGCGACCTGGAACGTCACGCCCGCCGACTGGCGGTGGGCGCTCGACGTCAACGTCCTCGGTGTCGCCCACCTCGTCCACGCGTTCGTTCCCCCGCTGATCGCGGTGGGTCAGCCCGGCCACGTCTGCATCACCGGATCGATCGCCGGTTTCCTGGCGCAGCCGGGCTTCGGTGCCTACAACGCCACCAAGCACGCGGTGCTCGGCCTCGCCGAGACCCTGGCCGCCGACCTCCGGGAGGCGGGTCACCCCATCGGCGTCACGCTGCTGGCACCGTGGTTCGTCCGCACGCAGTTGGGGCAGTCGGCGCGCAACCGCCCGAACTCCCTCGGCGCCTCCACCCCCGCCGACGGGTTCATGGTCTCGGTCGGCGAACGGTTGAGCACCTGGGGGCACACCACCCAGGATCCCGCCGACATCGCCGACCTCGCCCTGCGGGCCGTGGCCGAGGACCGCTTCGCCGTCTTCCCCTACGCGCCGTCGGCGGCGGCGGCACGCCGCCGACTCGACGTCCTCGTCGACGGTGACGTGATGGGGATGTACCTGCCGCCGGGCACCGGAGCGCCGTCGTGACCACTCCCCCGCTCTGGCGCCGCGGCGACGACGGCTCCGCGCTCGGCCCCCAGCGGGTCATCCACATCGACGACGCCGCGCCGGCGGTGACCACCGACGGCTCGACCCCGACGATCGGCCTGACGCCCCTCACGTCCGACGCGTGCGACTACGTCGTCATGACCTTCACCTTCCCGCCCGGCTACTGCGGGGTCGTCCACTCCCATCCCCACGACACCGTCTACATCGTCCGACGCGGGCAGTTCCTCGTCGACGGCGAGGGCACCTTCGAGGTGGGCGACCTCCGCTGGGTGAAGGCGGGCACCCCGTACGGACCCGAACGGGCCGGGCCCGACGGCTGCGAGGTGATCCTGATCACCCGGGGGACCTTCCCACCCGAGAACGGTCCGCCTCCGCCCGCCCCGGCCTGACCCGAGCAACGCACTTCGACCGCGTCAGATCCGAAACACCCGCCGGGCGTTGGCCTCGACGATCCGCCGGGCGGTCTGCTCGGGCACCGCGGCCATCGACGCCTCCAGACGCTCCCGACTGTGCGGGAAGTACCCGTCCTCGTGCGGGTAGTCGGACTCCCAGGTGAGGTTGTCCTCGCCGATCCGATCGAGCAGGGCGAGCGCCACGTCGTCGGACATGACGCACACGGTCATGTGCTCGGCGAACACCTCACGGGGCGGGCGGACCGACCCGATCTGGTCGGCGAAGTTCGGGTTGGCAAACGTCTTCTCCGCCTGCTCCAGGAGGTACGGCACCCAACCCGCGCCGCCCTCGGAGAACACCACGCGCAGCGACCGGTGGCGGTCCAGCACCCCCGTGAGCAGCCAGTCGGTGCAGGCGACCATCGAGTTGGCGCCCATGTGCGGCAGGACCGAGCAGGGCGGAGCATCGTCAGAGGAGCGGATCAACCGTCCCGACGACCCGATGTGGAGGCAGACCGCCAGATCGGTCTCGTCGACCGCGGTCCACAGCGGCTCCCAGTGGTCGGTCCACAACGACGGCAGCCCGAGCGCGGCCGGGTTCTCGGAGAACGCCACCGCCTTCGCCCCGCGACCGGCGATGCGCCGTACCTCGGCGGCCGCGGCATCGACGTCCCACAACGGCAGGATGCCGAGCGGGATCAGCCGCTGCGGGTCGGTCGCACACCACTCCTCCAGCACGAAGTCGTTGTAGGCCACGCTGCAGGCCGTGGCCAGGGACGGGTCGGCACTCCCGAGGAAGCGGTGCCCGGCGAAGCGGGCGAAGTCCGGGAACGCCACCTGGGCCCACACCCCGTCGAGGTCCATGTCGGCGAGCCGAGCCGTGGGGTCGTAACACCCGGGTCGCATCTCCGAGAACCGGGCGATGCCCCGTGGCGCGTCGTCGAAGCCCGGAAGTGTCCTCGTGCTCCCTCGCGCGGTCTGGACGACCTGATCCTCGTAGCACCAGGCTTCGGTCCCGTCGTCGAGCTCCACCACCCGGGGTCCGCGCTCCCGATGCTTCGACGGGAGCCACGTCTGCCAGAGGTGGGCCGGCTCGATGATGTGGTCGTCGACGGAGACCGGACGGATGTCGTCGGGGAGCACCGTTGCAGGCCCGCAGCCGACGGCTCTGTCAACCGTCGGCGCGCAGACGGCGGACCAGGCGGGCCCGGGCGCTCGTGGTCGCCCGTCCCGGGTACGCCACCGGACGCACCGGGAGCCGCCGCTTGCCGAGGGCCCGGTCGAAGCGCCGGGCGTCGGCGACGTCACGGGTCCGGGGCGTGTCGAATCCGACGGAGAACGTCACCGAGAGCACGTCGCCGACCTCGACCCAGTGGAATCCGTCGGGCGGGATGTAGACCCCGTGGCCGGGCGAGAGCTCGTACGCCCGGGCCGGGGGCAGGACCGCCGTCGGTGCCGCCGGGCACTCGTGGTACGCCGCGACCCGGGTGTCGTGCTCACGACGGTCGGGCTCGTCCTCGACCCAGACCGTCTTGGTCCCGGTGATCTGCAGGAGGAAGTTGTGGTGCATGTCGGGGTGTGCCGGGACGACCGATCCGGGCGGCGACACGAACGCCGCCAGGTTGATCCGACCGAGGCCACCGTCGACCGGGCCGACGAACGCCCGGATCTCCGCCTCGAGCGCCCGGGTGAGGTCGGCGTACTCAGGGAAGCGCTCGAGGTTGTAGATCCCGACGTAGCCAGGTACCTCGGCAGTACCCCGGATCGCCGCCGCGGCGTCGGGGTGGGTGCCGACGGCGGAGCGTCCCTCGTGCGGGTCGGACTGGACCTGGAGTGGCCGGAGCCACGACTCGGGAGACCGCTCGGCGATGCCGGCGAGGAACGCCGGGGTCAGTTCGGTCGGCGAGCCGAGCCGGTGCCGGACGGCGAAGCCGCCGTCGGGTGGACCGGGCACGCCCGAGAGCGGTTCGGGAAGGTCGAGCAGGGTGTCCACGGTCGGGAACAGGTCAGGAACCCGGCGCCTTCGGGTCGAACACGGCGCAGGGCACGACCGACCCCGCGTGCCCGATGAGGGTCCCGTCGACGGTGGACCGGCGGGTCACGCCCGGGGCCTCGTAGGTGCGCTGCTCGTTCATGATGCTCCTGTCAGTAGTCAGTTGGTGGAATCGGTCGGGGCCGACGGACCCGGGGACGACACCGTGATGAGGTTGAGCATGCGCCCGACCTTCGAACGCCGGATCACCGTCGGGGCCGTGTAGCCGGCCGCGTCGGCCCGGCCCGATGAACCCTGGCTCGGCGCGAACACGGCGCTGGGGGGAACTCCCGGAGCCGGGTCGGAGGCGGTGAGGCCGTTCAGGACCTGGCCCACGGCGACGCGGTCCGAGACCTGCGGTGCGACGTAGGGAACCGCCCCGACCTCCGGGGCGACCGGACTGACCGGAGCGCCCGAGTCCGCGGCCGGCGAGAACGCGGCACTGACCAGGCTGCCCCCGGGGGCCGAGGACGGAGCCCCGATCAGGGCAGGGTCGACGGGTGTCCGACGGGTCACGCCCGGGGCCTCGTAGGTGCGCGACTCGAACATGGCGGTTCCCGTCATTCGGTGGGAGAGGAAGGGACGGCGGGTCCGCCGACGCTGTAGGAGACGACCCCGATCAGGGTGGGGTCGACGGGGGCCCGGCGGGTCACGCCCGGAGCTTCGTAGGTGCGCTGCTCGTGCACGGTGCTCCTGTCAGTCGGTCGGGGTGAACGGAATCGGTGCCGAGGAGGCGACGGCGGCGTTGAGCATCGGGTCGACCCCGGAACGTCGGATGACGGCCGGTGCGGCGTAGCCGACCGACCCGGACCGGGCGGCCGATCCGCTCGTCGGGGCGAACACGGCGCTCGGGGCCGGCGCCGACGAGCCGAAGCCGATCAGGGTGGGGTCGACCGCGGCCCGCCGGGTCACGGCCGGGGGTTCGTAGTTGCTCATCTCGTTCACGCCTTTCCGAACGTCCACCGTCGCCGACCTAGCCCTCGAGTCCCCCCGACGCCGAGAAGGCGCCGCCGTTGAGGACCGGACCGACATCGACGCGGTTCGAGACCTTCGGTGATGAATAGGGAGACGACGCCGCGGTCGGGCCGTCCGGACCGGTCGGGTCGTCCGAGCCCGGGGTCGGCGTGAACACCGCGCTGATCGCCCCCAGGTCCGAGGACGGCAGTCCGATCAGGCTCGCGTCGACGACGGACCGGCGGGAGACGGCCGGAGCCGAGTACGTGGTCCCGGTGCGCACGGCGCCGGTCAGTCGTCGGCACCGGCCGGGGCCACCGGCCCCGGGGACAGCAACGACACGCCGTTGAGCATCGGATCGACCGACGAACGTCGGGTGACCGCCGGGGCGACGTAACGATTCACCCCGATACGGTACCCCACCGCCGCGGACCTCGCCGTCACCCCGACCGCCCGGCCCGGAGCGCCGCCCCGGCCGCCTCCGTGGCGTCGGTCATGACCACGGCGGTGAGCGCCAGCGAGGACGTGTCGGACTCCTCCACCCCGTGGAAGAGGAAGGCCGGCATGGCCACCGCGTCGCCCGGGTGGAGCACGATCTCCTCGGTCCGGTCGGGCGCCCGGTCGGGGTTCCGGCGCTGCGTTCCGAGGGTCGCCCCCGCCATCCGGGCCTCGACCTCGGGGTCGTCGTACCAACCCACCACCAGGCGTTTCGTGCCCTCGACCTGGACGAGGAGGTGGTGACCCCGATCGCAGTGGAACGGCACCCGGGTCCGGGGTGCCGCCACGAACGCGATCAGGTCGATGCTCTCCACCTGCTCGCCGGCGCTGCGCGCGGCCAGGACGAGCGGTGCCGCCAGGCGCAGCGCCGCCGCCCGGTACCGCTCGAGGGTGCCGAGGCCGGCCAGCATCACCCACGACTCCGACTCGGGGAGCCGGTCGAGCACGTCGACCACCGACGGCTGGTCGCGGACGACCTCGCCGTGGGGCAGCACCATGGGGAGCCCCACCGCCCGGTGGTAGACGACCCGTTCGGCGGACAGGTCGGTACTCGCCGCCGCCAGCGCCTCGGAGGCGAACAGCCCGAGGTCGAGGTCGGCCAGGCTCACCGGCACCCGCACCGGGTGCGGAGTGCGCAGATCGATCATCGCCGTCGGTGTCAGTCGGAGACGACGAGGGCGCTGCCGGCCAACTCGGCCAGGAACGCCTCGACGTCACGGGTGACGGCGTCCTCCGCTGCGTCGGGGTGCACGGCCCGGACGGCGGCGACGAGCGCCGCCACGTCGGCACCGCCGTCGAGGCTCCGCCAGACGATCGACCCGGTGTCGTTGAGGTCGATGAGCTCGTCGCCGGCCGCGGTGATGAGCACGACGAGGCCGTCGACCTCCTGGTGGAGCACGCCGGGGGCCCGTCGGTACGTCATGCCGAGATGCTAACCCGACCCGCCCGTTCGCCGGTGCTCGTCGAGGCGTTCGTCGAGCAGGTCGTCGAGCCGATCGAGCTGCTCGGTCACCTCGGCCAGCGCCGCGGCCGGGTCGTTGCCGCGCCGCATCGTCCACGCCGGCACCTGGGCCAGGCGTCCGGCGATCCCGAACGCGGCGTTGCGATGGGCGGGATCCGAGAACGACTGCATCGTCTGGAGGATCGCGTGCAGCACGTCGGGGCCGGTGAGCCGGTCGATCCCCGCCCCCCGGGGATCGGCACCCGCCGCGATCACCAGCCCGGCGAGCGTCACCGGACCATCGACCCGGGTTCCGGCGTCGACCTCGATGCGCTGCCGCGGATCCTCGGGCACCGCCTGACCCGCGACGGCGAGACCTTCGACCACGTCGGCGGGCACTGCGATCGGCCGGGGCATCCCCGTCGCCCGCACCGGCCCGCCGTCCGCCGGGGCGTCGAGCACCACGGCGTCGTCGGACACGACCCCCCGGCCAGAGCGCCGGGCCGCGAACGTCAGCGTCGACTTGCCCACGCCCGATCCCCCCATCACCAGCACCGGGCCACCCCGCAGGACGACGACCGCACCGTGGGTCAGGAACCGCCCGCGAACGGCGAACACCCGGCTGAGTCCCTGCAGACAGGCATTGCGGAAGCAGGCTCCGATCGACGGGACGTCTCCGCCCGCCCACACCCCGTCGGCGTCGGCGCGCGCCCGGAGACCGGCCACGTCGAGGTACATGGCGTCGTCGGACCACCAGATCGCGATCCGCTCCAGCGTGACGTCGGGCGGTCGCGCCGGAAGCTCGGGGGCGGCCTCGGTCAGGCGGATCTCACACTCGGGGTCGGCCTCCGTGAGGTCCGCGTCGCGGAACAACGACGCCACCGCCTCCGCGCGATCCAGGTCGTCGGCGACGACCCGCGTCGCGAGCCCCGCCACGTCGATCGCGACCCCGCTCCGGATCGACCCGACGTCGAGCGGTCCGCTCACCGCTCGTCCACCGAACCGGCCCGCCGGGCCGCGAGCGCGCGACTGCGGGCGCGGGCCGTCCGCCACCGGCCCCGGGCCAGCCGCACCAGCACCGGTCCGTGGATGTCCGGGTACTGGACGGCGACCGTCGCCGCCGGTGGGAACGCGATCCGCCACAGGTGCGTCCACGCCTCGCCACCGCGGCCGTCCTGAAAGAACGGCAGGAGGTCCTGGCGACGCGACCGCGCCGTCCCGGCTCCGCCGAGCAGGGCCGTCGACTCCGGCCACGCGTGCGGCCAGGCCCGCGTCCGCCAACCGCGTTCCCCGATGCGCACCACCGGATCGACCCCCAGGGTCGTGGTGATGCGCCCGAGCGCACCACCGACCACCGGGCCGAGACCGTCGGCCGCCACGAGCGCGTCGACGGCCGTCGGGTCGAGATCGGGGTCGCGCAGGACCCGGGCCACGTCGGCGTAGCCGAGGAGCCGCCAGAAACAGTCTTTGGTGACGTGCACGAGGAAGTGGACGAGCGCCAGCGCCGGGTCGGGCGCGCGCACCGTCGAGCCGTCGGGCATGGACCACGGGGTGGTGTGCTCCCATACCAGGTCGCGCGAACGGGAGGGGATCCCGGTCTTGTAGAGATCGAAGTGGAGGTCGACGGGCGTGTCACCGAATATCACGTTGACCGAACCGAGCACCCCGGACGCGACCAGGTCGCCGACCGAGTCGAGGAGCGGGTGGTCCGGCTCGAGGGTGGCCACGATCTCACGTGCCCGACCGATCGCGGCCGGGTCGACCAGCACGTCGACGTCCGACGTCGGTCGTTCCCCCGTGGCGGCGTACCAGCGCGCCTCGGCCACCACGCCCTTCACGGCCGCGACCTCGACCCCGATCGTCGCCAGCCGGTCGCGCACCGCCACCAGGCCACCGGTCAGGCGCTCGTGGCGCTGCCGGGTGACCAGCATCGACCGCTCCAGGTGGTCGTATCCGGGCCAGTCGGGGTCGTGCTCACGGACCCACGACGCCAGGAGCCCGTGCATGCCGTGGCGGTGCGCTTCGCGCACGAGGCCCTCGGCGTCGTCGGGCAGCGGGCCGGCCGGTCGCCCGGCGGCCAGTTCGACCAGGCACCGGGACGCCTTCGGCGACGCCGTCGGCGCCGTCACCGGGACGGACGGGGTTCGCGCATGGCGGCGAGCAAGGGGTCGATCGGCCCGACCTCCGCCGCCCGGGTCTGTCCGCCCGCCGCCAGGAACCGGCGCATCGGACCGTGGTGCGCACCTACCCCGACGGCGGCGTCGAGGGCGGCACTCTCGGTCACCAGCGCCGCCGGATCGTGGCCGAGCGCGGTGTCGACGACGTCCTTGACGGCGACGACCGACCGACGGTCGAGGTGGGTGAACGGCGCCAGGAACGCAGCCAGCGCGGCGTCGAGGTCGGCAGACGGGAGCCGGGCCTGCAGCCACCCGAGGGCCAACGCCTCGTCGGCGTCGACGTCGCGTCCGGAGAGGATCAACTCGAGCGTCCGGGCCCGACCGACCAGCCGGGTCCAGCGCACCGTGCCGCCGGCACCCGGCAGGATCCCCATCGCCACCTCGGGCTGGCCGATCACGGTCCGTTCGGTGCCCACCCGCAGGTCGAGCGCCGACAGGAACTCGCACCCACCTCCGCGCGCGTAGCCGTCGACCACCCCGACCGTCAGGAACGGCGCCCGGTGGATCCGCTCGAACAGCGCCGCCGCGATGTTGGGCTCGGTGATCGGCTCGGCGGACCCTTCGGCCTCGAGGAGCACCTCCACGTCGCCGTGCATCAGGAAGAAATCGGGATCGGCGCTGCGGAACACCACCACCGCCACCGACTCGTCGGCCTCGACCTCGGGCAGCAGCCCGAACAGGCCGACCACGAGGTCGACACCGACGAGGTTGTGCGGCGGCAGGTCGAGCGTGACCGTGACCACCGCACCGTCACGCGCGACGTGCAGTCCGCCGTCGGCGCTCACGGACGGGCGAGCGCCGTGGGCAGGTCGGCGAACTTCACCACCTCGCAGGTCGGCGTGGCGATCTCACCCTCGGGCAGGAAGAACCGGAAGAACATCGTGCCGAGATTGCGCCCCTCGGTGTCGATCCAGTTGGGGTGGCCCGGGTCGGCGTGCGCCAGCACGAGCGTGAACCCGCCGTCGGGGTCGAGGGTCGTGTTGGCCCGGTTGCGACTCACCTGCCGGTTGACGTAGTCGTACATCTGCGACCAGCGGTTCCAGAGGCACAGGTTGGCGAACCGGCACTCGGGCCAGCGGCCGCGCACGACCAGGGCCTCGTCGTCGCCGATCAGGTAGGGCGCCATGGCGTAGGCGGCGTCGAACGCGGCGAACGCCATGTTGCCCGGCACCACCGGCGGACGGAACTCGTTGGGCACGCGCGACACGAACGGGATGTCGACGCTCGGGTCGGGACCCGGGTTGTCGACCGTCTTGGTGCGCACGTGGTTGACCACCCGCTGGAGGGCGGCGGCAACCCGGTCGTCGCCCCAGCGCGGCGGGGCCGGCGGTCGCTCGACGCACTCGATCGAGAGCGGGATGTGCAGGGTCTGCGACGCCGACGAGGAGTGCGGCCACTCGAAGTAGTGGCGGGTGGTGATCCGGCCCCCGTCGTCGGGGATCGCCAGCCAGTTGCGCTCCTGGGCCGGTCCGCCGAGGCGGATCTCGTAGCTGCCGTCGGCCGCGACGTCGATGTCGTCGTCACGCAGCACCCCGGAGGTGTGGGTGGCGTACGAGCCGTCGGCGGCCCCGGCCTCCATCGTGAACGACGTGTAGACGGCCCCAGCCAGGTTGCCCCGCACCACGTACTCGTGCCCCGGCGCGACGGGGGTCTCGTAGTAGAGGGCGTCGGAGTTGTCGCCCGTGAACGACCGGGTGGGCGACACGATCCGGTTGAACACCGGCCGCTCCGGGTCGAACTCCTGGTGGGAGTAGAGGGCGCTCTGGAGGATGTGGGTGAGGTTGCGGAACCCCTCGGCGACGTCGTCGTCGGTCATGGCCGGTCCCGGCACGACCCACTCGTCGGCGGCCTGGCGCAGCAGCGCCAGCAACTCGTCGAACTTGGCACGGGACTGCAGCTCGCCCACGGGGCTCCCTCCATCGGTCGGGGCGCCATTGTCGCCCAGTCGGTGCTGCGGTGCACACCGCCGAGCCGGGTCTGCCGTCACGTCCGCGCCAGCATGGGTACTAGCACTCGATGCTAGCGTCGACGTCCATGGCCACCACCCGAACGACCTTCACCCTCGACGACACCCTCGCCGAGCAGGCCCGGCGCCTGGGCGTGAACGTCTCGGCCGCCGCGCGTGACGGGGTGGCGGCGGCCGTCCGGGCGGCGTTGGCCCGGGCCGACCGCGAGGCGTACCTCCGGACGCCCGAGACGGTCGACCCGTTCTGGGACGAGGCCCGCGCCTGGGGCGACCAGTGAACCGGGGCGAGGTGTGGCTGGCCCACGTCGGCCGCAAGCGTCGACCGGTCCTGGTCCTGACCCGCACCGAGGTGATCGACGTCCGGGCCCTCGTCACCGTCGCCGAGGTCTCGACCACCCGACGTGGCCTCGCCGCCGAGGTCGTGCTCGACCCCTCGTCCGTCGGCCTCGACCGCGAGTGCGTCGTCAACTGCGACGGCATCCACACCGTCCCGCGCGCCGCGCTCTCCGACCGGGTCGGCACCCTCGACGACGCCGTCCTGGCGGAGGTGTGCACCGCCCTGCGCTACGCCGTCGGCTGCTGACCGCTCCCCGAAGCGATCAGAGGGCGTCGAACCCGGTGACGTGGCTGCCGGCCGAGTGGCCGCCGTCGACCGGCAGGTCGATGCCGGTCACGAAGCCCGACTGGTCGGAGGCGAGGTAGACCACGGCCCGGGCGATCTCGTCGAGGTCGGCCTCCCGGGGGATGCCCCGGTCGGCGAGGTAGTGGGTGAGCCCGTCGCCGAGCGCGGCGAGCCCACCGCCCCACGGGGCGAACATCGCCGGGTTCCCACCGGCCGGACACACCGTGTTGACCCGGATGCCCACGCGGCCGAGCTCGAGCGCCAGCGACTTGGTCAGCCCGCGGAGGCCCCACTTGCTCGCCGAATAGGCCGAGAGGCCGTTCATGCCGATCAGGGCGTCGAGCGAGGCGACGTTGACGATCGACCCGCCACCACCGGCGGCCATGAACGGGGCGACGGCCCGCACGCCGAGGTGCGCACCCAC
>Ga0075471_10002653_pt1 | contig 11672 bp, 9 predicted proteins | sample DEB19_08_DNA_2_FD_74787 | JGI IMG/M metagenome (GOLD analysis project Ga0075471, IMG submission 74787) | Aqueous microbial communities from the Delaware River and Bay under freshwater to marine salinity gradient to study organic matter... | ecosystem: Environmental > Aquatic > Marine > Coastal ... | reverse complement strand
CATCACGAACACAATCTGTCCAGGCTTTCGCGCCAATTCTTTGTGCTTGTGATAATGTTACATTATTTGGCTTCTTAACAAGAATCTTTGTTTTAGTGCCATTAATATCTACTTCTACAATTTTTTCTTTATCCTTACTCATCTTTTCCTCCTTAGTTCTTTGGGTTTTGTATAACGGGAATTTGTATCGAATATCTTAACCATTCAACTTCGTATTGAGCTAACTCAGCGTCCACATTACGAGCTTGATTATTGCCTCTATCTAATATTTCAGATCTAATTTTATTATAAACTTCTTTCATTTGCGATTTTGAGATTTTGGGATTATCTTGTTCCCATAAAAAGCGTAGATTTTCCTCAATGCTACTTAGAGCGCCGATCATTGTGGTTTGTATTTTTTTCTTTAATATTTTAGACAATCTATCTTTAGAATCGTTCTTATATTTTTTATCGCGGATTTTTTTGTAATCTTCTTCCATTATCGTCCTCCTTTAATACTACTCCTCATAGAATTAGTAGCTTGAATTTGTAATTTTTGTTTTTCGTCAGGAAAATCGTGTTGATATGCCGCACCTTTCATTTTAATTACTTGAGATCTTTGTTTTTTTATAGCATTTGCTATGGGATCGTTTAACGCATTAACCCTTTCCAAACTTTGCTTATTGTTTGGATCCACCATAACATAAACTTCGCTAGAGTTTTTAATTTTTTCGTTAGTGTTCTTATTCTCAAACTCTTTTTCTAATCTCTCTTTTTCACGTTTCTTTGATTGAACTATAAACCACCCATCTAATAAATCGTCGTCTTTTATAACTTCATCGGTTGGACAATCCATAGATTCTTGAATATTATCATATATTTGCGACCAAACTATTAAGTGTTTTTGATTAGCTGTAAGCTCCTCATTGTCGCTATTAGAAATAAGCTTGATTTTAGCATTTTCTCTTATTGACCATAATGATTTCCAGGGTTCTTCTCTTGCTAATTCTCTTATAACGCTTTCAGATAAAATAGAACTTTGCCATTCATCAACTATATATGATAACGAAATGTCTTTAAAATCATAAAGCTCATTCTCACAATATGTAGTATTTTTGATTATCCAAGATATTTTTTCAGATAAAGCGTATCCTTCTCTTGTATTTTGGTAATATGTGTTTTTTTCTCTTGATTGTATTGCTAATTGTTTTTCGGCGGCACGAATATACAATCTAATTCGCTCTCTAAGCTTGTTATCATTTCTATTATTATAAATTTCTATTTTTAGTTTTTCTATATCCTTTTTTACAACTTCTATTTTTTCATCATCTACAGGGTGCCATAAACCGCTTTCGTACATCCAATCGCTAATTTGATCCTCGCTCATGATACCATCAACCATCGCCTGCTTGTAAGCCTTATCATAAATTATAGAGGCTTGAACATTTTGGTCAATAGTCAGTGGTTTTATAATTAAAAAAATATCGTTATGCTCTATAAAAACTTTTCCAGATCTTATTGTAGAAATAAAAAACTCCCGCTCATGATGTTTCATAAAAACCTCACTTGCGGGAGCCTATTTGTTTCCTTTAAATTCCTAGTAAATTGTAACGAATTCTTAAGTGTTAAACACAGATGGTGCTGTAATTGTTAAATCATTAAATGTGCTAAAGCTATATGTAGTAGAAACATTACCACCACCAGCATCGCCACCGGTATAATTTACAGATGATAATCTACTTCTAGTGCCAAGATCAAAGGTTGTACCATCGCGTAGCACAATCTTTATCGGGGTTATAACAGTATTATCGCCGTTAACATAAGCATTTATAAAATCGCCAGAAACAGCAATAACTTCGAATTCACTAGTAACTTCTACAGGGAAAGCGGCACTTCGGTAATAAGGTTCTTTATGACCAAGCTCAAGAATATCTTCTCTGCCCAAATCAGTACTTATGGTAATATTCTGAATATGCGCTATTGGACGTTTTGTTGTAACATCGTAGTTGTTACCAACAATATCGGTGCTTATACCATAAATACTAACCGGCATAATAGAACTTTCCATAAGAACATCTTCTCTTCGCTGAATACCACCGCTACCCATAGGTGTATCCTCACCAAACTTAAGAGCCTGTGCATCATTTGAGTCCATACCCATATTTGCACTATTTATAAACCAGCCCTTTGAATTACCAACAAGCGTAACGGATTCTGTGGAATTACCGTCTGTTGGAAATGTGTAGCTAATAGAATTCACATACATACCGCTCATAAGAACGGCAACTGGAGCTACTCCGCTAATAGCCTCCGAGTCATCGGCGTAAATACCTAAAGCAACGTTGCATCTTTCTTTTGCTCTGGTGACTAAAGAATCATTCTGAGCGCCAGAAGTCGCTAAATGGTAAATTAATGGATATCCGTCTAGAACTTTTTCTATAGTTACCTCGATATCTGGTAAACCTTCAATATTTTCATATATAGAGATTTGACCTAACTCAAAGGCTTGTTCAAGATTAAAAGTTGTGTTAATACCAACACTTTGCACACCATGTACGGTTACTCTATCAAGAGGTTCTGCTGGGGGTTGTGAACCGGTATTTTGGTATTTGCCAATAGCTACAGCTTGGCAAGCATAAAAAATTCTATTATTTGGAGCATGTGACATTTAAATCTCTCCTACTTTGTAAGGGGTTCTATTTTTTATATACACGAAAATTAAATAAGTTCCTCTATTGTTTCAATAGTCATCCTTACTATACCAGCATAAAAATTACTATTTATAAGTTCCATATTTTGGACATTAGAGTTTTTGAACCTCATTTTGCCTTTATAGTACTTATATAATAAATCTGGATATCTTAAAGCTCCAGAAACTGGTACTCCCATATAGTCTAGTGGGAAATCTCCACTATTTGCTATTTTATTGCTATCGAACATCCATATTGTTTTTTCATTTTGTAACGAAACTATATCTACTAGTTTATTTCTTGTAAATTCGTCTTCGGCCAAGCAGTGAAATAATACATCGGTATCTACCCACTGACCGCCACCAAGTTGATAACCACGTAAAGACCGTTTTGGGACTATTTCTATGGCTATAGCTGGTAATTGGACCCTATTTTCCGCTGGTATAGCAAAATCACCCTTATTATTAGTATTAAACGAGTTTGGTAAGTCTAAAGACCTATACTGTATTTCTCTTAACCAGGGTAAGCTATTAGCATAAATAATATTAATATATTTATAGCTATATTCAGCTTTAACGACAGAGCCGGTCGGTATTGGATTGTTAAATATTACTCTACCGTTATAATAATCTATATTATGAGAGTAAGTTCCAGAGATATTGGATGGATAAAAAGAATTATTTACGTAAACTCCAGATATCCCTGGTTTAGTATTATCTAATGCTACGATTGGTGGAGGTTGAAAAGATATCCCGCTTTGCCAAACCCAATTTTTCCTAAAACCTTCCCAAGCTAATCCGCTGGGATAATTGGGGTTAGACGATAATTTAAGTTTACTATAATCGCCGCCATTTGGAGCCAATTCCCCAAGTGTTACATTTTGATAGTTCCCTTTTTCTAGCAAGGCCCAATCAAAAAACTCTATAAGATTATCTTGAATTTCATTTCCAAGAGTATTATCAAAAACGCTATCAAAACCTTTTAGATTTAAATAATTTGTCATTGTAATACTTTTTCTAAAATAGACGTTATTTGTTTTTCTTGATTGACACCAATAAATGCTCTGGTTATAAAATTATCATTATCTGTACCAGAAAATTGCGGAGGAACTCTGAAAAATCCTCCAGAAATCATATTACCCAAACCAGATCTACCAAGACCGGTTCGCGGATTATATTGAAAATTAGCAATTATTGTTGTGTCTCCTCGTTTTAGTAACCAATCTAGCCAATGTAAATCTCCACCACTATATATGGTGTGTCCATCTGGAAGAGATAATAAATTAGCAAAATTAGAAGGTTGAAATCCTAATTCTAAACCACCCGTAAGATTTGCGGTATATTTTACAAATTTTACTTCTGTAGAATCCACGACCGAGTGAACTATGCTATTTACAATAGATTGTGTGCCACCAGGAATACCAAATTGTCCAGCTAGCGAGCTTGGATCACTAGATAATAAAGATTGAATTTCTGGCTGTGAGGTTATCCATGCTGGAATTAAATTTTTAACCGACTGTGTTATTTTACCTATATTTTTAGTAATTATATCGTTTGCTAAATCTGCAACAGCTTTATTAATATTTTTTTCTATAGTTTTAATCGAGTCTGTTATTTGTAAACCAATAGACATTGCACTATACCCTTTTCCACATACATCCAAAATATCTATTTTGTCTTAACCCCATTGGAATATGCTCACCCATTCTTTCAAACCTAAGTTCTTTATAATCTTTTATATCTTTATGAACTATGAGAGCTTTTGCTTGTAAAACTTTTGGTAAATCTGTCATGAAACCTATAGTTTGAATTGACCCGTTTGGAACAACAATGTCGTTAGCTACACCAATCCAACTTTTTTGATCCCAATATACTTTTAGTTTAACATCTGTTAATGTTTCGACCTCGCGGATAATTTTATTTTGTCTTTCGTAATCTCCACCGCGAACTCTGTGAGCATTAATAGAATTTTTTTCTGGTATATTGTTTGCTGGGTTATAAACTATTTCTTCCACTTTATTAATAGATACTAGCTGACAAACAACTCCGAATATATCGAATGTTGAATCTATAACATCGTAATATTTGGCGAAAACACTTTCTGGTACGTATACTGGCATATTTCACCTTACCAAGTTGATAGGTATGAACGTTTCCATGTATTAGGAGCTACACATATGTAAATATAGTCATCGTCCCACCTAATATCGCCTTCGTTTCCATTTGCAGAAGCGGACGATGGAGTTCCACTTCCTTGTATGTTAATAAATCCTTCAAAAACATTATTTTTAGAAGCACCCTGTTGATAAATACCATAATGGTTAGTTATAGTACCGCTACCAATAAATGTATCTCTAAGAAAAATATCGTAAGCATTATTTATAGTTCCGCTGCCATCAAATGGTGCTACATATAAACCTATAGCAGTATCTGTTTCTGGGTTTTGTCCACTATATACACCACTACCATAATTTCCATAGCTAATAGCTACACCTAATATTTGACTTAAAAATCCAGCATCATTTGCGTAAAGATTTCTTAAAGCATTAAATCTAGCTGCAACAACCGAGCCAGAGTTGATAACACCTGTTTGTACAACGTGAGAAGCACTTGAAGTAAACCCAAGAGCCGTTTGAGGATTAGTACTAGAACTGGAAGTAGATGTTATACTTGAGAAAAAACTACCAGCTGCGTGGTTATGTTCTGTAGAAATTGAAAAAAATTCAGCGCTCTTTTGTGGATTTATATTCAAACCTACGGGTTTATTAAATCTAAAACCACTATCTGAAACAACAAAATAAGTTAAATCACTAATATCTTCAGTTGTTATAGGTCTAAATGTGGGATAATCTGGAGAACAGGGTGGTGTGCAACCACTAGCAGGACCAGCAAAAATTAATCCAGCGTCTTGTTTTTTAAGTATAAATTCATTCTTAGCATTTCCACTAAGCTCAATTATATAATTCAAGCCGCTAGAAATATCTATTGAGTTTGGTTCGTAGTGACTTAATTGAGTGCCACCAATATAGTTAGAATCCCCATTGTTGCCAGATGGAAATATAACACCAGAGGAGCCAGCATAAAACCCAGAAGATCGTATGATAGAATTAGCGGCATTACCACCAATATCTATAGTAAATGATGGTTGACTTTTATTTATACCAAGGCGACTATTTCCAGAATCCCAAACTATACTACCATCATAATTGAGTATATTACTTGATGACCAAAATGCTAATCCGCTATTTTTAGGAAATGAATGGTTTTGTATGCCAGAAGCGGTATAAACAGCATTGGTTGCTGGATATGTAACGAAAATTTCTTTTAAGCCTTCGCCAAAATTAACCTTATCATTATTATTAGTACTTCTAAATGGAAATCTAATTAATGAGTTTTGTATACCACTTAAATATACCCCAGAACCAATTTCATAAAAGGTTCCGTCAGTAGCAGCATAAAAAACGTTATCATTATTATCGTAAACAGAACCAAAGGAGCTAAAACCATTAGCGGCACCATTGAGAGCAAAATTGCCAGTACCCGTGGTGTAGCTTGTTTCTTTTATTCTATCGTAAATATAAATTTTATGAGCTTCTAGCATTATTTATCCTTTATAGGATTAAGGGGTTATAATGTTGGGGAAAACGCCGCTGCCTTCGTTTGGTCCACGACCATAAACAACAAGCTCATTAATTTTTGCGTCTACGTATTGACCGCCTTCGTCTAGCACAACAAAAGTTACACTACGTAAAGCAGAAGCATCGTCTCCGTCACGCAAAGAGGTTCCAACAGCATTCATGTTAAAATCTTCTTCTGATGCTGAAGTTGAGCGAGCATTACTAGAACCCAAAGCCATATAAAAATTATCACCAAGCGTACCGGACGTAAATACCACCTTATATTTGCCCGTATCTAACTTTTCTAATGTGTGAATATTATAGTAACTATTTATAGTTGGTGTTGCGGTTGTGGCATCAAAATTAATCCAGGCTTTAGCAACGCCTTTGGCTGTAGACATTGTTGAACTATCAACATCAAATATAACTTTAGATTTATTTCCAAAAATTACATTTTCAGTATTTACTCCAGCATATTGGAATCTTATGCCGCGATTATCACTATTAACAGGGCCGTTTCCACTAGAGTTAATCCAATTGGAACCAACACCTAAGTTGTTTACCATAACTCTTGTTCCGGTTAACGGCAAGTATTGAGTGTGAACATCCCCCGCTGTTAAATTAGTTAAAGCATTATGATTAATACTAATTGCTCCTGGATAAGCTTCTAACTGCCTGCCACCATATGGAAAAATTACTCCAGATTCTGCTATAAAAGCTCCGTATTGATCATTAGTAATTTTAGCTCTTACATTAGAGCCGCTAAATGGAGTGGTAGCATCAAAATCGCCACTAGCCACAATTTGGTTCATAGAATCAACAATATCCTCCATATTATGTCTAACATCATAAGCTGAAATAGCGCCAGCATTATTGTCGGCTAATTCAGTTTGAATATTAGTTTTCAATGCATTTTTTGATAAAACAGACATAAAAATCCTCCATTAGTATCTAAAGTAATTGCCTCTGTTGTCGTAATCATTATGAGTTCGTGATATAAAGTCAGCACCAGGACTATACGGACCAAGAATAGCTTGACCAGCGGCAGCAACCAAGTCTTCTTTTGCGTCTTGTAATAGTTTTTCGTATTTGGCACATATATCTTGATATAAAAATGTCATAGCGCTCGCCACACCTCTAAGATCTATTGCAGATGGACCATCTTTTATAGATATAGCGTTCATGCCTTGGGTTTTAACTTCACTACCAAGTATTATACATGCGGCTTTTAACGCTATTAAATTAACGAATAAGTTATCTTTGGGGTCACTCGTGGGATCTGGTGAAATAGATATACTTTGTACATTTATATCATATTGTGTTGGTAATGACACATCTAGAATTACCATTTGGGCCGCAACAACAGAAGTAATCTCTATTCTTTCGTCAGAATATTGATAATTGTTGGGGTCTAAATCGTTTACTAAATATCGAACTATGGTTGATAATTCTGATTGCCAAGACATAATTTACCCTTATTTTAGTGGTATTCTATATATTATACACCAAATTGATAGCTAATGGGTTTTATTAATATAATTTGTTTATTGCTAAATACTGTTAAATTTAATCACACCCACACTGATTTTTATATGTTGGATTTGTTCGCGTAACCGTGATTGTTCCTCGGATAACTTCTTGATTAACAGCGCCGGGATTTGGCCACTGACTCAAATCTTCTTCCTGATTATAGGTATTTAATCCTTCTGTTATGCTAATATTAAAATTAGTACCAAATTCACTTAGCAGATACAAGCTAATACCATCTAAACATGTTCCGGCCTCAACGTTTCCTGAAAAGGGGTTGTATGAATTTGGAATAACAATTTGCCACCCAGGAGGGCCAGGACTAGGATCATCAGCAAGAATACCATTATCACAAGTTCTTCTGTTGTTATTTTGGTCTGATGCATCTACCCAAAGAACTTGCTTTCCTGTATATGGTATCCAAGTATCATAGTTTTCCATATCCCATGCTTCTTTTGACAAAAATTCAAGATCAAATTCTAATACCCAACAGGTATTTTGTACTTCGCACGGAACAGGTTCACAAAGATTAACTACAACATAATCCGCATTAAAGTTCGTAGAAACATTAATAACTTCACCTTGTTTTATCACACGTAATGTATTTATAATATTTGGATGACAATTACTATAAGTTAATTCTGGATCATATTCTTCATAGTCTGGATCCTCTGGAGATGGAAAGTATTGACCAAATAATCCTACGCACTCTTCAGAATTAATATCTAGGTGAGCGCACTTTAGTTCTAATTCAATGTCGCAACAACCAATGGTTTCATAACCTCGCGCTTGACGAACTCCCATAATTTCTATAGCTTGATTCGTAGTTATTGTTACTGATTGTGTAACACCATTACACCCATTTAAATCTAATTGATTTATTCTTATTCCATCAATATATGGATTAAATATAGCGCAATCACAGCAATGATAAGGATCAGCAGTAAACTCTAATTCTAAACCATTTAAGTCATCAAATGTTAAACATGGTTCTGATGTTGTGGTTGTGGTAGTTGTAGTAGTACATGGATTTCCTGGATCGTCAGAACACGTTGTTCCTGCCGCCACCATACCGTCTGGAACTGGGTCTTCGTTTGTATACTCATACCAAACAGGTCGGTTAAGATCAAAAAGTTTACTCTCAGATAAGCATTCTATTTTTGATATATTAGCAATACATCCACCGTTGGGTAAGCAGCATATTCCCGTTTTTCTGCATTCAGCACCAAGTTTTACCCTTGGTCTAGGTTGATAAGAAAAATCATAAAAACATTGACCCCCACAAACTGTTGATATATTTCTATATACTACTTTTGCGCAATTTGACTCAAAACAGTCAAACACTTCTGGTATTGTGAAATTTTCATCGAGCGCTGGATGACGTTCAAGTATAAACTTTTTTAATGTATTATAAATATAAGTATATAATTGGCTATTCGTCTGAGCGGCTTCTTGGAGCCGATATGAGGTTTGTTTCTTGTAAATTTTATTATCTCCCTGGAATACGAATATATCCCAAAAGAAGTTATCATTATCTGTTCTTAATGGAATCCACGGATTTTCATCATATTTCTCTTTACATTTAATTTTTGCTATTTTGTCCGCTGTTCTCCAGACAATAGAACACGCATTTATATTTGCTGGAATATTATTTAAAGCTACTAAAATATTGTCGAATCCATATGTTATAAAGTCTTGCTCTATAATCCCCGCTGGCAAACCATTGAGAGTCGCATTGCCTGGGCGACAAATGGGAATATTACCACCACCGCCACCACCGCCACCACCGCCACCACCGCCACCACCGCCACCACCGCCACCGGGACCATCAGGTTGAACCGGACCACTACCAGGAGGAGGTGGATTATATGTAGGTGTGCCTGGGTCTGGCGTAATTGTGGTCGTGTTGGGGTCTGACGTAGTTGTGGTCGTGTTGGGGTCTGACGTAGTTGTGGTCGTGTTTGGATCTGGCGTAGTTGTGGGTGCTGACGTAGTTGTGGTCGTGTTTGGATCTGGCGTAGTTGTAGTCGTGTTGGGGTCTGGCGTAGTTGTGGGTTCTGGCGTAGTTGTAGTTGGTGGCAAAGTTGTTCCAACACACCGTTTGCCAAAAGGTCCACCAACAATCTCATGAATATCTGGATTAATCTCTAGCCATAATAAACAATAAGTCGGATCTTCAGGATCGCTTGTTGTGGTTGTAGTGGTAGATGTGGTAGTAGTTGGGGTTGTTGTAGTAGTTGTTGTGGTTGTTGTGGTCGTAGTTAAATTACAGTCCGAGTCCGTAACAATTAAAACAAATTTATATCCAAGTTTTACACAGTGTCTTGAACTTGGACAACTATTACCAATTATTACTTCTACCGGTGGGATGGTTGTGGTTGTGGGAGTGGTTGTGGTTGTTGTGGTGGTAGTGGTGGGGATAGGCTTATATCTTATAAGGTAGTATCCAGGTTGTAATGGTTGTGAGGTTGTTGTTGCCGTAGGAGGAATAGTAGTTGTGGTAGAAGTAGTAGTTGTGGTAGTAGTAGTAGTAGTAGTGCTTGGATCTGAAGTAGTAGTGATAGGAGTAGAAGTTTCATCACACTCTTCTGATTCTTCTTCTAACCATATAGATATTCCATTATTATAGGTTATATTTAATATTCCATCAAATTGTACCTCAAAGTAGTCTGGTACTACTAATTCTTGACTTAGATTTGAAGATAATAACTTATTTTTTTCATTACCAATACCAGTAAAAGAAGTATTAGTATCTATAGATCCATCTTCATTTTTTGGGACAATGATTTGGACACAATTTTCTGTAGTAAAATCGTAACCTATATTTTCTAATTCTTGCGGTTCAAAAAAATCATAACTATTCGATTCTACGCCATCGTCAGATCTTTCACTAAAACCACAACCATTATCGTTATAATCTTCCCCAATTTCTTCTATAAAAATATCGCTTTCGAAAGAAGGTGGATCTTCTATACAATTATCATTACATCCAATACATTGCTCATAATAAATGATAGGATCTATTATTCTATCGTTTGGGCGAATAAGGGGGGCGAAGCTTGGGTCAATAACTTGTTTTGTAGTCTCGTTACAACAATCAATAGATCCGTCGTATGTAAATTTTTGTAAAGCTGTATTATACAAGAAGGACAATTCAACGCCGTCGCCGCATGGAAAATTTCCACTAGCTGACCATGTGTTAAAATCAGATGCCCTATTAACAACTTTTAGTGAATGAGTTCCGCTCTGAGATCCACTGGTAGTAATGACGATTCCACCAAGAGTAGTACTAATCATAAAAGTGTTGGTGGTTAAACCGCTGCTACTAATATAGTAGCTTGTTGTTGTGTTCAGTCCTGTTGGCAAGCTGCCGGTTGTGGATAGTGTAATAGTGTCTCCAGCTTTTAAGCCGTGATTATTTTTTGTAAATACCGCCGGATTGCCTATAGTTACTGTAAAATCCCCATTGAGTGTTTGATTTTTTACAAACGTAAGTTCAACTTCTTGATTTTGAAAAATTCCAGCCCCTATAAATGTTGCTATAAATGAATCTGGAAAATTCCAAGGATTATCAGATAAAACACAATCTTGCGAACAAGTTCCTCCAGGTATCCAAACCCTTTCTAGTTCTAAGCTTTGTTGGGGATTACATTCATTTTCCGTTACTCCGTCAGAGCAATTAAAGTATGGAATCCACGAAGACGTATTATTGTCATAATAAACCCCGTTTTCACAACAAGCGCCAAGTGTTGGAGCCTCTGTGGTTGTTGTTGTATTAGAGGGCTCAATAGCAAGAGTATTAACTAAATTAGATAATGTTATAGAAGTTGGTGATTCATCACAACAATCTTCATCATAAT
>Ga0075471_10002651_pt1 | contig 11672 bp, 12 predicted proteins | sample DEB19_08_DNA_2_FD_74787 | JGI IMG/M metagenome (GOLD analysis project Ga0075471, IMG submission 74787) | Aqueous microbial communities from the Delaware River and Bay under freshwater to marine salinity gradient to study organic matter... | ecosystem: Environmental > Aquatic > Marine > Coastal ... | reverse complement strand
ACGTATCCTGTTATCTCGTCTGGTAAAACGTCTAAAGTAATTATTGTTTCAACTCCAAACGGATTGAATCTATTCTACAAGATGTGGAAAGATGCAACAGAAGGACGTTCAAACTATAAGACAATTGAAGTCCACTGGTCACAAGTCCCAGGTAGAGACTTTGCATGGAAAGAAGAAACAATACGGAACACTTCAGAAGAACAGTTCCGACAAGAATTTGAGACAGAGTTTATTGGTTCAACTGCAACTCTTATCTCTGGTTCTAAACTTAAAACTCTGGCATATTCGAATCCAATCGAAAGTCAAGAAGGTTTGGATATCTTTATTAGACCACAACCTAATAGAATGTATATTGCATGTGTTGATCCATCAGAAGGTGTGGAACAAGATTATTCAACGATTAATGTATTAGATGTAACGGAGTCACCATATGTACAAGTTGCGAAGTATCGCAGCAACAAAATACCACTATTATTTCTTCCTACAATCATCTATTCCTTGGCGAAAAAGTATAATGAAGCATTTGTATTGATTGAGACAAACAGTATTGGTAAACAAGTTGTAGATATTATGCACTACGACTTGGAATATGAGAACATTTATAAAGTAGAACATCATCACATCAAAGGTCAAAGTATCTCTGGTGGATTTAAACGTGCCGCAACATTTGGTGTTCGTACAACTAAATCAGTCAAAAAGATTGGTTGTGCAAACTTAAAAACACTAGTGGAAAATGATAAGTTGATTATTCACGACTTTGATACTATTGCGGAAATGAATACTTTCTCCCGTTATCTGGATACCTATCGAGCGGAAGAAGGAAATAATGACGACTTAGTTATGGGTCTAGTCTTATTTGCATGGTTGGCAGCACAAAGTTACTTCCGTGAATCAACAAATATTGACGTTAGAAAAATCATGTTAGAAGAAAATAACATGTTAGTAGATGAAGATTTGACTCCTGTTGGAATCATAGACAACGGTTTGCAACCCGAAGAATATGACGATGGACAGGACAAATGGCGTTATGCACAAAATTTGGGGTATCCAACATCAAGTTTATAAAAAACTAAATAGACGATAAAGAAAAAATTTGATCCCTCAACTAAAGGAGAAATCCAATGGCATTTAGAAATCCACAGTCTGTTCAACTTTCAGCTGGCGTAAGCGTATCAGAAGTTGACCTGACTACTGTTATACCGTCTACAAGTACCTCTATTGGTGCTTTTGCCGGTCCGTTTTCTTGGGGTCCAGTCAATGAAGTGGTTACTATTTCTGATGAAACTCGTCTTGCTGATCGTTTTGGTACACCAACGTCTAGCAACTATGAATACTGGTTCTCTGCAGCAAACTTTTTAGCATACTCAAACTCACTACGTATTGTCCGTGCCGCAAACACGATATCAACACTTAACGCTACTGCAAATGGCGCAGGTATACTTATTGAGAATAACACAGACTACGAATTAAATCACAGCACAGCAAATACACAAAATGGTCCACTTACTGCAAAATGGGCAGGAGATATTGGAAATTCATTAAAGATTTCTATTTGTCCTACAACTGCTGCGTTTGCATCTAATCTAACTTCAACATCAGCAGTAACATGTAATGCTACATCTGCTGGTGCAACAACAATTAACGTAACTGGTTCAGCAACAGCTAATCTAGTAGTAGGAGATTTAATCTCTTATGACGGTGGAACATCTTATGTTCGTGTTGCAAATCTAACTGCAACTTCAATCGGAATCGGTTCAGCTGTTGGTACAGGTGGTATTGTTGCTGGTACTGCAATTCTACGTAAATGGGAATATGCAGATAACTTCGGTATTGCTCCAGGAACATCTGACTATGCTACTTCAGTAGGTGGACTTAATGACGAACTTCACATTATTGTTATTGATGAAGATGGTAAATTTACTGGCGCAGCAAATACCGTTGTAGAGAAATGGGCATTTGTATCTAAAGCATCTGATGCTAAATCTGCTGATGGTTCGTCAAACTATTATAAGAATGTTATCAACGATAAGTCAAGATATATTTGGTGGACAGGACATCAACCAGGTGGTACTAATTGGGGTACTGCTGCAGCTGGTTTAACATTCACACAAGTTAATAGTAACTTTACTGCATCATTATCTGCTGGTGCAGATGGTACAATTGGTAACGCAGACATCATTGCAGGATACAATAAGTTTGCAAATCCTGATTCAGTAGATGTTGGTCTATTCATTTCTGGTCCAGGTAATCAAACAACAGTTACAAGTATGATTTCTTTAGTAGAAAGTCGTGCAGATGCTGTATTATTCATCTCTCCAACTAAAGCAAATGCTGTAGACAATGCAGGAGATGAGGTAACTGATATTGTTGCATACCGTGACAATTTACCTTCATCATCATACGTTGTTATGGATTCTGGATGGAAATATCAGTACGATAAGTACAATGACGTATATCGTTGGGTACCATTAAATGGTGACATCGCAGGTCTATGTGCTCGTACAGATTTAGAACGTGATCCTTGGTACTCTCCAGGTGGATTCTCACGTGGTCAAATTCGTAACAGCATCAAACTATCATGGAATCCAACACAATCAGAACGTGATGATTTGTACGTTAAAGGAATTAATCCAGTTGTTACTTTCCCAGGTGAAGGTACAGTTCTGTTTGGTGACAAGACTATGTTGAGTAAGCCTTCGGCATTTGATCGTATCAATGTTCGTAGACTATTCATTGCACTAGAAAAAACAATTTCCCGTGCTTCAAGATCGTCGTTGTTTGAATTCAATGACCAGTTTACAAGAGCTCAGTTTGTTTCTATCGTAGAACCATATCTGCGTGATGTTCAAGGTCGTCGTGGTATTACCGACTTCCGTGTAGTTTGTGACGAAACAAATAACACCGCAGAAGTAATTGATCGTAACGAATTCCGTGGTGATATCTATATCAAACCGGCACGTTCAATCAACTTTATCCAACTAAACTTTGTTGCGGTTCGTACAGGCGTAAGCTTTGAAGAAATCGTTGGAAGATTCTAATAAATAAGAGAAACAGGAGAAACTAAATGGCATTTTCAGTAAATGAATTCCGCTCTCAAATGCAAGGTGACGGCGCACGTCCCAATCTATTTGAAGTTGCTATGCCCTTCCCAACTTTTTCATTGCCAGCGAACGCACAAACTAAATTAACATTTATGTGCAAAACGGCGCAGTTACCAGGTTCTACTATGGGTACTGTGCCTGTTCAATATTTTGGTCGTGAACTAAAGTTTGCGGGTAATAGAAGTTTTGCAGATTGGACAATTTCTATCATCAATGATGAAGATTTTGTTATCCGTAACGCATTTGAAAGATGGATGAACGGTCTTAACAGTCACAACTTAAACGTAAGAAATCCTGCAGCACTTTTACAGAGCACTTACGCAGTTGATGCTGAAGTTAAACAGTTTGGTAAACGTGGTAATGAATTAAAGAAATATAAATTTATCGGTTGCTTCCCAACAGATGTATCACCAATCGACGTTGATTGGGGTTCAAATGATGCGATTGAAGAATTTACAGTAACTCTATCATATCAATGGTGGGAATCCATTGAAGATGGTGTGGTCTAATAGGGAGTAGGGGATTTTCCCCTATTCTCTTTTTCTATAGAATGAGAGGTACCTAAAATCGCAATCAAACTTTTCGGATTCACCCTAGGTAAATCAGACATTGTTCAGGAACAACCTCCTGAGCAACCGTCGTTTACTCTACCTACTTCTGCGCTCGATGATGGCGCAGTCACAGTCACTTCCAATGCTTATTACGGCACATATGTTGATTTAGAAGGTTCTGTTCGTAATGAACTAGAACTCATTACACGTTATCGTGAAATGGCTAATCATCCAGAATGTGAAATGGCAATTGATGAAATTGTTACAGAAGCAGTTTCATTTAATCCAACTGGAAGAATAATCAATATTGTCATGGACAATTTGAAACAACCAGACACAATCAAAAAGAAAATTAGAGATGAGTTTGATAACGTCTTAACGATGTTAAACTTTAATAATCTTGCTGATGATTTGTTCAAGCGTTGGTACATTGACGGAAGAATTTATTATCATGTGGTTGTCAATGAAAAGGCACCTAAAGAAGGTATTCAAGAACTACGATATATTGATCCACGTAAGATTCGTAAAGTCAGAGAAGTTGCAAAAGATCGTGACCCAAAGACTGGCACAATGATTATTAAATCTATTGCCGAATATTATGTGTACAATGATCGTGGTACATCAACACAAACATACACCTCACAAGTAAATGCAGGTGTACGTATTTCACCAGAATCAGTTATCAATGTTAATTCTGGTTTAACAGACGCAAAGAATACGTTTGTTATTTCTTATCTACACAAAGCAATTAAACCACTCAATCAACTTCGTATGGTTGAGGATGCAGTTGTTATCTATCGTATTTCAAGAGCACCAGAACGTAGAGTATTCTACATTGACGTAGGTAACTTGCCAAAGGGTAAAGCAGAACAATATCTACGTGATGTCATGGTTAAGTATCGTAACAAGATGGTCTATGATGCAAACACCGGTGAACTACGTGATGACCGTAAGCATATGTCAATGTTAGAAGATTTTTGGTTACCTCGTCGTGAAGGTGGAAAAGGTACAGAGATTACTACATTACCTGCTGGACAAAATCTTGGTGAGTTGGAAGATGTAAAGTATTTCCAAAAGAAACTTTTACAATCACTCAACGTACCTTATTCACGTTTAGAACCACAACAAGGTGGAATGATTGGTCTAGGTCGTGTATCAGAAGTTACCCGTGATGAAATTAAATTCACTAAGTTTATTCAAAGATTGCGTAACAAGTTCTGTCAGATATTTGATAGAGCAATGGAGATGCAACTTGTACTAAAAGGTATTTGTACAAGAGAAGAATGGGCACAGTTCAAAGAGTTTATTCACTATGACTTCATCAAAGATAACAATTATATTGAGATGCGTGATGCAGAAGTTCTTCGTGAAAGACTAAATCTTGCAATGCAAGTCGATCCGTTTACTGGTAAGTATTATTCACAGGAATGGATTAAACGAAATGTTCTACGTTTGACTGATGATGAAATAGCAGAAATGCAAAAGCAGATGGACAAAGAACAAGCAGGACCTGTACTTGCACCTCCACCTGAAACACAGCCTGTTGATAACACACAAGATGATGCGTCTACAACTACTGAGTCAGCTACTCCGCAACTTGATGCAGAAGTAGATAAATACTCACTCAAATAAATACATGTTAAGGAGCCTTAAATGGACATAAGAAATTTTATAGATTTAGTTGGAGCAGGTCAAAATGCAGAAGCTAAAGATGCATTAGACGAAATTCTATCAAGTAAAGCTTTTGAAGCACTAGAAGATCGTAAACAAGCGATTGCTAGTTCTTTATACTCTACCGAACAACCAGAAGTTACTGAAGAAGATGAAGAATCGGAAGAAGTTGTTTACGAAGAAGGCGTAGAACAAGATGGTGAACAACTTGATGAAGTTTCTTTAGAATTGGCACGTAAAGTTTATAAAAAACGTGCGGGAGGTGTAGTAGGTACCGTTGACACTAAAAATCTTACTACTGCACAAGATAAGGCTCAACAAGAAAGAAGTAAAAAAATTATCAACAGTAGATTTGGTAAAAAAGGTAAGGCAATGACTCATAAAGTTGATGTTGAACATGATTACTATGATTAAAAAATAATGAAATCATTATTAGAGTTTAAATCTATTACCGAAGAAGAAAAGGCAGACTACTCTAAGTTTGATGCCTTGATCCGTGCCGGACTTGCAAACAAAGCACAGGTTCAACGTATCCATAAAATCTTAGATAAGATGGGTGAAGAACGTCCAGTATTCAACAATGCTGATCGTGCCATCATGCAAAATCTATTCAACAAAATGGTAGATTTAATCTCTAATAATAAACAGATTTTTACACAAGCACGCCGTGTTGTGCGTGAAGAAATAGAAGAAGGTGTTGTTGCAACATCCGATTTTAAAATTGGTAAAGATGGTCGTAAGATAAGAGCACATCGTATTCATATTGGTAAACGTGATGACGATGATGCTGAAGAACAAAAGATTATGGAAGAACCTTTGGCAATAAAAGATCCTCCTAATGTTCTTCTATTAAAAAGAATTACAACTAGAATGTTTCCAGACGGAACAAAAGTTGCATTGTATTATAATAGATTACTAGATAAACACTTTACTATACCTTATGGTCCTGGTGTTGATTCACCATTGCAAGCTGAAGAATTACAAATGTCTGCATTTGATTCTTTACAAATGGTTCTTGCAAATGAAGAAGATACTGATATCTTATTTGGTGAAGAATACCGTACAGTAAGTTTAGTTGAAGCAAAATCATTATTACGTTTGTATCATAAATTAAGTGAAGAAAACAAACAACGAATGGTTAATCAATTAGATAATCTAGAAATGTTTGATAAATTTACCGAGTATGCATTGAAACAATGAGACTTATAGATGCCTTACTAAGTAATGATTTAATTAAGTTTAAAGAACTGGTTTATGAACAGTTGCATAGTATCGCCGCTCGTAAATTAGAAGAAGAAAAAAAAGAAATTGCTGCAAACCAATTTGAAATAGAATTAGAAGAATTGGAAGAAGGAAACATTGTTACTTCTGGACGTATTCAAAGAATACGCCGTCGTATAAGAAGAAATAAAAAAGGTAGAATTACAGTACAACGTAATGTACGTAGGTCTGCTATTAAAGGTTATAGACTTTCTGGTGGTACCGTAAGACGCATTCCTGTTCAACAGAAAATGCACAAGGCCAGAATGTTAAAAAGGTATTGGAAAACTAAAGGTCGTTCAAAATTAAAACGTACCTTGATGAAAAGAAAAATGTCTATGCGTAGACGCAAATCAATGGGGATAAAATAAAATGCCATTAGAGCTAACTAACTCGTTAAGAAATCATTCTATTGCAAGGGCTACTGGTCCAGGTACATACACGATTGCTCTTACCGACCTAAGAAAAAATACAACAACAGAAACGGTTACAACGGCTGATATCAAAAGAATAGTTTGGTCAACAAATGCTAACATTTCAATTGTTCGTAATAGTGTTGAGTTAGTATCTCTACACAATACAGGTGAAATGCGTTTTGACGATTGGAATCATTCAATTGCAAATAACAACAATCAAAGTATTGTAATTACTATTGTAACTGGTGGAACAATTGTTGTTGAACTATCTAAACAATCAACATTCAATGTTGATCCAGTAACAGGAGCAACTCTATAATGAAATTAATTACCGAACAAATTGAGAATGTAAAATATCTCACAGAAAAAACCGAAGATGGTAAGAAAAGATTATACATCGAAGGTACATTTTTAGTTGGTGATGCCGTTAATAAAAATAACCGCATGTACAAGATGGATACATTGCGTAATGAAGTTGAAAGATACAATGAAGAATTTATTAAGACCAATCGTGCATTAGGTGAACTTGGTCATCCAGATACTCCTACTTTAAATCTAGAAAGAGTATCACACAAGATTGTTTCTTTAGCAGAAGATGGTAACACATTCTATGGCAAAGCAATGATCCTAGAAACGCCATACGGTCTGATCGTCAAAAACTTTATTGACTCTGGTGTTAATCTAGGAGTATCATCCCGTGCAATGGGTTCTGTTACCATGACCAAAGAAGGTTATAATTTGGTACAAGATGACTTGAGACTTGCAACTGCGGCAGATATTGTAGCTGATCCATCTGCTCCAGGTGCATTTGTCAACGGTATTATGGAGAACAAAGAGTGGTTGTTTGTCGAGGGACGTTTTGTGGAAATGGATATTGATGACGCAAAAAGACAAATCAAACAGGCATCTAAACAACAAATAGAACAAGTGGCACTAAATCTATTTGAAAATTTTCTCAGAAAACTTTAATTTTATAAATATTCAATCATAAAAGGAGAACCTTAAATGGCAACCAACAAATTACTAGAAGCAGCAGCTGACATTCTTGCAGGAAGCAAGAAATCCGCTTCAGCTATGCCTCCAGCAAAACTTCCAGGTACAGAAGTGGACTTGGGCGGACCAACACCACAAAATAGCAAACCAATGGACGACTCAAATAAAATTGATACGACTAAGGCTGCTAAGAGTGCAACTGCTCCAACAACAAAACCATCAGCAGCATCTTCTGACACTCAGAACCATCCACAAGGTGGCAAGAAAACAATGAAGGAAGATGAAGAACAAGAAGAAGAAATAATTATTGACGATGAAGAATCAGTTGATAATCTTCTTGACGAAAAGAAACAATGGAAAGAAAAGATGAAAGAAGATGTTTCGGCACTTTTCTCTGACGACTCTACCATTTCCGAAGAATTCAAATCTAAAGCATCAACAATTTTTGAAGCACGTATCAATGACCGTGTTGCACAAATTGAAGAAGAAGTAGAAGTTAGATATGCTTCTATGTTCGAAGAAGCTGTAGAAGAAATCAAAAATGATCTAACAACTAAAGTAAATGACTACCTAGAGTATGTTGTTGAACAATGGTTGGGAGACAATGAAATTGCAATCGAATCTGGACTACGTTCAGAAATCACAGAAGAATTTATTGCTGGTCTACGTAATCTATTTGCAGAACACTATATTGATGTTCCAGAAGATAAGGTTGACTTAGTGGATGAATTAGCAGGTAAAGTTGAAGAACTAGAAGATAAACTTAACGAAGAAATCGAATATGGTATCGAGTTAAGAAAAGCTTTAGTTGAATCAACTAAGTCTGAAATTGTTCGTAACGTATGTGAAGGTCTAACGGCAACTCAAGTTGAAAAGATTAAAACACTCGCAGAGGGTGTAGATTTTTCCACAGAGGAAGAATATACAGAGAAACTTGAAACTATCCGTGAAAACTATTTCCCATCAGGTATAAAGAAAGCTGATGTGGCACAACTACACGAAGCAGTTGACGATACTGACGGCGAAAAGAAAATCATTAATGATCCATTCGTTGCAGCAGTATCACAAGCAATTTCTAAAACAAGAATTTAATTAAACAAAAAACAAGGAGACTTACATGTATTTGTCTGAAGGCTTACAGCAAAAATGGGACTCAGTTCTTAATCACCCAGAACTCCCAGCAATTAAAGATCCATACCGTAAAGCAGTTACGGCATTGGTTCTAGAGAATCAAGTAACATCAATGCAGAAGGAAGGTCAAATCCTTACCGAAGCAGCACCAACTAACTCGTTAGGTGGTACAGGTTTTTCAGGTGGTTCAACTGCAACAGGTCCAGTAGCTGGTTTCGATCCAATCATCATTTCTTTGGTTCGTCGTTCACTACCTAACCTTATCGCTTATGACGTTTGCGGCGTTCAGCCAATGACTGGTCCTACAGGATTAATCTTCGCAATGCGTACACGTTATGCAAATCAGTCTGGAGACGAAGCATTCTATAACGAAGCTAATACTCGTCACTCAGGTGCTGAATCTGCAACAGCAACAACATACGATCTACAATCAAATACTGCTACATCTGATAACGTATTTGCTAATACAATCGTTGCAGGACCTCCTATGACTACAGCATCTGCTGAAGCATTAGGTACATCTGGTTCAGTAGCATTTGAAGAAATGGCTTTCTCAATCGAGAAAGTAACTGTAACTGCTAAGACACGTGCTCTAAAAGCAGAATACTCAATGGAACTTGCACAAGACTTGAAAGCAGTTCATGGTTTAGATGCAGAAACAGAATTGGCTAACATCCTTTCTTCTGAAATTCTTGCTGAAATCAACCGTGAAGTTGTTCGTACAATTTACTCTGTTGCTAAGACAGGTGCTCAAGTTGGTACAACTACTGCTGGTACATTCAATCTTGACACCGACTCAAACGGTCGTTGGATGGTTGAAAAGATCAAAGGTCTAGCATTCCAAATCGAACGTGAAGCTAACACAATTGCAAAGACAACTCGTAGAGGAAAAGGTAACATGGTTATCTGTTCATCAGACGTTGCTTCTGCTCTTGCAATGGCTGGTATCCTAGATTATCAATCAGCATTAAACGGTCAAGTTAATCTAACAGTTGACGATACTGGTAACACATATGCAGGTACATTGTTTGGTCGTATCAAGGTTTACATTGATCCATACTTCCCAACTGGTGCTTCATCTGAGTTCGCTGTTGTTGGTTACAAAGGTACTAACGCTTATGACGCTGGTATTTTCTACTGCCCATACGTTCCTCTACAAATGGTTCGTGCAGTTGATACTGGTTCATTCCAACCAAAAATTGGTTTCAAGACTCGTTACGGAATGGTTGCAAACCCATTCGCAGAGGGTACAAACCAAGGTTCTGGTTCATTGAATCGTCAGTCGAACTACTACTACCGTGCAATCAAGATCGCAAACTTGATGTAATTAGTAGACAAAACATAATAATAACTATAACATGTTTCAGAGGGATCTTCGGATCCCTCTTTTTTTCGCATATAAATATATACATTAGTTTCACTCAACCATAGAATATAACATATGAGTTCATGTTTACCAGGCGGTGAAGGTACGTCATTCTTACATGGTAATAAGTTTCAATTAAACTTTACCCGTGTTCCATATCTTCAATATTTCTGTCAATCAGTTAATCTCCCAGGAGTATCTCTTGGTGAGATACAAAGGAACACTCCTTTTGTTGACATCTATTCTCCAGGTGAAAAAGCAATTTATGAAATATTGAATGTAACTTTTATTGTTGATGAGAATTTAAAGTCTTGGTGGGAAATACATGACTGGATTCGTGCAATGACATTCCCAACAACCTTTGATGAATATAAAGGTTTAAATCAACTATCACCTCTTGCAGATAAAGAGTTTCCGCAATTCTCTGATGCACATTTAAGTATTTTAACATCGGCAAACAATCCGAACTATCGTGTTAAGTTTGTGGATTGTTTCCCAATATCATTATCGTCTATAATGTTTTCCGCAACGGATACTCCAGACAATATCATTACTGCCGACGCATCATTCAGATTTTCTTATTTTAATATTGACAAAATGTAAAAGATAGTTTATACTCTCCATAAAGGAGATTACTTTATGAAACAACTTGACGAACTATTAGAAATGTGGCGCAAAGACTGTGACATTGATCGCACAGAACCAGGTAAAGCACTTCTAGACATACCCAAACTACACAGCAAATATTTGACTATTCTTTCTAAACATAAAATGTTAGGGAAGGATGCTGAGTTTCAACTTAACCGTTGGAAGAAAATCAAATGGGAATATTATACTGGTAAGTTTGATGATGGAGAACTGAAGAAATATGGTTGGGAACCATTTCCATATACTCTCAAATCTGATCTCAATACATACTTAGATGCAGATGAAGATATAAACAAATACAAAGCAAAGAAGTTATTGCATGATGAAGTTGTAGATGTTTGTACATTCATTCTTAAAGAGTTAAACTCTCGAACATATCAATTACGTGACTTTATAACATGGGAAAGATTCATCCAAGGTGTCTAATATAATTCTTCACAAACGTAACGAAGCATTCATACAATTTGAATGTGATCGTGGTACAGCACAAGAGTTAAGTGATTACTTTACTTTTTTTGTACCAGGGTATCAGTTC
>Ga0075471_10002650_pt1 | contig 11672 bp, 8 predicted proteins | sample DEB19_08_DNA_2_FD_74787 | JGI IMG/M metagenome (GOLD analysis project Ga0075471, IMG submission 74787) | Aqueous microbial communities from the Delaware River and Bay under freshwater to marine salinity gradient to study organic matter... | ecosystem: Environmental > Aquatic > Marine > Coastal ... | reverse complement strand
GTCGGGGAGCAGGTCGCCGAAGTGGCTGTCTTCGCTGTTGCCCACCGGGCGGTCGAGGCTGATCGGGTAGCGGCTCATCGCCGTCACGCGACGCGTCTCGTCGACAGGCGTGCCGGCGCGGGCGGCGATCTCCTCGATCGTCGGCTCGCGGCCGTATTCCTGGAGGAGCGTGCGGGCCACGTTGCGCACGCGGCTCATCGTCTCCACCATGTGCACCGGGATGCGGATCGTGCGGCTCTGGTCGGCCACCGCGCGGGTGATCGCCTGCCGGATCCACCACGTGGCGTAGGTGCAGAACTTGAAGCCACGTCGATATTCGAACTTGTCGACCGCCCGCATCAGGCCGGCGTTGCCCTCCTGGATGAGGTCGAGGAAGGACAGGCCGCGGTTGCGGTACTTCTTCGCGATCGAGACGACGAGCCGGAGGTTGCCCTCGGAGAGGCCCCGCTTCGCCTTCTGATAGTGGGCGTAGATCTGGCGGATCTCGGCCACGCGCCGCCTGAGGCTCTTCGGCGTCTCCTGGCAGGCCTTGAGGATCATCCGATACTCGTCGACGAGTTTCTGGCGGGCCGAGGGCGGCTGCTTCGACTTCTTGTGGGCGTCGATCTTCGACTTCAGCTCCTTGAGCCGGGTCACGAATCCTTCGAGCGTCGGGATCAGCGACTCGATCCGCTGGGTGCGGAGGCCGAGTTCTTCGATGAGCCGCACGCAGCGCCGGCGCCGACGGCCGAGCCGGGCCCAGGCCTCGCGCCGCTCCGCCATCTTGCGCTTCTTGGAGAGCGCGATGCGGTAGTCGGACTTGTTCTGCTTGAGCAGCACATCGAGCGTGCGCAGGTTGTGCGGCAGGCGGCCGAGGATCTGGTCTTTCTCGAGCCGGTCGGTCACCGACACCTGCACCGTGCGGTCGAACGGAAGCTCGCCGCGATGGACGCGCGAGAGCACCTTGAATGCCTGCTGGCAGACATACTCGCACTCGAGCAGTTTGGCCCGGAACTGGGCCCGCGTCGTCTCGATCTGGCGGGCGAGGTAGATCTCCTGGGCCCGCGTGAGCAGCGGGATCTCGCCCATCTGCGTGAGGTACATGCGGACGGGATCGTCGGACCAGTTCTCCACCTGTTCGATCAGCGACTCCTCCGCCTCGCCCGATCCTTCGATCTCGGCCTCGGCCTCGGCTTCGATCTCGCCCTCGGGGAGCGGGCCGGCTTCCTCGTCGACGAGCAGGTCGGCGTCGGCCTCTTCGGCATCGACGACCTTGACGGTCAGGTCTTCCACTTCCTGGGGATTGGAGACGACGTCGTCCTCGAGTTCATCCAGCAGCGAATCGTACAAGGCTATTGCTCCTTCAAGGATCAAGAAGTCCCGGACGCGAAGTCCGGACAGTGGCTATCCATCGGGGTGCCGTTCCAGTCGCCACCCACCGTGCTGCCGAGTCCATCTTTCGTGTGGCCGACAGTGTGATTCAAGGCGCGGACAAGTCCAGTGGTCAAAAAAACAGGGTTCTTACAGACCGCAGGGCTGAATTGGGAACGCTGCGGCCCAAAAGCTGGGGAGGAGGGGAACCATCGACGTCGGCGAGGGTTTCCGGAAGGCCAACGATTATGGCGCTGTCGGGTGTGGAAGGCCAACTTTTTTTTCCAGAAAACCATGAAAATTTCCGGAAAATCGTCGGCGAATGGTAAAAAAATCCGTCCGGTGAATCTCTGCGGGCGGCTCCGCCGGACTCGCCCGCCTGCTGCGACAACCGCCCGCCTGGTGCGAAAACCATGACCACGTATCTCCTCCCATGCGACTGTGCCGCGGATGTCGCCGTGACGGCGGGCCAGGCGGGCGGACGGGTGACCTGTCGGCAGTGCGGTCGGGAACTCGCCGTGCCGAAATTCGGCGATCTCGCCCGCCTGCGCCGGCAGGAAGCCGTGGCCCGCCCCGGCGCCAAGCTCTGGCGACCTGCAAAAGCCGTGGTCTTTCTCGGGGCGATCGTCTGTGCCGGCGCCCTTTTGGCCGCCTTGTGGCTCGCACCGCGCGCCACGAGCGCACTCGACGAGCGGGCCCTGCGGGCGGCCGTGCTCTCGGTCGACGACCTGACGGTTTATCGGGTCTGGAGCGAGGGGCTCTCACGGGAGCACGTGCGCCGTCCACCGGCCGATGAGGAGCTCGCGCTGCTTCGCCAGACACGGTTCGCCGACGGACTGCGGGGCGTGCTGCACATCGTGGCGGCGTGTGGTGCCGTCGCCGCGCTCACAGCCGGCCTGAGGCTTGTGCTGTCGTCGTCATCCGGCAGCGGTGGCCATTCCGGCACGACGGCGCCGAACGTCGGGGTGCGGTGATGAAGGCGGCCTTCGTCACCCGCACCGGGCCGCCCGCCGTGATCACGGTGGGTGATCTTCCTGATCCCATGCCCGGTCCACGGCAGGCGCTCGTGCGGGTGCGTGCCTGCGCGGTGAATCCGATCGACACCTACATTCGCGCCGGCAGCGTCACGATGCCGCTCGCCTTCCCCTGGATCGTGGGCTGCGATCTCGCCGGCGAGGTCGTGGCCGTGGGCGACGAGGTCGATGGCCTGGCGCTCGGCGCCCGGGTGTGGGGATCCAATCAAGGCGTGCTCGGCCGCCAAGGCACGTTTGCAGAGCTGGCCGCCGTCGACTCGCGCTGGCTCTATCCCACGCCCGCGGGCGTCTCCGACCGCGAAGCCGCTGCCGCCGCGCTCGTTTCGATCACCGCGCATCTCGGGCTCGTCGACCATGCCGCGCTCGCGCCCGGCGAGACGATCTTCGTCAACGGCGGCTCCGGCGGCGTGGGCTCAGCCGTGGTGCAGATCGCCAAGATGCTCGGGGGCCGCGTGATCGCGACGGCAGGCACGGCCGAACGCCGCGAACGCGTCGCGCAGCTCGGCGCTGATCTCGTGCTGGACTACCGGCGCGGCGATCTGGCGGCCCAGGTGCTCGAAGCATCGCCGGGCGGCGTGCAGGTGTACTGGGAGACGCAGCGCGAGCCGCGGTTCGACCAGGCCGTCGCGCTGCTCGGTGAAGGCGGGCGGATGGTGATCATGGCCGGCCGTGACGCCCGGCCGGCCTTCCCAGTCGGCCCGTTCTATGTCAAAGGCTGCCGGCTCTTCGGCTTCGTGATGTTCAAGGCCGACAGCCACCGCCAGGCAGCCGCTGCGCTCGACATCAATCGCTGGATGGCAGCAGGCCGGTTGCGCGTGCCGATCGATCGCGTGCTCCCGCTCGACCGCACTGCCGAAGCCCATCGCCTTCAGGAAGACAGCACCGTCGGACTCTCGGGCGCTCTCGGCGGCAAGATCGTGATCGAGCCGTAAGGCCGCTTACCGGAAGAGGCCGAAGCCACGGAAGGCGGGACGAGCCGGCTGGTCGCCATCCGTCTCCGATGTGGACTGTGCCGGAGCCGCTGCCGGCTCGGCGGCGCCCATGCCGAGCGACAGACTTGGCAGCATCGACCGCAGGAACGAAGCCTTCTCGGGCTGACGCGCTGGCACCGTCTGGCTCGCCGCCGACCGCGGCGGACGCTGGGGCTGGCGATCGCGGCTCGACGACGTGCGCTCCAGCGGCCTTGTCGCACGTCCTGTCTGGACAGGCGGCGTGGAGGGCTGTGTGGGAGCAGCCACGGCCGTCGTCGTGGAAGCGGCAACGGACGGCGTGTCGGGTGGCTGCACGAATGAACGATCGGCCTCGAGCGCGATCCGCTCGGGGACGACGAGGTAGCGCACCACCGGTTCGCGGGCCTGCGTGGGCGCCGTGTCCGCCATGCTGGCGATCGGCGCCACGACAGGATCGATGTCGGTCGCTGCCGGCGCGGCGACGACAACGGGCTCGGTGATCACGGGGGCGGCCACGGCCGCCTCGGCCACGGCCGGTTCCCCGGCAGGCGCGTCGGCTGCGATCGTTGCGGTGGATTGAGGCTGGGCCGCGACGACGTCGGTGGTGGCGGGTTCGATGACGGCGGATTCGGGGGCCACGGCCTCCGGGGCAACGACGGCGGGCTCCGCCTGCGAAACCGTCTCGGCCGGCGGTGTCGCGGGGGCCGGTCCATCGGCCGGCGCCCAGAGATCCGTCTGCGGAGCGGCCTGCTCGACGGGCCGAGGTGTCGACGCGGCCGCCTCGACGACCTGGGCGTTTCCTGCGGCGACGGCCTGGGCGAGTTGCACGCTCAGGATCGGCTGCCCTTCGCGGAGCGGATGCTTGAGCACCATCCCTTCGAACGAGTCGCGCGGGCGCATCGCGGCCGCGGGAAGCATCGCCTTCGGCCAGTCGCGCAGGGCCACGTCCCAGACCGTGATGGGCGCGCCCTGGGGAAGGCTGCGCAGGGCCACGAAGATCGGTTCGCTCTCCACGCGCGGCTGCCGTTGGGCGAGATGCACATCGAGCGTGCGATTGAGACCCACCGCGGCGGCGGCCCCCGCGAGGAAGGCCGCGGCGAAAACGGTCGTCGCCTTCGGGCGCTGCGAACGAGCCGGACTACGGCGATCGGCTGGTGAGACGCTCATGGACGGACTTCCTCGCCGGTCGGTGTGTCACGCGTGCCGTTGACATCACCTTCCACCCGGAAGCATCGACCATTCAGAGCCGGCCCGACCACCCCTTCTCGGCAACGCGTGCCCGGGCTTCTCAGGTTCCGCAGCCTGCCATCGGGTCTGTCGGCCCGGGCGACAAGGTTCACTCAGTTTGCCGCATTTGCCGACGGGCCGGGCCCATCGTCGGCAGGTGTCGTGAACAGCGGATCGACCGGCCTGCCCAAGGGTCGGATCGCGAGCAGGCGCCGCGTGCGGCGCGACGACGAGACATCGCTGAAGAACGCATCGCCAACGGTCGACGACGCGTCGCCGATGGCGCCGATGAGCAGGGTGCCGCCCTGTTGAATCGCCGTCACGAGTGCGAGGCGTTCGAGCGGCTGCCGCTTCTGCCCGGTCTCGAGGCGGAACGCCCCCTCCTCGCCCACCCACGATCGCTCGATCGGTCCGTGCTTCACGGTGGGCATGACCTCGATTCGGATCCGACCGTCGGCGGCCGGCCAGGCCTTGAGGGCGAAATAGGCGGTGGCATCGCGATAGGTTCCACCTCGCACCTCCGCGCCGTCGTGTTCCAGAAGGATGAGTTCGTCGAGGCCGGCGGAGGCGATGACCTCGGTGTCGCGGCCCGGCAGGATCGAGAGGAGCCTGCGCATCACGGCCGGCCGCTCTCCCGGCGCCGGCGCATCGCCATCGGCGTTGCTCACCGGGGCCGTCGGCTCGAGCCGCACGGCGAGATCGGGGGGCAGCGCGCCGGTCAGCAGGCCGGCCCGCAGGCCGTTCGCGGCCAGGCGCCGGCGAAGGGCGTGGTCGAAGGCCTGCTCGTCGGCGAGGTTCCAGAGTTCGTCGTGCCACACGACATCATGGTCGTCGATTCGGGCGAACACGATCTCCAGCGGCAGTGTCTTGGGGGCAGGCTTGCGGGCGGAAGCCGCGGCGCGCCCCGCGTCTTTCATGGCCGGTTGCTGCCAGCGCCATCCCTGGTCGGCGACCAGGGCAAACCGGCAGCCAGCCAGCGCGCAGGCGCACACGACAGCGCACGCTACGTGGCTCGGGGCTCCGCGCACGGCCGGTCGCTCCGTGAGAAACGGGGTGGAGAAAAACAGGGCGGGATGGGGCGGGGAGGGTAGCGGCGGCCGCCCGGGCGGGTCAACGTCGCCGCCAACCCTGAAGAACAGGCTTCAGCGTGTCTTCCGCGGTCCTACGCCGACACGGTTTTTACCGCGTTGGCGAAGATGGCCAGACCCGCACCGGCAGCCGCGGCGTCGAGCCTCCCGCTCCACGCGGGGTGCTGCGTCGCGTCGATGAAGCGCTCCGGGTGAGGCATGAGCCCGAACACGCGGCCGGTCGCGTCGCAGGCTCCGGCGACGTCGGCCTCGGCGCCGTTGGGATTCGTCGAACCACCGGCGGGATCGGCCGCGTAGCGCAGCACGAGCTGGCCGGCGGCGGCGAAGGCGTCGAGATCGGCGCGTGATGCGGCCACGAACCTCCCCTCGCCATGCGCGATCGGGAGATCGAAGGGGGCGTCGAGGCCGTGCAGGAACGGACACTTCTGGCCGCGCACCTCGAGATGCACCCAGCGGTCGATGAACCGTCCCGAGCGATTATGGGCCAGGGCGGCGCGGGGCCGGCCCTGGGCATCGGCGAGCAACAGCCCGGTCTGGAGGAGCACCTGGAATCCGTTGCAGATTCCGAGCACCATGCCGCCGCGGTCGCGGAAGCGCCGCAGGGCGTCGCCGAGCCGCAGCGCCAATTCGACCGCGAAGATGCGCCCGCTGGCGATGTCGTCGCCGTAGGAAAAACCACCGGGAATGCAGAGGATCTGGACCTCGTCGAGAAGCGCGGGCTTCTCGGCGAGCGCCCGCACGTGCATCCGTCGGGCGATCGCGCCGGCCCGCTCGAAGGCGTGGGCCGTCTCGTGGTCGCAATTCGTGCCCGGGGCACGCAATACGAGCGCTCTGGGGGAGAGCATCAGCCCACGCTCCTTTCTCCAGCCCATGCGCGGGCGATGCGGTCGAGCGCCACCTGCGTGGTGGAACCGGCGGCGTCGATCACGAGCGTGGATTCGGCGCGAACGTCGCCGATCCAGGCCCAGGGAACGCCCTCCAGCGCCGCGGCGAACCGCTCGGCCGCCGGCGGGCTCACCGCGCACAGGAACCGGCCCGGTGTCTCGGTGAAGGCGAGCGCGAGCGGTCGGGTGGCGCCCGCGATGGACATGTCGGCAGGCACGGCATCGAGATTCACGTGGGCGCCGAGACCGCCGGCCAGGGCCATTTCGGCGATGCCCGCGAGCAGCCCGCCGTCGGAGCAATCATGGCAACTCGCCACGACGCCGGCCCGGCCGGCCGCCGCGATGGCGCGAAACACGGCCCGGCAGGCTGCCGCATCGACCTCGGGCACGCGACCCCCGCTGACATGGCCGGCGAGCTCGAGCTGGCTGCCCGCGAGGTCGCCGCGCGAGAGGCCGACGATCGCGAGGCGGTCGCCCGCCCGCTTGAAATCGGGCGTCAACGCCCGTTTCACGTCGTCGAGTTGTCCGAGCGCGGTCGCCAGAAGCGTGGGCGGGATCGAAAGCTCGCGGTGCCGCCCGGCGGCATCCTGCCACGAGAACACGTTGTTGAGGCTGTCCTTGCCGCTCACGAACGGTGCCAGGAACTCGATCGCGATGTCGTGGCAGGCCCGACAGGCCTCGACGAGCGTGCCGAGCGATTCGGGACGGCGCGTGTCGCCCCAGCAGAAGTTGTCGAGGAGGGCGATGCGGTCGGGGTCGGCGCCGGCGGCCACCACGTTGGCGATGGCTTCCACGATCGCGCCGGCCGCCATCTGGTAGGGATCGCGCGTGCCCAGCCGATGGCGGAGGCCGACGCCGAGCACGATGCCGCGGTCGCGGCCGAGCACGCCACGGATCACGGTGCCGTCGGCCGGGCCGCCGCCGGGGCCGACGAGCGGCTTGACGACGCTGCATCCCTGCACTTCGTGATCGTATTGGCGGATGATCCATTCCTTGCTGGCCACGTCGGGCAGCCCGAGCACCTCGAGCAGCGTGCGCCCGAGGTCGCCTGTCGCCGCCGTCCAGTGGAGCGGTTCGACCGGCGGGGCCACGAAGCGGGATGCCAGCCGCTGCTTGGGCCGGCCCTCGTGAAGAAAGTGGCAGTCGAGTTCGCCGGCTGTCCGTCCCTGCCAGCGGAGGAGCAAGGTCCCGCTGCCGGTGAACGTGCCGATCGCCGTCGCCTCCACGCCCTCGTCGGCCGCCACGCGGGCAAGCTGTTCCCAGTCGGCGGGATCGACGGCGAGCACCATCCGTTCCTGGGCCTCCGAGATCCAGACCTCGGTCGCGGAGAGCCCCTCATATTTGAGCGGCACCTTGTCGAGATCGACCGTGGCTCCGAGCGTGGCCCCCATCTCACCGACGGCGCTCGAGAGTCCGCCGGCGCCGCAGTCGGTGATCGCATGGAAGAGTCTCTGCCGGGACGCCTCGAGGACGAAGTCGGTGAGCGTCTTTTCGTGGATCGCATGCCCGATCTGCACCGCGCCGCCCGACTGCGTTTCGCTCGCGCTCGACAGCTCGATGCTCGAGAAGGTGGCGCCGTGGATGCCGTCGCGGCCGGTGCGGCCGCCCGCCACCACGACGAGGTCGCCAGGCTGCACCGCGGCGTCGGCGGAGTTGCGCGGCATGATCCCCACGGTGCCGCAGAACACGAGCGGGTTGCAGAGATAGCCGGGATCGTAGGCGACCGCGCCGGCGATCGTGGGAATCCCCATCCGGTTGCCGTAGTCGCGCACCCCTGCGACCACGCCTGCGAGCAGCCGCCGCGGATGGATCACGCCCGGGGGAAGGTCGGCGTCGGGGGTGTCGGGAGGGCCGACGCAGAACACGTCGAGATTCGCGATCGGCTTGGCCCCCAGGCCCGTGCCGAGCACGTCCCGGATCACGCCGCCGAGGCCCGTGGCCGCGCCGCCGTAGGGCTCGATCGCCGACGGATGGTTGTGCGTCTCCACCTTCACGCAGATATCGTGGTCGCCGTCGAAGCGCACGACCCCCGAGTTGTCGCGGAACACGCTCACGCACCAGTCCTTCGCCCCGAGCCGCTCACGGATCGTGCGCGTGGCCGCGAACACGGTTTCCTTGAGCAGGTTGTCGAATCGCGCCGCCCCGGCCGGGCCTTCGTGATCGACGGGGCTGCCGAGCGTCTTGTGGCAGCAGTGCTCGCTCCAGGTCTGGGCGATCGTTTCCAACTCGATCTCGAAGGGGGCGCGGCCGAGTGCGCGAAAGTGGTCGCGCACGGCGGCGAGCTCGCGGGGCGAGAGCGCGAGTGAGCGCTCACGGCTGAGCTTCGCAAGCGCCGCGTCGTCGAGCCCCTCGAGGGAAACCGCTTCCTGCGTGAACGTCCACGGGCGGCCTCCGGCGAGCGTCGCGAGCGTGAGCGGCCCGATCACGACGTCGTGAATCGCCTCGCTCGCGAGCAGCTTCCACGCGAGCCGTTCCGCCTCGGGCCGCGGCAGTGCCGGCAGCCAGTATTTGCGGACGCTGCGCACCGCGGCCGGCCGCGCGCCGAGGAGCACGAGCGCTTCGTGGGCGCTCTGCCCTGCGGGATCGGTCACGCCGGCCCGCGGCAGCACGTGGAGGGGCGTGGGCAGGTCGGTAGGGCCGGCGGCGAGCGCCGGATCTCCGACAGCCGCGATCGTGATCCTCTCGGTCACCGGATCGGCGAGCAGCCGTGCCGCGAGCCGCTCGACGTCTTCCCGCGAGAGATCTCCCTCGATCAGCCAGCCGGTGACGGTGCTGGCCCGCGTGCATCCGGCGATGCCGAGATCGGCCGCGCCCGCCACGAGGGCCCGGGCCGCGTGGTCGCCGGCGGCATCGGTCAACGAAACATCAACTTCCCACAGCATCGCGCGCTTCCTTGGCGGCACGGAGCAGGGCGACGAGCGTGCGCCGATCCTGCTTCTCGAGTGCCGCGAGCATCTTTTCCGTCGCGCCCGCGATCCGTGACAGAGCCTTGGCCACGGCGGGCGCGTTGTCGAGGAGGATATCGGCCCAGAGGTCGGGATCGCCGGCGGCGATCCGCGTCGTGTCGCGCCAGCCGCCGGCCGTGAGCGGCCGGGCTTCCGGCGGCGTGGCGGCGGCGAGCGCCGCGGCGAGCACATGCGGCGCATGGCTCGTGGCCGCAAGCAGGCGATCGTGCTCCTTGGGCGGCATCGTGAACACGGTCGCGCCGAGGGCGGCCCAGAACGCGCCCACGTCTTCAACATCGGCCGACGGCGTCGCTTTGCCCGGCGTCACCACCGTGACCCGGCCCGTGAACAGGTCGGCTGCTGCGGCGGCAGGACCGCGCCGATGGCTGCCGGCCAGCGGATGGCCCCCCACGAATCGGCCGCGGCGCGACCGGCGGCGCTTTTCCCAGGCGGTGACGATCGAGGCCTTCGTGCTCCCGGCGTCGGTGAGGAGCGTGCCGGGGCGGATAGCCGCGTCGATCGCGTCGAGCAGGCCGGGGATCGACGCCACACCGGTGGTCACGACGACGATGTCAGCCACAGCGGCGGCCGTGGGCAGGTCGGTCGTCGTCTCGGTGACGGCGCCCAGTCGCTTTGCCTCCGCCAGCGAGGCGGCGGAACGGCCGACGCCGATGACGCGGGCCGCGAGTTTCCGGGCCCGCAACGCCAGGCCGATCGATCCTCCGATCAGGCCGACGCCGACGATCGTGACGACGGGCCAGTGCGGTTTCGTGGCGGCGGCGGGCATAGCGGGTTTTTAGCAGATGCGTGGGCGGTGTGTTAGAAGGAGCGGCGAGGGAGTCGTTTCAGGGGCGCCGATGCCGGTTCGCACGTCACTTCCCGCGCCGGTGCTCGCCGACCTGCTCGGGCGGCTGGCCACGGCGCTCGCCGCCGGCATCGACCTCCGCCGGGCGTGGGCGAGCGAGACGGCCCGCGCTCCGGCGCGCTGGCGGCCGGCGATGCAGGCGGTGGCGGCGGCGCTCGCCCGCGGGGCCGGCCTCGGCGAGGCGCTCGCAGCGGCGGGGGCGGCGTTTCCACCATTCGTGCGGGGGATGGCGTCGGTCGGCGACGAGACGGGGCATGAGCCGGAAACACTCCGCAGCCTCTCCGAGACGTTGCGGGCTGCGATCAAGGCACGGCGGGCATTGCGGCAGAGCCTCGCTCAGCCGGTGTTTCAACTCGCCGTCGCCGTGGTGGTGGTCGGGATTCTGATTCTGGTGGCGGGCCTGCTCCGCGACGCTGCAGGGCGCCCGATCGATCTCCTGGGCAGCGGTCTCGCCGGGCCGACGGGGCTGGCATGGTATCTCGCCCTGCTCGCTGCGGTGTTCGCGTTGGCGACGCTTGCGGTACGGATCGTGGTGGCCGGTTATCAGACCGGCGGCGTCGTCCGGCGCGTGGTTGGCTTCGTGCCCCTGGTGGGTCCGGCAGTCCGGGCGGCCGAAGCGGCGGCCTGGTGCCGCGCGGCCAGTCTGGCGAGCGGGGCTGGTTTGTCGGCAGGGCGGCTGCTGCGACTCACGGCGCTCGTCGCGCCGGGGCTCTCGATCGATCCCGATGAGATCGAAGACGCGCTTCGCGGGGGCGCGACGCTCGCCGATGCGCTGCACGCGACGCGGCGGTTTCCCCGGGTCGTCGTCGAGGCGGTCGATGTCGGTGAACTGACCGGCACCACCGCCGAAACGCTCGACCGTCTGGCCGGCGACCTCGACGACGAGGCACGGCGTGGCATCGCCGCCGCGGCCCGTGGTGCGGGGTTTCTCGTCTGGGCCGCGGTGGCCGCCCTGATCGCCCTTGTGGTGTTCCGGATTTTTTCGTCCTATCTGGGCATGATCCAGGACGCCGCCCGCGGCCTCTGAACGACCGGTCGGATGACGATCCATTGCTGATGCGCCACTTCTTCATTCCGCCGAGCATGCTGGCTGTGGCGTGGCTCGCCGCCGCGTCGCTGAACGCGGCGGCCCAGACCCCGACACCGCCGGCCAAGACCCAGCAGGAGACGATGGCGGAGCGCGGCTACGTGCGCTATCGCGGCGGGTGGCGAACGGCCCAGGAGATCGAACTCCTCGAGCGGGCGGAACGCGCGCATCTCGCCCGAGCGGAATGGAAGCAGAAGCTCGAGCGGCTGCGCCGGCAGCTCGATCAGCCGGCGCACGCCGAC
>Ga0075471_10002648_pt1 | contig 11674 bp, 8 predicted proteins | sample DEB19_08_DNA_2_FD_74787 | JGI IMG/M metagenome (GOLD analysis project Ga0075471, IMG submission 74787) | Aqueous microbial communities from the Delaware River and Bay under freshwater to marine salinity gradient to study organic matter... | ecosystem: Environmental > Aquatic > Marine > Coastal ... | reverse complement strand
TGCAGAGCCTTGAACAGGCCATCCACAAGCATGCGCGTGGCCATGGAACCCGAAGCTTTTCCATTTGCTCGGTTCCGGTCTATTTATTGCAGAGACCTATCCGGTCGTAAAGTCACAATGTCAGCACTTCCACCCAGAAATGTACAGTATTTTTTTTTAAAAAAAAAATGATGACATTTTTACCACAGGATAATTTTTACAACAGACAGGAAAAACAATAAAAAATACGTACCGGTCATCATCCCCAGTATGGTACAAATGCTGGACCCCGGGACCAAAAACCGAACATTCAAACCAGACCGAACGCCATATTTGCAACCGTTTGTGAAAAACCGGAGACTGAAGCTCCCACGGTTGCACAGACATGGCGGATGCGATTTTTGACGAAATGCTGCGTGACATGCCCACGATCACCCTCGAAGAGTTCTTGGACTGTGATGAGATGTATGCACAACTGGAACAATCAATGAACGAAATGATAGGAACCATGGAGTTGCAGACGCAAGCCGGACTGCAAAGTTGTGCAGAAATGAACCTGCCCGTCCATCACGTTGCAATCAAATGCACAGTGAGTCATGCACAGAACATGCACTTTCAACCTCTGGTTCCCCACTTGCACTCGGCTTCAATTTGCACGAGAAATACCTCGGGCAAGCAAACACACTTTGACCCAGGGACCGGAGACAGAATCATCAACCACGTGGACGCGAAGAATATCGCCAGGAAGCACAACAACAGGGTGTCTGCTAAGATATCACGAGATCGCAAGCACCTCTTTATGCACAAAACGGTAAATGCATTCTGCGACCTCCTCAAGATGGTGGAGCCGACCATGGCAGTGCTAAAGATCCTTCAGGAGAACAACGTGCACACGGGCATTACGGGTTCACATGAGAGGAATTTTTTGAAGAGTTGGATCGATGCGTGGGAGGAGTACAACAGGAATTTCCACCCAGGTACTGACACCGTTTTCATGACGGAGCTTTACACCTTACAAGAACGCTGGAAGCAAGAGAAATTTTCCAAGCGCACTCGGGAGAATGAATGCACCGGGCAGCCAGTTGCAACTGGAGAAAGGGTCCATGAAAAGTACAATTCGAGACAAAAACGTATTTGCACTGCAGCTGACAAGTCACCAAAATGAGCACCGCGCTCGAGCTCCCGCAAGACGATGAGAGATGCATCCCCGAGACCAGTGTGAGTCAGCAGCTGATCCAGTCGCACGCCGCTATGGTAGTGACACAGCTCCCCTTTCCTCCCATGCCCGTGATGGTTGTTAGAGGGAGCGAGGAGAGCTTTTGCTCTTCCCACGACCTGATGGCGGCGGCGATTTCGGTTGCGTTTTTTGACACACTGAAGTCAGGCTGCAAGACAGCAGAGGATGCGACCAAGAGCAAACAGGCCTTGCTGCTGCAACTCCAGAGAGATATCTGGAGCATATGCGAGAGAGAGGGAATAACCAACGAGGCCGTAGAGAAATCATACGCGCTGTTTCAGGAAGCTTACCGTGAATACATGAAGACGTACCCGTGCTCGAATGACATCAGGTTCCAATCAATGGACTTCGTCGACGGCAAAAACACTATCGTCAAACAGGCCACTAGTCACCTTAGAAGCATGGCCATGATGGAGGGTGCAAATAGTGCTACAGTCTCTGATAGCTACCGAGACATAATAAAGTCTTATTGTGTCAACATGCATGCCTATGGAAGTCCAGAGGAGGAGCAAGTGGATGGTTTTGGCTGTGCAGAAACATAATGCCTGAGAAGACTTACAGTGGCCAAGCCAATTAGATGCGGAAGCGTAAATACACTGAAAATAATGACTTCAGTGACTTGAACGTCTTTACTGAAGACATTGACCTGTACCTGGAAAATATCACAGACAATGACATCCCACCGGCAGAAGTGCATAACCTGGTAGGCACATGCAGGATATGGAGCAGCGTGCTTCCACTGGATCTACAGCATGTGAGCATGCTGCTCCCAAATACTCACTATGACAAGCAGAAGTTTGCCGCGATCACACTCCGTCTACACTCTCCGGTTTGTACTGTGCTACTCTTCACATCAGGCAAGCTGGTGCTCACAGGCTCAAAGACTTTCACGGAGTGTGTTTTCGCGTGCCATAGAATATTGCAGATACTTCGGATGGGCACGCCTGGAGTCTCTTTCATGCTGATGGAGTCAAACATACAGAATATCGTTGGCAATGTCAACTTGCGTTTGCCTGAAAACAGCAGGATCAACCTAGATGCTCTACATGAAGAGCATGGTGTCTTCTGTACGTACCAGAAGAATATGTTCCCTGGTCTGATCTTCCGTCCACTAAACTCGCCAGTTGTACTCCTGATATTCACGTCTGGAAAAATAGTGCTCACTGGTGCAAAGTCCTGCCGTCTAATGAGGCAGGGATGGAAGGACCTTTGGCCTCTGGTTTCCAAGTACATTATTAAGGATAGTGATGCCACTGCGGCTGAGAGTCTAACCGCACCTCCCACGGATGAAGTTATGGATGCTGATATGCGCTTTATTGAAGAGATTACGACTGAGTCATAACAAATGGATAAGAAGGCACATACACACTCTCCCTCACACACACACACACTCTCTCTCTCCCCCTCTCTCACACACACACTCTCTCTCTCTCCCTCACACACACACACACACTCTCTCTCCCTCACACACACACACCATCTCTCTCCCTACGTTCGGTAAAGTTCGATTGTGAATAAAGGCATCTGGTCACAAGTTCTTCTTAGCATCCCAGTCGAAAGCATGCGCTGTGTAGTTAGGTCTCATGTACACCTGCCGCTGCATTGGTTGTGGGGCATAAGGCCCTGGCTGTGTGTACGTTGGTGGCCACGCGAACGGTTGTGGCTGGGGGGGTGGTGCTGGCTGGGGCCGGGCTGACTGCAAATATCTTCCGTTGGCATACCCAGGAAAGCTGCGCACGCCAGTCCTCACAGGCATTTCAAAGAGAGTGTCCTTATTCGGGACTGGAATGGCAGGAGGATTTGAGGGTTCTGCCAAAGGCGGTGTATCCGTGCCTGTGCCGTTGAGCAGAAGGTTCAGACTCTCAAATGTGGCGCACATAGCCAGCAGGCTGATTGCAACAACGTTCACCACCACATTGTCAGGGTGCCTCAGAACTGGATGTAGCACCACCAGAACGATGCACAGGACCACCGCGAGCAGATGTATCCCCAGGAACGCTACACCAGGAACAAAATTCCCTCTCCACGACTCCTCTTGCAGCTTTGCGCATGTGGTGTCCATCAGGAAAAGGAACGGAAGTGCCACGATCGTATGCCATGACAGGTACGTAGGGCGAATGGCGAATGCGGTGCTGGAGTTGTGCTGCACCATGACCTCAATTTCGAACAAGAAGGTGATCAGTAGACTCACGTTCCAGCTCACACGGGACACAGGGTGAGCCGGCGAAATCTTGTGAATAGCGCGTAGCGTGCTGTGCTGAGCTATGACTGAACAGCCCACGGCAAAAAAGGTACAGAGAGCCAGTGCGGCCGCAAAAACGTGGTACATCAATGCCGTCTCTGCGGAGAAAACGTGGTTCGACGCAAACATGGCAACGCACATGTCAGGGTCCGAGCTGTTCACGCACAACACCGCCGCTATAAGGACGTGTGAGGCTATCAGTACACATATTACGCGACTGGAACGAAGCAGGACGGAGGCCATCTGAAGCCCAGGACTGGATTCAATGAGCGTCAATATAACCAACCCCAAAACTGACAGTGCCCAACAGATGACAACGAATAGCAAGCCAGTAGTCACCAGCACGGGATAAGTGTAGTGGTTGACGCCAGTGAACGTGTTCTGCAGGTTGATGAATCCCGCGACTAGCAACACAAACACTACACTCTCCACAAGCATAACGTAAGGCCACTCCATCAGCACCAGACACATCGTCTTTTATTCACAAACATCATACATATGGCGAATCCCTCGGTGCACCATACGGCGCCTGGCACTGCGGCGTGGGGAGCTCTTCAGGACTGCAATCCACACACGAGCATCCCGGAGGTGCGGGGTAGAAAATAGGAGGGTCGGGTATCTTCAAAGTTCCAAACACAAGCAGAGATGTGAAACTGTGTCTAAGCTCATGACACTGCCGAATCAAGGCGAACATACTTGTTCTCAACCATCTCGGGCATGTATTCAAGCAATATATTTACTTCGTCGTGCTTGATCGTCCCATACTAGTAGTGGAAATGAAGTTGACGAATACAATATAGATATAGACAATCAAAATGTGCATCCAGCGCTTGTCTGAATACTTCAAACGCTTGTTGTCTCCTTCATACCGGAAATTCATGTTGAGGAGCTCGTAGAATGCGTCATATCCACATAATAGGATAGCGTACAAAACGACAAACAAGACAGTGTTCATGTGGTCGATCGTCAAATACTCTATGTTTAATTTGGTGACCCCGACACTACCCAATAGAATAATGGCTGACCCACACACTACCACGAACACCCCAAGGCGCACGTAGCAGAGTCTTTTGAGCAAGTGCCGAAGTTGACGGCTGCCACCTTGCACAGCTTCAAGGTGATTGACTATATTGACCTCATATGATCTTGTTTTCACGTGAGGCGATGCCAGCCAATCGAATGCTATACACATGATATTCGATAAGTGCTGGGCAAATCCGACAAGGATGACAGTCCCCAAAACATTCAACACAGATGTAAAGTTTTGTGTGCCTGACTGCAGGGAAACCCCGACGCTTATCATTGCCAATGCACAGATGTGCAGTAAATCCTGTATAATTGTATAACCAATCCTGACACGCAAGATGTAATGTGTTTTTTCCAGGTTTAGTTCTTCATTTTCAAATATTTTGCCCCAGTTATACCCATAAAGAGTTGCTTCGATAACTATAATAAAAAAAATAGTAATAACCAAAATGGGTAGGATTATAATTCGGTCTGGTTGATTATAACCATCATACTCCGTGATATCTTTAGTCAAAGACAAGCCAGCCCAAACAAGTATACCCAACAAACAAGCAACGCGCAAGAAGCTCCAAATAACATTATTCCACTTTCTATGAGCATATGAATTTGCAAGATGATAAAATCCCGAGTGTAGATTGTTATTAGCTTGTGTATCTTCAACCTTTTCAACTTGTGAATTGGGTTTACTCCACTCGTGTGAATCTTTCATATCTTTCCATGGTGTTCGTGGTGATGCTTGTACTGTTCGCCACTTACTAGTGGACAATTGAAAAGAGAAAATACAGGAAACGAGTAGCAGTGCTTGACCAAAGCAAATATACAACCAAGAATCCATGATACCAACGTTCTTGATAGTGATGGGCGTGATAGAATTCATGTAGCAGAATTGTGCCCATGAGATATTCCACGGCTGAGTGTTGTCCAAGTCTTCTTGTAATAAAACAATGTTAGGGGTTCTCATTTCATCCATAACCGCGTTGAGGCGGGAACGAAGCGTTGAGTCTATGGCCAGATGCATAGAATCGAGGTGTTCAGATAGGGAACCGTAAAAGGTGCTGTCTGTATTGTGATACGAGAAATACGAGTCTCGCAGGTACTGGTATAAGGGAGAATCTGATGAATTGGTTTCATATTGGTCCAAATACGCATTCATTTCTTGTTTGAGGCTGTGTCTTGTCCTATTGATCATATCTTTATCCACATTGAGGAGGTACATTTGATCCATACACGAGCAGTAGCTTCTATCTCCAAAGAAGTCTTTGTTGTGCCGGTGCTGTGACTCCATCTGCCATTTCTCAAGCAGAAGAGATAAGACCCATCTGATTTTTCCTTGTTCAGCAGCGTAGTAAGGAGTGCTGGCACAAACGTCTTTGTTCTGACAGAAGATCTCATCGTACTTCGCGACGCGTAGATTTGAATGATCCTCGCGATTCCCGTAGCACATTGCTCCGTACTTCGCCACCTGAAGTTTCGACAAATGCATATTACCTATATTATTCTTATTGTCACCATCTAACGCTTCAAGAGAATCAAAGTAGTCTTTACTCGATCTCTCTTCCTTTAAGTAAGTTCCTGGAAATACTGGATTATTATCTATTACTGACTGTGTGCTGTAAACGTGCATTTTTGGAAAAGAATGTCCATATCTATTATCGGCTGTGAACATTCCCCAAAACGCTAATGGTATTACTACCAGTATAAATTCTGCAAAATAACGCCAGCGCTGGTTAGTACTGAATACTCTATCTCCTTCCTCATTGCGCATGATAAGCCTCTCACATGCATCTTTAATACGCGCGGCACTTGAACTACACCCCGAAATTGACGACGCCTTTACGAATTTCAAATCCATAGTCTCCTGTAAGTGGGTCCGGATGATCATGCAGATCTTTCCAGTATAGGACAGTCCATTCAGTGTTTTTGGCATGCGCAAGAGCTCGGTTGACGTCCCAGAGCATGTCCCGGATTCTATTGGAGATGACACACGAGCTTTTTAGCGCCCCAGACAGCTCCGCGTACCGCACAACAGCATCCCCCACACTTAGCCTGGCGCGACAGCGCTCCACGCGCACCTTGTTCAGAAAAAGCTCAGTGTAGGCTCGAATTAGAAGTCCCATCACGCCCTCTGGGGAGATCCTGTCGGACTCAAAGGCACCCTTCAACGCATGGCGATGCATCCATATTCTGCTTGGCCCGAGTTGGGGCAGGTTCATGGTGAAGTCGCATCCGGTGCAGGCGATCATCGCAGCGATGCACAGTGCGGGGCGCTCCACTTTCAGATCCTGCTGGACGAACTTGTAGATCAGATTCATGTCGACGTACTCCATCTCCCGGCTCTGTTTGCGCTTGGAGGACACTTCTTCCCCCTGGCCCCGAGTTCTTATTCTAAACAGGATGATGCGGGGCGCTGGCTGGTTCGCCAGCAACGCGTTCTCGATCTGCAGCAGTGACAGGGGCACATAGTCGCCGTCTGTGGAACTTATGAGCAGAGGATCGGTCCCCATGAACGCGAATGCCTTGATGTCACACTCCCCTCGCTTCAGAGGCGCCTCTGTGTTTAGGACAGCAGGCAGCGGCCGGCTCTGCCCCAAGACCTCTATCTGGTCGGTGAAGTCTAGTATCAGTGTCTGGTGCGCCTTGAGGCGATATTGTGTGCGGACCTGCTCACACACCATGGCCATAACCTTGACCTTGAAACTGCGGTTGCGCATTGCCGCATCCCAGTAGTCGGGCAGGATGGTCGGCAGCTCGTCGTGGTCGGAGAATTTGAAGTCGGGCACGTGCTGCGACCGCTTCCGCTGCGTCATGTTCTTGGCTCTCGGCACGTGCTGGTAGTTGTCGAAGCCGAGAACCACGGTGTGCGCGCCCAACTGGAAGCATTTATCCAGTGTATGGAAGAACTGCTGCTCGATGAAGCGTGCCCATGTTTTGACGTGCTCCCCCTTCATGAGTTTGATCTGCCCGTCCACGAACACTGTGCCCGGGACAACGGGGAGGTGCTCTGTGAATGCCCTTTTGGCATTTGTCTTGAGAATCTTCACCCAACCGGAGTCTATAGTCATTGTTAAGGAGCTCCTATCTCGAAGCATCCAAGGGTTTTATTCCAAAAAAAAACACACCAGACTTGTCTATGATACAGTGACAAATATTAAACACCGCCCCTTGACCCAAAATGCTCCAGAATTGTTCTGTCGATCCAGACACACACGAGTTACTTGAAAACACCACAGTAGCCACAGAACTGAAGGCAGGAGAGCTTGTCCAGTTGACTTTTACAGAGGAGAAAGACATTGACACTGCTCGAAACTTGAGCGTGGTGCTGTCCCTCCTCCTCGTATTGTACATCGCGTCCTCGACAATCACCTTCTGCTCCTCTGCTCTGACGGTACCGGGGTCTAGACTCGACTCCTTGCTCATTACAGTGGACCTAAGCACGATTGACACGACGAGTGCAATGATGGTTGTGACGGGATTCCTTTGCACACATGTGTATAAACATTCCACCCAGGACCTTGCAGAGTTCAGGAGAATATTCACTTTCTTGGTGGTGGACATGTGGGTTTCTACGTTACTTTCTTGCCTGGTGGGCAGCGTCTACCTCATGTCACTTCAAAGGTTCAGGATCATGGACATTCTCCTCACTGTATTCGAAGGCTTGACATCTCTGCGGGGGGTTGAATTCAGCCAGTCCGAGAAAACACCCCACAGCCTCAGCCCATTCTCTTGGCCTGTTCTGTGTGTCATTATACCCATGTACCTTCTGCCGCAAACTTACAGTTTTAACGAGAGAATTCACTTGTACCTGGGCTCATATGGACCTTATATCCTCATTGTTACATGCTTTGTGTGGATAGTGACACTCAGCATCATTTCGTCTGTGTACCATCACTCTAGCATCTTCTTCTGGCATGCTTCAAGCATGGGATACCGCATGATCGAGTTCAACATCGGCACCAACATGTTCTACCTACTACACATCCAAGATCCAGTCACTTGCGCGTTCATGGAGTGGCTATCCAGATACGGCCACCTGCTGGTCCTATTCATGGGGTTTTTGTGGTGGTCAGAGTTCGGCCATCCCTGGAAGTTCGACCAAGATGTCACCTGCACCCGTCTCTACTACTTCAACGCATGCCTTCTCCACTCTCCAGGGATTCTTGCACGCGGGTGTGTCCTGGGTATTTGCTGCGTCTCCATTTCCTTGCAGAAGGCCCCGATATCCTGCTGGAAATCTACCTCTCTCGACAATCTAATGATCCTTAGCAGCTTCGTACTACTTTTCTCTCCACTCTATATGGCTACTCGAGGGATACTCGATATTTTCTTCTCCGCCGCGAGTGTGAACCAATTCTCGCCCGTTCTTGCCCTGACACTGCCGGCTCTGTGCACAATCATGACTCGCGCTTATAACTTCCGAGTGAAGCCCATTGTGACACGAGAAGCCGGTGATATCCTGGAGGAGCTGCTGAATCTGCTCAGACGGTTGTTTGTTCGGTCAAGCTCCTCTCCACCTCAGCTGCACTCAGAAACTCCACTGGAGACGGAACAAACATCTGGCCGGTAAGTGGACCCGTGATCATCTTCTGCATCAGCTCACACAGCCGAACCTCCAGCTCTCCTGAGACCTCCTGCCACGATGCCTGCTGGACTCGACTTTCGCGCAAAAACTTCAGGCACGCGACGATTTCATGTACATGCGAGCCGCTGTGCATCTCACAGACAGGCAGTTTGCAGAAGCGTTCAAATGCTTTATTCCATAGCAGGATCTCACGTGTTCATGTAAAGTCAACGGGATCTCCGATCTCAGCATTTCGGACACAGAACTCGAGACAAGTGGCGTCTGAGTCCACCGTCAGATACACCCTCCTCAGGCCTTTGCTGGTGAAGACGCGAACGCGAAGGGCGTGCCAATGGTCACCTCGGACCTTGAGCAGCACTCGAATGCGGGCGTCCAGGACATGCTCATCAATGTTTGTTCCGCCAAGCACATAGAACGCCGAAAGGAAGATACGATCACCGCCTAACGTGACAGGAGTCTCGTCGCTGCCCAAAAGAGTCAGGCCCACTTCGGACAGGTCATGAACGGCCTGTTCGTCAATGGCTAGCCACACCCGACTTCCTTCACGCAAGATGCACCGAGACATGGTGACGAAATCAAGCTTGGTCTGTCGCCGGACTATCTCGTCGTCGCTCTCCACACTCAAGTGAGTCACGTTGTAGCATCCGTTGTGGAGATACTGTCCGTTGTCGTGAGGCTGGACCATGCCCAAGGTCAATGTGTCCTGCCTCAACGGCGGACCAGCCATCATACACACATCAAGGGTCTTCCCGACCTTGAACGTGGTGGCCAACTCTGCTTGTACCCGAACCTTTGCCATTTTATCTCGTAGGGACTGTCTGTGCATGATGCGCTCCGCACGCACGTGCATGAGACTGTCGACTGAACGCGACTCCGCCACAAGGCGCTGGATGTTGTCGTCCAGAGAGTTCAAAGACTTGGTCTCTTCTGCAATCTGCCTCGCGTACAAGGCGTGTGCGTCGTTCGAGTACTTGTAGATCTCAACAACGATACTCCCGTCAGATTTCTCGACAAGAGGAAAAACCCGATCGTCAACCTCCACAACGCGGTCACAGAACACCCACTCTCCGTCATGATATTGCCGCATGCTCTTCTGCTCCAGGAAGTACTTGAGGTTGAATTTTTCGAATAAAACAAGTGTCCCGATGCCAGAAACTTCCATGAGAAAGATGTTCTGGTCATCCTTGCGCATCATCTTCAATGTGTCTCCGCTGCTCATCATTGTCGAAGAAGTAGGCACGTCGCTGTTCTGGATGAACCACTCCTGAAGATCTTTCTCAGACTGCATGCACCCTTTATGCCTTTCAGTCCACTCTGCAACAGTCAGGAAGTTCAAATCCTGAATTTTGCCCTCTGCGTCTGTGCACTTGAGGACCTGACTGTCCATGCCAATCACGACCAGGCACGGCCAGTGAACAACCGGGAAGAACCAGAACGGCAGCTCCTCCCCCCCCATCTCCAAGTCGACGTGAATCTCCTCATTGCACACCTTTATGCCCCTGCACATGATATCACCCAGCAGATAGGGTGGGAACCTGACCTCTTCCTCGAGAGGCAGCCTGATGAAGAGATTGCCGCTCATATCTTCGGTCTCGTACATCCATTTGTGGGTGGGCTCGACGCTGAAGAGCACCACTCGCGAGGTCTCCTGTTCGTACCTCAAACAGAAGGTATACCCATCGGCGAAGGTGACGCAAGGAATCTCCCGGTTGCTCTGAACCACACAATGCGTGAGCGTGGCAGGGATGTAGGAGACCATCTCACTTCTCACGTTGCATCCATACAAGCGCATTCCTAATGCCACGAGGCTGTTGTATTCCGAGTGCCGCAGCCCACATTCATCAACGCCACTCTTCCTGTCTTGCTCTTTGAGATAGCATGTGTGCACACGCTTCATGATCGTGTAATGGCTCTCCATGTGCATCACGCTCTCCGGAGGGAAAGGGAAAGGGGGGTCATCACAGTCCCCCTTCGCATCTCCTGACATGCATTTGTAGATGATGTATGGTCTCTCTCCCGCAATCTCCGACCATTCAGACGTCTTGCGCGCTCGCATGCACAGCATATCCTCGCTCGACTTGACGGTGTCCACGTGCAGCCGGTCGTCGAACACCACGCGCGAGACATTCCCATTGCCTTCGGGGGAGCGCTGGGGCATAACAACATACCCGTTGTTGACCGGAATCACGGCCTTCTCCACCCTCGTGTGAAGGAACAGCAGCAGCATCTCCAGGCTGATAAACGCCATATTCCGGAGATTCACCAGCACCTCGTACCCTTTCGAGGAGCGCCTCCATCCCCGGCACACCAGCCCCTGCGCAATGATGTAGTACGCCAGCCGCATGCCGAGAATGACCTCCACTCCCTCGATCCTGCGATTGAGCACGTGCGGCTGCGCACCCCAGGCGAACATCTCCCTGCAGTCCAGAATCGGAGCGTTCCACTCTTCGGTGTTGTAGAACCGCACGGTAGATCGGTCCACAAGCCGCTTGTTCAGGTACGGGGTGAGTATGGCTATGACAAGCTCCCGCAGGCTGGTCTGGTCGTCCATGCCACAGAGGACAAGGAAATGCTTCATGACCCCCCTGCAGCAGCCCAGCCTGCGGATGAC
>Ga0075471_10002647_pt1 | contig 11675 bp, 10 predicted proteins | sample DEB19_08_DNA_2_FD_74787 | JGI IMG/M metagenome (GOLD analysis project Ga0075471, IMG submission 74787) | Aqueous microbial communities from the Delaware River and Bay under freshwater to marine salinity gradient to study organic matter... | ecosystem: Environmental > Aquatic > Marine > Coastal ... | reverse complement strand
CCGCGCAGGCTGATCTCGCCCGTCATCGCCATGTCCGACCGCACCAGCCGATGCGCCAGCAACGACGCCAGCGCCACCACGAGCGTGATGCCCGCGCTGGGGCCGTCCTTGGGCGTCGCGCCGGCGGGGACGTGGATGTGCAGGTCATGCTTGCTGTAATCCGCGAAGTCGAGGCCGAGCTTGCCGGCCTGGCTGCGGAGATAACTCACCGCCGTCTGCGCGCTTTCCTTCATCACCTCGCCGAGCGAGCCGGTCAAAATCAGGTTGCCCCTGCCCGGCATCCGCGTGGCTTCGATGAATAAAATCTCCCCGCCCACCGGCGTCCACGCGAGGCCGATGGCGATGCCCTGCGTGGTGATCTTCTCCGCGCCATCGGAGACGAACCGCGGTTCGCCAAGCAATTGCGGAAGCGTCTTGACCTCGATGGTGAGCGCGTGCTTGCCGTTGGCGGCGATCTTGCGGGCGGCCTTGCGCAGCACGGCGGCCAGATCGCGGTCGAGCTGGCGCACGCCGGCTTCGCGGGTGTAATCGCGGATCACGCGGCGCAACGTGGCATCGGGGAACTTCACCAGTTTCTTGTTCAGACCGTGTTCCTCCAACTGGCGCGGCAGCAGGTGGCGCTTGGCGATCTGCAGTTTCTCCGATTCGGTGTAGCTGGGAATCTCGATGACCTCCAGCCGGTCGCGCAGCGCGACGTGCACGGGCTCCAGCCAGTTCGCGGTGGTGATGAACAGCACGCGCGAGAGGTCGAACGGTAGGTCGAGATAGTGGTCGGTGAAGGTGTTGTTCTGCGCGGGGTCGAGGACTTCAAGCAAGGCGCTCGCGGGGTCGCCGTGGAAATCCGCGCCGACCTTGTCGAGCTCATCGAGGAGGATGACGGGATTGCGGCTCTCGACCCGGCGGAGCGTCTGGATGATGCGACCCGGCAAGGCCCCGACGTAGGTGCGGCGGTGACCGCGAATCTCCGCTTCGTCGCGCAGGCCGCCGAGGGAGATGCGGGCGAACTTGCGCCCGAGCGCATCGGCCACGCTTTTGCCGAGGGAGGTTTTGCCGACGCCGGGCGGGCCGACGAGGCAGAGGATGGGGCCTTTGAGCTTTTGCTTGAGCTTGATGACGGCGAGAAATTCCAGCAGGCGATCTTTGACTTTGGTCAGGCCAAAATGTTGTTCGTCAAGAATCCGCTGCGCCTCGGCGAGATCGATCTTGTCCTCGGTTTCCCTCAACCACGGCAGGCTAATGATCCAGTCGAGGTAATGCCGCGTGAGGCCGTATTCGGCCATCGCGGGCGGCATCTGTGCCATGCGCTCGAGCTCCTGATCCGCGACCTTGCGAGCCTCGGGCGGCAACTCCGCTTTGTCGATGCGTTCGCGGAGGGTCTTGATTTCGGGATTGCTGTGGTCGGCGTCGCCGAGTTCGCGGTGAATGGCCTGGAGCTGTTCGCGCAGGAAGAAATCGCGTTGGGACTTGGAGATCGAGGCGGTGACTTCGGACTGGATCTTGGAACTCAAGTTCAGCAGCTCCATCTCGCGGTTCAGCAGCGGGAGCAATCGCTTGAGGCGGGCGGTGACGGAATTGTTCTCCAGCAACTGCTGGCGCTCGGGGAGGGAGAGATTCAGGTTGGCGGCGATGAGGTCGGCGAGGAGCCCGGGACGCTCGACGTTCAAGGCGGTGACCTTAACCTGTTCGGAGAGGCCGGGCGATTGCTTGACGATCTCCTGAAAGAGTTGGTGCGCGTTGCGGGCGAGCGCGGTCAGCTCCACGGATTCCTCCTTGGCGTCACGCCAGACCTCGAAGTGGGCGCGGAGATACGGCTCCTGGACTTCGTAACGGAGGATGCGGATGCGCCAGAGGCCCTCGATGAGGACGCGCACGGTATTGTCCGGGAACTTCAGCATCTTGAGCACGCGCGCCGCGCAGCCATACTCGAACATCTCCTCGGGCTTGGGGTTGTCCGCCGCCGGATTCCGCTGCAAGACCAGTCCGATGAGGCGGTCGCCGTTCACCGCGTCGTCGATGAGCTTGATGCTGCCGGCACTCTCGACTAGCAGTGGGCCGACCATGCCGGGGAAGAACAAGATGTCCGAGAGGCCGAGGATGGGCAGCTGTTCCGGCAACGACCGCGTCGAGACGCGCGTCGCCGGGGCGTCCGCGCTGCCGTCCGGACCGAGGATGCTGATGAACTCCGTTTCGGAATCGCGCGTGGTCATCTCAAGGCTTGGAATAACAGAATCCGCCGCCCGCCGAAACGAAATAATTGCCCGGCCTGACACCGGACTCCGGCTCGACAATCCGGCATGTGGATGGCAGGTTCCGGGCGTGACGACGGCAACTGAAAAATTGGAACGGCTACGCGAACTGCTGCGGGCGTATGGCTCGTGTCTCGTGGCCTACTCCGGCGGCGTGGACTCCGTGTTCCTCGCGCGCGTGGCGGCGGACGTCCTGGGCGCCAAGGCGCTGGCGGCCATCGCGGATTCCGCCAGCCTGCCCCGGCGCGAACTGGCCGAGGCGCTCGCCCTCGCGGAACAATTTCATTTTCCCGTGCGCGTGGTACGCACGGCGGAGTTCAACAACCCCGACTACCTCGCGAACCCCACGAACCGCTGCTATTTCTGCAAACACGAACTGTTCGAGGAACTCGCGCCGCTCGCGCGGGCGGAAGGTTTTGCCGTCATCGCCTACGGCGAGAACGCGAGCGACGTGGGCGATTTCCGGCCCGGTGCCAAGGCGGCGGCGGAATTCCAGGTGCGCGCACCGCTGAAGGAAGCCGGGCTGACCAAGGCGGAAATCCGCGAGCTGTCCGCGCAACTCGGCCTGCCGACGGCGGACAAACCGCAGATGGCTTGCCTCAGTTCGCGCATTCCCTACGGCGAAGCGGTCACCCCCGAGAAGCTGCAGATGATCGAGGACGCGGAATACGTTTTGCGCGACCTCGGCTTTTACGACGTGCGGGTGCGCCACCATGAAATGCGGAGCGCGGAATCCGGAATGCGGAATGAAGGCAAAACCGCGTCCGCTGCAATTGATTCCACACTCCGCACTCCGCACTCCGCACTTGCCAGAATTGAGCTGGGCACGACGGAGATTCCCAAGTTCATGGCGGACGGCATTGCGGCCCGCGTGGCGCACGCCTTGAAGCAGATCGGCTACGCGCACGTGACGCTGGATTTGCAGGGCTACCGGCGCGGCAGCCTGAATGAAGTGAAGCCCGCCCGCCTGCCGGAAAGTTTCCGGCACAACCTGACGCCGGCGGCGAAATAGCAGCCAAAAAAGGAACTGTTCCCTCAGGAAGTTATTTTGACGAGAGTTGTTGCCCGGCGGGCGCGGGCGCCGACTTTGACTTGTTATGTTCGCCGTAGCTGATGAACGCCGCGCCGAGCACGATCAACGCCACCCCTCCCCAACGCCAGCCATCCACCCGCTCTTGCAGGATGAATTGCGCCGCCAGCGTGGTCATCACAAAGCTCAAGGCTGTCAGCGGCCAGATGAAACTCACATCGCGCGCGCCGAGGAGGTATTGCAGCAGGATGAAGAAGATGGTTTCCAGCAGCAGACCAAGCAGCACGTCCTTGTTCGTGAACCAGTCGCCGAGAAGCTTCAGGATGTTATGCCAGAGCGGCATGGTGGCCTTGCGCGCGGTATAGCGCGGGCCAATCTGGTCAAGGCCGCGCTTCAGCACAACAATGCCGATGGCTTCGAACGAGAACGCGATTACGAGGATGAGGATGATTTTGGTCATAAAATTTCAGGCGGAGCGCGGCGCGTTCACGCCGCGCCATAATTGGCCCGGGTCGAGCCGAGCTTAAATCGCAGCCAGGCGGTGAGGATCAGCGCGAGCTTGTGCAGCTTGCTCAAGCGCACGGGTGCGTCGCCGAAGACATCGAATTGCCGGCGCTCCAGTTTCAGGAGCAGCTTCCAATAGACCGCACCCATCAGCTCGGCGGCAACCATTGCGCGGCGGTCTTCTGGCGGAAGCGTGAGCCGGGCGAGTTCGTAGAAGGCGCGGGCGCGGGCGGCGATGTGTTCCGCGAGGGCACGGTAGCGGTGGGAGTATTCGCCGCGCAGGATTTCCGCCTCGGTGACGTTGAATTGTTTCAGCGCGTCCAGCGGCAGGTAGATGCGCCCGCGCGCGGCGTCGTTCTTCACGTCGCGGAGAATGTTCGTGAGCTGGAGCGCCTTGCCGAGGTAGAGCGCGTAATCGCGGCAGGCTTTGTTCTCGTAGCCAAAGATCTCGATGCTCAACAGCCCGACGACGGATGCGACGTGGTAACAATATTTTTCCAGCGCTTCCATCGTGCCGTAGCGCAAGGTGTCCAAATCCATCTCGCAGCCTTGGATGAGTTCGTCGAATAGCCGGTAGCGCAGGCCGAATTTCTTGATGACGGGCTGAAACTCGCGGTTCACCGCGAACTCCGGGACGCCGCCCTCGCAGGCGCGGCGGATGTCACTGCGGCAGGCGGCGAGCTGGGCACGGCGGGTTTCCACGAGCACGGAATCCTCGTCGGCCACGTCGTCCACCTCGCGGCAGAAGGCGTAGAGGGCGGACATGGCATCGCGCTTTTCCGGCGGAAGCATGATGAAGGCGAGCGCGAGATTGGAGGCGCTTTTCTTGGTGATGTTGCGGCTCTCTTGCATGTAGAAAATTACTGTGGCTGCCGACTGCGACGCCGGCGGCGGCGGCGTTGACGGAAGGTGCGGGTGGCGACGAGCGGGGTGTCGTTGGGTTGGTTGCGGCTGGCGCGCGCGGGCCAGGCCGAGCGGTGCAACTGCGGCCCCTTGCTCCGGCGGATACGGCGCAGCCACACCACCGCTATGACGGCCAAGCCGACGACTAGCGCCACGATGACCACGGGCAGCAGGGTATTGTGCAAGTCGGTGGTTAAGACGCGGAGCGTATCCTCAAAGAACGACTCTAAGTTGGGCCCGAGTCCGGTGGTCTGCGCTTGCGTCGCAGGCGGAAGCCCAGGGAGACCAATAAAGTGCGCAAGCCGGCTCACGGTTCTTTCTTCTCGGCGGCAGCCGGCTCGGTTTCGCCGTCATCGTCAAGGTTGATGTTGAGGCGCTGCATCCGGTAACGCAGGGCGTGGCGGCTGATCTTGAGGTGGTCGGCAGTCTTGGTGAGGTTGTAGCGGTGCTGCTCGAGCGTGGCGTTGATGAGGTCGCGCTCGAAGGTGGCGACAAGTTCATCAAGCGATTCCGCGCCGGGGCTTTGCGGGACGGCGGCCCCGCTCTTCCGCAGGCGGGTTTCAAATTGGAAGTCCGGCAGGCTGCCGGGCTGGATGGCGGCGGTGGTCTCGAGGATGAGCGCGCGCTCGATGACGTTGCGGAGTTCACGGACGTTACCGGGCCAGTTGTGCGCGAGCAATTTCTGGCGGGCGGCAGGGGCGATGGTTTTGACGTTCTGCCTCATGCTTGGCGCGAACGATCTCAAGAAATGGTCGGCAAGCAGAAGGACATCATCGCCGCGCTCGCGGAGCGGCGGCAGGCGGAACTGCACCACGTTGAGCCGGTGGTACAGGTCTTCGCGGAAATCGCCGGCGCGGATGGCTTCAATGATGTCGCGGTTGGTGGCGGCGATCAGGCGGACATCCACGCGCAATTCCTGCGTGCCGCCCACGCGGGTGAAGCTGCCGTCTTCGAGGAAGCGCAGGAGTTTCGCCTGGAGCGGCTTGCTCATGTCGGCGATTTCATCGAGGAAGATGGTGCCACCGTTGGCTTCCTCGACGCGGCCAAGCTTCTGCTTGAGCGCGCCCGTGAACGCGCCTTTTTCATGCCCGAACAATTCACTTTCCAGCAGCATCTCAGGGATGGCGGCGCAGTTGATGCGGATGTAGCCGGCTTTGGCGCGCTGGCTCAAGGTGTGGAGCGCACCGGAGACAACTTCCTTGCCGGTGCCGCTTTCGCCGAGGACGAGGACGTTGGCATCGCTGGGGGCGACGGTGGCGATAAGCTGGCGGATTTCGCGTATTTTGGGCGACTCGCCGACGAGCTGTTCGAGGCGGGGGACCTCGGCGGTGTGGCGGCGGAGCGTGGCGTTCTCGCGGAGAAGGAGGTGGCGCTCGGCGCAGCGGGCGATGGCGTGGAGGAGTTCCTCGGGCGCGAAGGGTTTGGCGAGATAATCAATGGCCCCGGCCTGGATGGCTTCCACGGCGAGCTTGGGTGTGGCGTAGGCGGTGATCATCAGCACGGGCAGGTCGGGCCATTGGGCGCGGGTCTTGCCGAGAAATTCGTAGCCGCTCATGCCGCCGAGGCGGGCGTCGGTGATGACGAGGAAATAATCCTCCTGCCCGAGCAACGTCAGCGCCTGCTCGGCAGACTCGGCTTCGCGAACCAGATAACCTTCGTCGGCGAGGACGGTGCGCAGGGAGCGGCGCATGTTTTTCTCGTCGTCCACGACGAGCACGGGAGGAAGGACTCGGTTCATGGTTTGGCTGGGCACACTCAAAGGTCTTCGGGCAGGAGGCCCAAGGTTTTCGCGGGAAATACTAGGACGAAGCGGCAGCCTTTTCCAAGCTCCGATTCCATGCGCACGGTGCCGCCGTAGAGCTCGACGTTGTGTTTGACGATGGCGAGGCCGAGGCCGGTGCCTTTTTCCTTGGTGGTGTAGTAGGCCTCGAAAATGCGCTCGGTCTGTTCGGCGGGCACGCCGGGGCCGTCGTCCGCGATGACGATCTTGATGGCACGGTCAGGCGTGGTGCTGACAGCGATATGGATGTGGCCGAGACCGGGCAAGGCCTCGCGGGCGTTCTGCAGCAGGTTGACGAGCACGGCGGCGAGATGGCCGCGCTGCATGAGCAGCGGCGGGAGGTTCGGGGCGAAGTCGCAGTCAATCTTCACCTCGTAGCCGATTGCGGGCGGAAAGACCTCGGCGATGGCGCGCTGGACTTCCTCGGTGACGCTCAATTTTTCCACGCGGCCCTCGGTGAGACGCGCGTAGCCCATGAGCTGCGTGATGATGCGGTCGCTGCGCTCGACTTCCTCCTGGATGATCTCGAGCTGCTGGGTAACATCCGTCTTGCCGGCGGCGAGGGCGCGGCGGAGGGAGAAGGTGGCGTTGTTGATGATGGCGAGGGGGTTCTTGATCTGATGCGCGATCTCGGCGGCGAGGCGACCGGCGGCGCGGAGCTGGCCTTGGCGGACGGCGAACTCGCGCGCCTCCTCCTCGACCTGCCGTTGGCGGGCCGCAAGCGCCTGTGCACCGTAGCAACACGCGGTCAGCAACCACAGCACGATGAGGCGGAGCAGGTAGCGCTCGGAGGAGACGTCCATGTTGAACTGGGGTCCGGGCGGCGGGTAGGTGATCTTACGTTTGGGATTGTTGGGTGTGGTGGTTTCGGGCGGAAGTTCCAGCGGCGCGGGGGAAATGATTGCTGATTCCTGCGTACTCGGGTTCATCACCATGGCGATGCGGCCATTCATGATCAGGTCAGCGTTCCAGATGCCCGCGGCCATGTAGTAGGCGCTCAAGGAAAGACTCAAGATGAGTTGCGACGCACCGAGCGGCAGGCACAAGGCGTTGATGATGATCAGCGCGGGGAACGCCCAGAACAACGTGCTCTCGAAGCCGCCAAGGATCGCGACCATCGCCGCCAGATAAATGCCGTCCACCACGCCGGTCAGGACGACCACGCCGGTGACCCAGCGCAACGGAAACCGCCGCACCAGCAGCAACGCCGCCGCGACCGCGCCGGTGAAGATTACGTAACCGAGCGTCAACCGCTGGAGCGCGTGCACTGCTGGCGCTTTGGCGGCCATATTCTCCAGCTTCCAATCCGATAAAAACAGGTAGTAGGCGACCGCCGCGAGGATCACCAGCTTGGCGGGCAATGCGATATTGCGCTGGATTTTAAGGATGCGGGTGGCGTGCAGGGTCGGCTCGGGACGCGGAGTCTCCCAGAGTTTGCGAAACTCCTTCAGCCAGGGCCACCGGGTTCCAGTCATAAATCAAAACCGCCGTCGCGGCTGCCGCCAACAACGGAATTCAAACCAGCAATGCCGCCGCACGCGCCGCGATCTGTTCCACGGGCCACAGCCGCCCAATGCCTTCGTAGCCGCACGAGAGCAGGCCCTTTTCCGGGCCGATGAATTCCGCGCCGCGCGATTTCAGCACGGCCACATTCGCCTGCGTGGCGGGGTGCTCCCACATCTTGCCGTTCATCGCGGGCGCGATGAGCAGTTTCGCCTGGGCATTTAACGCCAGCGCGATGCAGGAAAGCGCGTCGTCGGCGAGGCCCTGGGCGAGTTTGGCGATGACGTTGGCTGTGGCGGGCGCGATGAGCAGCAAGGCGGCTTCATCGGCGAGTTTGATGTGCGTGGGCTGCCAGCCTTGCTCGCTGTCGTAAAGACCGGTGACGACGGGATTGCGTGAGAGCGTCTGGAACGGCACGGGCGTGATGAACTTCTGCGCGTCCGACGTCATCACGACGTGGACCGCGAAACCTTGCTTGGTCAGCAGGCTGGCCAGATCGGCCGCCTTGTGTGCGGCGATGGAGCCGGTGACGCCCAAAACAATGTTTTTTGCACTCATGACTGGATTCTAAATCCGAAACCGCCAATCGCCAATCGCCAATCTTAAAACTCCGGTGCCGCCGCGCGGAGCGACCGCAGTTTTTCCGATTCGATGATCGCCTGCGTCCGGCGCAAATCCTCCGCCACGCTCCGGCTGATGAGGAGATAATCGAAATGCTTCCACTGTGCGACCTCCTGCCGGGCCGTCGCCAATCGCTTCTGGATGACCGCCGGCGCATCCGCGCCGCGGCGCTTCAGCCGCGCTTCCAGGATCGCCGGCGACTGCGGCGTGAGAAAAATGGAGACCAACGAGCGCTTCAACTCCGGCTCGGCGGCCGCGCAAGCGCGGATGGCCGCCGCGCCCTGCACATCGATGTTCAACAACACATCGCGGCCCAACCGCAGCTTGCCGAGCACCTCGGACTTCAGCGTGCCGTAGCTGTTGCCATAGACCGTGGCATGCTCGAGAAAATGTCCCGCCTGCACGCGCTTCAGAAACGAAGTCGCATCGAGAAAATAATAATCCACGCCTTCCACCTCCCCGGCGCGCGGCGCGCGCGTGGTGCAGGTCACGGCGCGGGTGATCTGCTCGGGCGCGGCGGCGAGCAACTCGCGGCACAACGTCGTCTTCCCGCCGCCGGAGGGCGCGGAGATGACGATGAGCAGCGGCGGCGGGCCCGCGGCGGGCGGTTCCGGCGCGGGCTGCGGGCCACGGACGGGTTGCGAGTGGTTGGCTTTGGGGCTTTTCATCATTCGACGTTCATGGCCTGTTCGCGGAATTTCTCCAGTTCGGCCTTGAGGGTGACGACTTCGCGGGAGATGACGGCGTCGTTCGCCTTGGAGCCGATGGTGTTGATCTCGCGGTTCATCTCCTGCGCCAGAAAATCCAGCGTGCGCCCGACCGGTTCCGCGGTCTTCAGGCAGTCGGCGAACTGCTTGAAATGGCTTTGCAGCCGCGTCAGCTCCTCGGTGATGTCGGAGCGGTCGGCGAAATAAACAATCTCTTTGAGCAGCCGCTCGTCATCGGCGGCGGGCGCGGGCAGACCGGCAGCCTGGATGCGTTCGATGAGCTGCTGGCGATACCGCGCCTGCGATTCCGGTGCTTGTTTCTGCACGCGCGCGACGGCGGCGCGCATGGCCTCGATGTGCGCGGTCAAGGCGGCGGCAAGATGCGCGCCCTCACGTTCGCGCATCTTCACCAGCGCGGCGAGCGCGGCCTTGAGCGCCTTGCTGACGGCCGGCCAGAAATTCTCCGCCCCGGCGAGGTCCTCGTCCGTCTGGAAAACTCCGGGGGCGCGGACGATGTGGTCCAGCGTGACGGGCCCGGCGAGCTTGAGTTGTTTGGCGAGCTTGGCGAGTTCGGCGGCGTAGGCCTTGGCGAGCGTGGCGTTGAGGTGCATCCGCGCGGCGGTCTTGCCGGCGCTGGAGTGGAGGGAGACGCGCGCAGTGAGACGGCCGCGGGCGATCTGGTGATTGATGGCGTCGCGGATCTGGGATTCCAGGCCCTCCAATTCGCGCGGGAGTGTAACCGCGATTTCCGCCTGCTTGCGGTTTACGGAACTCAGCTCGACGGTGACTTTGAATCCGTCCTGGACGCTCTCACCGCGACCGCAGCCCGTCATTGATTTCATGGGCGTTGAGTATGCGGCAAAGCGGCGGAGCGGGCGAACAAATTTTCTGGTGCGGAGCCCGGCGGGATGGCGGCGGGTCGCCACCGGGTCACAACTTGGAAGGCGGGGACATCTGGGCGATGAGGCGGTCGTTGAATTCCTGCGCGGCGTTGTAGCCGGAAAGTTTGAGCTTGGTCTGGAAGGCGGCGACTTCGATGAGCCGGGCGAGATCGCGGCCGGGGCGGACAGGGATGGTGATGTGCGGCACTTCACAGCCGAGGATCTTAACGAACTCCTGCTCGATGCCCACGCGCTCGACTTCGCCGGCTTCGTTCCAGGCTTTGAGAGTGACGACGAGGTCCACGCGCTTTTTGTGGCGGATGCTTTTTACGCCGAACATGGCAGCGACGTTCACGATGCCGATGCCGCGCACTTCCATGTGGTTGCGGGTGAGTTCGGAGCTGGTGCCGATGACATCGTGGCCGTCGACAAGCGTGACCTTGGTGGCGTCGTCAGCGACGAGGCTGTAGCCGCGCTCGATGAGGGCGAGGACGGATTCGCTTTTGCCGATGCCACTTTCGCCCTTGATGATGACGCCGATGCCGAGGATGTCCACCATGCTGCCGATCTCGGTGCCCTGCGGGGCGAACATCATCTCCAGAGCGAGCGTCGCGTGGTTGATGAAGCGCATGGTGATGAGCGGGGTCTGGAACACGGGCAGGTCCACGCGCTCGGCTTCCTGGAGCAAAAGGCGGTCGGGTTTGAGGTCGCGGCTGAAGACGATGCAGGGGATTTTGTGGCCGAGAAACTGGCGGTAACGGGCGAGGCGTTCGGTGGGGGGAAGCGATTTCAGGTAATGCGCCTCGGCTTTGCCGATGACCTGCACGCGTTTGTTGGCGAAGTAGCGGGAGAAGCCGGTGAGCACAAGCCCGGGGCGGTTGACGGTGGGTTCCCGGATGATCCGCTTGAGGCCGCCGGCACCGGCGAGGAGTTTCAGGCCAAGTTCGGCGGCGTGGTCGGTGTAGAATTTCTCGACGGAGACAGTTTCGCGGTGGCTCGCCATAGTAAATCACATATTGAATTCCGGGCCGAGGTAGATTTCGCGCGCTTTGGGATCGTCGACGAGCTGCTCAGCCACGCCATCATAGACGACTTCGCCTTTGTGGATGAGGTAGGCGCGGTCCACGAGCTTGAGAGTTTCGCGGACGTTGTGGTCGGTGATGAGAATGCTGAGGCCGCGGTCGCGCAACCGACGGATAATCTTCTGCACCTCGTAAACGGCAATGGGGTCGATGCCGCTGAAAGGTTCGTCCAGCAGCAGGAGCTTGGGGCTGGTGACGAGGGCCCGGGTGATTTCGAGCCGGCGCTTTTCGCCGCCGCTCAACTGGTAGGCCATGCTGGAGGCGACGCCGGAGAGGTCGAGTTCGTCGAGCAGGTATTTCAGCCGCACCGCGCGCTCGGTGGAATCCATCTGACAGGTTTCGAGGATAGCGAGGATGTTTTGTGATACGGAGAGTTTACGGAAAACGGAAGGCTCTTGCGTGAGATAGCCGATACCGC
>Ga0075471_10002646_pt1 | contig 11681 bp, 13 predicted proteins | sample DEB19_08_DNA_2_FD_74787 | JGI IMG/M metagenome (GOLD analysis project Ga0075471, IMG submission 74787) | Aqueous microbial communities from the Delaware River and Bay under freshwater to marine salinity gradient to study organic matter... | ecosystem: Environmental > Aquatic > Marine > Coastal ... | reverse complement strand
CACACGCCATGGGACGCTTGTTTCCCCGCACCGACCGCTCGCCGCAACTCTCGCCTGTACGCAAATCCACTTTGCATGTTTACATTGAACGTGCGGTGCGTGAACACGGCTGGCGGCCGCAGCGCATGCACCGCGTGTCCAGCGGTTTTTACACCTCACAAGCATGGGAGTGGGTGAAACAATGAGTTTCTCGGTTCGCCCTCCTGCCTGGATGCAGTCGCTGATGCTGCAGTACGTGCCATTCGCAGACGCTGCCTCGCCGGACCTGCCAATGGCACGGCTGTTTCGTTTGGCGCTGTTCCAACTGTCGGTGGGCATGACCATGGCGTTGCTGGTGGGCACGCTCAACCGAGTGATGATCATCGAATTGCAAGTACCCGCTTGGTGGGTTGCGGTGTCTGTGGCGTTGCCCTTGGTGTTTGCGCCGCTGCGCGCGATGATTGGCTATCGCAGCGACACACATCCTTCGGCGCTCGGTCTTCGCCGCATCCCCTACATGTGGATGGGCACGATTTTGATGTTTGGCGGGCTGGCCATCATGCCGTTTGCCTTGCTCGGTTTGTCTGAGCCGCGCGAAGGCTATTTGTGGGTGATTCGCTTTGGCGCGGCCATGGCATTTTTATGTGTCGGCGCTGGCATGCAAATCACTCAGACCGCGGGCTTGGCCTTGGCTTCCGATGTGTCCCCCGCAGACAAGCGTCCACGCGTGGTGGCCTTGATGTACGCGATGCAATTGATGGGACTGATACTGGGCAGTGCTGCACTCAGTATGTTGCTCAGCGATTTCTCGCCCCAAAAACTCATTCAAGTGGTGCAGGGTTGTGCGGTGCTGGTTGTGGCGCTCAACTTGGTGTCTTTGTGGAAACAAGAGGCGCGCAGCAGCCGGCGCGGTCAACGTGAACCCGATGGGTTTTCTCAGCAATGGCGCATGTTGATGGCCTTGCCAAAGATGCGCCGTTTTTTATGGACCGTGGGTTTGGGCACAGCGGCATTCAGCATGCAAGACATCGTGCTGGAGCCCTATGGTGCACAAGTGCTGGGTCTGGATGTCAGTTTGACCAGCGCCTTGACCGCACTCACCTCGACAGGTGCCTTGTTGGCGTTTGCCTTGTCGGCCCGGTTCATGTCGCGCGGCATGGACGCTTGCCGATTGGCCGCACTCGGGGCGCTGATTGGATTGCCTGCGTTTGCCTGTGTGATTTTTTCTGCCCCATTGCATTCCACATGGTTGTTCCAAACCGGTGCCACCTTGATCGGGTTTGGCGGTGGCTTGTTTTCGGTGGGCATGTTGCTGAGTGCGATGGCCATGACCGATGCTTTTCATGCCGGCATGGTGCTGGGTGCATGGGGTGCGGTGCAAGCCACGGCATCCGGCATTGCCATGGCCTTGGGTGGCGTCACCCGGGACGTGGTGGGTCATCTGGCAGAACAGGGTTTGCTGGGTGAGGCGTTGGTCTCACCGGTAACGGGTTACAGCGTGGTGTTTCACATCGAGATGTACATGTTGTTTTGTGTGTTGATTGCCTTGGGTCCTCTGGTCAGTCGCAAGCGGCAAGCCGGTCTGCCCCAAGACAACCGATTTGGTTTGGCTGAACTGCCGGGCTGAGCTTTTTTAGCGCTCTTAGAAGGAGAATGAGCATGGAAACTGGTGCTATCACCCAATACGTGGACGTTGCCCAAATCGTCCTCTATATGTTTTGGATTTTCTTTGCAGGCCTGATTTATTACCTTGCCCGCGAAAACCACCGCGAAGGCTACCCGATGGACAACGGCCATTTGCAAGGGGGTCCTGTGCAAATTGGCTGGCCCGTGCCAGAGCCCAAAGTGTTCAAGATGGCCGATGGCCGTGAATTCCTCGCGCCAGATGTCAACCGTGTGGATGGCAGTTACTCCGCTCAACCTGCGCATGCTTGGCTGGGTGCACCTTTGGAGCCTGTGGGTGATCCTTTGCTCGCCGGTGTCGGTCCCGGTGCATGGGCGGCACGCGCAGATGAACCAGACCTCTACCACGGTGGCGACATCAAGATCGTGCCCTTGCGCGTGGCCGCCGACCATGGTGTGATGTCACCCGACATTGATCCGCGCGGCTTACCGGTGTATGGCGCAGACCGGTTCGAAGCCGGTCATGTCAAAGACCTGTGGGTCGACCGTTGCGAAATGATGTTCCGCTACATCGAAGTGTCACTGCATTCCGGAGACACCGTGTTGTTGCCCATGACTTTCTCGCGTATCAACCGCCGCGGTGTCTTTGTGTCATCCATTCTGGCGTCGCAATTTGCCAATGTCCCCAAAACCAAAAGCGACGCACAAATCACATTGCTAGAGGAAGAAAAAATCACCGCCTATTACGGCGCTGGCACCCTGTATGCCATGCCTGAACGTCAGGAGCCATTGTTTTGAACATCAATCCTCACCACGAACACGAGTTCGAGGCCGCCCCCGGTTTGCCTGAGGCCTTGCCAGCAGGTGAACGCCTGTTGTGGCAAGGTTCACCTGACTGGAAATCATTGGCTGTGCACGTGTTTCATGTGCGCACGTTGGCGGTGTATTTCGGGGTGATGATGGTGTTGCAAACGTTGTATTTGCTGGGCGAACCTCAACCCCGATTGCTGGTGCCACTGGCCACCAGTTTGGTGCTCAGTTTGACGGCATTGGCGGTACTCGCGTGGTTGGCTTGGATGACAGCGCGAACCGCGCTCTACACCTTGACCAACAAACGGATGGTGATGCGCATCGGCATTGTGCTCACGCTGACATTCAACCTGCCCTTGCGCATGGTGGCCGCGGCCAGTGTCAAGCCATTGAAAAACGGCAGTGGCGATATCGCTTTGAAGTTGGCGGGTGACGATCACATCGCTTGGCTGAACCTGTGGCCGCATGCCAAGCCATGGGCCTTGAAAAACCCAGAGCCCTGTTTGCGTTGCATTGCGGACGCGGTGCGTGTCGGCGAACGACTGGCGCTGGCTTGGCGCGAAGCCAACCCGCACGTGCCGGTCATGCTCGGTGACATCATCGACAATTCGGCTGACATGGACATGAACCAAGGGGCGTATTCCACATGAGCCAATCCTTGTCCAACAACAACCTGCCCGGCCACCACAACCTGACCGGTTGGATCTTTGTCGGTTTCTTGTGCAGCGTGCTGTTGGTGGTGGCGTTGCTGCGTCACCAAGGCGCGGTCTCCCCGCAAAACGACGCGCCAGTCGCTTGGCAATTGACACTGCGTTTTGAAGATCGCCCGAATGGCGACATCGCTGTGCTGGACGCCAGCAACCAAATGGAAATCGCTCGTTACCAAGGCGAACAAGGGTTTGTGCGCGGCACCTTGCGCACACTGTCGCGCGAGCGCATGCGCCGTGGCATTGGTTCAGGCCCAGGGTTTGAACTCAAAGGCCACACCGATGGTCGCTTGACCTTGATCGACCCAGCCACCAGTGTGCGAATTGACCTCGAATCTTTTGGGCCAACCAACATGTCGTCCTTTGCCCAATTGCAAATTCACGCCAAACCTTCTCTGAACGCTTCCCAGGAGTAAGCCATGACCCAAGCTGCCGCCCTTGACTTTGACCATGTTGAATTGCTGATCGGCACGGTAGAAAACGCCGCCCAAGCCAACGCCAAAGCTGTGCGCAACACCGTGCTGAGCCCGCGCTTTTACACCACCGATTTCGATGCCATGGACCGCCTCAACATCGAATCCGTGCGTGCCGAATGGGACGCGATGATGAAAGAGTACGAAGGCGACAACAACCATGACCACTTCCAACGTGACGCGGCGTTTGCCGACGAAGTACGCGAGTTGATGCCACAGTTATCACCCGAAATGCGTCAAGAGTTTTTGGACTTCTTGATCAGCTCACTCACCTCAGAATTCTCCGGCTGCATTTTGTACAACGAAGTGCGCAAGCATGTGAACAACCCCGATATCAAGCAACTGATGACCTTCATGGCGCGCGACGAATCTCGCCATGCTGGATTCATCAACCAATCATTGCGCGACTTTGACTTGGGTATTGATTTGGGGCAACTCAAACGCACCAAGTCCTACACCTTCTTCAAACCCAAATTCATTTTTTACGCCACCTACCTGTCCGAAAAAATCGGCTATGCGCGTTACATCACCATTTACCGTCAACTCGAAAAACATCCCGACAAGCGCTTTCACCCGATCTTTCGCTGGTTTGAACGCTGGTGCAATGACGAATTCCGTCACGGCGAATCGTTTGCATTGATCATGCGCGCCAACCCCCATTTGCTGCGAGGCGTCAACTTGCTGTGGATTCGCTTTTTCATTCTCGCGGTGTACGCCACCATGTATGTGCGTGATCACACCCGTCCTTTGTTGCACGAGGCCATGGGATTTGAGTCCACCGATTACGACTATGAAGTGTTTCGCATCACGTCAGACATCGCACGCCAAGTCTTCCCTGTCGAGGTGGACATTGACCACCCCACATTCCGTGCCTGCATGACGCGCTTGGTCGAGTTGTCCATTGCGAACGCCAAAGCCAAAGAACGCGGTGGCGTCATCGGCTTGGCTGGCCGCGCGATCACAGCGGTGCAAGCCGTGTTCACTTTTGGCCGGTTGTACTTGCTGCCTGTCAAGAAAAACGCTTTGCCTGCCGACATACGCATGCAACCGACTTGGTAAAGGCATGTTTGCATGATTGATTTTTTCTCCACCACGCTTGGCGCCAGCTTGTTTGCGGTGTTTTGCTGGTGGTTGGGCACGGGTGCGATTTTGTGGCTAGTGCGCCTGCCCGCCGCCACCTTTCGGTGGAGCATGTTTTGTCTCAGCTTTTTGCTGGGTTTGAGCTTGTGGACAGCGTCGCTGAGCATGCGTTCACATTCGGTGACCAACGCTTACATTGGCTTTGTCAGTGTGATCGCCATGTGGAGTTGGCATGAGATGGCGTTTCTCACTGGCTGGTTGGCTGGGCCTCGGCGTACCGCGCTCGACCCGGGTTTGGGACTGAACCAACGCTTTGGCCAATCCGTGATGGCTTTGCTCTACCACGAAGTGGCATTGCTGTTTAACTTTGGCGTGTTGCTGGCTTTGCAACAAGGTCAACCCAACCACGTGGCCTTGTGCACCTACGCGTTGCTGTGGTGCATGCGTTTGAGCGCCAAACTCAATTTGTTTTTTGGTGTGCCGCAAGTGGGCGAACAGTATTTGCCCATGCATTTGCGTTACATCGCCAGCTATTTCAAAAGCGGTCGCATCAGTCCTTTTTTCTTTTTCACCATGGCGCTGTCCGTGGTGGTTTGGTCTTGGATGGTGTGGGAATTGAAAACCGGCGCGGTGATCATCAGCACCGGCTGGGTACTGCTCTCGTCGTTGCTGGGCTTGGCCATCATTGAACACGTGTTGATGGTGTTCGCGCTGCCTTTGCAACGTGTGTGGGGCTGGGCCATGAAACGCAGCCCGTATGCATTGCCCCGGTTGCCATTGACTGACACCGACACCACTGTCCACTTGCCTGTGAACGCCACCAACCAGGCTGACCCAGCATGAACGCCTTTCGCACAGAAATCGACCGCGCATCGGGCGAAACCCCAGCGCGGCATTCACCACGCGCCGTTGTCATTGGCAGTGGTTTTGGTGGATTGGCCGCCGCGATCCGTTTGAGCGTGATGGGCTACCAAGTTCAGGTCTTGGAAAAACTCGATGCCCCCGGTGGCCGCGCCTATGTGCACAAGCAAGATGGGTTCACATTCGATGCGGGTCCGACCATCATCACGCTGCCGCATTTATTGCAAGAGCTGTTCAGCTTGTGCGGTCAACGCATGGAAGACCATGTGGATTTGCGCCCGATGTCGCCGTTCTACCGGATTCGTTTTGACGATGGCACGCACTTTGACTACAGCAATGACGAAGCGTCCATGCTGGCACAAATTGAAGCCATCAGCCCATCTGATGTGCAAGGGTTCAAAGACCTGATGAAAGCCTCGGCGCGATGCTATGAATTGGGGTTTGTTGAATTGGGTTCGATCCCGTTTGAAACCATCGGTGATGTCATCAAAGCCTTGCCCAACTTGGCACGCATGAAGGCCTGGCGCTCTATTCACAGCATGGTCGCGCGCTACCTCAAGCACCCCAAACTGCGCATCGTCATGAGTTTTCACCCGTTGCTGATTGGAGGCAATCCGTTTTCAGTCACTTGTGTGTATTCGCTGATCCACATCCTTGAACAACGCTGGGGGGTGCATTCGGCCATGGGCGGCACGGGCGCCATCGTCAATGCCTTGGTGGGATTGCTCAAAGACCGCATGGTCCCCATCCGCTACAACGCCCCTGTCACACGCATTCGCGTCAAAGATGGCAAAGCGGTCGCGGTCGAATTGGACAACGGTGAGTTGATCGGTGCCGACATCGTGGTCAGCAACGCAGACGCGGCATGGACATACCGCCACTTGATCGAAGCGCAAGACCGACCCCATTGGAGCAACCGCCGGATTGAAAAGGGCCAATACTCGTCCGGCTTGTTCGTTTGGTATTTCGGTACCAACACGCAGTACAAAGAGGTGCCGCACCACATGATGGTGCTGGGTCCACGCTATAAAGAACTGTTGCAAGACATTTTCAAGAACCACACACTGGCCAAAGATTTCAGCCTGTATTTGTACCGTCCGACTGCCACCGATCCTTCGTTGGCACCCGCTGGATGCGACACGTTTTACGCCTTGTCCGTTGTTCCCAATTTGAGCAGTGGCACCGATTGGCCCGCCATCACCGAGCAATACCGGATGCGATTGCAACTGCATTGCAAGACAGCGTGTTGCCGAATTTGAAACAACACATCGTCACGTCGCGCGTGACCACGCCCCAAGATTTCCAAGACCGCCTGTGGTCGTTCAAAGGCGCGGGGTTTGGGTTAGAGCCAGTCATCACGCAAAGTGCTTGGTTTCGTCCGCACAACCGCAGCGAAGATGTGAAGAATTTGTTTTTGGTGGGCGCCGGCACGCAACCCGGTGCAGGCGTTCCCAGTGTGTTGATGTCAGCCAAAATGCTTGAACAGGTGGTCCCCCATGCCCTTGCCTTTTACTGACCAAGCCGACCATGATTTGACCGCCTGCGTCGACATGATGCGCGGTGGCTCCAAAACATTTTTCGCCGCCAGCCGCTTGTTGCCACAACGCATCCGCGATGCATCAATCGCGTTGTATGCGTTTTGCCGTGTCGCTGACGACATGGTGGATTTGGGCGACTCGATCGAGCGCAGCTTGAAAGTGCTTCACCACCGCTTGGACCGCATTTATGCCGGTCAACCCGAGAACACCGTCGAGGACCGCGCCTTGGCGGTGGTGGTGCAACGCCATGATTTACCACGCCATTTGTTGGACGCATTGCTGGATGGTTTTGCGTGGGACGGCCATGAACGGCGCTACGACACCATGGAAGATTTGCACGGCTATGCCGCGCGTGTGGCGGGCAGTGTGGGTGCCATGATGTGCTGGATCATGGGCCCGCAACAAGCGGTCACACTGGCGCGAGCGTGTGAATTGGGCGTGGCCATGCAACTCACCAACATCGCGCGAGATGTGGGCGAAGACGCACGCATCGGCCGTGTGTATTTGCCATTGCAATGGATGCGCGAAGAAGGCATGGACCCTGATGCCTGGTTGCTCACACCAACGTGTACACCCGCCTTGCAACGCGTGGTTGAGCGGGTGCTGCAAGAGGCCGACCGTTTGTACAAACAATCCACGGCGGGCATTGCCCATTTGCCGCGCGATTGCCGCTCGGCCATCATGTCAGCCAATCTCATCTACGCCGAAATAGGCCACCAACTGCGCCGCATCGGCATGGACCCGGTCAACCATCGCAGCGTGGTCAGCGGCAAACGCAAACTGTGGCTGTTGGCCCGCGCATGGGTGCAATCGCGTTGGGTCACTGTGCAACGCCATCAACCGCAACCCTTGGCAGGCATTGCGTACCTGGTGGAACAGTGTCAACTCAGTGCACAAACGTTGGCACCTGACCCTGCGATGCTGTCCAAACCACCGCGCATTGAATCGATGCTGAACATGTTTGAGCGGTTGGAAATGCAGAGAAGACAGAGTGCAGGCATGCCGGTTAACAGGTATCAGCGTTAATTCATAGGGTAGAGCTTGCCGATCAAGTGATCGCATTCATGTTGCACCACACGCGCATGAAAACCATTCACGGTTCGATCGATGGGATGGCCTTTTTCGTCAAACCCGGTGTAGCGGATATGCACCCATCTCGGCACCATGCCGCGCAAGCCGGGCACTGACAAGCACCCTTCCCAATCCTGCTCTTCTTCTGTACCGATGGGCGTGATGACGGGGTTGATCAATACCGTCTCTGGCACCCGTGGTCGGTCAGGGTAACGCGGGTTCGGGTGCGGGCTTCCAAAAATCACCACTTGTAAATGAACACCAATTTGTGGCGCCGCCAGCCCTGCACCATTGGCTGCGGCCATGGTTTCGCGCATGTCTGCAATCAGCGCGTGCAACTCGGGTGTGTCAAACACCGTCACAGGTTCGGCCACACGCAACAAACGCGCGTCACCCATTTTGAGAATTTGATGGACAGGCATGGGCAGATGTTAAAGGGTTGGCAGTTGCTGCAAAGTTGTTTATCGCACACATAAAACGAATCTGCCACTGACCGTGGTTGAAATGCATGGTCACCAAAATCAGGTTCAGCGAATACGTATTTGTTTAACCCATGCCAAACGACCCAGAAAATATTGCACGCATTGCGCATCCAGTCATAAACTACACCACACATGCCAAGGATCGAATGCTCGACCGAGGCATAACCGCTTCGGAAGTTGTACAAACTTTGTTATTTCCCCTGAGAACACAATCAGCAGACAAAGGACGGCGTGAAAGTCAATCATTGATCGTGCGAAATGGTAAGCAAATGCTTTTGCGTGTGATCACCGAAGGAAATATCGAGATGCTTGTCATCACTGTCATGGTCACCACGAAATTTGAAAAATATGGAGTTGTCCGATGAAAATTGAATATGACCCCCAAGCTGATGCCATGTATATCCGCTTGAAGACAGGTACTGTCGCCGTGAGTGATGAATTACGTCCTGGGTTGGTGTTTGATTTTGATGCTGAAGGCAAAATTCTGGGGATTGAAATGCTCGACGTCAGCCAACACACTGACACGCCCAATGAATTGTCTTTGTCACTGATATCAAACACGACTTCAGAACATTGACACTGGTGATTCTTTTTAAAACGACCCCTCGAACAACTCTTGTATCCAATACTGCACTTCTTGGGTCACAGGGAACACCAAGTCACCGCCATTGCTTAGCAAGATGTAACTGACACGGTAATGGGGGTTGGCACGAATGAGCGTTCGGTACCCGTCTTTCTGACCGGCATGTGCATAAGCACCCTGACTGGGTTTGTCGCCTGACAAAACCCAGCCCATGCCATAAAAGTCACCGTTGTCGAAGACAGCATGGGCAGACCCCGGGGTGGTCATGCGGGTTTGGCTGTCAGGGCTGACAATTTTTCCGTCTTGGTAAGCACGCAGCCAAGTGGCGATGTCGGACAGTGAACTGTAAATGCCCGTGGGTCCTTCGGTGCGCAGTTGAATGCCTTTGGTGCGAACGGTCGCAGCATAGTTCAATGCCAATGTTTCATTGGCCATGTGGGACTCTGTTTCCACCCGGCTGTGTGTCATGCCCAAAGGCTCGAACATGCGTTGTCGCAAACATTCACCAAAACTCTTGCCACAAGCCCTGGCGACAATTTCCGCCAGCAACACATAGTTACTGTTGCTGTATTGCGCGCTGGTGCCCGGCGAAAAACTCAATCGTGGATCGGTACGCCAGCGTTGCAACAATTTGTCGTTGGTCAATCCATCCAACTCCATCAACGTGGCGGCGGTGATTTGCCGCATGTAGTCCGGCACACCTGCGCTTTGCGTCAACAAATGGTGAACCGTGATGCCCTTCCACTCCACTGACATGTCGGGGATCCATCGGGTCACGCTGTCGTCAAGGCTGAGTACGCCACTGTCAGCCAGCTGCATCACTGCGGCGGCGGTCACGGGCTTCGAAGCAGATGCCAATTCGAACAATGTGTTGCCATCGATGGGAATGCGTTGTTCACGTTGCGCCAATCCCGCCCAGTTGTTGTAGACGACTTCACCTTCCCACTCCACCCACACAGCCAAACCCGGCCCTTGGCGCGCGTCCAACTGTCGCAATATCTTGTCGACGTTTTGGCGGAAAGTGGCGATGCGCTCTGCTTTACTCGCTTCTGGTTTTGTGTCGGCCGCATAGGATGTCAATGTCGCGAAGCCACACACACATGCACTCAGCAAGCCCGCAGCGATACGCCACGATTTGGATAGGTTTAACCAGCGAACCGACACTGGCTGTCGCTTTGTCATGGGAATGCCTTTGCAATGTCAGCTTCAGTCCAAGCCGGTTTGTTTGGCGCATAACGCTGTCGCATCCATTTCACCAACGACACGATTTGCGCCTTGCTCAAACTGTGTTCAAACCCTGGCATGAATCCAGTTTGTCTTGATGCGGGTTGTTGCACACCATGCAAGATCACTTTGATCAGGTTGGCAGGGTTGTCACTGTGCAAGTTGCCATTGAGGGCCAAGGGTTGGTTCACACCCAGTAACTGTGGGCCGTCACCCTCGTGGTGACACGCCCCGCAACTGCCTGCGAATTGACGCGCAGCTGCATCATTCAGCGCAGCGCTGGCCGCCGCTTGGGTCACCACACTCAGGGCTCGTGCACCAAAATCGGCGTCATCCAATGCGGCTGCTGCCGGATTCAACGATGCCAAATACACCGCCATGGCTTGCACATCTTCGTCTGACACGCTGTGCAAATTGCGAACCACTTGTGCCATTGGGCCACTGGCTGTGCCGTGAAAACCACTGAATCCCTGTCGCAGGTAATTGAAAAAATCTTGCGCACGCCAAGGCATGGGGGAAGCGTTGAACGCGGTCAATGCCGGCGCATGCCAACCTTCCACCATGGCGCCTTGCATGTAGCCGGTTTGCTTTTGTTCTGCACCCAAAGCATTGCGCGGGGTATGGCATGCGCCGCAATGCGCCACGCCATTGACCAAGTATTCACCGCGGTTCCATTGCGCTGTTTGGCTGCTGTCGTATCGCTCTTGCCGGTCTTGGTGAAACAAACCATTCCACACCGACAGCAACGGACGGAAATTCAAACCACCCCACATCTGCGCCTCAGGCGGGGTGTGCGTCACGGGCGGTTGCGACATCAACCACGCATACAACGCGGTCATGTCGTCGTCGCTGATGCGTGCAAACGAGGTGAACGGAAACACCGGGTACAAGGCATGGCCATCTTGCGAAATACCTTCGCGCATGGCGCGTGCAAACGCTTGGTACGACCATGCACCGATGCCGGTCTGCAGATCCGGACTGAGGTTGGTGCTGTAGACGGTGCCGTAGGGTGTGACAAACGGTTTGCCACCTGCCAAAGGAACGCCTTGGTCAGCGGTGTGACACGTGATGCAATTGCCCAACGCTGCCAATGTGGCGCCCCGGCTGATTTGCGACTCACTGAACGCAGCGGCCACTGGTGCGACGCTTGGCAACGCGGTTCGCACACCGACCCATGCGCTGACCACGGCGACGGTCGCGAACAGCGCGCCGCCAATGTGTGTGATTCGCTTTCCCCAAGACACATCCCA